>Ga0172373_10000042_pt1 | contig 174357 bp, 145 predicted proteins | sample Lak10m_2_FD_114546 | JGI IMG/M metagenome (GOLD analysis project Ga0172373, IMG submission 114546) | Freshwater microbial communities from Kabuno Bay, South-Kivu, Congo - kab_092012_10m | ecosystem: Environmental > Aquatic > Freshwater > Lake | place: Democratic Republic of the Congo... | reverse complement strand
ATCTGATGGAAAAATGATGAAACAAAAATCAGAGCAAAAAAATGCGACGTATTGTTACTTTTATTTTTGCTCCATACTTGTTCGGTAACTGAAAAAAATAAAATATACTTTTTAGTCACCCCCTGCAGGGGGAGGGGTCTGTAATAATTTTTTATCTGATGAAGTACTTGACATTACTGTTACTTTGCCTAGGATTTTACAACCATCCGGCTGTCATCGCTCAGAAAAAAAGCCCTGATTGCTGGCCTTCATTCCGGGGAGATCCGCAACTTACTGGCAAATCAGATGCTTCCGTGATTCCACCTCTTAAACTTCTTTGGACATTTAAAACCGGGGATGCCATAAAGTCCTCACCGGTTGTCTGTAATGACGTTATTTATGTAGGATCAAACGATGGTTTCATTTATGCAATAAATTCTTCCGGACAGCTGAAATGGAAATTCAAGGCAGGGACAGCTGTCGAGGCGGCTCCTTTAATTTTGAATAATATAGTTTATGCGGGTTCATTGGAAGGGGTATTATTTGCAATCGATGCCAGGAACGGAGAACTGAAGTGGAAATACACGACTGACGGTCAGATCTCCGGTTCTTCAAACTGGATCTTTGAAAAAAATAAAAAACGGATACTCATCCTGACAGGGAGCTACGATTATAACCTTCATGCCGTGGATGCCTATACGGGAGAACCGGTCTGGAAATATGAGTCGGGGAACTACATCAACGGATCTCCTGCTCTTTATGGAAACCTGGCTATTTTCGGAGGGTGTGACGGCTTTCTGCATCTGGTAAATACGGTCAAGGGAGCGGAAATAGAAAAAATCAACATGGGGACTTATATTCCGGCTTCAGCAGCTATCCAGGGAGAAAAAGCCTATTTCGGCAATTATGACGGGGTATTTTATTGCGTGGATGTCCGTTTAAAAAAAGTTCTTTGGAAAACGGAAGGGGGCGGACCTTTTCTGGCTTCACCCGCAGTTGGGGGCGGGAAAGTTCTGAGTGGTTCACAAAACCGTTATCTATATTGCTTTAACGCAATGAACGGTAAAATGATCTGGAAATTCAAAAGCCAGGGGAAGATGGATGCATCGCCTGTTATCAGTGGTAACTTTGTGGTTGTTGCATCCGGTGACGGATGGATACGTTTTCTTGATATGGATAAAGGTAATGAACAATGGTCATATGAAATCGGAAGTCCGGTTTACAGCACGCCGGCAGTGATCAGTAAAAGGATTTTTGTTGGTGCTGATGATGGAAAACTTTATGCCTTCGGGTCAAAATAATTGAAATGAAGATTGTCAACATCGTTCCCGGATTTGGTGGCACTTTTTACTGCGGAAACTGCTTACGGGATTCTGCGTTCTTGAGTTCGCTTCGCGAAACCGGTCATGATGCTGTCATCATCCCGGTTTATTTACCCCTGGCGATCAACGGAAAACAAGACCAGGAAGGAATCCCTGTATTTTACGGGGCCGTGAATATCTATCTAAAGCAACAATATACGTTATTACGGAAGATGCCACATTGGATGGAACGGTTACTGAACTCTTCCACAATCCTCAGGCTCGCTGCCAGAGAAGCAGGGTCTACCCGGGCTCAAGGACTTGAAGAGCTCACGGAATCGATGCTCCTGGGCCATGAAGGATTTCAACGAAATGAATTACAGGAACTGGTCACTTTTTTAAAAGATCATGAGAAACCGGATGTCGTACATTTTTCAAATGCACTCCTTCTTGGAATGGCAAAACAGATAAAAGAAGAGGTGAAAGTCCCCATCGTTTGTTCTCTCCAGGATGAAGATGTCTGGGTTGATGCCATGCGTGGCGACTACAGAGACAAGATCTGGCAACTTCTTTCTGAAAAAGGTCGAGATGTAGATGCCTTTATCGCCGTAAGTGATTTTTATGCCAGGATAATGAAAAAAAAGCTGGCAATTCCGGATGAAAAGATTCATGTTGTCCCCATTGGAATAAGACCCGATCTTTACCAATATAATACACCGGCAGCAAATCCGTCAGCCATCGGTTTTTTATCGAGGATGTGTGAGGATAATGGTCTCGGGGTCCTTGTCGACGCTTTTATCCAATTAAGATCCGACAACCGGTTTACGGATATAAGATTACATCTCGCGGGCGGAATGACCGGTGATGACAGGACTTTTGTTAAAAGCCAGATGAAGAAACTTCGCAGCAAAAATCTCCTTGAAGATGTAAAGATCTTTCCTGATTTCAGCATGCCTAAGCTCAGGGAGTTTTTCAATTCAATTTCTATACTGAGTGTTCCTGTTTTAAAAGGAGAGGCCTTTGGACTTTACCAGCTTGAAGCTGTGGCTTCGGGGATTCCCCTGGTTCAGCCCGACATCGGCGCTTTTCCTGAGATCATAGGAGCTATTGGTGGAGGAGTTGTCTATCATCCGAACAATGCCGATATTCTTGCGAATACCCTGGCCGATCTTCTTCCGGATGGTGATAAGCTGAAAGCATTGAGTAAAACAGGCTATGAAAAGGTCGCAGAAAAATTTGATTGCCGAAAACTGACCCGGAAAATGGTCGACATTTATCAGAAAATCAAATAAGATGTTTGCAGAACTTCAACATGTTTCGAAATATTACGAACAGCCCCGCAGTAGCGGCAGGAATTTGATCCTGGATGATATCAGCCTCTCCATTCCTGAAACCGGGTCAATAGCAATCGTCGGTCCATCCGGATCCGGGAAAAGTACCTTACTTCATATTCTCGGAACCCTCGATGTCCCAACTGCCGGGAAAGTGCTTTTAGATGACCGGGAGGTAACAACGATGAATGGAGCCGACCTCGCACGTTTACGAAACCGCTTCATTGGATATATTTTCCAGTTACATTATCTTCTTCCTCAACTTACAGTTCTCGAAAACGTCCTTCTACCTGTTTTACCACGAAAAGAAAAATTTATTGTCAAAGCTGCTAAGGAACATGCCGAAAATCTTATCATCCGGGTGGGTTTGAAAGAACAAATCTATCACCGACCCGGACAGCTTTCAGTTGGCGAGCAGCAACGTGTGGCAGTAGTTAGAGCGCTTATCAACCAACCCAAGTTGTTACTTGCTGATGAACCCACCGGTTCGCTCGACACCGAAAATGCTGCTATGCTTGGGCAGCTTCTTTATGAAATTAACCGTGAACAAAAGACTGCACTCGTCGTCGTAACACATTCGATTGAACTTGCCGGCCGGATGGATTCCATTTACCGGCTTGGTTCCAGGAAATTGCAGATGATTAAAGAAATATGAACAAGGCCCGATTGATATTCCGAAATCTCCGGTATTACCGCAGACCATACCTGGTAATTCTTACCGGAGTGGTAATCAGTACAGCTGTTCTGTCGGGAGCCCTTATAATAGGCGATTCGGTGCGATACAGTCTCCGGCAGCTGACAGAAATCAGGCTTGGTAAGACACGTTACGCAATTCAGCCCGGAGATAGATTCTTTCGCCAGGAGCTTGCGATGGATCTTTCAGGAAAAACCCATACGTCAATCGTCCCCGCAATACAGGTAGAAGGTATTGCCATTAACACAGAAAAAGAATTAAGGGTAAATAAGGTTAACATCATCGGTATTGACAGGCGCTTTACGGAATTATGGGAAAAGCCGGAACAAAATCCCGGGGAAGACGAGGCGATAATCAGCAAGAGCGTTGCGGAAAAGCTCAACATACAGCCCGGAGATGAAATTCTATTGAAGATAAGAAAACCTGGGAAAGCGCCTCAAAATGCTCCTTTCGTCGCGGAAAAACTTCCGTCAATATCCGTCAGGCTTAAGGTTATTGCCATTGCAGAGGATAAAAATATGGGACGATTCAGTTTGAAGAGTAACCAAATCACTCCGTTCAATATTTTCATCTCACTTAAGCAAATGGCCTTAAAACTGGACCTGACCGGATATTCCAATATGTTACTGATTACCGGAAAAGATAAACCGGAGTACCGTCCTTCATTCCTGGACTCATTAATACGGACAGTTTGGAAAGTAGCTGATGCCGGAATAAACATCCACAAACTTGGCACAACTTCCAGCTATGAGATCACTTCCGATAGGATTTTCCTGGATGATAAAACCTCGGAAGCCGTTCTGGATGCCATTCCCGGGTGTAACAAATTATTCACTTATCTTGCGAATTCCATCTCCTATAAAACCCGGTCTACACCCTATTCCTTTATTACAGCTGCTGATACGGGCTATCTGGGACAATCCCTGGGTCCGGGGGAGATCATCATCAATGAATGGCTTGCCAATGACCTTGGAGTGAAACCTGGCGATTTGCTCAGGCTGCGCTTATACAGGATCGGGCCGTTGCGTGCTCTGAGGGAAATAGGTGTCTCTTTCACTGTTAAATCGATCATCCCGATGACCAGTCGCCTGGAAGATCAAACGTTGATGCCACAATTTCCGGGAATATCCGAAGCAAGTAGTTGCCGTGACTGGGAGACAGGCGCCCCAGTGGATATAAAGAAGATTCGCGACAAAGATGAAGAATACTGGAATGATTGGCGTGGGACTCCAAAAGCCTTTATCTCGCTTGGCGTCGGACAAACGCTCTGGGATAATCCATTCGGCCGTTACTCGGCATTCAGATTTTCGTCAACGGAAAAAGATTTAACTGCTATCAAATCGGCCATTTTAAAAAAGCTGACTCTTGCGGGGAGCGGACTTACCGTTGTTCCTGTTTATTCTGAAGGGAAATCGGCCGCCGATAATTCCACCGATTTCGGAGATCTCTTTCTCAGCCTAAGTTTTTTCCTGATTCTTGCAGGGTTGTTACTCACTGCCTTACTCTTTTCGTTACATGCCCGGATGCGAATGGCTGAAACCGGTGTCATGTCTGCAATCGGATTCAGGAAACGGCAGATCGCATCTATTTTATTTCTGGAGGCAACGACGGTTACTGTTACCGGTGGTATCCTGGGAGTGATTTTCGGTATCATTTATACTCGTTTGTTGCTTCTCGGACTCAATACGCTCTGGCTGGATGCCGTAGGTACAACGATGCTTGAAATATGCATAAATCCCGGTATTTTGCTCACAGGATTCTTAACCGGGACGATCACTTCACTCCTTGCCCTTGTCCTGGTTCTTTATATAAACATACGGAAACCTTTGTCTTCTCTGATGAAGGGAACAAACCTGCCGACATTTTCCAGTCACCATCGCAATAAGAAGATCTCCGCATTTCTTTCCATCCTATTTTTATTTTTTTCGTTGGGATTGATCGTTTATCCGGTTTTGACTTCTCAAACAGGTCAGGCATCCCTGTTCCTGGCATCCGGTGGATTCATGCTGGTGGCAGGTATGGCTTTCATGAATTTCCTGTTTCTTCACAAAACCGCTAATCATGAAGATCCATTACCAACCTTTATTAAACTTATTTTAAAAAATGCCGGACTTAAGCGTTCCCGCTCCCTTGCGATCATCGCATTAATGGCACTGGGTACCTTCAGCATCATCATTACCGGGGCAAACAGAAGAACATTCAGAGGAATGGAGATTAACCGCGGATCAGGAACCGGTGGTTTTCTTTTTTGGGCAGAAACCGCTTTCCCGATTCTGAATGATCTGAACTCATCTTCGGGAAAAAAAATGTTTTCACTTGAAGATGAACCGGAGTTAAAAAATGTCAGTTTTGTCATGATGCATCATCTCGCAGGAGATGATGCAAGCTGTCTGAACCTGAACCAGGTTTCACAGCCGATAATCCTTTCCATTGATCCGGTTCTTTTTGACCGGCTCGGGGCATTTACTTTTACACGAACCGATCCTTCTATTGATCAGACACATCCCTGGATTGCCCTGAACCAATCGCCGGCACCCGGTGTGATCTTTGCATTTGCCGACCAGACGGTCATTACCTGGGGACTGCGTAAATCGATCGGGGATACCCTTGTTTACCGCGATGAAACGGGAAAAACGCTAAACCTTATACTCAAAGGTGGGTTAGATAACTCTATTTTCCAGGGAAATTTACTGGTTTCGGATTCTCTCTTCAGACTGCATTTTCCTTCGGCAGGCGGTTCAAGGTTTATGCTGGTCGACGGACCTTATGAACCCCGGAAAGAGATTGGCGCCAGACTTGAAACCATTTTCCAGGGATATGGTCTTATGCTGATCCCGGCTTCAGAACGTCTTGCGGCTTTCAATTCGGTTGAGAACACCTATTTGTCGGTGTTCATGTTGCTGGGTGGACTCGGGATCATCCTTGGAACGGTGGGGCTCGGAATCGTGTTATTGAGAAATTTGCTTGAACGGAAATCGGAAATTGCCATTTATCTGGCACTTGGATTTACGAGGAAATCTATCCAGCACCTGCTTGTGACCGAATACCTTTTCCTTCTCATGACCGGTGTGGTTATCGGACTGATCTCCGCTCTTGCCGGAATCATGCCATCCATGACCTCCCCATCATTCAAGACACCGGAGGCTTTCCTTATAATTATTATCCTGCTCATACTGTTCAATGGGTTCCTATGGATTTATTTCCTTGCAAAAAAAGCTACAAAGATGGATCTGCTTGGAGCATTAAAGGAAGAATAAGTATCTCCATTATTATTTTCTGAACTCAGATTCTCAATAGAGATGAGATATTCTCTCAATTTTCGTTATTTTTACAGGGATTAACGTTAACAATAATACCAGTCATTAGCTATGCAAACTATTTTCTCCAAAGCAGAGGAGGTAAAAACCGAAAACAAACGGGCCGCAATCTGTATCGTCGTTGAGACACAGGGATCAACCCCTCGTAAACAGGGTTCAAAAATGATTGTTTATGCCGACGGTACTATTTACGGAAGTATCGGTGGTGGCAGTGTTGAGAAAGAAGTTGCTGAAAAAGCTATCGGATTGATCGCAACGGGAAAACCGGCAAAGTGTGTTTTCAGTCTGGAAAAGGATCTGGGTATGCACTGCGGCGGATCGATGGAAGTTTATATCGAACCGATCAATGCCTCCCAGAAATTGTTCATTTTTGGCGCCGGACATATAGGGAAGTCGGTCGCTAATTTTGCAAAGGACCTCGATTTCTCCATTACACTCTTCGACCCCAGGGAAAAAATATTTGATGACAAGTTATTTGCAGATTTTAATTGTATCAATAAAGATTATTTCCAGTCTATTGATGAATCTGATTTCGATGAAAATACTTTCTCCGTGATCGTAACGCCGAAACATACTTTTGATGAAGATATCCTGGCAAAGATCGCAACAAAACCACATGCCTATATTGGTATGATTGGAAGTGTCAGGAAAGTCGATTTACTGAAAAAACGTTTCCTGGAGGAAAAAATCCTTACAAGGGAAGAACTGGAAAAAATCGATATGCCGATCGGGATAAAGCTTCGTGCTGAGACACCACAGGAGATCGCCATATGCATCGTTGCAAAATTGATCGATGTCAGGAATTCACTACTTAATAATAACAGTTAGTCTGGGTAATTCATGAAAAAGGCAAATTGCCACTTTTTATGATTAACCAGATAAGATCATAAATGAAACAGGCAACGGTTAAATTTGTCCTTGACGACAAAATTACGGAAGTCAATTTTTCTGACCGCCCCGGGTTGAAGCCTACCACTACTTTGCTGAACTGGCTTCGCTCCATACAGGGTCACAAGGGAGTAAAGGAGGGTTGTGGTCAAGGTGATTGTGGAGCCTGTACTGTGGTCATTGCTGAGACAACTTCAGGAGGGAGGCTTCTTTACAAAGCAATTAATTCATGCCTGGTATTCTTACCGATGATCCACGGGAAGCAGGTTATCACAGTCGAAAATCTGTCGATAAAAGAAGGAAAAAAAAAGAAACTTCACCCGGTTCAGCAGATGTTGGTAGAAACCTATGGGATCCAGTGTGGCTATTGTACCCCCGGTATGGTTATGTCTCTTTTTGCACTTTTCAAGAACCATAATAATCCCTCTGATGAGATCATCAGGGATGGCTTCACCGGGAACCTATGCCGCTGCACCGGTTACCGGCCCATCATGGAGGCTGCCAGGAAAGCCTGTATCGGTAATGGTGTAGATCATTTTACAGGGAAAGAAAAAGAGATCATCAAATTACTGAATGAGATTAAATGCGACAGTAAAACAATTGCGATCAAGACCGATCGTCAAACCTATTTGAAACCTTTCACACTTATTGAAGCGATGCGTCTGAAGAAAGAATATCCGGATGCAACACTTATCAATGGTTCGACGGATGTCGCTCTGAAACAGACTAAACACAAGGAAATACTAAACCTGATAATCGATGTTTCGGGAGTGGAAGAGATCAGATTCATCAGGGAGGAAAAGGATAAAATTGTTATCGGTGCAGGAACCTCCCTGGAAGAGGTCAAGAAGATGTCTCAAACCAAACTTCCTTCCCTTTTTGATATGCTTAAAGTTTTCGGATCACTCCAGATCAGGAACCTGGGAACCATCGGCGGGAACATTGCAACGGCATCACCTATCGGGGATACCCTGCCGCTTCTTTTTGCGCTCGGGGCCAGTCTGACCCTGAATTCTAATTCTTCTAACAGAACCATAACAGGAGAAGACTTTATTACCGGCTACCGCCAGACTGTTCTAAGGAAAGATGAACTGATAACGGAGGTAAATATACCTGTGAATAACCCCGAAACAAAGATTGCAACCTACAAGATCTCAAAACGCAGAGATCTCGATATTTCTAGCGTTTCCGGAGCTTTCAGACTAAAGATCCACAATTGGAAAGTGACTGATATTGCGTTGATTTTTGGCGGAATGGCGGTTAGGACGATGCATGCAACCAAAACTGAGAAATTTTTGAAGGGAAAAAAATGGTCAAGAACCATAGTAGAAGAGGCTATGAAGGTATTGGCTGAAGAATTCAGTCCCATAACAGATGCAAGGGCCGGAGCCACTTTCAGAAGGTTGGCTGCCCGAAATCTTCTTATGAAATTTTATTTGGAAACCATGCCCGGGATATGAAAAAGTCCATCCTTCACGATAGTGCGATAAAACATGTAACCGGAGAATCTGTATTTGTCGAGGATATCCTTACCGATGACCGGTTACTGATCGGGGAGGTGGTATATAGCACACATCCACATGCAAGAATAAAAAAAATTGATATTTCTGATGCCCTGAAAGTCGGAGGTATCAGAACGATCCTTCTTGCCAAAGATATTCCTGGGAAGAACCAGATGGGACCGGTTATTCATGATGAACCTTGTCTGGCTGATAAGGAGGTGACTTTCATCGGTCAGGCGATAGCCCTGATTGCAGCTGAAAATGAAGAATGCGCCCAAAAGGCTAAAAATTTGATTAAAATAGAATATGAACCCCTTGATGCAATTCTTGACCTGGAAACTGCTATCAAAAAAAACAACCTCCTCGTTCCTCAGGAAAAAATCGAACGAGGCGATGTGACAAACTCTTTTAAAAATGCAACTTATATTCTCCGGGGTATTCTAAAGACGGGTGCACAGGAGCACTGGTACCTCGAAACACACTCGGCGCTTGCCATTCCCGGTGAAGGGAGAGAGATAGTAGTTCATGCCTCCAGTCAGCACCCATCGGAAACACAATCGATCATTGCCGAAGTCTTAGGGCTGTCAAAGAACGAAGTCGAAGTGGAAGTCAGACGTATCGGCGGAGCATTTGGAGGAAAGGAAACCCAGGGAAATCATGTTGCTGCCTGGGCTGCCCTCTTATCACAGGCTACGGACAGCCCGGTAAGGATTCATCTTTTTCGCGACGAGGATCAGACCATCACGGGGAAACGGCACCGTTTTCTCTCGGAATATGAAATCGGTTTCAACGACCAGGGGCAAATACTTGCATGGAAGGTTATATTGAATGCCGATGGCGGGTCTTCGACCGACCTGTCGATGGCCATCATGATGCGGGCGATGTTGCATGCCGAAAACAGTTATTTTATCCCGGATGTCTCAATCACTGGGAAAATCTATAAAACCAACCTGCCATCGAATACTGCCTTCAGGGGATTTGGCGGTCCACAGGGAATGGCGGTGATTGAAAATGCCATCGACCGTATTTCCCGATATCTGAATAAAGATGCCGTTGAAATACGTTCCCTTAATTTTTACAGACAGGAAGTCAATAATATAACGCCATACGGGCAAAAGGTAGAGAACAACCATCTTTCACTGATGTATGATAAACTGGTCAGATCCTCCAATTATAAAGAACGGCGGAAAGAGATCACGAAATTCAACCGTGAAAATGAATTTTATAAAAAGGGGATCGCACTTACACCGGTGAAATTCGGCATTTCTTTCACCACCAGCTTCCTGAATCAGGCCGGGGCATTGGTGAATATTTACACCGACGGTACCGTGCTTGTAAATCATGGCGGAACAGAGATGGGGCAGGGTTTGCATACTAAAATTCTCCAGATCGCATGCTCCGAACTGGGCGTTTCCCCCGGCAAGGTGAAGGTAAATGCAACAAATACTTCGAAGGTACCCAATACCTCTGCAACCGCAGCCTCCTCCGGAAGCGATATGAACGGGATGGCCGTTAAAAATGCTATTGATACGCTGAAATCAAGAATTATACAGGTGGTCACTGAGGAATTTGAAAAACGTTACCCGGACAAGAAGACCCGGTCTGAAAATCTTGTTTTTGAAGATAATTTTATCTTTGACCGGGAAGATCCTGCCTGCCGGATAGCATTCAAAGAAGTAATTCCCATTGCTTACCTGAAGCGGATCAGTTTAAGTTCTACCGGCTTTTACCGTACACCAGGGGTGTATTTTGATAAGAAAGCGGGGCAAGGTCATCCCTTTCATTACTATGCCTTTGGGATGGCTGTGTCGGAAGTTAGTATCGACACGCTGACCGGCGCTTATACCTTACTGAGAACCGATATTATTCAAGATGCCGGGGATTCCATAAACGAAGGGATCGATACCGGTCAGGTGACCGGTGGATTCGTGATGGGTACAGGCTGGTGTACCATGGAAGAGATAAAATGGGATAGTGACGGAAACCTGATGACCTTTTCACCGGATACCTATAAGATTCCAACCGTGAATGACATCCCGGCGGATTTCAGGGTAGAGTTATTAAAAGATGTTCCCAACCCGGGCACTATACGGGGAAGCAAAGCGGTGGGAGAACCGCCGTTCATGCTGGCCTTTTCAGTATGGCTTGCCATTAAGGATGCCATTTCCGCAGTGGCGAATCATGAAACAGAGCCAGAATTCTCACTTCCTGCAACCTACGAAGTAATCCTGCAGTCGGTAGAAAAGTTGAAGGGCCGGAAAGGATGATTTTTATCATAAACATTTGATCTGATGGATAATGTTTTTTCAAGAATCAATGAATTATCACATGACTTGTCGGATTATACTGCCGGAAATCTCTCGAAACTTGTAAAAATTCACTCGGTTAGTACCCGTGAAGAGGCTGTAGCAGGGGAGTTAACACGACAGATGCAGGAAGCAGGATTTGATGAGGTTAAGACTGACGGCCTGGGGAGTGTCATCGGAAAGATAGGAAATGGCAAAAAGATCCTGGTTTTTGATGGCCATATCGATACTGTCGATGTAGGAAACCGTGCTAATTGGAATATGGATCCTTTCTCGGGCGAGATCAACAATGGTTTTGTTCATGGTCGCGGTACAGTTGATCAGAAAGGTGGTGTAGCGGCATTTGTCACTGCAGGCCGTATTTTGAAGGAATTGGATTTCGGAGGAGATCTTACCATCTATTTCACAGGAACGGTAATGGAAGAAGATTGTGATGGTCTATGCTGGAAATATCTGGTAGAAGAAGAGAATCTCAGACCCGATTTTGTTGTGATTACCGAACCGACGGATCTCAATATTTACAGGGGGCAGCGTGGAAGGATGGAGATGGAGGTTTCGTTCCGCGGCATTTCTTCGCACGGTTCTGCACCCGATCGCGGCAAGAACGCCATCTATATGGCTGCCCATGCTTGCCGTGAGATCGAAAAGCTGAATCAACGCCTGAAATCCGATGATTTTCTGGGTAAAGGTTCCATCACCGTAACCGAGATCGTTTCGGATAGCCCATCGCTTTGTGCCGTCGCCGATTATGCCCGGATTCACCTTGACCGCCGGCTTACCTGGGGTGAAACAAAAGAGTCGGCTACAGCGGAAATAGATACGATTGTCAAAGGAATGGATGCAGAGATAAACGTTCTATCCTATAATGAAAAATCTTATACCGGCTTACTTTATGGTATGGATAAATATTATCCAACATGGAAAATGGAGAAGGATGATCCCCTTGTTATCAAAGCGGAGCAAGTATTTTCCCGGCTCTTCGGAAAACAGCCGATAATCGATAAGTGGACTTTCTCGACCAATGGGGTCGTCATCAACGGTATTTATCAAATTCCTGTCATTGGCTTTGGTCCCGGAAATGAAATTCTGGCGCATGCGCCAAATGAAAAAGTACCAATCTCAGACCTGGTTACCGCTTCAGCGTTTTACTCAGGGCTTGTCTACGCATTATCTCGGTAAGGAGTTATGAATCAGGAATGAAGAGTTAGTTAATCAGAAATTTGAATTTAGAATTACGAGTTATGGATAAGATTTTAGGAGGATTATTAGGCGAAGTTGAAAAAAGAGTTTCGTTCTTATTTAGGAAGGATTTTTTGCTTACCTGGGAAAAGTCACAGGCTGAGCTGGAAACAATTCTCCTCGTTGCAGGAATATTGAAATATTTACGGGATCAGAATATTTCTACGCGGTGTTTCGATTCGGGATTAGCCGTCTCTCAATTCCGTGACAATTCAACCCGTACCCGTTTTTCGTTTACCTCCGCAGCAAACTTACTCGGACTTGCCGTGCAAGACCTTGATGAGGGAAAATCGCAGGTTGCCCATGGTGAAACCGTTCGTGAGACTTCCACTATGATCAGTTTCCTTAGCGACATCATCGGGATCCGGGATGACATGTTTCTGGGCGCAGGAAACGCTTACATGCGCGAAGTGGGTACGGCTCTGGATGAAGCCTTTGCCGATGGCGTCCTTCCGCAACGGCCCGGGATCATAAACCTGCAGTGCGATATTGACCATCCCACACAGACCATGGCCGACCTTTTTCATCTTAAGGATATATTCGGTTCACTCGAAAATCTGAAAGGGAAAAAGATTGCCATGACCTGGGCCTATTCCCCGAGTTATGGAAAGCCGCTTTCTGTTCCACAGGGAATTATCGGACTTATGACACGATTCGGAATGGAGGTCGACCTTGCTTATCCCGAAGGATATGACCTGATCCCTGAGTTAGTTGACCTGGCACAACGACAGGCAAAAGAGAGTGGCGGAAGTTTCCGGATCATCAACTCCATGGAAGAAGCATTTCAGCAGGCCGAGATCGTCTATCCCAAGAGCTGGGCCCCATTTCATATGATGAAGCGCCGTACGGAATTGGTTCAAAAAAATAATCAAAGTGCGTTGAAGGAGCTCGAAAAAGAGTGTCTTACCCATAATGCGATGTTTAAAGAATGGGAATGTACCGGGCAAAGGATGAAACTCACTAAAGATGGAAAAGCGTTATACCTGCATTGCCTGCCTGCCGATATTACCGGAATTTCGTGTAAAGAAGGGGAGGTCTCTGAATCCGTTTTTGAACGGTATCGGATTCCACTATACAAACAAGCAGGTTATAAACCTTATATCGTTGCCGCTATGATGCTGACGAACCGTTTTAAAAATCCCGGTGAAATACTTCGTAAGCTTGCCGACCGGAACGAGAAACGATTTTTCCTCTAACGATCACGGTTTCAGGCCGACCCTGAATTTCGAATCCTTCGTATATTTCCGAATCGCAATGCTGAAAATGGTTTTTTACGGAAATGGTTCCTTTGTATCCCGGATCCCAGATAACAATGTCGGCATCAAAGCCGGGTTCGATTTTTCCTTTCCGGTTACCCCATCCAAAGATTTCGGCCGGATGAGTGGAGATAAGTTCCACCAATTGATTGATCGTGATTTTGTTGGTCAGGACTCCATAAGTATACAACAAACTTAAACGATGTTCGATTCCGCCAGCACCATTAGGGATCTTTGTGAAATCGTTGATCCCGCGATCTTTCTGTCCGGCGAGGTTGAAGGGGCAATGGTCGGTTGACACCACATCGAAAGTCCCGTTAGACAAACTTTTCCAAAGTTGTTGTTGATCTGATTTCAAACGGATGGGAGGGGAGATCACATAGGGCAACACCTTTGTATTTTCCAGTCGTGAATCATACACGGAATCATTCAGCAGCAAGTATTGCGGGCAGGTTTCGCCGTACACCTTAATTCCCTTTTCTTTTGATTGCCTGATGGCTTCAGCACCGCCTGCTGTCGAGGTATGCACAATGTAGGTCCGGCAGCCGGTCTGTTCCGCTATTGTAATGACCTCTTTGATAGAATTGATCTCGGCTTGAGGCGGGCGAGATTGTGCATGATACCTTGCATCGGTTTTCCCTTCATGGATAAATCCTATTTGAAGGAAGTCGATCATTTCACCATCTTCGCAATGAACCATAACCAATCCTCCTTCGGGAGAAATCCTCTCCATAAGTTGCCGCAACTGGGTTAAGCCGATACCTATGGTATCGCGATAAGCAAGATATACCTTGAATGAGCCGATCCCTTCTTCCTTCATACATTGTCCTACTTCATCTGCAACCCGTGAATTCCATTCACTGATCCCCATATGAAGACGATAATCACAGATAGAGAATTCTGCTTCCTCCCTGCGTTGATCGAGTGCCTCGATGAGCGATTGTCCCCGGCGGGGAGTAACAAAATCAATAATACTGGTCGTTCCGCCTGCAATCGCTGCCCGGGTGCCCGACAGGAAATCATCGGATGATTTACCGGCCGGGGTCGGGAGAGCAAGATGAACATGGGGATCCACCCCACCGGGAAAAATAAGTTTTCCGGTGGCATCAAGGGTTTCACTGTTAGGATAGTACTCAGGATTAATTTTTCCGCGGGCGATTATCTTTTCGTCCTTTATAAGCAGATCCTCACGTAAAGTGGTTTCCGGGGTGATAATGGTTCCATTGAGGATAAGTAATCGCTTCATCGGCAATTTATCTCATAAGTTTCCACAGCCTGGCTGACTGTTTCCGGGCTTCGGCCAGTATATCACCTTCATTTACCGTAAGGATATATCTGTTCGCGACAATCAACTTTCCATCGGAGATCACATGAATGACATGTTTCGATTCCATTCCGAAGACAAAATGACCCAGGAAATTTCCGGAATTAACAGGGGTTGGTGTATCATAATCAAGAATCACCAGGTTGTTATCACCATCACCTGTAAATCCATTGTTTTGCAAGTAATGATGTACATTCCTGAATCTCCTGTAAGCTTCTGAAGGATTAACTGCATCCCAATGGCGGCCGGCAAAGTAAGCGGCTTTGGCGCTCTGCAGCATATCGCTATGCATACCGTCGGTGCCCAGGAAAATATGTGATCCGAGATCTTTTGAATTAAAAAATCCAACTTCATTATTCAGGTTACTTTCCATATTTTCGACAACCCACACCGGTGATCTTTCAATTAGTGTCCGTTCATGATTGTCGAGGTGCAGGCAATGGGCAAGTATTGTCTTTGGAAATTGAAGTACCCCTGCCTCCGACAATCGTTTGATAACCGGTTTCCCGTATTTTTTTTGGCAATCTTCCTGGTCGGATCTATCCTCTGCCGCATGGATGTGAATTCCCGATTTTGTCTTCGATGCAAGATTCACAGCTTCCCGGAGTGTTTCATCCCCGACTGTAAATGAGGCATGCAAGCCGACAAGACCTTGCCGTTTTGAAAGATAACCAGCGGTTTCCTCAAAACCGTTATGTGCAATATCACGATCATCCCGGTCGGAGATCTCGTAACAAAGCAAGTGGCCAACACAAACCTGGTCAAATGCTTGTGAAATTAATTCAAGACTGCCATCGACGGCGTTGGGTGAAGCGTGATGATCAATCACAAACGTGACACCATTCTTAGCACAAGCCATCGCAGTAACCAGGGCCCCGGCGTATATAATTTCCCGGTCTAGTGTTTTATCTAGCGTCCACCAGACATATTGCAGGATCTCGCGAAAATTCTGTGGGGATTTCTTTGGAGGCGGCATTCCACGTGCAAATGCAGAATAGGTATGATGATGCCCGTTGGCAAAGGATCGGGTTATGAACTTCCCCGAACAATCAATAACACGGGTATTGCCTACAACCTTAAAATGCTGTCCGAACCGGATTCCACCGGCGCGTCCTGCTTCGACCAATATATCAGTTTCTTTGAATTCCAGTGTTTGCCAATCGATGAAGGTACCGTTTTTAAGGAGAAGCATAGGGTGCATTTTAATGAATGACAGATCTACGACATGGGAATTGTAAAGTGAAACGCGCTTCCCTTCCCGGGTTCACTCTCGACCCAAATCCGGCCCCCGTTTTTTATTACCAGGTCATGGACCAATAAAAGGCCGAGACCGGTTCCCTTTTCGCGGTTTGTACCTGCTCTTTTAACCTCCGTATCCTGCCTGAAAAGTTTTTCTATTAAAGATTGATCCATCCCGATTCCCTGGTCGGTAATAGTAACACGACATTCTGTCGTCAGGGTAATGCATTTAATAGTGATGACGGTATAGGGAGGAGAGAACTTGATAGCATTGTTCAGCAGGTTTCTGATTGTCGTGTTGATGGCATGTGCATCAGCTAATACCATGAACTCTGAATTGCATTGATTATCGATCGAGACCTGTTTCTGATCAGCATATGGAAGTGAGGTTTGGACTGATTGTTCTATCAGGTCGGTAAGTTCAATTTTTTCCGGATTAAGAATGATATGTCCCGATTGTATCCGGGTCCATTCCAGGAGGTTCTCAAGCAATTTAAAGGTACTATGGGCAGAATTCTGCAAGCGGTTAAGCAATTTAAGATTTTCTTCGGTGGTTTGGTTATCGAAATCGCTGACCAACAAATCGGTATACCCAAGTATTGTGTTGAACGGAGTCCGGAGGTCATGGGAGATGATAGAGAGAAATTTGTTCTGGGCAGCATTAAGCGCCTGTAATTCACGCTCCCGTTCCTTTAATTCCGTCACATTCACCAGGCATAAAATGATCCGGGGAGGAACAACCTTAGGAATTGGAGCCATTGATGCGATCAAATTGACTTTCCTGACAGTTCCACCATTAACCAGGTTGGTTTCAAAGGGAATATTGTGTTGAATGATGCTTTCGTCAAAAGTCACTTGTAAGCTATTTCTAAGGTTACAAGTAGGACAACTTGAACTAAATCCACAACCTTTCGGATTATCAAGTGCATGGATACAACCGATAATATCTCCGGGACCATGAAGTTTCAATGATGAATCATTTGTCCATCTTGAGTTCTTATGAAAAAAATCGTTGGCAGAAAGCACTTTTATATCATGGTCGAGGGTACACATCATGATGGGCGCGGTGTTATACAATGCCTGTAATTCGGAGTTTGTATCACGCAGTTGCTGTTCTGCATGGTTTACTAAGTTCTGGACATACTTAGCTACAAAACTCACAAAAAGCGTGAGCACTACTGCTGATAAAATGGTGGTAAACGCAAACATCAGAGCCTGGTTAGGCCTGGATAAACGTTCAGTATAATAGAAATGGATGATTCCCATAATGACAAATATTCCCAAAGTAAGCGGAATTAGCCATCTGAGTATGACTGCAAAAACTGCCCTGTCCAAAGTGAAATCATAAAACCATCGACCGGGGCATTGAAAAAGATATCCGGTTGTAAGGAGAATCATCAGGAGGGCAGTCGGAAGCGCTACCGGGATAGTCGCACCGCCATATAAAATTGGCGCCCCGAATATATATCCAAGTATCAATACAAGAGAAGTGGCAAGAACCAACAAGACCAGGCTTTGATTGGTAAGTTTAAGGAGGGTAGAAAGCTTATATGTATTTGTGAAGATAGAATAAGAACAAATGATCAGAAGGATGGATGTTAACGGTGACATTCTTCCCGCAATAAATTGCCCGGGAACAAGGTATTTCTCCACAAATATTCCTTCCAGGTCAAAGCGTAAAGATGTCACGGAATTTATAATATATTGACCCAGGAGGATGACCGATGTAATCAGAGTGACCAGCGTTATGATTCTCAACAACCGGGTCCAAGCCTGCTCCGTTATTCTCGGTGGTCGGAGTCGTAAAGAAAACCCAAGTAATGCAAAAAGAATCGCAGTCGACGGGGCCATCGGAATATAGGATGGGGAAAAGGCTTGAACGAAGAAAATTTTAGTTATCCATCCGCAAATAACGCCTATGGCTAAGATTATAACAACTAATCCTAACCTGGAAGTTATGTATCCGATCCATGGATGGTACCTGGTATTCGAATAACTACTCATATCATAGGACTTTCATTTTTTTTCAAAACTAATCCTTAATACATCTGCAAGAAAAACCTAAAGACGATTGGGTTGTTCCACGAAAGACTTGAGAATATAAAACGTTCAACATTATATAATGTTCTTATAAAGTGAAAGTTTTAGACGAAGGTATAAAAACTTATTTATTATTCATATCGAGAGGAGGATTGGTCTTTAATCTTTCCGCCGCTTCATCGGGAGTCTTCTCCGCCTGATCCCGTCAAATTGACACAAGGCATTGGCAACAGCGGCTGCCGTCGGCACTAATCCGATCTCCCCAATTCCTTTAGCTCCATAGGGTCCGACCGGATCCTTCACCTCGATACCGATGACTTCAATCTCCGGTGTCTCATCCGCCCGAAGAACTCCACAGTCCTGCAGTTTTGTACTCACAAGCTTTCCATTTATCATCGGTAATTCTTCGGTCAGAGCATAGCCGACCCCCATATGAACTGCTCCCTGGATTTGTCCCTCGAAAAGCATCGGATTCATAATCTTCCCGGCATCATGCGCTGCGTAAACTTTTTCTATTTCACCGCGATCGTTCAGGACCACAAGCTGGGCAGCGTACCCATAGGAATAATGGGTGACCACTTTATTGACTTTAGCGCCTGGTTTTGTTGTCCAGTTGCAATAAAATTTTCCTGAATAGGTATTCCCGGCCAGTTGTTCCAACGTTTTATTCTTCAAATCATTCCTGAGGGATAAGGAGGCATCGATGATGGCATTACCCAGCAAAGATGTGGCACGCGACGAGGTTGTCATCCCCGTTGGCAGCTCTGCATTTGTGTCCACAATAACGTCGATTAGAGCCGGTGCGATCCCAGTTTCCTCATGCAGGGTCTGGATAGCCATGTTGTGAATTCCCTGTCCCATTTCGGTCCAGCCATGTTCAATCAGTACATGACCATTCGGGAGTATCCTAATTTTCACATCGCTGAAATCGGTCATGCCATTTCCCACTCCTGAGTTTTTTATTGCACAGGCCAGTCCTGCATATTTGGCTGCATAGAAATGGTCTTTAAGCGCCAGCAGGCAAGCTTTAATTCCTACTCCCTGTTCAAGTATCTGGCCGGTAGCAGTCATCTTACCATTTTCCAGTGCATTGTCAAAACGAAATTTCCAACGGTCGAAACCACCTCTTTCACACAGTTCATCGATACAGCTCTCCAGGGCAAAGGCAACCTGGTTTGCCCCGAATCCGCGCATTGCGCCGGAGGGGATGTTATTTGTATATACGGTGAGGGACTCAATATCCACGTTGGGAACATTGTAACCACCTGTGGCATGACCCGCAACCCGCTCCATGACTTTTGACCCGACCGAAGCATATGCTCCGGTATCACCAATGGCCCGAAGTTTCAAACCGGTGAATTTTCCTATTTCATTACAACTTATTGAAATATCCATCCAAACCGGATGACGCTTGGGATGCATGATGATGGACTCTTCGCGGGAAAGGTGAACCTTCACCGGCTTTTTTACAAGCCAGGCAAAAAGCGCAGCATGTCCCTGGACGGTCATGTCCTCCCGTCCTCCAAAACCTCCGCCACAAGGTACCTGCGTTATCCTGACCTTCTCTTCTTCGAGGTTAAGGAGCGATGCAACCTGTTTCTGATCTACATAAATTCCCTGGCCCTGGCTGAAAAGATGGATCCCATTCTCCTCCGGGAGGGCAACGGCTGCTTCTGTCTCAAGAAATGCATGCTCCACGCGCTGAGTCTCATAAACATCGGAAGTAAAGAATTCTGATACTTCAAAAACGTTATCGACCGGTAAACCACGCCTGACTTCACATGTTTCAAGCAAATTTGATTTCCCCGGATGAACATCGGCTGCCCCGGGATCAAGGGCCTCAAAAGCGTTCACAACAGGTTCCAGAATATCATATTTAATGTAGATGAGTTTACTGGCTTTTCGCGCTGTCGCTTCATCATCAGCCACTACGCCGGCGATCACGTCGCCGATATATCCGGTGATTTCACCTGGAGCAATCATAAGCGGCCAGTCTTCGTATATCAGACCGGTATACCGGTTCCCTGGAACATCTGTAGCAGTAAAGATCCTGATGATCCCGTCAAGTTTCTGAGCCTCTGAAGTGTCAATAGAGATCACCCGTGCCCTTGGATGGTCACTGAAACGGAGAGCTCCGTATACCATTCCATCAAAATGCATGTCGTCGACAAACAGTCTTTTTCCGATCGCGGTTTCATAGGCCTCATATTTTTTTAGAGAATGGCCTATCCCTGCCGAAAGGATTGAAATCTCTTTCCCCTTCAGAGAGTTGAGTTCGCCCTGGGTATCCGGGATTTTTCCGGTTTCACTTTCTTCACGCAGGTTTGTTAAGGCTTTTTCAATAGCATCAACTATTTTTATATAACCTGTACAGCGGCACAGATTCAGGTTGATGACTTTTTTAATCTGTTCACGCGTGGGCCATGGATTTTCTGAAAAGAGCACTTTTGTCCTCATGATGAAACCGGGTGTACAAAATCCACATTGGACAGCCCCTTTTTCTACATAAGCATTCACAATTACATCGCGAACCTTTTCTGGAATGCCTTCCATGGTGATCACCTCGGAACCGGAAAGGGTCTTCATCTTCCGTGTACAGGAAAGACGCGCTTTCCCGTTGATCTCTACCATGCATGCCCCACAGGTTCCCTGACCGGAACAACCATCTTTCACTGATGTAATAAAGGCTGTGTTGCGCAAATAATGGAGAAGTGTCCGGTTTTCATCGCCATCATAATCAATTTTTCGGTGGTTCAGGTAAAATATAATCATATAAGCCTCTCTGTTGTTCTCCGTTTCTTCTCTATGAAACTCTGCGAACTCTTTTAACCTCTTTTTTCCAGATAAAGTTCAATTTCCCGGATGTCAGGCTCAAACGCTTCGGGGATATGAATGAATGACCTGACCGCTGCCAGATCCTTCAATCCGCTACCTGTCAGCAGGATCACATTTTTAGAACCTGTCGGTATCTTGCCCATAGACCGGTACTTCAGCATCCCAGCATATGCCGCTATCGCAGCCGGTTCTGAAAATATTCCAGTCGTTCGTGACAATTCACCCGAAGCCTTCACGATCTCCTCATCATTTACTAAAATCCATTCCCCATGATATTCCTTTAGAAAACTGACAGCCATATAAAAATTTCGGGGTATATCCACCGAAATGGAATCGGCGATGGTATGTGAAGGAGAAGAAAAGAATTGTTTTAAATCAATATTATTGATCAGGTTTGGGCTGCCTTCGGCCTGAACTGCAACGACAGTAGGTATTTTCGCAATGATCCCCAGTTTCAACAGATCTTCAAAGCCTTTATATACACCCGACAGAACAACCCCGTCGCCGACGGGTACAAAAATCCGGTCTGGTATTTTCTGCTCTAATTGGTCAAAGATTTCAAACGAGACCGTCTTTTTCCCTTCAACTGTCAAAGGATTAAAGGCCGTATTTCTGTTATAATAGCCGAATAACTCCGTTGCTTTCATACTCAGATCGAAAGCATCGTCGTAATTACCTTTCACGGGGATAATCGTTGCACCATACATGACGATCTGGGTAAGTTTAGCAAGCGGGGCGCCGGCCGGAACGAATATGACGGAACGTTGACCCTGGGAAGCGCAGATTCCTGCAAGTGAACAGCCGGCGTTTCCGGTCGATGCCGTGATAATCGTTTCAATATTATTTTCCTTTGCCCATGCAGAGACGAGTGCAGATGCCCTGTCTTTGAAAGAAAACGTAGGATTCTGCGAATCATCCTTCAGATAAAGCTCAAAATTTATTTTCCCTGATAACCTGTCCGTCTGTCCGCCTGTTCGCCTGTCAGCCTGTTCTCTTGTCCACTTGTACAACGGTGTGTTCCCGATCTTCAGGTTAGGCCAGCTATCCAAACTTTTAATAGGGAGCAATGAAAGGAATCCCTCATTTTTCAATTTAGTAAAAAGCCTTTTCGAAGAAGTCGAATTACGGATTTTATCATAACCAAATTCGGTTCGTAAAACTCCTCTGGGTGGCTTTCCGGGTTGATTTTTTGCTTGACAGGAAGGGCAAAGGTAGATAATATCATCGGAAGGATATTCGGATTTGCAATCGTTACACAGGTAATGGTATTTATCAATCATTCTACTGATATTTTACGATAAAGCTATAAAAATCATTTTAATAATCCCGTCCGATTGTTAAATTCGGTGATCAGTTCATCCCAACGGACTGGCTGGGAGAAGATTTTCTTCCAGATGGTTCTGTCATCCCACAAACGGCGAAGATCCTCCACATCCTTACCCTGCTGTTCGATCCAGGTAAAATATTTCAGGTTGTGAATTGCTTTTTGGTCATTATAAGTTAGTTCTTTCATATGATCGGTGGTTGAACCGAGCATACACTTTTCATGGTCCCTGGCAGCCTGCAGAAGGGAATATTCACCCCGTTCGGCATTAAGCTCTTCCAGACGCGATCCATATAATTCCACCGAGTCGGTAGCAACCGCGACCAGAATATCATCGGAAGTAAATTCGAAATATCTGGCGGTTTTGATTGCAGATAAGATATTAGCAATACCTGATATTCCGATCAGGTCAAGACTTTCGATTATATCTTTGTCGACCCCGTTTCCGGCAAGGTATTCCCGTCCTTTAGCTTCATTGAAAAGCCGGAGAAGCCGGAGGCAATATTCATCGTCGACGGCGGTGACGACGTTTGTATTCCTTATGTTGTGAATCCAGGGAACATGTTTATCACCGATCCCTTCGATCCGGTGACCACCAAAACCGTTATTCAGCAAGGTAGGGCATTGCAAGGCTTCTGATGCAACCACTTTCAGATAAGGAAATTTCGTACGGAGATAATCACCGGCCGCAATGGTACCTGCAGAACCGGTTGCAGAGATATAAGCAGCCAACTGTGAATTTTTGTCGGCCAGTTCCAGGAATACCTCTTCAATGGCGTGACCAGTCACTTCATAATGCCAGCAAGAGTTACCGAATTCCTCAAACTGGTTAAAGATGATGCAATCCTTGCGCATACGCCGGATCTCCCAGCATTTGTCATAAATTTCCTTGACATTGGATTCGCAGCCGGGAGTAGCGATAACCTCTGCCCCGATCTCCCTTAGCCAGGTAAATCGTTCCCGGCTCATCTCTTCCGGCAGGATCGCAATTGCGGTGACACCCATCAGGTAAGAATCGAAGGCGCCCCCACGGCAATAATTCCCGGTGGAAGGCCAGACCGCTATATGCCAGGTCGGGTCAAACTGCCCGGTTATGATCTTTGGTGCCAGGCAACCATATGCTGCTCCGACTTTGTGAGCCCCCGTGGGGAACCATTTACCGATCATTACGATTATCCGTGCATCAACTCCTGTGAGGGATTTTGGTAATTCAAGAAAATTGGGCTTACCGTAAAGTCCTCCTTTTGTTTTGGGTTCGTTTTTCCATGTCAGCCGGAACAGGTTAAGCGGATGCAGATCCCAAAGGCCAATACTTTTTAATTTATTTTGAATAGTTTCGGGTATCAGCTCCGGATTTTGCATTTGGGCAAAGGTGGGCAGGATGATGCCTTTTTCGCGGTATCGATTCACGGCACTTTCTAATACAGCGTGATCGGTGATTTGGTTAATTAAGGGAATCATAAACTAATTGATAATTTAAAATTATAATTTTAATTGTAGTGCTCCTTTAAGAATGATACTCATTGTTGCTGCGAAAGAGAAGTGGACTTCTTTAACACAGGGGGTGAGGAAACTGACTTCAGCCAGGCTGAAATCAACAGGATTGATGACTGCTTTCACCTGGTCGGTTTCATAGATAAACTTTCCGTCACTCCTTGTCAGGGTCTTGACAAAATCTTTCTTTTTATAGATCAGCACATCCTTTTCAGGCAGCCTGCTCAGGTAATATCCCTCCTCTTCGAGGTTCAGCGTCTGGACTGAAAGGCAAATACCTGGCTTATCGGCAAAAGGTCTTCCTGCGGAAGGGCAGAATGTCGTGCAATTCCCACATTCATTGCAGAGATCCCTGATATTCAGTATCTGCCATGGTTGCTCGACAGAAAAAGTACCTTCCTCTTCAATAATGACCTTGCCGTTCTCACCCAAAACCGCTTTCTGCAAATTGTATCTTACCGGCTCGACTTCATAGCTGAAATTCGCAAGGTTGGGACAAACCGTGACACAAACATTACAGATCTCATCACAATAGAGGCACCTGGATGCCTCGGCTTGTGCCTCGCTGGCAGCCAAAGAATCAATGACAAGGTTGAAATTCCGGCGGTCGGCCGGCAGGGTTTCCTCCGGGGAGATAGCCCACTGACGAATTGCCTTTCTTTGCAGAAGTTCCGGAATCGAAATTTTTTTTAAGGTTTTCTGTTTTTCCGGTGGTGGCCATCCTGCCAGATCTAAAAGAATCGCTGCGGCAGCTTTTCGTCCATCGGCAATGGCATTGATAGCCGTAGAAGCGCCTCTCAAGGCATCTCCCCCGATGTAAAGCCGGTCGATTTGTGTTTTATAGCTTCCCGGATGCATCTTTAACAAATCGGGGTCAGCAAAATCGATCGCCAATCTCTGCCCGATGGCAGGGATGATGGTATCGCATAGGATCTCAAACTCTGAACCGGTTACCTTAACCGGAGCTTGTCTGCCATTTTTATCTTTACCGGAAAGTATATTCCTGCAGCAACTGAGAGAACCAACATGACCGTTATGGGAAATGATGCGTTCGGGAGTAACAAGTTCTATGATCTCAATCCCTTCCTCCATCACAGCCTTTATTTCACCTTTATCGGCAGGCATTTCACGGATGGTCCGGCGATAAACGAGGATTACCTTTCCATCTTTTCCCACCAACCTGTTGGCAGTACGGGCGATATCCATTGCCGTATTGCCACCACCAACCACCACAATCTTTCTTCCCAGACCGGTTGACTTATTTTTCCTGGCATTGAATAAAAATTCCAGGGGATCGATGACACCGGCAGAACCGATACCTTCCAGGTTCATCCGGATCGATTGCTGGGCGCCGGCTGCCAGAAATACTGCATCATACTCCTTCCGCAACCGTTCGAATTGTTCCCTACCGATAACATGATTATCATGAAAATGAATTCCTGCATCAAGGATCCGCCGAATGTCGCATTCGAAGGCTTTATCCGTAATCCGGAAAGCAGGAATAGCGGCGGAGATCATTCCCCCGGCCACTTTTTCCCTTTCAAAGATATGAACCTCGGCTCCGGCAAGGTTAAGGTACCACGCACAAGAAAGTCCTGCAGGGCCGGCGCCGATGATCGCAATGCGGAACGCCAGGTTATCAGCAAGAACCCCACCCCCGACCCCTCCCCTGTCAGGGGAGGGGAGAAGGAGAGGGGTGTTTTCTGCCACAAAACGTTTGATCTCACGAATTTGCAGCGGTTCGTCGTAGTTTATCCGGGTGCATTTCAACTGGCATAAATGATCACAAACCATCCCGGTGACGTATGGAAAAGGATTGGTATCGAAAATGGTTTTAAACGCTTCCGGGATGTTGCCTGTGGAAACATGGTATAGATACCCCGGAATATCCTGGTTCGTTGGACAAGTATCACCACAAGGGGCGTGAATGCAATCGAAATAATCCAGGTCACGCACGGTTTTGATATCCGGAGAGGTGAATGAGAGATTTTGATATACCGGATTATCACAAACAGCGTCGGCATAACGGTTCAGATTTATGAGGGCGGCTTCAGCCGCCGTTTTTCCGGCAATTCCGATACGGTTTACAATATATTCATCAATGCTTCTGGCATTATATTTTGTGAAATCTCGATTCAACCGGTCAAGATATTGCCATAAACGGCCATAACCGCCGGGTTTGAGCAGGTCGCTGCAAACGGTTACCGGTCTCAATCCGGATGCAAGAATTCTGGATATATTAAAACAATCCGCCCCCGCTGAAAAAGAGATGTCAAGCTTTCCGTTAAAATCGTTCTGCAGCATCCTCGCAAGGTTTATGCTTATCGGATGAAGCGCACGGCCACTCATGTATATCTTGCTCTCTTTTTTATCGAAAACCTTCTTGGTGTTGCTACATTCGAGGGTATTTGTCAGTTTGACGCTGAACGTTAGTCCCTTTTTTGCCGAGATAGTGGAAAGGTCATTAATTATTTCCAGGGCATCGCGGTATTTCAGATCATGTTCAAAGGCTTCCTCCGGAACATCCACAGGGAATTTAAGTTTGTTATTAAGAATTTTACGAAGCTGATTAGAACCAATTAGAGTAGGATTTAACTTTATTGTAGTATGTAATTTTTTTTCTTCAATCAGATAATGCCCGATCTTGCCGATCTCTTCCGGAGGACAGCCATGCATGGTGCTCAGAGTGATAGAATTGGAGATGCACGATGGGATTTCCAGTTCATCAATACCTGGATATATTTTACGGATCGCCATTTTAGCGGAAGTAAGGGCAAGGCTACAGTCATTCATCCCGGTAAGGAAATGCCGGACATTATTTTTGAGTATCCCTTCCAGGTTATACCCTACGCTCATATTGAAAATGACCCCGGGCGACAGGGTGAAACCAAGCTCTTTATGAAGAATATGGATAATGATCCATGCATTCAGGTACTCCGTGAATGATTCATCGGTCCTGAGTTCCTGTGACCATTCACAGTTATATCCTTCATCCTGCATATCGATACAGGGTTTGGAAATAGTAAGCTCATCTTGGGTCTGGATCGTCTTTAATTCGATATATCGGGCGCCGCAAAGCCAGGCAGCAACTATATTTTGGGCAAGTTGAGTATGGGGACCGGAGGCAACACCGACCGGCGTTTCGAGAAACTTCCCATATCGCATCATATGGAAGGGATCGTCATAATTTGGGATATGAAATAAACTTCCAGGGATGCCCATAAACCGTTTTCTCCTGATTTCGGAAAGGGTGAGATCCAGGAGCCTTGGTAACGGGACCGGTGAAAATTTATCGGACAAGGAGTTTTGAAGATTGAATGTATTTGGAAATCCAAAATTAAGAGATTAAAAAGAGAAATGATAGTTCTTCGATGTTTTCTGCTATTTTTGTCGTACTGAATCGAGATGGATATGTCGGAATCCCATAAAAATTATATGAATGTGGCTTTTGAAGAGGCCTTTCAAACGGTAAGAAATAATTTAGGCGGTCCATTTGGCGCGGTAGTCGTAATGGATGGAAAAATTATTGGCAAGGGAGGAAACCGTGTATTATCGCAAAATGATCCCACCGCACACGCCGAGATCACTGCAATCAGAGAAGCATGTAAGAAAATTAGCAATTTCGACCTTTCCGGGGCTGACTTATATGCCACCTGCGAGCCCTGCCCGATGTGCCTTTCAGCCATTTACTGGGCAAACATCAAAACAGTCTATTTTGCTTCAACCCGGAAGGATGCTGAGTCGATTGGATTTCGTGACAATCATATCTATGAAGAATTAAATGTTCCTCACGACGAAAGAAAAATTACCTTCAGAAAGCTGAGCAATCCTAAGGCCGGAGAGTTATTCTTGGAATGGAGCGGGAAGCAGGATAAGACCCCGTACTAAAAGCATGCTTGCCAATTCGATTTCCTCATTTTTCATAAAAGTTATACTTCAGTCCGATAGGAATGGAAAGGGAGACTTTGGTACCTGTTGGATGTTTACTGTTATCAACGAGATCAATGATCTTGACCCGGATTTTATGTTGGTTAAAACGATTAAAAGTTTCACAAAACTGTTCCATAATTTTTAATCCTTTGCCGGTTCCTGTGCTACCATTAACGCTTGCCTGGTTTCGACCAACCCCGTTATCCTCAATCTCAATTTGCAAACGCCGGCCAACCTTGTTCACACGGATCCAAAGATGCCCTTCTTCATCCATTGGGTTAAGCCCATGTTTTACTGCGTTTTCTACATAAATCTGAGTGATCATCTTAGGTATCAGCCAATTAAATTCCACATCATCTGAAATCTCGATTTTATATTCAAACCTGGTGTCCATGCGATTCTTCATCAGATCCAGGTAATTTTTCACAAATTCCAGCTCCTCTGCAATCGTCCGGGAAAGCTGATCTGAATATTCCACACAGGAACGCATCAACCGTGAAAGCCTTAAGATATTTTCATTTGCCTCCACGGGTTTATTTTGCAGAATGGAAGAGCTTATCGCGTTGATAGCGTTAAATGTAAAATGGGGATCGATCTGGTTTCTCAACAACAACAGTTGTAACTCTGCTATCTTTTTTTCGGCATTGTATTTTTCCTGTAAAGAACGGCGTTGAATATAACGGATCAACCAGATAAACAGGTATACCAGGAGAAGTAAGGTAAAATAAACCGGCCACCGGAAGTAAAACCAGGAATTGATTTCATGTGTTAATAATTTTTTAATTAATGGTCACATGGAATATCCATTATTATCATCCGCGGTTTGCGTGAACGATGTTTGTATGGATATTTCATAAGAACAGATGAAATATTGATCACCGTGTTGTATGAATACTTTATCGGGACACCCTGATTGCTGAATTCTGTCGAAATATATTTGGTCACGGAAGATGGGTAAAGGTAAAATTACCGGATTTGAGAAGTCCGACTTGACGATGACCGGTTTCTGAACCAGTCCACCGATGAAAAGCAACTCCTTAACTCCATCCTTGTCCAGGTCAATTTCATTATAAGAAGGTGTCTTTAATCCTTCAATTGTAATCACTTCTTTTACTTCCAGATGTGCGTCCAACTCTTCAATTCTACCATTTTCCCTTATCAGATATAGAACATCCTTTTTATTATGATCGATATAACATCCATATGATTTTGAGCTGGTTGTGTCATCGAGATCACGACTCTTCAACATTTCACCTTTCAGATTATAAATTAACATCGATGGATTCTCCTTTGAGCGGGTTCTCCGGTTTTTAATAAGAGCGATATGGGTTTTATTGTTTTCGGGAAAGAAATTAGTTAAAAGCAAGACATATTGCCCTGGAAATTCCTTTGGAGGAAATAAGTAATTAAGATCGTGATCAAATACAACCAACCATGCGCTATGATCACCCTTTGGTGACTTGATGGAGTCAGGATAATTATCTATTGCATAAGTACCTACCAATATTTCATTATATCCATCCTCATTCACATCCTTGATTTCCGATATTCCATAGAACCAACCCATATCAGGAGTGGACTTTAGCTGGTTTAACTTTATATTATAAGAAAACAGTTGGCGTGGTTTTAACGGAAATCCTGCCATGATGGTGAATATTACTTCTTTGACACCGTCATTGTCAAGGTCGGCCAGGAAAAACGGACCCAGAGAGAAATCATGATGACCGTTTTTCTTTTCAATCCTCGCAATAAATTTATCTTTAACAACAAATTTATCAGTCGTTGCGGGATCGACCGAATGGAAGAAAAACGACAGTCTTCCGAACTCGCCAAACTCGAGGAGAAAGAACAATCAAAAATTTTCCCGATTTTTGTCACCGGAATTCACATATCAGAAACAAAAATAAATCAAACCCCTTATACCATGTCAGAAACAAGTTTGGGTATCGGTTCACGTATAAAACATCCACAATTTGGGAAAGGTGTGGTTGTTCAAATAAGGTCGGATATTTATGAAATAACTTTCATCGACCACGGTACACGTCAGATCATGCGTGATTACGAAGGAATGGAAATTATCGAATCGGTAGAGACGCCTACCGATCTGGCCACCTATGAAAAGGTGGAGAAAAGCCTAATCCGTGTTCTCCGCCGGTTCAGCGACTTACAGGAATCGGTTGTTTTGGGTAATAAATGGACAGGCGGAAAGTTCCTGATGATCCCTGGCGATCCGGGCCTGAAGGAAAAAGAAGTTCCTATCGAGACCTTTTTCCATAAAATCGTGATGGTTCGTGACCGTCTGCGCGTACTGGAGCAGAAAATCAATGCAAGTAAACTGACGGATGAAGAGAAGGTAGAGATGCAACAGTATATCACCCGTATTTATGGCAGTCTGACAACCTTCAACGTCCTTTTTAAAAACAAGGAAGATCAGTTTGTTGGTGATCGAGGCGAGTGACGCATTTTTTTTGTTGACCCACCAGGACTCGAACCTGGGCCGAGAGAACCAAAATCTCTTGTGCTGCCATTACACCATGGGTCAGTTCAAAGTACGAAATACGAAGTACGATTTATGAGGTACAAACGGGAGTGCAAAAGTAGAAAATTTTTCTTTTTTTACAATAGGTAATTTGAGTAAAATAATATTCCTGTTCGATCTTTTCCGGTAAATTCGTACTTTCGTGCCCGATTATCAGATAAATAATTTTTTATGAAGAATTTCCAGAGACTGAACAACATCTTCGGTTGGATCACCTTTGTGATTGCTTCCACCGTGTTTTTGCTGACCATCGAACCTACCGTCAGTTGGTGGGATCCGGGTGAATTTATTTCGACTACCTACAAACTTCAGGTTGGCCATCCTCCTGGAACACCGACTATGCAGATGATCGGGCGGATCTTCTCTTTGTTTGCCTTTGGCGACGTGTCTAAAGTTGCCATGATGGTCAATGCCATGTCGGCCATCTGTAGCGGATTTGCAGTCCTTTTCCTTTTCTGGACCATCACTATCTTTGCCCGCAAGATCATCGCTCCCCAGGGAGAAGAAATGACCCAATGGAAAATGTGGAGTATCATCTCAGCCGGACTGGTTGGCGCCCTTACATTCACCTTTACCGATTCTTTCTGGTTCTCGGCGGTGGAAGGGGAGGTGTATGCCATGTCGGCCATGTTCACCGCGATCGTATTCTGGTCAATCCTGAAATGGGAAGCTGTCGCCGACCAAAAACATTCTTCACGTTGGCTCGTCTTTATAACCTTTATGATCGGTCTTGCTATTGGCGTTCACCTGCTAAACCTTCTGACAATCCCGGCTCTTGCCTTCGTCATCTATTTTAAAAAATATAAAACAACCAAACTCGGCATCTTCCTCACGCTGGTCATATCTATTATCATACTGGCATTTATCATGTATTTTGTGATTCCCTGGATCCCGGAGCTGGCCGACCGTTTTGAGCTTTTATTCGTCAATACCTTTGGTTTACCGTTCGATTCCGGAACCATCTTTTACGTTGCCATACTACTTGGTTTAATAATCTGGGGGCTTTATTATACACGGAAAAAAGTTAAACCATTGCTGAATACGATCATCTTATGTTTTGTATTCCTTCTGATGGGGTATTCCACCTTCCTCATGTTGGTGATCCGCGCTAACGCCGATACTCCAATAAACGAAAATGCCCCGAAAGATATCGTCAGCTTGGTTGCCATGCTTAACCGTGAACAATATGGAACATGGCCGCTGCTATACGGGCAATATTATAATGCACCGATCGTGGATTGGGAAGACGGGAGTCCGATCTATCAGAAGGATACCAAAGCCGGGAAATATGTAATCATCGACGACCGTAAAAGTACCATTCCTGTTTATGATCCCCGGTTTACGACCCTATTCCCGCGCATGTGGAGCAATGAGCGCAAGGGTTCGGCCGACTATTACAAACGATGGGGAGGGGAAGGAGTTCCGGTAACCGTGACCGATCAGGATGGCAAGAGCCGTACCCTGAACAAACCAACATTCGGGGAGAACCTTATTTTCTTTTTCTCCTACCAGGTTGGCTGGATGTATTTGCGTTATTTCATGTGGAACTTTGCCGGGCGACAGAATGATGTGCAGGGATTTGGTGGAAAAGAGGATGGCAACTGGATCAGTGGTATTCCTTTCTTCGATAAATGGATGCTGGGTCATGATCAGACCAACCTCCCCGATAGTAAAAAGAACTGGGGCAGGAATACCTATTTCATGCTTCCTTTGTTGTTAGGCTTGCTGGGATTGTTTTACCAGGCCAGGAAAGAGTATAAAGGAACTTTGGTTATCACTCTTTTATTCTTGTTGACGGGATTGGCCATCGTCATTTACCTTAACCAGAAACCATTTGAACCGCGTGAAAGAGATTACTCCTATTGCGGTTCTACTTATGCCTTTGCCATTTGGGTCGGGCTTGGAGTTCTATATCTGGTCGATCTTTTCAAAAGAAAGCTGAAAGAAAACGTATCGGTTATTATCGTTACTCTCCTGACCCTTATTCTCGTCCCCGGGATCATGGCGCAACAGAACTGGGATGATCATGACAGAAGCAATAAATATTCCTGCCGCGACTTTGCCGCGAATTATCTGAACTCCTGTGATAAAGATGCGATTCTTATAACCAACGGCGATAACGATACTTTCCCCTTATGGTACGACCAGGAGGTGGAGGGGATCCGGACCGACGTACGCGTGGTGAACAACATGCTCGCTTCCGGTTCATGGTATATAAATCAGATGTACCGGAAAACCTATGATTCTGACCCGCTTCCTTTCACACTAAAAATGGAACAGTACCGGCCGGGAACCAACGATGCCCTGCCTTATTACGACCTGGGCTTAAAGGGTTATGTCGAATTGAAAGATTTTATAGGATTCATCAAGAGCGATGATCCAAGAACATTCTTAACGGTGTCGTCGGGTGAAAAGTATAAATTCTTCCCGACCAAAAAAGTAAAGATCACGGTCGATTCTGCGACTTGTGTTAAATATGGTATCGTTCCCAAGTACCTGGCAGGTAAGATGGTTGATTCCATATGCTGGACCATTAAGACCAACCAACTTTACAAGAATGACCTGATGTTACTCGACATGGTCGCCACAAATGGATGGAAACGCCCGTTCTATTTTGCTGCCCCGTCGAGTGTCAGCCATTTCTTCGATGTCGATTCATTTTGTCTGGTACAGGGCTGGGTATACAAATTTATGCCCGTAAAAGCCAACAAGGCCGATTATATCCCGGGTATGGGAGGTGTAGATCCCCTTAACTCCTATGATATCCTCATGAACAAATGTGCCTGGGGCAATCTTGCTGATCCGAAAGTCTATGTGGATCCGGAAAGCATGAACAACCTTCTTCGGCCAAAGACCAACTTCATGCGGGTCGGACAGGCGTTGGTCGACATGGGCAGGAATAAACAAGCCATTGAATTGCTTGATACTTACATTAAGTATTTCCCCGATCGGAAGATCCCCTTTGACATGTATATGATTCCGTATGCTGAGATATATTATCGGGCGGGAGCCACCGACAAAGCCAACAAGCTCGTGGAACGGGTCGTAGAGGTATACAGCCAGAACCTTGATTACTACTATTCCTTCGATTCCAAAACCCGTCAGGCTTTTGAACAGGATATTCAAACGGCGCTGGGTATGATCAGGCGATGCTCGATGATTGCTACCGACCACAAACAAAAAGAGCTTTCGGCAAAGATTGACACACTTTTCAACATGAAGCTTAAGTTGTACCAATGATCAATGACTAATTTATTTATCCATTGGAACCCGAGTCCCGAGATTTTCACCCTGGGAAGTTTTGCCATTCGCTGGTATGGTCTGCTCTTTGCCTCTTCCTTTATTTTCGGTTATATCATCCTTCAGCGGATTTTTAAAAAGGAAGACATACCGATCAAACTGCTGGATGAGCTCACAACCTATATGATCATAGGCACAATCATCGGGGCGCGGCTTGGTCATGTATTCTTTTATGAACCTGCCTGGTACCTTGCCCATCCCATTAAGATACTGGAAGTGTGGGAAGGAGGCCTTGCCAGCCACGGAGCCGCGATCGGAATCATACTGACCCTATTGATCTTCTCGTATATTAAAAAGAGATCCTTTATCTGGGTCATCGACCGGATCGTGATCGTAGTTGCCCTCTCGGGTTTCTTTATACGGGTGGGAAACCTGATGAACTCTGAAATATATGGCAATGTGACGAATCTCCCGTGGGGTTTTTACTTTGTCAGGTCGCTGGTACCTGCAGATACAGCCCAGCCAAGGCATCCGACCCAGATCTATGAGGCGCTCAGCTACCTCGCAATTTTTGTATACCTGTTGTATTATTATTACAAAAAAGATGGAAAACCTGCTCCCGGGTTCCTGTTCGGGATGTTTCTTATACTCGTGTTCGGGATACGGTTTTTTATTGAGTTTCTGAAGGTTCCGCAGGTAGGGTTTGAACGCGGTATGACACTGAATATGGGACAACTCCTGTCGATCCCTTTTGTCATTGCCGGGAGTGTGATAGTCTATTTCTCTCTGAAACTGAGACGCTCCGGGACAATCGGTGAAAAAACGGGGAAGTAATTCACTTATTTTAGTTATTCTGTCAAAAGACGGATCCTTTCGCTTAATTCCTTGTAATCGTTACGTATCACCATCCCCGGGAAATTCTTAGATAGTTCAAGCGCATAGATGAGATCAAAACTCTTCTGGGGCATCGAAAAAAATATCTTCTTATCCATGAGATAACGGGCAAGATATTCCTGTTCGGTCTGACCCGGAGTAGGTATAAAGATGGCCGGTTTCCCAAGGGTCACCACATCCATTATGGTAGAGTAACCGCTTCGGGCCACAATCATAGCCGACTTTTTCATAAACTGCTGCATTACCGAAGTCTCAAGATGCGAGAACACATGAATGTGGCCGTCTATCACGTAAGATTCATCGCTTTCCGTGACCCCACGGACAATCACGGCCTGCAGGTTAAGTTTCCGGAGCTGGCTGACGATTTTTTCCTCCAGGATGGTACGTTGGGATTCAGGCCCTGAGAGCATTACCATGAGGTGATAGACAGGTATATCTGCATCTTCAATTTCCTGTATCTTTGATGAAAACCGTGATAAAATCCCGATATAATAGATATTGGGAAGCATCGAGGCTGGATGTGACAGGTTCCCGGCGATTCCCCGGTGGAGCTCAAAATCGGGGACCCAGCATTCGCGATAATGACGGATATAACTGTGAATAACATTCCGGAGCAGCAACTGTAATAAACCCAGGGAGGAAGGTACCTGGATCTCAAGCTGGTGAGTGATAAAAACGGACGGCTTAACCGGATGCCAGCATCCATAACGATTATCAGAGATCACGATATCCGCACCCGTCTTTTCTACAATCTCCACGAGTTTGCGATGCTCTTTCCGGAAACTCATCAAAAATGCCGGACCGCTCAGGATCATCTTCCTGACCATACCGGACCCCTTCGGGTAGCTGACCTTTTTCCCGGGGAATCGTAGTATCTGAAGACCGGGGAATTCCTTTCGTAGAAAATCATAAGGACGGTTATCGGCAGCAATGATCACCTCAAGCCCTGCCTCATGAAGCTTCTGGATGATGGGGACACACCGGGTTGCATGACCAATACCCCAATCGAGGGGACATAGCAGAACTTTCTTCATGTTCCTGATAAAGACAATGTTAAGCCACCTCAAATATACACCCGAATTATACCCGGAAACTAAAAAAGTTATTCACATGGGTATCACTTTTTGAACAGAAAGGCGATTAAAAGGCATCACATTTGATTTTCATGACCTCTACCCCAGTCCCTCCTTCAGGGGGAGGGGTGCAGGGGTGGGGTTACTTCACATCATCACCATTATGATACATCCCGGATTACTGTACCAGATCGGTCTCACCCTCATCCCTGGGGTAGGCGACGTATTAGGTAAGAAACTGGTTTCAATTTTTGGTAGTGCGGAGGCGATATTCAGAGAGCCGGGACGACATCTGAAAAAAATGGCACGTGTGGGAGAACTGCTAACCCACGCGGTCAGGAATAAGGAGATTCTGCTGAGGGCGGAAAAGGAAGTCAGGTTTATCGAGCATTACAAAATTATACCGCTTTTTTTTACCGATAAGTCTTATCCACAGCGTCTGAAACAATGTTACGACAGCCCTGTCATATTGTTTTATAAAGGGAGTGCCGGTCTGAATTCGAAATATGTGATTGGATTGGTCGGAACGAGGAATCCAACCGATTATGGAAAGATCACGACGTACAAACTGGTAGAAGGATTAGCCGGCCGGCAGATTATGGTCGTCAGCGGGCTGGCTTATGGAATCGACAGCTGTGCGCATCGCTCGGCGCTGGAGTTGGGTCTGGAAACGGTCGGTGTGCTTGGTCATGGATTGGACCTGATATATCCTATGCAGAATAAAACCCTTGCGGAAAAAATGATAAACCACGGCGGACTGCTGACCGAGTTTTTAAGTGAAACCAAACCCGACCGTGAAAATTTTCCCCGGAGGAACCGGATTATCGCCGGGCTTTGTGATGCCGTGGTTGTCGTAGAAGCTGCACAGAAAGGAGGTGCACTGATTACTGCGGATATCGCCAATACATACAACCGTGATGTCTTTGCTGTTCCCGGACGAATCGGAGATCCTTTCTCGGAAGGAACCAACTACATGATCCGGACCAATCGCGCAGCCTTGGTTCAGAGCGCCGAGGATATCGAATATATGATGGGATGGAAATTGGACGAGACGATTTCACCCTGCCGGCAACCCAAGCTTTTCATCGAACTGACACCCGAAGAAGAAAAGATCGTTACCTTGCTGAATGAGAAGGGTTCACTCGCAATTGATGAGATCAGCCTGCAGACAGAAATACCCGTCAGTAAAACCTCTTCTTCATTACTGAATCTTGAGTTTGAAGGAAAAATTAAATGTCTTCCGGGTAAGGTTTATACCTTGTTATAACTTTTCAATTTGGGGAATACAATCTCTCAATTACAAATATTTTTTACATTTACAATCTGAAGAAATTCATTATCAGCATTTTTTAGAAAAGCGTTAACCTTTGGAAGGTATTGTTGTCAGATCAACCGGCAGTCTCATAACTGTCAGACTGCCCGACGGAATAAAGCTGGATTGTAAATTAAAAGGCCAGTTCAGGATCCGGGGGATTAAATCAACCAATCCTGTTGCGATCGGCGACCGGGTTGAAATTGAATGGCCGGTTCGCGATGACCATGGCATGATCACAAGGATTCTAAAACGCGATAATTATATCATCCGCAAGGCGACACGGCTTTCGAAAGTTTCGCACATCATCGCGGCAAATCTCGACCATGCTTATCTGCTGGTTACACTGGCGCAACCCCGGACATCCAACGGTTTCATAGACCGATTCCTGGTGACGGCCACAGGATATTATATCCCGGCAAGCCTGATATTCAATAAAATAGATATTTACGGGGAAAAAATGAACCGGACGCTTGATCAATTGATTGCCATCTATGAACATGCCGGTTACCCCTGCTACCGTGTTTCTGCGCTGAGAGGCGATGGAGTGCGGGAAATTGCTGACCGGCTGAAAGGGAAACTCAGCCTGTTTTCAGGATATTCTGGATCCGGGAAATCGGCCTTGATCCAGGCTATCGAACCGGGATTGAAACTTAAGATCGGGGAATTATCCGAATTTCACGAAAAAGGAATGCATACCACCACCTTTACCGAAATGTATGAATTGTCGAATGGCGGATTTATCGTCGACACCCCGGGGATCAAGGAATTCGGACTGATCGACTTTGACAAAGCAGAGATCCCGCGATGCTTCCCGGAGATGGACCGGCTGTTCCCAAAATGCCAGTACAGCAATTGTACCCATATCCATGAACCCGGTTGTGCCGTAAAGGAGGGATTAAAGACCGGGGAGGTCAGCCAGATGCGATATAATTCCTATCTTAGCATTCTCGATGATCGCTAAACATCTTATCACCGGATCCATCACACCCCTGAAAACTTCCGACACAGGGGCATATGCCCTTAACCAGATGGAAGAATTCAAGCTTTCCCACTTACCTATTGTTAACGAGATCGATTTTCTCGGTGTCATCTCCGAATCGGAAATCCTTGCCATCAATGAACCGGATCAGCCGATCGGAACCTACAGACTATCACTCACACGTGCTTATGTCAACGAAGACCAGCATCTGTTCGAGGTGATGAAAACCATTGCCTCCCTGAAGTTGACTATGCTCCCGGTATTGAATGACAAAAATAATTACCAGGGCATGATCACCATGAGCAGCCTTTGCCAGCGCCTGGCAGAGATGACATCCATCAACAACCCTGGTGGGATTATCGTCCTTGAGATCAACAACAACGACTATAGTCTTTCCGAGATCGCCAGGATCGTGGAGTCAAACGATGCCAAGGTTCTGAGCCTTTACATCACCTCCCATCCCGATTCAACCAAAATGGAGGTAGCGCTGAAGATAAACCGTATCGATATCGGTCCCATTTTACAGACCTTTTTCCGATACAACTATATCGTCAAAGCCTCATGGTCAAATGAAGATGCCTATAACGAGGATCTCCATGAAAGGTTTGACTCCCTGATGAATTACCTGAACATCTAAACGATGGCCCGATCTTCCTTTCAAATCCGGATTCACATCACGGTTCTGTTCCTGATTTCGGTATTTTCCTATTCATATAATTCCTTCGCAGGGGAGGGAAAAAATTCTCCGGATCGGACAGATTCAGCCGGTTATGTCATTATCCGCAAAATCCTTATTGAAGGTAACAGGCAAACCAAATCATCTATCATTACGAGGGAATTAAAATTTAAAATTAACGATACCATCCTGCTGAACCGGTTACCGGATCTGCTGAAATCCTGCAAGGAGAATGTCTTTAACACCAACCTGTTCAATGTTGTAACATTTGATACCACCTGTATTACCGGGTCCAGGGTGGATGTAAAGATCACTGTGATCGAGCGATGGTACATCTGGCCCATCCCGTATGTCGAAATTTCCGAGCGAAATTTTAATGTCTGGTGGGAGACCAAAGATTTTAGCCGCCTTACTTACGGGGTCGATCTGACTTTTTCCAATGTGAGGGGACATAACGAAACCCTGAAGATTCTGACCCACTTTGGTTTCAACCAGAAATACGGCTTTACATACGTAGTCCCGTATATAAACCGGAAACAAACCATAGGAATCGGATTTGGCGCCGATGTGGACCTGAACCACGAGGTAGGCGTAAAGACTGCCGATAATGAAGTTGTTTATTACAAGGATGTTTCCAACTTCCCGAAACAGCTGATCTTTGGATTTACCGAGATGATCTACCGTCCCAGCATTTATACTTATCACACATTCCGGATGGCTTACAACCAGTATTACTTCATGGATACCGTTTTAAAAGTTCCCGGATTTTCACTGACCAACTCCAATTGCCAGATCTTTGGCAGCCTGTATTACCAGTTCAAAAACGATCACCGTGATGTTCAGTTCTATCCTCTGACAGGATTTTATTTCGACTTGGAATTCAAGCATTGTTTTCCCTATTCCTATACCCACAATACCTATCTGAAGGTTAATGCCCGTAAATACTGGCAGATCTATAACCGCTGGTACTTCGCAAGCGGTCTTACAATGAAAATCTCACTGGAACAGGAGCAACCTTACTATCTGGCACGCGGACTCGGTTACGGACGGGAATATGTGCGGGGATATGAGTACTATGTGGTCGATGGACAGCATTTCCTGCTGTGGAAGAATAACTTTAAGTTTGCCATTATTCCCCAGCGATTGATAAAGCTTGGATTCCTGAAATCCTCCAAGTTCAACACCGCTCCCTTAGCGCTTTATATAAATCTCTTTTCCGACCTGGGATTCGTTTATCACTATGACCCGGAAGCTGATACCAAAGCCAATCTTGGGAATTCCCTTCAGAACAGCTTCATGATTGGGTACGGAACAGGACTGGATTTTACTAGCTATTATGACATTGTCATCCGGTGTGAGTTTTCCATGAATCTCATGGGTAAACCGGGTATCTATCTTCATTTCATGGCGCCGATTTAATTTACAAGTGACGAATGACGAATGACGACTTTCTGAGGCGTTTTTCGAATAAAAAAATCGAGTATCTTTGCACCCTGAATTAAAAACCGTCCTGAGACCATGAAAATCGCTCTGTTTGGTATTGACGTTACAGAAGATTCTATTCACTTTATCCAGGAACTGATCAGCAAGCTGGAACATAACGGAGGTGTCGTATTTATTTATAAACCTTTTTTTGAGATGCTTTCCGGGAAGGTTACCTTTACTCAGGATCCCATTTTCTTTATAAATAAAGAAGATATTTGTAGAAATGCCGATATCATCTTTTCTATCGGCGGTGACGGGACTATATTGAATGCCGTTACCCTGGTGTGGGATTCGGGCATTCCGGTGATGGGAATCAATTTGGGGCACCTGGGATTTCTTTCAAGCATCTCCCGCGAAGACATCGTATCAGCCATCGATGCCATTGAACAAAAGAATTATCGGATCGACCGGCGTACCTTACTTACCCTGGAAACACCCGCAGACCTCTTTGGAGACTGCAATTTTGCCATGAACGACCTGATCGTTCATAAAGCAAATGCCATGTCGATGCTCACTATCAAGACCTGGATCAACGGTGAGTACCTGAATACATACTGGGCCGACGGATTGATTGTAGCCACACCTACCGGATCAACGGCTTACTCGCTCAGTTGTACCGGGCCGGTATTGACTCCCAACTCGCAAAATTTTGTCATCACACCGATTGCCAGTCATAATCTTACGGTCAGACCCGTGGTCATCAGAGACGACAGCATTATCCGGATTAAAGTGGAAGGCAGGGGAAATGACTTCCTGGTCAGCCTCGATTCGCGGGTGACAAAAGTGAACAACTCCGTTGAACTTACCATACGCAAGGCCGGTTTCAGCATTAACTTACTAAGACTGACAGAGAAAGATTTTTTTACTACCCTGCGGGAAAAGTTAAACTGGGGACTGGATATCCGTAATTGACGAAAAAATTAGCGGAAAATCGACGATCCGTTCAAATAAAATCATGTTTAAATCGTTTGCTATTATTGTAAAACAGGATTTTCGTAACTAATCATCGAATTATCGAAATAATGAAGAGGGCATTGACGATTTTTTTATTCCGGACCATGATGATGTTCGGTGGGATCTCTTTGCTTTTCACGGGATACATAGCCAATGCCCAGGATTTTGAAGTCGGTCTTTTTGGGGGTGGTTCCTACTATCTGGGTGACCTGAACCCTGGGATTCATTTCCTGAATACACAGCCTGCTTATGGTGCGCTGGCCAGGTATAATGTCGATACACGGTGGGCGGTAAAACTGGGTGTAACCCAGGGTAAGATAATGGGAAATGCAAACCAGAGCTCTTTTTTACCCGACCGGGAACTAACTTTTACGAGTTCAATAACCGACATCTCCGCCGTGGCTGAATTCAACTTCTTCCGTTATTTCACAGGAAGCAAAAGGGACTGGATAACCCCTTATATTTATGCCGGAGTAAGCATATTTTTCTTTAATCCCAAAGCCAACGGATACTCCCTTAGAGACCTCGGAACAGAAGGACAAAACGTCGGATATAGCGGCCGGAAACCTTATTCCAAGGTGAGTTATGGATTCCCTTTCGGTTTAGGAGTGAAGATCAGCCTTGCCCGCCGGTTAGGTATGCAGGTATACTGGGAAATGCATAAAACATTGACCGACTACCTCGACGATGTCAGCACGACATATTACCTGAACGGGTATGCCATCGATCCGGCTAATGTCGAACAATTGATGTCAGATCCGTCGATGAACCACCAACCTGACATGCAACGGGGAAATTCGAAAAACCAGGATTGGTATTCCTTCTTCGGGCTGTCGCTGACCTACAAGTTCAAACTGGCCAGCAGCAAGCGTTGCAAGGATATCGAAAAATAAGTCACAGCAAGGTACCCAGGATGAATTTAACAGATCAGATCAATAAGAAGAAATTGCCGGTACACGTTGCTGTGATCATGGATGGAAATGGCCGGTGGGCCAGGCAACGTGGGTTCGCACGCACTTCGGGACATGAGAAAGGGGTCGATGCCGTTAAAAATACTGTTGAAGCAGCTGCTGAGTTGGGAATTAGATACCTGACCCTCTATGCCTTCTCGACCGAGAACTGGAACCGGCCCAAATATGAGATCGATGCCCTGATGAGAATTCTTGTCAACTCTCTTCACCGGGAGATGAAAACCTTGATGGATAATAAGATCCGCCTTATGGCCATCGGCGACCTGAAAAGTTTACCCTCCCGGAGTTACCGTGAACTGAATAAAGCCATGGAGCAAACCGTTCAGAATACCGGTCTCACTCTTATTCTGGCCCTGAGTTATAGTTCCCGTTGGGAGTTGGTTGAAGCCTCGCGGACCATTGCCCGAAAAGTTGAAACCGGGGAGCTTGCCTCCGATGAAATTGACATCAACACATTTCACTCCTGCCTGGCTACTGCTTTAATCCCGGATCCGGAATTACTGATCAGGACAAGCGGCGAATATCGTATCAGCAATTTTTTATTATGGCAAATAGCCTATACAGAACTTTATTTTACCCCGACCCTTTGGCCGGATTTCACCCGCGACGAATTTTACAAGGCGCTTATCGACTACCAGAAGCGGGAGCGCCGATTCGGGCTTACAAGCGAACAGATCAATGAACTGGAAGGAAAACGAAGAAAATAACTGCGGATGAGGATACGGCTTGCTTTACTACTCTTGACCTTGATTGTTTCCACAACATTGCTTGGTCAGGTCATCGGCGGAGAAAACATTACCGACTACACGAAACCCAAAGATTATTCTATCGGAGGGATCACTGTGAGCGGAGTAAAATATCTTGACGGGAATGTGTTGATCATGCTTTCGGGGCTTACCGTGGGTGAAAAGGTAAAAATACCGGGCGGTGACCAGATCTCAAATGCCATCCGGAAACTTTGGGAACAGGGTCTGTTTGAAGATATCGAGATTTCCATTACCAATATAGTGGGTGACCAGATTTTCCTCAACCTGTATCTGAAAGAACGGCCACGGTTATCAAAGTTCCAGTTCAACGGGATCAAAAAGTCGGATGCAGATGAGATCCGGGAGAAAATCCGGCTTGTCAAGGGCGATTACGTAACCGACAATCTCATAATCAAAACCCGGAACATTATCCGGAAATATTATACCGATAAGGGATTCCTCAACATCGAGGTCGATATCATCCAGAAGAAAGATACCGTTGATCGCAACGATGTCACCCTCGTCATCAACATCGACAAAAATGAACGGGTGAAGGTTTACGACATCACCATTCACGGGAATGTCAAAGTAAGCACCGACCTCATTAAATCCACCTTCAAGAAGACCAAGGAAAAAAGCATTTTTAACCCTATGAACGACCTCGATAAGGTGATTTATGAATCGGCCGAAACCGTGGCAAAGATGGACTTCGTGGAGATCGCAAATGTGATGGGGGAACAGGCAGCGGAAAACATCAGGATCAGAATATTCAAATCCTCGAAATTCATTGAGGAGGATTATACCAACGATAAACAACTGCTGATCACCAAGTATAATTCAATGGGATACCGTGATGCCAGGATACTCCGTGACTCGATCTCCAAGAATCCCGACAACACCATCAACATCGACATCTGGCTGGAAGAAGGTCCGAAATATTATTTCAGGAAGGTGACATGGGTCGGTAATACAAAATATTCCTCCAACTTTCTCGACAGGATTCTGAAGATTAAGAAAGGAGATGTTTACAACCAGGAAGCCCTGGAAACCGCACTTACCTATAATCCAAATGGAACGGATATCCGGTCATTATACATGGACGACGGCTATCTTTTTTTTGACGTACAACCGGTCGAGGTGAAAGTCGAGAATGATTCTATCGATCTTGAGATCCGGATGAACGAAGGAAGACAGGCAACCGTACGCAAGGTAACCATCAAAGGGAATACCAAGACCAACGATCATGTTGCTTTGCGCGAAGTTCAAACCCGTCCTGGGCAGCTCTTCAGCCGCGACCTCCTGATCCGTTCCCAGCGTCAACTTGCTCAGCTTAAATATTTCGATCCCGAAAAACTCTCTCCCACCGTGAATCCTATCCCCGAAGATGGCACCGTCGACATAGGTTATGAAGTCACGGAAACGTCGGCCGACCAGATCGAACTCTCCGGAGGCTGGGGATATGGCCGTATCATCGGTACGGTAGGATTGTCCTTCAACAATTTCTCGCTGAGAAACCTGTTAAACCTGAAAGCCTGGAAACCGATTCCTTCCGGCGACGGACAGAAACTTAGTTTGAGGTTCCAGACCTATGGCAAAGGATATTTCAGTTACAGTTTCTCCTTTACAGAACCTTGGGTAGGAGGGAAAAAGCCACTGGCCCTGAGTGTTTCCTATTTCCATTCGAAATATACCAACGGCCTGGCCGCCAATGACCCGGCTTACGGTTATTTCAAGATCGACGGGATATCTGTCGGATTGGGTTCACAGCTCAACTGGCCCGACAACTATTTTGCGATTTATTCGAGTGTCAATTACAACCGCTATAACACCAAAAATTACACTCAGATTTTCCCGTGGGGAGGGGGCAACGGTGTTTACAATGCCTTCAGTGTCGGGATTATCCTTTCACGTAATTCGGTCGATGCCCCGATTTTTGCAAGGAACGGATCGGAGGTCTCGCTCAACCTTGAGCTGACTCCACCTTATTCGCTGTTCAGGGGGAATGTCGATTACAAGGCTATGTCTCCTGATGAACGCTATCGCTGGGTAGAATATTACAAGATCAAGGTGAAGGCTGCCTGGTATATCAACATTGTTGAAAAGCTGGTGTTGACACCCCGTTTACAGTTCGGGTACCTGGGAGCATATAATAAAGATCTCGGGGAGACTCCTTTTGAAAGGTTTTATCTTGGTGGCGACGGCTTAAGCGGTTATAACAACATGGATGGCCGTGAGCTGATCGGGATGCGCGGTTATGCTAATAACTCCCTTACACCGGGTTATCCCTCAACCCTTGGCGGTACAGTCTATACAAAATATACTATGGAATTGCGCTATCCCGTTTCGCTGAATCCCAACGCGACCATATACGCGCTGGCATTTCTGGAAGCCGGAAATGACTGGCTTTATTGGAACAATTTCAATCCATTCAACGTATACCGTTCTGTCGGGTTTGGGGTGCGGGTCTTCCTGCCTATGTTCGGTTTATTAGGACTTGACTGGGGTTATGGTATCGATCCGGTTCCGGGTGTGCCCGGTGCAAATGGCGGACAATTCCATTTTTCGATCAACTCCTCACTCGATTAATTGATGAATTTTTGAATTGTTGAATGACTGGCCTAAAAACCAATGACCAATGACAAATAGACAAAAATGACCCCACCCCTACACCCCTCCCCTTTAAGGGGAGGGGCTGGGGAGAGGTCATTGACTTAAACCAATGACCAATGAAATTAATTACAGGAGGTTAACATGAAAAAAGTATTTTTTACCATCACGGTTTTCTTTTTTATGACAGCAATGGTGCAGGCACAGAAATTCGCCTATGTCGATACCCAATACATCCTCGATAACATTCCCGAATTTGCCGAGGCTCAGGCCCAGCTGGACGAACTATCGAATCAATGGCAGAAGGAGATCGAAGCAAAGTTTGCCGAAGTCGATAAAATGTACAAGGACTACCAAGCTCAGTCGGTGCTGTTACCCGAAGATATGAAGAAGAAGAAGGAGCAGGAGATAGTCGATAAAGAGAAGGAAGCAAAGAACTTACAGCGCCAGCGTTTCGGCAAAGACGGCGACTTGTTCAAGAAACGCCAGGAGCTGGTCAAGCCGATCCAGGAGAAGGTTTACAATGCCATCCAGGAAATCGCCACCAATAATAACTATGCCGTTATCTTCGATAAAGGAGGCAGCCTGAACATGATGTACGCCAATCCAAAGTATGATGTAAGCGATGATGTGCTTGATAAACTTGGAGCCAGCCTGGGAGGAAGAAAAGGCAAATCCTCAAAAACTGAATCCGGTGGTGGTACCGAACCGAAACCGGCAGCCAAAGGCGATCGGAAATAACCTTCATCGTCATTTTATCATATAAAAGAATTTTTCTATTTTTGTACCCCCGAATTGTAGTATAAACCCATTAATAATTGAAAATGAAAAAGTTAATCAAGTTAACCGCCTTAGTCGCTTTAATTGTCGGTTGTTCCTTCGCATCACAGGCACAAACCACCCTCAAGATCGGATATATTGAATTCAATAACCTCCTTGCTGCCATGCCCGGTATTGACTCGGTAAAGATAAAACTCCAGAAATACCAGCAAACCCTCAGCGATCAGATGGATGCAATGAAAGCAGAATTTGAGAACAAGTACCTCGATTACCAATCGCAATCCGCCGGCATGTCGGATCTGATCAAGCAGACCAAGGAAAAAGAGTTACAGGACCTCCAGGCCCGTATCGACGCATTCCAGCAGAAAGCCAATACCGACCTTCAGGCAAAACAGCAGGAACTAGTTCAACCCTTCATCGATAAGGCCAAAGGTGCCATCAATGAAGTCGCCAAGGAAAACAAATACACATACATCCTGAATGCCATTGAAGATGTTGTCCTCTATAGAGAGAGCACCGAAGATATCATGGCATTGGTCAAGAAAAAGCTGGGCATCCAGTAAACGACATTTTGATAAGATTAAAGCTGGCTCCGGGTAATGAGCTGGCTTTTTTAATATTACCTAACTTTCTTTTTATACCGGTCTCCCTGGTTAAAAAATGTTATATCTGCATAACCGGCATATACCTTAGCCGCATGCCTGACATTTTTTGGAATGAAATAACGATCCCCTTTGAAATAGGTGTGTTTCACACCGTCAACAATCAGATCAATCTTACCTTCGAGTACGATACCCCACTGGCTTTCATGAGAATGTTCCGCAACTTCAGCATCTTCAGAAAATTCCATAAAAATAATCTGATGGTTTGATCCTTGCGAAAGATATGCTTTGATCCCATGGATCGGCATATCGGCTTCAGGCAGTTTAATGATGGGTTCTGGAAAAATTTGTGACATAATTTAAATTTTAATGCAATTTAGAGATAATCCTGTCGATGAAGTACATCCTCATACACTTTTAATTATGTCAACTCGCCTTGTTTTCATTTAGTTTATGATATCCCAGGTAAGAAACTGTCAAAATTGCTAAAAATATTAATGGGAAAACAACATTGAAGCCGAACCCATCCACTACCCACAAACTTATGCTGGCACAGATAAAATCGATTGATATACCAGCATAAGCCCATTCTTTAATTCGTTCAGGTATTTGAGGAATAATCAGGCTAAGCGTTCCCAATACTTTGAACACTGCCAACATTGTTCCAAAATACTCAGGATAGCCCAGATGTCTGATCCCTTCTTTTGCCATTTGGGTATGACTTGTGAGCGCCGGCATCACCCCTTCAAACAGGAAAATTAACCCTGTGGCACTCCAGAAAATGATTTTGGTCTTCTTCATTACAATTTTTTGATTTGAATATACAAAAATAGTTTGAGTATCAATTACAGGAGATGTACAAAAACGACATTTACAGGGTTTTTTACGACAGGAATTTGGAATTTAATTTGTACCTTTATTCAAATTTCCGCTGAGATATGACCAAAGTGTGTTTCAGAACCGTTATCGCAGGATTAGGATTGTTGTCCCTGCTGTTCCTACTGATATCCTGTAAAAAGAGTTCTTTGTCAACCGATTATCATCCAACAGTCGATGATACGCTGAGCAGTTCCATTGCAGTGATCAGCGACATTCACATGGGCGATGCACGGGCATCGGCCGGGAACTATTGCTGGTTTGGAAAAAATGCCGATGCACTGTCCAGTTTTCTCGATTATATCCAGAACCAATACCCTGTGAGGCAGCTCGTCATCCAGGGTGACATGTTCGATGAATGGCTGGTCCCTTACCGGGTGAAGCCTTACGACCCGGCATATGGGATCAACAATACCCGCGAATTTTACCTGGCGGTTGCCAATGCTCCTGTGAATCAGTCCATCATTCAGAAATTAAAGTCCATTGCGGCAGGAGCGAAGACTGAACTGGTTTACATTCCAGGAAATCACGATATGTTGCTGACCCAGGAAATCCTGGAAGAGATCATACCCGGTATCCATTGGGCAGGGTTTGAACCCGGTCTCGGAAGATATATTCCGGTAAGCAACATCGTCATGGAGCATGGGCACCGCTACGACTTTTTTTGTTGTCCGCAGCCGCTTGTGAACCCGGGTCATATGTTGCCACCAGGATATTTTGTTTCGCGGTTATACGCTGACGGGATGCAGCAAACCGGTGGCCGGGGTACAGAGGTCTCCCCTGAAAAAAGCTCTTTATTGTTCCTGGTAGCATGGGCAGGAAGTTTTATTTATATTGTGAGAAAATTCAACATCCCTGCACCACCATTGGATTCGGTAGTTGTACAGATGACCGGAGCGGATAATTATAACGTACCAGTTTCATTCTTCGGGATGCAGGGTATCTACAACGCGAATATCGAGTCGCTATGGCCGGCGACCCAGGTCCAGAACGGAGTTCCAGTACCAATCCCGGTACTGGTGGCGCTGATCAACGGCGTTTATCTCACTCCTTCGGCCATCATCGAATACCTTCAAAAATCATCCGGTTTCGGTGACTTTAACATAGTATCCTTCGGCCATTCCCATGATGCCGGGATCCTGGCGTACCAGGACTCCAGCATGGTAAAAAAACTTTATGTTAACTCCGGTACCTGGATCGACGACGACCAAAGCGCCCCGAAGAAATCCAGGACCTTTCTGATCATCCGGCCTGCAAAGTGGACCGGCTACGGCTTCGACAAGGTCCAGCTATATCAGTATAATTCTGAAGGAGCTGGGAACAACCAGTTTGTTCCGGAACTCATTGCAAAGGATAGTGTGCCGGCACTGTGAGAGAAACCGGCGACAAGATCACATCATTATGGGTTGCAGCAGACCAACCCGGTTGTTTTCCGTATCATAAAATGAAACATAGGAACCGATACCGGGTATGGGCATAGGTTCTCCGATAATCTTTCCACCTGCTTTCTCAACCTTCTTCATCGATGCCTTGAGGTCATCAACGGAAATAACGACAGAAGGAAATTGCGCAGGCATATCGTCCTTTTTAGGGAAAAAACCGCCATTGATCATCCCGGCACTCTTTGGTCGTCCGTTTTTATCGGTATCCGAAGTGTAGGCGGTAGCATAATTACCCATCTCTTCGCCTAACAAATTCATTTGCCATCCAAAGGCTTCCGAATAGAAACCTGATACGCGTTTAATATCTTCGGCCGGCATTTCAAAATGCACAACCGGATCCATCTTTTTCATAGTTAAAAATTTTATAGTTTATTAATCTGTTTATTTAGACTCATTTGGAATAAAACGTCCAGGAAGCAGACATAGTATTCCTGTCTGATAATTTTTTTAGCTCCGCGAAAATTATTTACGATAAGTATTTCTCTGGCGATTTGAGTATTATGGCGCCCCTCTCGTTCAGGAGAGAGGTTGGGGGTGAGGTGTATCTACCGGTAGGGTGAAGGTGAACTTGCTGCCTTTGCCTTGCTCGCTTTCCACGCGGATGGTTCCGCCCATTTTATCCGCGAATTCTTTACATATAATAAGCCCCAGGCCTGAACCGGTTTCATTCTGGGTACCCCGGCGTGAACAGATATTTCCATCGATCCTGAATAATTGTTCTTTATCTGACTCCGAAATACCAATTCCGGTATCAATAACTGAAACCTCAATGGTTCCGGATGTTTTTTGTGTGTGAATGGTAACTATTCCGGGATCGTTTGTGAATTTTATGGCATTAGTCAGGAGGTTTCTCAGGACATGACAAAACATATCCTCATCGGTCTTTACGGTTATTTTGGCAGTGGGCGCGTAGTTTATGGTGATATTCTTTGCCTTTGCCCGGGCGATGATTAAATCAATGCAGTGGTGGATCACCGGTTCAAGAGTCAGTTTGTGGGGATTGAATGCAATGCCTCCGGTTTGCGACCTCGACCAGGTCAAAAGATTTTCCAACAGCATATTACCACTATCGGTAGCAGATATGATCAGTTCAATTTGCCTTTTCAGTTCATCGGTTGAACAGTCAGGAAGATGGGATAAAAGGGCCTTGCTGATCAAAAGAATTCCTTCATAAGGATTTCTCAGATCATGGGCAATGATGGAAAAAAATTTATCTTTTGTGGCATTCACTTTTTCCAGTTCCCGGGCATAATTTTTCACCTCCAGGGTCCTTTGCTTCAGTTGCACATGGGTGTTGACTCTTGCAAGAAGCTCTTTTGCATTAAAAGGCTTGATAACATAATCCACTCCCCCGGTGTCAAATGCAGTAATGATGTTGTCGGTTTCGTGGAAGGACGATAAAAAGATAACGGGTATTTCTTTGAGACGTTCATCCTTTTTCATGATCTTACATGTTTCAAATCCGTCAAGTACAGGCATTTTGATATCCAATAAAACGAGATCTTAATCCGATGAATCCTGAAGAAGGTTCAACGCCTGTTTCCCATTCAGGGCAAACCCGACCTCATATTTTGCCTCCCGCAAAATCGTGCCGATAACCTGGATATTCTTCGGATTATCATCGACCACCAATATTTTGACCGGTGGATCGGCTTTTTTCGTTTTCATTAGGCCTCCATTGTATTTTTCAATTCCTCAATGATCTCCGGAAATAACCTGAGCATTTTCATTAAAAGATCAATATCAAAACTTTCAACGTTTAAGCAAATACTTTTTCCATAATCTGACACTATTGAAGAATCCGATTCTTCACCCAGAGAGATCAACTTTTGTCCGAAAGAATCGATTTGACCGATCATTTGTTTTGATATAGCTTCTTTAAAGACAGGAAGATATTTATCTTCAAGCGTCTTAATCAATTCCTGGAGTTGCTGTTTCTGTTTTTTTGACAGTTTTTGACCTGTGTTGCCGGAAAGAACTTTAGTGACCGCCTTATCCTTTTCTGAAACCTTGTGAACAAGGTGTTTTTTCAGAAGTTGTATGAGGTCAGAAATGATGACAGGTTTCATAATGAAGTCATCAAATATATCCTTAGTGGACCGTCCATCAAAAACAATTTTCGGGGATGCCGAGAGGGCGATCACGGGAATGTCCTTGGTATAATCCTGGTTTTTTAATACAAAGGTTGCTTCATATCCATTCATCTCCGGCATCCTCAGGTCCATAAGAATAAGGTCAGGTAGAAATTTTGTTGCCAGTTCAATTGCTTCTTTTCCGTTGCTGGCCTCAATCAGTTCAATAGGAGTAGATTCGAAAAGGTCGACCAGCAATTTCCTGTTTTCATAATTATCGTCCACAATCAGTATCTTGGCTTCCCTGAACTGAATCTTCCTGATATCAGGCATATTTTCAGCTTGACTCTTCCCGGGGTCAGGAACAATGGAAATGTCAGGGAGATTGATCTTGAATATGCTCCCTTTACCAGGTTCGCTGACCAGACTAACCGTCCCGCCCATCAGTTCAACCAACCGGCGCGTGATTGTAAGTCCCAGCCCGGTGCCACCGTGTTTCCTTTCGGATAAATCTTTCTGCTGACTGAATGATTTAAAGATCAGTTCATGCTGATCTTCCGGAACTCCAATGCCCGTATCTTCAACGGAAAGTATCAGGTCAATCCGGTCCGGATCCCTGGGCTTATAGTCGATTGTTAGGATTACATGCCCACGCTCGGTAAACTTCATCGCGTTATCCAGCAAGTTGAAAAGGATCTGACGTAGTCGTGTTTCATCCAATAATAATGAATAAGGTACTTCCTTTTCCGTTTCCACAAAGAAACCGATCCCTTTTTCCTTAGACTTTTGAAGAAAAACCACTTCAATTTCGTTTATAATCATGGAAATATTGACCGGTTCAGGATGAATAAGCATTTTTCCTGCTTCAATTTTTGACACGTCCAGAATATCGTTTATTAATGCAAGGAGGCTTTTCCCGCTTGACCTGATCGCATTGATCTGGGAACGTTGTTTTTCGTTTTTCACCGTAGAAATCAGCAGATCAGAAAAGCCGATGATCGCATTCATAGGGGTCCGGATCTCATGACTGATATCGGCCAGGAATTCGCTTTTGGTACGGTTTGCCTGCTCGGCTACCTGCCTGGCGATCCGATCGGCTACCGCTTCCTTGATCTTGGTAATATCCGAACCTATTTCCAGGATGAGTTTTGAACCGTTCGTGTCGGTAAACGGGAAATCCGATACACTATATGTGTTACCGTCGGGTCCGTCCCATTCCCAGAAAATACATTCATTATTTTTCAGGACTTCATAGGTATGACAGATTTCACATGGCTCGTTCCTGTTGAACAGGTGCTCATAACACCGTTTTCCGGGTGCTTCACCAAACCGTTTTTTAAACTCCCGGTTTGCGAACGAAACATGGTAGTCGGAAGTCAGGAGCGCAACATAGGAGGGAAGCATATCAAGGACTTCCCGGAAACGGGTTTGTTCATTAGAAAGCTCCGTCAATGTTTTATTCAGTTCCGAAGTCCTTTCCTGTACCTTCTGCTCAAGTTCAAGGTGTGATTGGCGCAATGCCTCCTCTATCTTCTTGCGCTCTGTGATATCACGGATCACATGTACACTTCCGAACAACTTCCCCTGCCCGTCAAATATAGGTGAAGTACTCACATGGAAATCTGAGTCCAGGTGGTTTTCCCTGATCTCAACTTCATGTTTATGGCAATCACCAATCAGTTTTGCGTGAGGACAAAAGTGCGGCGGGTGATCCATATTGTGGATGGCTTTATAGCAATGCAATCCAATGCATTGATCGGGAGTTAAACCCAGCCGTGCAGCCATTGCCATGTTAGCCCGGCGTATCCGGTGGTTAGAATCAATGATCGAGATCAGGTCAGGGATCGCGTCAAAGGTACGTTCCCAATCCTCCTTCGCCCGGTATATGACTTCCTCCGCTTTTTTCCTATCCGTGATATCCCTGAAAACGAGGACTACTCCATCAACCTTTCCCTCTTTTCCCTTGATCGGGGCGCCGCTGTCATCAATCGGAATTTCAGTCCCATCTTTTCTTACCAGAATAGTATGGTTGGCAAGACCCACGATCATTCCTTTTTCAAGGACAACTTTCACAGGATTTTCAACTTCAAGCCGTGTATGTTCGTTAATGATATGAAATACTTCTTTAACCGGCTTACCCAACGCCTCCTGAAGTTTCCAGCCTGTCAACTCTTCGCTTACCCTGTTAAGAAATAAAATATTCCCTTCAACATCGGTTGAGATGACGGCATCACCGATACTTGCAAGCGTAGTATAAAACCTTTCCTGGCCTACCTGTAAGGCTTCTTCTGCCTTCTTCCTGCCGGTGATATCCATTACCGTACCAAAGAACCGTGTCGCCTTGTTATTTTGATCCCGGAAGATATCAGCACGGGCCATGACATAACATACCGTTGTTTGCCGGGGGATGATCCTGTATTCATCCGTGTAGATGACACCCTTTGCAACGACATCCCTGATTACCTCCTCTGCATGTTTCCGGTCGTCGGGATGAATATGGAGGATAAACTCATCAAAAGTGGGAATGAATTTTCCTTTTTCCTCTCCGAAGATCTGGTACATCTGATCTGACCATTTGACCTCGCCGGTCTCAATATTCCATTCCCAGCTTCCTATACTGGCGATCCGCTGGGCCTCTCTCAGCAATGCCTCATTCAGGAGATTTTTCTTATTTGTTTTATTTACCGATCCGGCAGTCATCCAGACCAACCATAAAAAAACCACGGTATATGTTATGGACACAAGTACAACACCTACTTCCGACTCAAACAAACCGGTCTGTTCGCCTTTTATTCTCAGCCAGCCTATAGCAACCGGGAAGATGATAAGACCAGGCAGAAGCCCGCGGGCCATCTGGCTTCCCGCATGCCGTCCTGTAAAGGTTTTCATGAGCCAGCTGTCGGGATACATAAATAATAAGGCAACACAAAGGAAACAAAGAGTGATCCCTGAATTCAACGGGACAGGATATACCTGGATCATGTAAAAATGATAAGCGCCGAGAAGATAGCTCAACGGAACCAGGTAACTCAGAAAAAACGGTAAGAGTATAAATCCATGGGCAATATCAACGGTCGCGGGTGTGCGGTAAGTTAACAAAATAAAAACAATCCCGATTACAAAGAAATTAATTGCGGTTACTAACTCCATCCTCTGGTCAGGGCTGAGGAAAAGGTTGAAGAAAGATGATCCGGTAATTGCGCTCTCGCTTCCTGAAATCAGCATGACGGAATAGTCAATGATGGTAAGCAATCCCACGAGACTGACCACAATCCCGGATAACGTAGGGATAAGTTTCAGGGATTTTCGCACGGGATCAGTGGCAAGGGAAACCAATGCAGCCATACACAAAAGGAAACTGATCGCCGTGAAGGGCTTCATAGGGGCCCAATGAATCCCAACACTCCTGAGTAATGGTATATTAAATATCCACCCCATTATATCAAGAAGTGCGATCAGACCCACAAGACCCGTTGAGACCCATACAAGGATCCGCAAGGAATGTTTAATCGACGGGGAAATCAACGATTGATCTTTCATAGACAGGAATTAATGAGTGCATATTATGAATGAATTTCCAACTCATTCCGAAAATAAGAGTGGTTTTTCATGTCAGCATTTATTATTTTTTCAACCGTGTCAGCTTCCCGGTAGCAGAATTATAACGGGCAACAACCTGCCAGAGATAACCGGTGGGAGACTGTCTTACTGCCCAGAAATCATAATTTCCAAAAGCCCTGTCTCCATTGGCATCGAGGGTGGTGTTACCGGTAACGCCAAAATAATTTGCCGATTCCTCAACAAAGGCAAGTTTAAACTTTACCATATCCGCACGGAGACCGGTGACCATGAAGGTTTTCATACCAACCCAGAGGGCATCATAGGCAGTGAGGGCATAAACGTCGGGATCGCGGCCGAGGCTTGCCTGGATCCTTGCTTTCAGCGGCTGCCATTTATTTTTAGCCGCTTCGTCCAGGCCAAAGATCGGGCATGGCAAATTATGAGAATTAGCAAATCCGGCAGCAACAGGATCGGTGATCAGAGAACCATTCTGGGCGAAAGCAGAACTTCCGTACCAGGCGACACTTTTCAGATGCTGATAATTTCCTGACGAGGCAAGTATATCGGTCCCTTCCCCAAAGGAACATAAATAAACAGCCACTTCATCGAGATTATAGCTTGTAAGCAGGTTTGCTATCCGGGTGTCAACAAGGGTAAGATCGGATGAGAAATCGGTCGAGTTCGGATCGAATTTGACTGGTGAATAGACGATGCCTCCCTTGTTGTTGAAATCACTGCCGGTTGCATTAAGCAGGTCGTTGCCCCATACATCGTTCCGGATTAAAGGAACAATCACTTTGATGCTGTCTTCCAGCAGCATCTGTGTCATTGCCTGTCCCTGGATGACATCGCTCGAAACAAAACGGAAAATATTATCCCCGGGAATGGCAAGGGAGACCGCCACACTTGAAGGACTTACGATAAGCATTCCGCGGGAATCGGCAAAGGGTTTGATAGCCACAACTTCAGCGCTGCTGTATGGACCTATCACCAACCGGATCCCTTGGTCATACATGAGTTTTAACTGTTTCAATGCTTCGGCCGTATCGGTCCTGGTGTCGGCAATAATAAGTTTTACTTCGGTATTTCTTCCAAGGGAAGCAAGCCAGCCATTGATATCCTGCTGAGCGAATCCGACAGAAATCTGCGAACTCTCGCCAGTTGAGCTTCCCGAACCTGTCAATGACAGTAAAACACCTATAGGAATATTTGTTTGTGTAGTTGATTGATAATCCATGTTATGTCGCTTGCAACAGGAGGTTAAGAGAACGATAACCAGGATAAATGTCAGTATGAATTTTAAGATTCGCATAGGTTATGAATTAAGCTTATTTCACAATTTAAATAAAGTCAGGGTGATTTCATCTGTCGATTGATTTTTCTTTTTTATTGTGAATTTGTTATTTGCAGGATTGGGATAAATAGTGAATAAAGATCCCTGTATGGATTTTCTTCGATGAAAACGCCGCTTAAAAAGGAAACTTTTCTCATCTTATTCTTGTGTCATTTTTCAAACTTTATCAGTCCTTCTGTCAATATACAAGTCGTACCCCGGTTTAATGGGTTTACTTTTATTCAAAGCTGATCACCGACAACTCCTCCATCATGGAACTCGTTACAGTTACTACGGGTGGATTCAGGAGGTTCCCGGAATAGTCGAATTCATTGATTTTTTTATATTCCTTCAGCACAAATGGAATTCCCTGGGAAAAAAGAAAATCTGGCCGGTCAACGACCTGGAAATGAAGGTGCGGCATACCGGAGTTACCCGAATTCCCCAGGCGTGCAACCGGCTGGCCTTCCTTTACCGAATCGCCTGAAGCCACAAAGAATGAACCGGGAATGCAATGTCCATAGGCGGCATAATGGCTACCGCCGATATCCAAGATTAGAAAATTACCTGAATATTCGTTAAGCGCATGGATCACAGCATCGTGCGTATTGCCGTTATTTTCAGCCAGACCATCCTGGAGGGCGGCCACTTTGCCATCGGCCACCGCGTACAAGGTGTCACCATAATTGAAGTAAGATTCATTTTTCATTGGATCTCCGTTCAGAATATTGGTCAGGTTGTCATCAAACTGGGCATTGTCAAAGGCAAATCTTTCAGGTCGCCAGGTGTCTCCGCTCATGAACAATAATACGAAAAAGTGATATCCCATGGTTGACTGGCTTGCGAAGATCCAGTTCTTACCTTTCACCGGAGAAGCAATAACGACAGGATTCTCATTAATGCGGGGTGAGAAATAGGCTCTTTCAAGGGTGACTTCTTTATTCTGGAGGGTATCCCTGAACTCAAAGCGGTGCGACAGATGAAGAGGTTTGGCTTGTCCTAATGGAACCGGGATCTGGATCGAAAGATAGTAGTGAGTCAGGCTATCCCAGGTAAAATAAGGGATTGGTGGTACGGAATCTTTTATAATATTGGTCATTTCTGTTTCGGTAAGGGTAAGCAATTCAGCCTTTGTTACCGTGTCAAGCACAACGATCTTTTTCAACCGGTATCCGTCCTTCTCATATTCCCACATTTTCAGTGTATAACCGATACGCAGGAATTTTTCGGTAGGATAAGGGATTTCATTGAAGACGACTTCAATTTTTTTTGTATCCTCTGGCAAAGGCTCGGGAGTCTTATCTTTCTTGCATTGCCCGAACAGAGTTGCAATTATTGCCAGTGTGAAAATATGAATTACTGTTCTCATATTCATAAGAATTGTTATTCCTCGTAAGAAAGAGTATAAATATAATCAATAAATTTTGGTTTTATTTTTCTTTTTATCTTTATTGTAAATATTATAATGCTCATTATCGGGCATTTGTCAAAAGAAAGTCAAAATGGAAGAGTTATCCGTAGTCTCGAAAATCAGCCTATTCGTGCTGTTGGCCTTAATGGCAATTTATACAGTGATCCTTTATGTAGCCCAGATCATGATCCTCCAGGGTAAACAGTTCAAAAATCCGGATGGATCAGTTGACGACTGGCATGAACAAAAAATACTTTACGGCATTGCTTTCGCCGACATTACCATCGCTTGTCCTGCAAACATCGCCGCATTCGTGCTAATATTCATTTTTCCCCGCTGGGGATTTTACCTGCTATCGCTCGCAAGCTTTTGGTGGATCTGGGCTAATGTTATGACTAGTGCGACCAGCCTGCGTTTTTTCAATCCACGGTTCACCCTTATGTGGTTCATTGCATTTCCTTCGGGCGCATTACTTGGGATTGCCTATATTGTATGGACTTTCCTCAACTTCGACTTGATCTACCTGCCGTGAGGATTCGGAGATTGAATGGTCACTCAAACAACGTAACCGATTATCTTTTTTGCTGTCTAACCATATAGTTTATTTTTTCCAAGAGGCTTTTTCGCCGGATTAATTTGCAGTAACAGGATTTTTTTACCTTTGAACTTCCTTTCTAAAAACTTGTTATAAAATTTATTATGCATATACCGTTCACTACTAAATTCCCACTCTTTTTCCTGGTTTTCTTTTTGACTTTCGTCTCTGCGTCCTTTGCACAGCGTAAGGCCGTTAGTACAGCCTACACTGTAATTACAGCCGACCTTATGAAACAAAATATTAACTACCTGGCCTCCGATTCGCTGATGGGAAGGGATACGCCCAGTCCCGGACTGGATTCGGCGGCAGCATACATCGTCAGGCAATTTCAAAGGTATGGCTTGAAACCGCTGAACGGAAGCTTTTACCAGGATCTTGATTATTGTTATATTGACATTGGTCCCGAAAACCTGCTTTCGGTGATGACCGGCGACCAGAAACAGGATTTTAAGTTGAAAAACGATTTCATCCCGTTCGATCTCACCGGTGAGGGAACGGTGGAAGCACCGGTCGTCTTTGTCGGTTATGGAATAACCGCCCCTGAATACGGGTACGACGATTATAAGGAGGTTGATGTGAAAGGGAAGATTGTGCTCCTTATGCGACAGGAACCGGGACAAAGCGACTCGACCATAAAAGCGTTTAACGGTAAGGAGAATACTAAATATTCTAACCTGAAAGAGAAAATGAAGATGGCCAGGGATCATGGGGCGTTGGGCATTCTTGTGGTTTCCGGTCCGATGAACTATACCTCCCTGAAGCCCCGGGGATTTCCTTGGCCCTCGTTATCCAAGATACTCCCCAAGGATGCACTTCCCATCACTTCGTACAAGGATATCGGAGAAAAGCTTCCTATGGTACATGCAGGAGAATCCATGGTAAAGGCCCTCCTGGGTAGCGAAGATTCCCTGAAGAACATTCAGCAGGGAATAGAGAAAACCATTAAACCAAACTCGTTTCCTATTCCAGGTAAGGTGGTGCTGCTTAAAACCACCATCATCCTCAAACCGATCGGTGGCAGGAATGTAATCGGCATCCTCGAAGGACGCGATCCTGCGCTGAACCGGGAGGCGGTTGTGATCGGAGCGCATTACGACCATGTCGGTTTTATCAAAGAACATAAACCCGATACCGATTATATTTACAACGGAGCCGACGATAATGCCAGCGGAACAAGCGGGATGCTGGCGGTGGCCGGGGCATTTGCCTCCATGCCCGAGAAACCAAAGCGGAGTGTGCTTTTCATGGCTTTTGCCGGCGAGGAAAAGGGTTTACTGGGTTCGGCAACCTATGTGAAAAGTCCCCTTTTCCCGCTCGAAAATACCGTGGCGATGATCGACCTCGACATGATCAGCCGGAACCAACCCGATTCGCTGGAGATAATCGGTGCAAGGCAAAATCCCGACCTGGTAAAAATAATCCGGAAAAAAAATAAAAAGATAAAGATGATCCTGGTCGAAAGCAGGAGCGAGCGGATGATGGGCGGCAGCGACCATCAGAATTTTTACCGTAAAGATATTCCGGATGTCTTCTTTTTTACCGGTACGCACAAAGATTATCACCAGGTGAGTGACAACCCCGACAAAACCAATCCGCTTAAAGCGGCAAGAGTGTCGAGGCTCGCTTTCCTTACTGCCTGGTATATCGCAAATGATGATCACCGGTATAAGCTGTTGAAGGGGAATGACGAGTGACTTGTCAATGACGAATGACCAATGACTAATAACATATATGCTATGAAATATCCATACAAACATCGTTCATGCAAACCGCGGATGATAATAATGGATATTCCATGTGACAATTAATTAAAAATTATTAACACATGAAAACAAAATTAAGAAAATTAATCTGGCTTTCCGGATGTCTCATGATGACCGGAACAATAAGTGCACAGGAAAAGTTCAACCTTGAATTCAATTATAAATTAGGGGAGACTTACCGTTACCGGAATTCATATGACTATAATATGACCCAGGAGATGAACGGCCAAGAGATGAAGATGACCGGTTCGAGCTACAGCATTTTGAAACTGGTTGTCGAATCGGTTTCCGCCGGGGGCGATATGACGTTAATCAACTCTTATGAAGAGATGAAGTCATCGATGAAGAACTCAATGATGGATACCACCATCGTGCATAAAGATATTATCGGGAAACGCGGGAAGGTAGTCATTAATAAGTTCGGCAAAGAGATATCGAAGGTGATAATCGATACCGTCAAGACAGAAAAGAGTATGGGTGCCGGCGGCATTTCCTCAATCTATTCCGTAAATTTCGTAAGACTGCCGGATCATCCGGTTGCCATTGGTGAAAAGTGGACCTCTTCCCAGACCGATACAACGAAGATTGGCGAGGGATATACGGTCACTACTTCCAACAATGAATATACCCTTCTTCAGAAAGAGTTGAAAGATGGCCATGAATGTTTTAACATTGCCATTATTGCCAAAAGCGAAACCACAGGGAAGTTAATGCAGATGGGAATGGAGATGTTCCTGGAAGGGAGCGCCGAGTCGAAGGGAGCTGCCTGGTTTGATCCAAAGCTTGGTATCCTCGTTGCAAAAGAAAGCGAATCTACCCAGGATATCACCTATGCACTGACGGGCCAGATGAAAATGTCGATCCCCTCTTCCCAGGTTATAAAGACTTCCTATAAGCTCGTGGAATAGGCATTCTCCTGTTAAAATCAATTTCTATGAAACGGATCCTGAGTACTTTGCTACTTTTGATTTCTTTATGCTCGTATAATCTCTTCGCCCAGCGCTGTCCCGAAGGGGGCATTACTGCCGATGAATATGCCCGTCGCCGGAAAGCGCTTATTGCCCAGGTGGATACCCCTTCGGTGATCGTGATGCGGGCGCCGGAATCTAACAATGAATACGAGTATATGAACTATCGGCAAGACCTCAATTTCCTCTACCTTACGGGAGTGGAAGATCCGGGATATACCCTGCTGATCGTGCCCCGCGGACTGGAGATCAATGGTAAAAAATGGAACAGCATTCTTTTCGCCCCATCATCTTATCTGGAAGGTTTTTCCACCTTTTCGGGAACGCGTGTTCCGTATAAGAATTTCAAAGGTGCATCGGATACAGTTGTTTCGGATCGGGAGCTGAAGAAATTGTTAAACCGTGCCATCACCGGCTCACAAAACTTGTATTATACGGCTCCGGATTTCTCCTTTTTGCACGACTGGCTGAATGACAGACCCATCTTCCTGGAAAAAGAAATTCAGAAAATCCTGAAACAGACTTACCCCGGCCTCAAGATTTCCAAGGCGGCGACGTTGGTTAACCGGTTGCGACAGGTGAAGTCGCCCGAAGAGATCGGCCTGATCAGGCAATCGATCGAATTCACCGGAGAAGGAATTGAGAGGGCGATGATTGCCTGCAAGCCGGGCATCTGGGAATATGAACTCCAGGCCGAGGTCGAATATGCTATCACCCATAACGGAGCGGAAAGAACCGCCTTTCGTTCCATTATCGGTGCAGGGAAAAACAGTCTCAGTCCGCATTATGACGACAATGACTGTCAGGCTAAAGCCGGGGAGATCGTGGTGATGGATGTTGGGGCCGAGTATCATAACTATACGGCCGATATCACCCGCACTATCCCGGTAACAGGGAAGTTCACTGATGAGCAGAAGCGCATCTATGAAACCGTGTTAAGTGTGCAAAAACAGTTGATCGCTATGATCAAACCGGGTATCGGCTATGCCAAAATCGATGAAACGGCACGTAAATTGCTAATCAATGCCGGCTATGAAAATTACATCATGCATGGTGTGACCCATCCCATTGGCCTTGATGTTCATGATGTTCAGTCGGCGAGTACCCTCGAACCCGGCATGGTCATCACCATCGAACCGGGACTATATATCCCCGAAGAGGATACCGTCCTGAGCGTCGGTTTCCGGGGATTTGGGGTGAGGATTGAAGACGATGTGCTGGTTACGAAGGATGGATGTGAAGTGCTTTCGAAAGAGATCCCAAAGGAGGTCGCCGAAATTGAGCGGCTGATGAAGTAATTCGATGCAGGGATACCATGGTACAGTGGTGATTTAAGAATTTGAGAATTAATGACATAATTAATAATGAAGAGAGCCTTACTGATCTATACTTTTGTAGCGGCGCTGGGAGGACTCCTGTTCGGGTTCGACACCGCGGTCATTAACGGGGCGATGCCCTTCTTCACCGAATTTTTTGGACTCGACAAAACCGGCCAGGGATGGGCTGTCAGCTCTGCGCTGCTGGGATGCATTCTCGGCGCTCTTTTCGTAGGGAAACCGGGCGATATCTTTGGGCGACGTTATATGCTCCGCATTCTGGCCGTTCTCTTCCTGGTTACGGCTCTCGGGACAGGACTTTCAAGTGATTTCACCCTCTTCGTGATCTTCCGTTTCATCGGCGGATTGGCCATCGGCGGAGCCTCGGTACTGTCGCCCATGTATATTTCCGAAATTGCTCCCGCTAGGTTGCGCGGTAGGCTGGCAGCGACTTTCCAGCTGGCAATCGTGATCGGTATACTGGTTGCCTTCTTTTCCGACTACCTGTTGCTGGGGGCAGGCAGCGACAACTGGCGGTGGATGTTTATCGCCGGCGGATTCCCTGCGCTCATCTTTTTCGTTCTTCTCTTCTTTGTAAGGCGTAGTCCCCGTTGGCTTGTCAAGACAGGCAGGATCGAAGAAGCCAGGGCAACAATCCTTGCAGTCAATCCCGAAACCGATGTTGAAGGGATCCTGACGGAGATCAGGGAATCCATCAACAGCGAGGTGATGAACAAAAGCATCTACCTCTTCAAGAAACCTTACCTAAAGCTAGTCCTGATCGGTATAGCAGTGGGGATGTTCAACCAATTCACGGGAATCAATATTATCATGTATTATGCCACAGACATCTTCCGTTCGGCTGGGTTTACCACCGGATCGGCCATCGGACAGACGGTGATCATCGGGATGACAAACCTGATCTTCACCCTGGTTGCCATGACCATCATCGACAGGGTGGGGAGAAAAACTTTATTGCTCACCGGTTCCATCGGGATGACCCTGTTCCTTGCAATTTTTGCCTTTGCATTCCTCTCGGGTCATACAGGAGGATTCATGTTGCTTGCCTTGCTGATAGGTTTCATCGGCTTTTTTGCAGCATCGCAGGGGGCGGTGATCTGGGTACTGCTTTCTGAAATGTTCCCGAATAACATCCGGGCCCGCGGATCGGCCATCGGATCGTTTTCACACTGGTTCTTCAATGCCCTTCTGTCATTTCTTTATCCCATTGTCGCCGGGATGGTCGGGGTCGGCTATGTCTTTATCTTTTATGCTGTGGCTACTTTCATAAGCTTTTTCTTCTTCAAAAAATATCTTATCGAGACTAAAGGAAAATCACTGGAAGAACTGGAGAAACATATGCTGAAATGAATTAGTTTTGCCAAGGCTGGGAATGAACAATAATTTCACCATGCTGGACCAGGAAACCTTCGAATTACTTTTTAAAAAAAATTATAAGGAACTTTGCCTGTTTGCGATCAGGTATGTAAAGGATTATGAGGTTTCGAGGGAAATCGTCCAGGGTTGCTTTATACGGATGTGGGAGAAAAGGGAGTCCATGGATATGTCGAAACCACTCAGAGCCTACCTTTCCACTGCAGTCCGAAACACGTGCCTGAACTGGCTCAGGGATCATAAAAAGTTCAACAGCAACCTGCTCGATATTGAAGGGTTAAGTTCCGACCCTGTTTATCAGCAACCGGATAAGCTTGTGGAACAAGAGATACATGACAGGATCAAAACGGCGATTGAAGAACTTCCTGAAAAATGTCGAGAAATTTTTGTGCTGAACCGTTTCGAGAACCTGAAGTACCAGGATGTCGCCGACCGTCTTAATATTTCGATAAAAACAGTGGAAACCCAGATGTCAAAAGCGTTACAACATATGCGAACAAGGTTGAAAGAGTATCTTACGGCTATTGGAGGGTTGGTGATGGTTTTTGAACAGGTCTTTGGTAATTAGGTCATTGGTCACTAGATAACAAGGTAACAGAGTAACAAGGTAACAAGGCCTCTAAGAAATTAAATAAATAACCATTTAACGATTTTATGTCGCTCAAATTAAAAAAAATCAAGTAGGGAATCAGGGCAAAAACTAAAATAAGTGTATAATGTACAGATAGTTCTATGGAAAAAATTTCAACATATTACCTTGACCTGATCACACGGTACTTTGCAGGAGAAATTACTGCTGATGAAGTGACCATCATGGTTGATTGGATAATGGCCGATCCTGCAAATCAGAAACTCTTTGAGGATTACCAGCTGACGTGGGACCATATCGAAAAATCCAGGATCGAATCTTCCGTTGATCTTGAAAAGGATTTGAATAAGGTAAATACCCGTATCAGGCACATGGAACAGATGAAGTTGCTTGCAGACAAGGCCGCCGATCACTCATACAAAGTGCTGCCTCTTGATCCTGAAAGGCCGCCGGTACGTTATAATTTTTATCCCTACTTACGGATTGCGGCTGTTTTCCTGTTGCTTTTAATCCCGGCATGGCTTATCTACCGGAATTTCATTGGACCCGGCACCGAACGTATTATTGCAGAACATTCGATCGTTGAAACGATACTCCCCGACGGAACTTCAGTTGCGCTGAATGCCGGCTCCACGCTCGAATATCCCACCCATTTTGTAGGTAATCAGCGGGAAGTCACCCTGAATGGTGAAGGCTATTTTGATGTTGCACATAATGCTTCAAAACCCTTTGTCATCTCTAACCGGAATGTTAGGATCAAGGCACTGGGAACGGCATTCAACGTAAATACGAGGGTAACAGACGATATGATGGAGGTAGTTCTGACCAGGGGCAAGGTTGCAGTTTACTTCCAGGATCAACCGGGACTAAGGGTTATTCTTGAACCGGGAGAGAAGGCAGCGCTCTCGTTCACCCACCAGAATATCATCAAATCGATCAACCCCGATGAAAATTATATGGCCTGGAAAACCCGGAATATCACCTTCTCAAACCAGGCGCTGGATGTGGTTGTAGCTACACTGAACCGGATCTATCACACTAACATATCTATCAGGACCGGTGAATTAACTAACTGCCGGCTTACGGCGACCTTCAACCATCAATCCCTCGAATCGGTTCTTAATGTATTAAAAACAACCCTGGATATTACCGTCAATAATAATGCTTCAGGTATTGAGTTATCTGGTAAAGGGTGCAATTGATCCGATATGCTGAAAGCATTGAGATGTAAGGGAAAAACTTACCGTTGGTGGGTGAGTTCCCTTTTGATGGGTATTTCGGTAATCTCATCTGCCCAGGATCTCAATCAAAAAATTTCCCTCAACCTGAAAGATACCTCTCTCGGAGAGGTCATCAGCATTATTGGTGAAACAGGACACCTCTATTTTTCCTATAATCCTGTTTCCATCCCGGTTGAAAAGAAGATAACCATTAATGTCAGCGAAAAATCCATCAGTGAAATCCTGGATGAAGTGTTGGGAAAGAATAATATCTCCTGGTCGGTCGTCGAGAACCAGGTCGTTCTGAAAGCCCAGAATGGCATTGAAAGCATGCCGGGAGCAGAAAAACCGGCATACGGACCGAAATTCACCGTTCATGGTTATGTCAGGGATTCCAAGACCGGTGAGGTGCTGATTGGTGCTACCGTACATGTCAAAGGAACCTCCCTGGGCGCCATCACCAACGGCTATGGTTTTTACTCCCTGACCCTTACGGGAGGAGATCATACCCTCGTCTTCTCCTTTCTTGGATATGATACCGGGAACCGGGATATAATCCTTGATGATAATATGTCCCTCTCGGTAGATATGAATGAAACACGGCTGGAGATACCCGGTGTTGAGGTGCTGGCGATAGCCGATGAGTCGGACCTGCGCTATGCCCGTCTCAGCGAGGTCAAATTGTCGCCCAAGACCCTTGCCCAGATGCCGGGGTTTGCCGGCAACCTCGATATCATCAGGGCACTGCAGTCGGTACCGGGTATTCAAACATATGGCGACGGTTCCGCGAATTATTATGTGCGGGGAGGTGACAGTGACCAGAACCTGTTGCTGATCGATGAAGCGCCGATATATAATCCGTCACATCTTTTCGGATTCTATTCAGCGCTCACTCCGGATGCCATCAACGATGTTCAGGTTTACAAGGGAGATTTCCCGGCAAGGTTCGGTGGCCGTCTTTCCTCGGTTATTGACGTCAAAGGCCGCGAAGGAAACATGAAGCAGTTCGGGTTCTCGGGTAATGTCGGTCCTTATGCCTCTTATCTTTCGGTGGAGGGACCGATTGTAAAGGAACGCGCCTCCTTTTTTGTTTCCGGAAGACTCTCCACCCTGAACTGGCTCAATAGCCTTATCACAGGGGTTAAAAATTTCGATTTCACCTTTTATGATATTAACGCAAAGCTGAATTTCAAGTTGAATGATAACAACCGCTTTTTCCTCACCTTTTATACGGGAAATGACGACTTCAGCCGGATCATCAACTCGGCTTACCGTACCTATGGTATACGGTGGAACAACCTGGTAGGGACCTTCCGCTGGAACCATGTGTTCAGCAGCCGCCTGTTTTCCAATACCACCATAAACTACAGCCGGTACAGATATTGGCTTTTCATCTCGGAAGCCCAGAACGATTACTGGATGTCTGAGATATCCAACCTTACCCTGAAGTCGGATTTTACCTGGTTCCTTAATCCGAAAAACACGCTGAAGGCCGGATTTGAGGTCAGCATGCATAATTCGAACCCGGGAAATGTCACCCTGGTCGATGGCAATGGCTATGAATCCTTGCCGGAGGTGGCCAAATATCATTCGATCGAATACGACTTTTATCTCGGGAATGAACAGCATATTGGCAAAAAACTTACCCTGCGTTATGGGATCAGGTTACCCATCTGGCAGGATATAGGACCGACTACCCTCTATTATTTCAACGGGAATTACCAGATCATCGACACGGCGCAAATTGCAAACATGTCAACTTATGCCTGGTTTGTGAGTCCTGAACCCAGGATCGGGCTGACCTGGGCCATCACGGAGAAGTCGGAGTTGCACTTCGGATATACCCGGACCACCCAATTCCTGCAGATCCTTTCCAACTCGACCGGTCCATTCACCTCCCTCGATGTTTGGGCCCCCAGTGGACCAAATATCAAGCCTCAGATGGCCGACCAGTTGACGTTAGGCTATTTCCGGAAGGTGGCGAAGTCGAAACTGAATCTCTCGGCAGAGATTTTCTATAAATATTTTTATAATCACCTCGATTACCGCGATCATGCAAACCTGCTTTATAACCCGCTGATCGAAGGAGAACTTCGCCAGGGGAAGGCCTGGTCATACGGGCTGGAGATCATGCTGCGGAAGCCGGTTGGGAAATTCACCGGCTGGATAGGGTACACCTATTCAAGGGCATTTGTCCAGACTGACGGGATAAACGGGAATGGCACCTATCCCGCTACGTATGACCGGCCAAATGATGTGTGTGTGAACATCTGCTACAATGATAAAAAGCATTGGGCATTTACTGCCAACTGGATCTATATGACCGGCGGGACAATCACCACTCCCATCGGGTTTTATAATTTCGATGGCTATTCTGTCCCGGTTTATGGAGATAAGAACAACGACCGGTTACCCGATTATCACCGGCTGGACCTTTCTGCCTCTTATACCATCAATAAGCCCGAAAACCGGTTCCAGCACAGCCTTACGCTGACGTTGTACAATGCCTATGGGCGGCTGAATCCCTTCTCCGTCAACTTCAATAAGATCATGGATGATAACGGGAACTTTGTCGTTCCATCCAATCTTGACGGACAGTATGAGCGGATCCCGACATCTATCTCCGTGGCAGGCATCATTCCATCTATCAACTATTTATTTAAATTCTGATGAAAAAAATACTGACAGTCCTGTTTTTATTTGTTTCACTGATAAGTTGCCAAAAAGCAACTGACTGGCCAGTCGTGGCTCAGAATCTGAACCTGGTGATCGTCGACGGGATCGTCACTGATGAAAACAAGATTCAATCGGTGAAGATTACCTATTCGGTGAACCAGTTGAATGAAGTTGCAAAACCGGTAACCGGGGCTGTTGTGAGGATCTCGAATGAGGACTCCACCTGGAACCTGACCGAACAACCCGGGAATACCGGAAATTACCAGACTGAGAGCGCTTTCCCGGCTCTCCTGGGAAAAAATTATACCCTTTTAATATTTAAGGATGGGAAGGTCTATTCGGCCAAAGCATCGATGGTACCCGGAATTGAATTCAAGGAATTGCAATATTCGAAGAATGACAATGACGGTCTGTACCACCTCGATTGGGTTGCCGAAGCTTTTAACGCGGATCAGCCGGCCATGTGGGAGATCATGATCGACTGGTCGATGGTCCCCGGTTATGAAAACCTCGATACTTCGGCATGCAGGGCGAGACTGAAATATTATACCTTGCCGACACTGGATGTTAGTGAAATCTTTGCCCCCGAAATGGAGAATATCTCTTTCCCGGCAGGGACGAAGATCACCGAACGGCGTTATTCTCTGACACCCGAGCATGCACGGTTTCTCCGGTCACTTTTACTGGAGACCAACTGGCAAGGGGGATTATTCGATTCGGCTCCGGCAAATGGCATCACGAACCTGAGTGAAGGGGCCTTCGGATTTTTCGGAGTCTGTGCCGTTACCTCCGTGTTCATCACGGTTATACCATAATCGGACAGTGTAATGAAAAAAATGACCGGAAATCAGAAATAAACAGGAGGTATCTATCAGGGTAAGGTCAGGATCCGGTGTATTATGAACAAGTAAACAAACAAATCAAATTAAAACCAAAACCATTTAACCCATGAAAACAAACAGATCATTCCTTTTTCCATTCCTGATAGTCCTTGTTTTGGGGTTGTCCCTTTCTGCCTGCAAGAAAGACAAGCAAAACGATCCTTCAGGTGATTCCGCATCCATGCAGCAATTATCGAAAGACGAACTCCAGATGGAGGTCGCCTCTGATGAAGCTCTTAACGACGTGGAGGTCATGCTTTCCGGTGGATCTACAAAATCAACCATGCTCTGGCCATGTAATGCAACCATCGACTCCACCGGAGTAAACAACGATACCATCACCTTTTATATCACGTATGACGGTAAGAATTGTCTGGGTAACCTTGAAAGACACGGAAAAGTCGAGGTTAAAAAGAGAGTTGGAGAACATTGGGTTGACCCGGGAGCTACGGTCATCGTAAAACTGATCAACTTCAAGGTGACGGTAGTCTATACAGGTAAGTCTGTAACCCTGAATGGAACCAAGACGTTTGTGAATGTATCCGGTGGCCATATCTGGCAATTGTGGATCAATCTGACCTCTGTCGTTCACCGTGTTCACGGATCAGTTCAGGCAACATTCGACGACAATACCACCCGTATCTGGAATGTGGCACGCCAGCGTACTTTTACCCTGGAGAACCACAAACTGGTCATGACCATTGATGGGTTTGGTACCGAGGGTGAGTACTCCAACCTGGTCATATGGGGAACCAACCGCATGGGTGAAAACTTCTATACACAGATTACCCAATCTGTTGTTCATAAGCAGCGGTGCAATATGGATCCGGTTTCCGGTATCAAGATCCACCGGATCCCTTCCATGGAAAAAAGCGCAACCATTACCTTTGGTTATAACGACAACAATGAGCCTATCCAGGGTGATGAATGTCCGACACGTTTCCGGGTCGACTGGGTTAAGGGCAGTCATTCCGGCACCATCTATCTGGAATTACACTAACTTCCGGAAAATTATAAATAAAAACAGCGAGGCTGCCCCGGTCGGGGCAGCCTCGCTGTTTTTTGGAATCAGTTCACTTGCCAAAACTGTACCCGAAGCTTAGCCCCAGCCAGGGGAGAAGAATCAGGTTATTCAACTTGAGCTACAATCACAACATAGTTTTTTCCATATTTTTTTGCACATTTTGGACAGGTTGTGTACCACATAAACCACTTTTTGGTTTTGAGGCCTTTTGATTTAACAACATTTTCAAAGTCTTTGCACCATTTTTTCGTATCCCTGAATGGCCCTTCATAGACTTTGCAATAGAATTTTCCGCTTAAAGTTGTATTTTCTGCGCCTGGTATTTCTTTGTCGACCGAAAGATAAAGATCCATATTCCATTGGGATGTATGATCCGATAAGCAAAGCCAATCAGGCATTGTCGCTCCGGCTTTCGTGACTTTTTCATTAAGCCTTTTCATTACATTGGTAAAGTTCACAGGCATGTAAAAAAGAGTAAATACCCGATCCCTGATGAATTTTCTGTTCTCCCATTCGAATATTTTATCGTCCCATGGAACAGGATTAAATTCAGGACAGCAAATTGAATCTGATGTTGATTGATTTGTCATAATTATCCCCCTTTTTTTATGTTGATAAAATTCTGTTAATTAGCTCCTAAACCGTAACACAAATATACAAAAACCCTCTCGTACCTCTTTTTTCCCTATTATTGCGCAAAATTGGATGGCGATGAAATACCGGCAATGGTTGTGGGTATTATTCTCGTTGGGTTTGCTTGCCAACGAGACAGTAACCGGACAGGATCAGGAGCGTATCCGGATCGGCATCCTGACCGACTGTCAATATTGTAACTGTCAGTCCGGTGAAACCCGCTACTACCCGCTTTCGTTGAAAAAGCTCGACTCCTGTGTCGCCGACCTCAATTCCCTTAGGCTGGATGCAATTTTTCACCTTGGCGATATGATCGACCACGATTTCTCCAGTTATGATAGTGTGATCCCGCGGTTCCGGAAATTTTCCCCTTCGGTTAACCTGGTCGTGGGCAACCATGATTTTGCTGTTGCCCGTCGGCTGAAAGGCAGTGTGCTTGGCAAGATAGGATTGAAGGAAGCAAACTACACCATTCAAATAGGTTCATGGCAATTTATCGTTCTCAACGGAGACGACCTCAGTTTTGTAGCTCCTCAGAGCAGGGAAAAGAAATCGGAACGAGATTCACTCATTGCCGATCTGGTTTCCCTCCTGCATACCAATATGATGCCATGGAACGGAGGAATCGGAAAACAACAATTGATCTGGCTGGAACGGCTCCTGACGGAAACCGACAGCTTAAAACGGAAAGTCGTCATCCTGTGTCATTTCCCCGTCTTTCCTTTTACTTGGTACGACCTTTGGAATGACCATGAACTGGTGGATCTCCTGACGAAACATCCTTCGGTAAAAGCCTATTTCAATGGTCATCATCATCCCGGGAACTATGGGTATTTTAACGGGATCCATTATGTCAATTTCAAAGGGATGGTGGAGACTTCGGCAAACTCCTATGCCATCGTGACCCTTACTACCGACAGCATTCTGATTGAAGGCAGGGGCAGGGAAGTCAGCAGGAGGCTTCCCATCTCTCACGATAATAACCGAAAATGACTATCTCCGTGTTTCAATGAAAGGTTTAGTCCTTGAGTCAAAGATGATCTGTTGATCGGGAGTGAGGATCCCGCGTAACTCCTGATCATGCCGTATCTGTTGTTTTAGAATTGAAGCGTGGATTTTGCCAATCTCATCGGCAACCAGGTCGGCTTCTTTCATATTTACCGGTTGAGTGGTCAGCAAAGTTGAGAGGTGGACCATTTTCTCCCGCATCTGATTCCGTAAAGGGGTCATCGCTCCAATGTTTTTCAGGTCAGCTTTTTTGATTTTATCCAACTGATCTATATTTAAATCGGGAAGATCCAAAGGCGGGTCGGGAAATTTGTCACATGGTCCCATAACCGGGGGAACCGGCGGAACGGGAGGAGGTGGTGGCGGAGGCGGTGGCGGTAGTGGCTGATCCATATTTGGCAGGTCGCCGGATTTCTGAACTTTGGGTGCATCTTTCCCGGTCTGGGCAAGGAGTCCGACTGAGAGTATGCTGAAAAGAACGGTCAGCAGGATCCATTTTGTCATTTTGATTTTTGAGTTCATAACGTATTAGTTTTGGTTGTTGTTTGGCAATAATTAAGGGATTGTTCACTTTATCCTATAGTCACTTCGATATTTTAGTTTTCATTTTGGAATTGGAGGAGGAGGTGGTGGTGGTAACTGAACCGGCGGCGGCGGTGGTGGAGGAGGGGGAGGGGGAGGTAGTGGCATAACCATGCGAAGTGTTTGATTAAATATTTTATCAAATTTCTCTTGCTGTTTAAAATCCAGCATGTTCCTGATACTTAAAAAATGATCGTAGGTGAGGATTTCCATGTTTTTCCGGATAGCCGCGATGGAATCTGCCAAAGCACGTACCTTAACGGTATCTGCTGGAGATACCAGTAACTGGTTGAAAAACCGTTTATGCAAATTCTTATCCTGTACCTGCAGCTTACCTAAAATTAACCGGTGGTTGTTGACAAGTTGTCTGAATTCCGCCTGCTGCTTTTCTGTCATACCCAGTTCCCTTATAAGAAACTGAGCTGCATCGGGCCGCGGGGGAGCCTGAAATTCCCGGGGACGATGAATCCACAGAAATGCCATCAGGCAGAGGTTAAGCAGGATAAGAATGACAAACATGATCTTGATAAACCATGATGTTTTCATAATTTCAGAATTTTATGGGATCCATATAAGAGAAATATTCATTTGCTATTGATTTAACGTTATCCTGACTTTGACCGGAAGTTTTGCTGAAATAGACCAGAGACAATAGATTGATGCTGATGAGAATCAATATCAATGCTGCCATCTGCCAAATGATCCGGGATTGGCGGGTTAAAGTTTTTAATCCATCGTTGTTGATCCGTTGCATCACTTTCTCATACATAAAGTAATTACTTTTTGCACGATGGATCCCATCAAGACTTTCAAGTGTTTTATCGATTTGTTGTTCCATTTTGTTCATATACACTTTGATGTTTTTTTTCCGGAAAACTTGCGCTATCTTTCATTTTCTACATAATAGCCGGCAAGAATCTTGCGGAGATTTTGCCTTGCACGGAACAAAAGCGATTCCACCGAAGAGAGTGAAACCTTCATAATTTCTGCTATTTCCGCATAACCCAGATCTTCCACCTTATTCAGGGTAAAAGCCATTCGCTGTTTAACGGGCAGTTTTTTTATCGCATCAAATAATATCGCTGCCCGTTCTTTATTTTCGAGTTGTATTCCCGGATGAAAAAAGGGCGATGTACCGGGAACAGGTATCAGGTTTTCTTTCCCGAAAAGACTCAGTAAGGTTGCTGAACGTTTTTTACGTTTCTGTTTCCTGATAAATTCAAGCGATTTCTGAACCGTGATCCGGTAGATCCAGGTGGAAATCTTCGAGGCACCTCTGAAATAGGGAATGGATTGATACACTTCCAGGAAAATTTCCTGCGCCATGTCTTCCGCGTCTTTATTGTCCTGCAGAAGACCCAGTGCCGTATTGTACACACGGTCCCTGAATTGTTCGACAAGCTCCTGAAAGGCTGATGGATCCCTGGCTTTCAGCCTGTAGATGAAATACTCTTCGTTCAAGGACGGTTTGTTTTGAAAGATTAGATGCTTTCCGAAAAAAAAACCTGCGTTAAGGCGGTGTTTTATTTGCAAATATCTATACTAATCCCGTTCCGACAAAGAATGGTGAATAGAATAAGGGGTATCCTTTGGTGTAAATTCTTGTTATTCTTTAACGACCTTTATCTTCAGAATGTTGTTATCTTTCGTAAGGACTAGGAAATAGATGCCGGGAGCGAGGTTTTGTGTATCAAGGATGGCGCTGGTTCCATCCAGTTTCCCGGATAAAATCCTCTTGCCATTCAAATTACATAAAAAAAAGTGAGCGTTTTGACACGATTTACCGGCAGTAATTTTCATCGTGCTGCCAACCGGGTTCGGTGTGATCCGGACAAGTCCCTCCCCGGAGGCGATCTCCTGAGTACCTGCATTTCCGACGGAAAAGGTCTCGGCCGGGGCAAAAACGGAGGCCGCACTGCTGTGATCGAGCGCCTGTACGCTCCAGTAGTATTCACCCGTCGGCAGACCGAGGAGAGTCCAGGAAGTATCCTGGCCTACATTCCCGACATCATAAACTTTCACAAATCCATCAGCAGGGTTGGAGTAAGGCGCCAAACGTTCCATGGTAGCCGGCGACAGACCAACGCGAATGTTATAGGTAAGCGCCAGGGAGGGCGTCAGATCATCCTGGGCATGATCCCAATGGAAGATAACCTTCTGACCGTCGACTTCGCTGGTGAGACCGTCGGGAGCATTTGGAGGAGTATTGGGGGTTAACGGAGCGTTCCTGGACATATTCCGGTAAAGGTATGTCCTGGCCGGAATCGTATCCCCGGCGGGATAACCGGTAAGGATAAAGTCGGCGTCACCGTCGTTGTCGAAGTCACCGAAACAGATCTGGCTGTTGGCCATGGGCGGAAAATTCATCGGAAGGGTATCGAAGGTGCCATCCCCGTTATTTTTATAAAGGCGGGTCAAGGCATCCCCACAACAGAGGGAACCGGTCACGCCAAGGTCGGGATAGCCGTCGTTGTTGAAGTCGGCTGCACTGATCTCGCCTCCCCATTCCCCCTTCATATTATTCGGTACCTGGATAAAAATGCCATTCCCGTCATTCCTGTATTGCCGGATGATGTATTGCACCTGGTTGTTGGCCCCGATGAAAAAAAGATCGGGATCGCCGTCTTTGTCATAATCGGTAAAGATTCCGTCGCCATAGGCAACACTGTCGAAGGCTATCCCCGAATCGACAAAGGTTCCATTATCATTGCGGTAAAGCCTGGTAAGAAAAAATGAATCGCTGTACCCGGCCACGAGAATATCCTGGTTCCCATCGTTGTTATAATCTCCGATAGCGACAAAGCTGTTAATGGAAGGGAAGAAAGGAGATGGAATGTAAGAAAAACTTCCATCGCCGTTGTTTTTATACAACCGGGTTACCGGTGCGTTGTAAAGTGTATCGCCGGTCACAATGACATCGAGGAAACCGTCGTTGTTGTAATCCAGCCAGGCCGCTTCCCCGAGGGAGACTCCGCAGAAAGGAACCGGAACGGAATGAAATGAGCCGTTATCATTGCGGTAGAGAAGGGTAGCGCCTTCGCCGTAATAATCGGTACCGGAAAGCAGAAGGTCGAGGTCGTTGTCGTTGTCATAATCTCCCCAGGCAACCGATCCGCCATACAGGGAAGGCAGGTTGGCGCCCATTTCCTGGAATTCCCCATTCTGATTACGGTAAACTTTTGTAACGGGAGTACCGGATCCTAATATCCCGTTGATGACGAGGTCAAGATCTCCATCCTTATCAAAGTCGCCCCAGGAGGTTCCGCCGGCCTGGAAACCGGGAAGGGTGGTTGGATAGGCCTGGAATTCCTGGCTGAATGCAGTATCAAAGGGAAGATAGAGTATGGCAATTAGAGAGAGGATTTTCCTTATCACGTTGGTTTTTGTTTCGTAATGTGATTATTTTTGTCGGTCAAAATTACAAAAAAACATATCCGGTGGAAGGTTATTATGATAAAACGCTATCGGCCGGGCGACTTAGGCGGTGTTATGAAATTGCCCCACCCAGGGTACGGCAATACTTCGAAGCCGAACTCAACCATGTTTTGAAGACTATTCGCCGGAAAGATCTGGTACTGGACCTTGGTTGCGGCTATGGGCGGATCATTCCGGCACTGGCGAAGAAAGCCAAATATGTAACCGGAATCGATACTTCGCTTTCAAGCTTGTTACTTGGCAAAGAGATGCTGGAAGGAATACCGAACGTGATGCTTTATAAGATGGATGCCATCGATCTGGCATTCGGAAATGGCATATTCGATGTGGCACTTTGTCTCCAGAATGGGATATCGGCCTTCCATGTGGAACAGAAAAAACTTATCCGGGAGAGTCTCCGGGTGACAAAACCCGGGGGCAGGATATTTTTTTCGAGCTATTCGGAAAAGTTCTGGACCCACCGGTTGGAATGGTTCATTCTACAATCAAAAGCCGGTTTGCTCGGAGAAATAGATTTCAACAAAACCAAAGACGGAGTCATTGTTTGCAAGGATGGATTTACTGCGACGACCGTCACGCCGGAAGGATTCCGGCTCCTGACATCAAAGTTGAGAAATGTTGAAATAAAGATTGAAGAGGTCGATGATTCCTGCATATTCTGTGAGATAACCCGCCGGTAACATTGTAACGGGATTCAGGACACGGCATGCGGATAATCGAGTGAGTAATGTAATCCGCGACTTTCCTTACGGTTGATGGCTCCCTTGATGATGAGGTAGCCGACGTTGATCAGGTTCCTTAGTTCACAGATCTTGACTGTAACAATGGATTTGTCATAAAGATCCTCGGTTTCCTGGTACAGAATTTCAAGCCGGTCGAAAGCGCGCTTCAGGCGGAGGTTGGAGCGGACGATACCCACGTAGCTGGTCATGATCGCCTGAAGCTCCTTCAACGATTGGGTGATAAGCACCATCTCTTCGTTGAGTACCATTCCTTCGGCGTTCCAGTCGGGGATCTCATTCACGAAAGAGGTCTCTTTCACACATTGGACTGCATCCAGGCTGGCCCGGTGTGAAAAGACGATCGACTCGAGCAATGAATTGGAAGCAAGCCGGTTTGCACCATGCATCCCGGTGGAAGAACATTCGCCGGAGGCGTATAGGTGCCGGATGGAGGTACGTCCGAATTCGTCCACCTTAATTCCACCACAAGTATAATGGGCTGTAGGAACAATAGGGATCATATCCTTGGTAAAGTCAATCCCGATGCTGAGACATTTTGCATAGATTGTAGGGAAATGCTGGATCAGCTCATTTTTATTAAGGTTACGGCAGTCGAGGTAGAGATAATCCTCCCCCGACAGCTTAAGCTCGTTATCGATAGCGCGTGCAACAATATCGCGTGGCGCCAGTGAAAGTCGTGAATCATATTTATGCATGAACTCTTTCCCCTGCCGGTCTCTCAGGACGGCACCGAAACCGCGAACTGCCTCGCTTATGAGAAAAGCAGGCTTTTCTTCGGGATGATAAAGAGCCGTAGGATGAAACTGGACAAACTCCATGTTTTCAACAGTCCCTTTAGCCCGGTAAACCATTGCAATACCGTCGCCGGTGGAAATGAGCGGGTTGGTGGTATTGCCGTATACATTCCCTGCTCCGCCGGTGGCGATAAGCGTTGTCTTTGCCAGGATGGTGTCAACAAGGTGGGTCCTTGGATTCAGAACATAAGCGCCAAAACATGTGACATCCTTCGTACGCCGGTTTACCTCAACGCCGAGATGATGCTGGGTGATTAGGTCGATCGTAAAGCAGTTTTCGTGCACTTCGATGTTCGGATGTTGTTTGATCTGTTGCACGAGGGTGTCCTCAATTTCACGTCCGGTACTGTCTTTATGATGGAGAACACGGTATTCGGAATGCCCGCCCTCCTTGGCAAGGTCGAACCTGCCCGATTTAGTCTTATCGAATTTCGCTCCCCAGCGGATAAGTTCCTTAATACGGTCGGTCGACTCCTGGATGGTGAACCTTACGATGTGTTCATCACAGAGACCATCGCCGGCAATAATGGTATCACGGATATGTTTCTCATAGGAGTCGGGTGTATACATCACGGCTGCGATACCTCCCTGTGCCCAACTTGTGGCAGTATCATCCATATTTGATTTGGTAGCTATACAGACCTTCCCGTATTTCGCCACCTTGAGTGCATATGTTAATCCGGCAATACCGGAACCGATAACCAAAAAATCAACTTGTTTTCGCATGGTTCTCCCTCTTATAAATCCAGTAGCAGTTTTACAGGATCCATGCCTCCGGTGAGCATTTTAACCGGATCCTCGATGAGTTCTTTTATTTTAAGCAGGAAGCTGACCGACTCGCGTCCGTCAATCACCCGGTGGTCGTATGAAAGGGCCACATACATCATCGGGGCGATAACCACAGCACCATTCACCACAATAGGCCGTTCGATGATCTTATGCATTCCGAGGATGGCGCTTTGCGGGGGGTTGAGGATGGGCGTCGACATCAGCGATCCGAAGACCCCGCCGTTTGTGATGGTAAAGGTACCTCCTTTCATTTCATCGATTGTGAGCTTATTGTCACGGGCCTTGACGGCCAGTTCCTTTATTTTTACTTCCAGTTCAGGAATGCTCATCATTTCGGCATTACGGATAACCGGGACGACAAGTCCTTTTGGTGCGCTCACGGCGATACCAACATCGGCATACTGAGGAGTGACCAGCTCTTCGCCGTCGATCATGGAGTTTACCTGTGGGAATTCATTCAGCGCGATGGTAACGGCTTTAGTGAAGAACGACATAAATCCAATTCCCACACCATACCGTTCTTTGAACGTCTCGTTCAATCTTTCCTTGATGGCAATAACCTGTTGCATGTTGATCTCGTTGAAGGTGGTCAGCATGGCAGTCTCGTTTTTCACTGCTACCAGCCTTTCAGCCAGTTTTAACCTAAGTGTCGAAAGTTTCTTCCGTACCTCTTCCCGGCTGCCGGTAGCGCCGGATGGAGCAACGGTTGTATTTTTTTTATTCAGGAAGGAGGCAATCTCTTTACGGGTAATCTTTTTCCCCGGGAAGGTTGCGCTGACTTCGCGGGTATCGAGTTTTTTCTCCTCCATGATGCGTTTTGCCAATGGGGAGGCAGGTTGTTTAGGTCTCTCTTCGCGGATGATTGGTTTTTCAACAGGAGCGGCAGCGGGTTTCGGGGCAGGAGGAGGTGATTTTATTCCTTCAGCCGGAGTGATCACTGCGATGATAGCGCCAACGGCGATGTTATCCCCTTCGGCGACGGTTATCTTTATGTTTCCTGCTTCCGGTGCAGCAAGAGGGAAAGAGGCTTTATCAGAATCTATCTCAACGACCTCCTGGTCGCGTTCCACAAACTCTCCATCCTGGACCAGCCATTTTGCAAGCTGAACCTGTGTTATCGATTCCCCGGGACTGGGGACTATTAATTCTATGGGCATGTCTTTTATCAGGTTTTCTCACTTTATCCCCACCAGCCTATTGGCAAGTGTTTCCCCTCTCCTGAAGGAAAGGAGGTAAAGGGGGTGAGGTCATTCTGTGATTTATACGAATAGAATAAAATTTTGTTGCTGATCACCAAATTTTCTGCAAAGGTACGTCGAATCACGCTAACTTTTTCAGAATTCCGGAATCTCATCAACGGCACATTCGAGCCTGCAGCTCTTGTTGGCGCGTGTACAGGTACATTTCCCGAGGGCTTTTTCAGCGATCAGCTTTTGTTGGATCTTATGCAACCGGGATGAGCCGGTTGCCGGGCTTCCGCTGGCAGGTCGTCCGATGCTGTGAAGGTGGAATGATGGGAGGTTCTGGGCGATGAAAGGCCATGCGCCCATATTCACCGGTTCTTCCTGAACCCACTCCCAGCGTTGCGCATTCTTGTAACGGGAGCGGATCGTTTTGAGCTGTTTGAGCGGAAGCGGATACAGCTGTTCCAGGCGGATTACGGCGACCTCTGTGACCTGTTGTTTCTGCTGTTCTTCCAGTATATCGTAATAAACTTTTCCGCTGCAAAGGACAATTTTGGCGATCTTGTCCGGATCGGTGTTGGGATCATCGATCACCTCCTGGAAACCGCCCCGTGTAAAGTCACCGGAGGAGGAGGTACAGGCCGGATGACGGAGAAGGCTTTTCGGGGTGAAGACCACCAGGGGTTTCCGGATAGACCGCATCACCTGGCGTCGCAAGAGATGGAAAAAGTTGGCGGGGGTGGTGCAGTTCGTAATCTGGATGTTGCAATGTCCGCAGAGTGAGAGGAACCGTTCCAGCCGGGCGGAGGAATGTTCGGGACCTTGTCCTTCGTAACCGTGGGGCAGGAGAAGCACCAGCCCGTTCATGATCTTCCATTTTTCTTCGGCGCTGCTGACATACTGGTCGATGATCACCTGGGCTCCATTGCTGAAGTCGCCGAATTGTGCTTCCCAGAGGGTAAGTCCGTTTGGTGTTGCCAGGGCATAGCCATATTCGAATCCAAGCACCCCGTACTCGGAGAGGAGTGAATTGATGATGGTGAATTTCGCCTGGTTTTGTGAGATATGTTCGAGCGGTATATATTTCTCTTCGGAATTTTCGACGGTAAGGACGGCATGACGGTGGGAGAAGGTACCCCGCTGGGAGTCTTGTCCGCTGAACCTGACGGGATGGCCTTCGAGCAGGAGTGAGCCATAGGCGAGGAGTTCGCCCATTGCCCAGTCGAGCCGGCCGGCCGGGCTTAAGCCCGGCCGGCCGAGCATGGCCCTGCGCTCATCCTGGAGCTTTACAATCTTCCGGAAAAAAGGGATACCTTCCGGTAAAGAGGTGATCTTTAGACCGATATCATGTAGTACCGATTCATCGACGGCGGTATCAGGAGAGGCATCAAAATCGGATGACCGGGCCTTCCGGATCCCATTCCAGACGGTACTGAGAAATGGAGCGATATCTGCTTTCACAATGGTCGTGGCCTTTTCAAATGCCATTTCAAGATTCCCGATAATCCCCGACCGGATGCTCCCGAAATTAATCGAAGAAAGAACCTGTTCCTCTTCCAGGTTACGGATATAGATATCAAGCGGATCGGGATGCGTTTCAATAATCTTGTAAAGAATGGGTTGGGTAAACCGGGGTTCATCACTCTCATTATGCCCATATTTACGGTATCCTAAAAGGTCGATGAAAACATCATGGTGGAATTCATTCCGGTACTCCATAGCCAGCATCACCGTATATACAACCGCTTCCACATCATCGGCATTCACATGAAAAACCGGAGATTGCGTTGTCTTTGCAACATCGGTGCAGTAAATGCTCGACCGCCCGTCGATATAATTCGTGGTAAAACCCAGCTGGTTGTTAACAACCATATGGATGGTGCCACCCGTCTTATATCCCTCAAGCTCGGACATCTGGATCAACTCGTAGATGATCCCCTGGCCGCCAATCGATGCATCCCCATGTATCAGGACGGGAACAACTTTGTTACCATCTTTACCGTAAAGGTTTTCAATCCGTGCGCGGGAAATGCCTTCCACCACCGGATCGGCAGCCTCCAGGTGCGAAGGATTGGGCGCCAGGATCAGTTGAATGGATTTGCCTTCCGGGGAAAGGATTTCGGTCGAATAGCCAAGGTGATATTTAACATCCCCCAGCAACTCTACATCTTCGTATTCTTTTCCTTCAAACTCGGAAAAGATATCCGAAACAGGCTTGTTCATAATGTTTGCAAGCACATTCAATCGTCCGCGATGAGCCATGGCAATAACAAATTCTTCGGTTCCAAGCGATGTTCCTTTACGGATGACTGCATCCAGGGCGGGAATAAGCGACTCAACTCCTTCCAGCGAGAAACTTTTATGACCCGGAAATTTTTTATGGATAAATTTTTCCAGCAAAACCGCTTCAGCCAGCTTTTTCAGGATTCCCTCTTTTTCTTCTAGTGAAAAATGAGGCGTGTTGAGGGTGGTCTCCATTTTCTTCTGTAGCCAGGTAACCATTTCCGGTTGGCGGAGATGATGGTATTCAACTCCTACCGACTGACAATAGGTTTGCTTCAAATGCGATAAAATATCGGAGAGTTTTGCATTTCCCAGTCCGACCTCTTTACCTGCCTGGAACGTCTTGGTCAATGCCTCGGAAGTCAGTCCGAAATTTTCAATGTCGAGCGTAGGAGTATACTTTCGGCGAATCCTTACCGGATTCGTCTTGGTAAACAAATGCCCCCGCTGCCGGTAAGCCATGATCAGATTGATCACCCTGAACTCATCCGGAACAAGGAAAGCTGCTCCCTCTTCTGCTTTATAGTTTTTCTGGCAAAATTCGAATCCCTCAAAAAATTTTCTCCAGCTTTCATCCAGCGTCCCCGGATCGTTTTTATATCTCCCGTACAATTCCTCGATCGCTGAATTGTCCATGGTATTCAGATAAGAAAATTTATCCATTTATTTAATTGCTTTGTTATAATACAAATTTAAGAACAAAGTTGCCCGTAATTAAAAATTACATAATTTTGTGCCAGAAAAATGCTATCCGGCAGTCCGCGGATAACTATTTCCAAAAACAAATCGGTAATTAATAAAACAATACAAGGAGTAAAGAGTATTGATGGAGTATATTAAGGAGTATATTGAAAATAACCGGGACCGGTTCCTGCAGGAATTGTTCGGATTGATCCGGATCCCGTCGATCAGTTCAGTTGCTGAACACAAGGAGGATATGCTGAAAGCCGCCGAGTACTGGAGAAAGACCTTACGTGAGGCTGGCGCCGATAAGACTGAAATATTTTCCACCGACGGAAATCCGATTGTTTATGGCGAAAAGATCATTGATCCGGCGCTGCCAACGATATTGGTTTACGGACATTATGATGTGATGCCGGTGGACCCTGTCGACAAGTGGATATCTTTTCCCTTCAAACCGGAAGTTCGCGACGGGAAAATTTATGCCCGTGGTGCGGATGACGATAAAGGACAAGCTTTTATTCATGCAAAAGCTTTTGAATTGATGGTCCAGACAAAGACCCTTCCCTGCAATGTCAAATTCATGATCGAAGGAGAAGAAGAGATCGGCTCGGTAAATATCGGTGCATTCTGTGAAAAGTACCGGGAAATGCTGAAATCCGACATTATCCTCGTATCCGATACGAGTATGATCGGCATCGATTGTCCTTCAGTGACGGTCGGTTTACGCGGTCTGACCTACATGCAGGTAGAGGTGACCGGACCAAATACCGACCTCCATTCCGGGATCTTCGGTGGAGCAGTGGCCAATCCTGCAAATATCCTTTCGAAAATGATCGCCGCTCTCACCGATGAGAACGGCCGGATCGCCATCCCCGGCTTTTACGACGACGTGGTGGAGATCAGCACGGAAGAGAGAGCCGAAATGGCAAAAGCCCCATTCGACGAAGAGGCTTACAGCAAAAGAATTGAGGTTGACGAACTTTTTGGTGAAGCCGGTTTTAGTACGAAAGAACGTACCGGAATCCGGCCTACACTCGATGTAAATGGAATCTGGGGCGGATATACCGGTGAAGGCACCAAAACCGTGCTGCCGTCCAAAGCCTATGCAAAAATTTCAATGCGTCTCGTTCCGGAACAGGATTATTATAAAATCGGCCAGCTTTTCGAAGACTATTTTCTTTCTATAGCGCCAAAAACCGTTAAGGTAAAGGTGGAGACGTTACATGGTGGTCATCCCTATGTTTCTCCCATCGACTTCATCGGTTACAGAGCCGCAAGCAAGTCAATCGAAACCACCTTCGGAAAAAAGCCCGTTCCGGTAAGAAGCGGCGGAAGCATTCCGATCATTCCCCAGTTTGAAAAGATCCTTGGGATTAAATCTATATTATTGGGTTTCGGACTGGAGTCGGATGCATGTCATTCGCCGAATGAAAACTTTCCATTGGAAAACTTCTTCAAGGGAATTGAAACGGTCTCTTACTTCTACAGGTATTTTACTGAGATGGCTAAAGGAATGAAGAGTGAGGAGTGAGGAGTAACCAATCTATTTATTCTGTTGTTTCGCGAAATTTGCCAGACCGGTATCTAGGAATTTGATGAAGGCTTCAACATTCTTATCGTAGGCACGCGGTGTGGTAAGCAGGTTTCCTGAAGTATCGAGGAGAACATAGTAAGGTTGTGAGTTCACATTGAACCGGGAGATCTGAAAGTCGGCATATTTCTTACCGATGGTCTTTTTTACTTTCCCATCATATTTTGATGTGACCCATTCATTTTCGGGGAGATCGGTTTTATCATCCACGTAAAGAGCGGTCACGATATATTTTTCCCTGAGCCGTTGCAGTACCTGCGGATCGGACCATACATTGGCTTCCATTTCACGGCAATTAACACAACCATGCCCTGTGAAATCGATGAAAATCGGCTTGTTCAGTTTCTTTGCACATCCCAGGGCTTGCTTATAATCGAAGTATCCTTCCAGTCCATGCGGAAGATGCAGGAAATCGCTGTATTTTGACTTACCGCACAAAGTAGTTTCCGGTGTCACCAATCCACCACCGGCATTGACTTGTCTAATTTCTCTCTGGATGATGGTATTCAAGTCGAAGTCCATCGAAGTCTGTGGCGGAAGGTACCCCGAAAGTGCCTTGAGGGGAGCGCCCCACATCCCGGGAATCATATAAATTACAAAAGCAAATGTTATGATGGCAAGGGTGATTCTTGGTACGCTGATAAAGGGAAGATCGGAATCGTGGTTAAATTTCAACTTTCCCAGCAAGTAAAATCCCATCAGGGTAAAGATCACGATCCAGAAGGCAAGATAGACTTCCCGGTCGAGGATACCCCAGTGATAGGTCTGATCGGCAATGCTCAGGAATTTTAAACCCAGGGCGAGTTCGAGAAAACCCAGGACGACTTTCACAGAGTTCAGCCATCCGCCTGATTTTGGAAGGCCGGCGAGCCAAGATGGGAAGAAGGCAAAGAGTGCAAAAGGCAAGGCAAAGGCAAGTGAAAAACCGAGCATGCCGATGATCGGCATGAGCACAGCCCCTCCTGCAGATTTCACCAGGATAGCGCCAACGATTGGACCGGTACAGGAGAAGGAGACCAGGACAAGAGTGAAAGCCATGAAAAAAGCTCCGGTGTATCCGCCCTTATCCGCTTTTTTATCTGCTTTATTCACAAGCCATCCCGGAAGGGTGATCTCGAACATGCCAAGAAAAGAAGCTGCGAATACAACAAAGATCAGGAAGAAAAATACATTCGGGAGCCAGTGGGTACTTAGGAAATTGGCGAAATTCGCACCCAGGGTGACGGCTACGATGGTTCCGATGACGGTATAAATGACCACGATTGATAATCCATAAACGATCGCTTCGAACCGGGCCTTCCGCTTGCTGGTGGTGTCGTGCATGAAGAAGGTGACTGTCATGGGGATCATGGGAAATACACAAGGCGTTACGATAGCAGCCAACCCTGCCAGGAAGGAGATGATGAAAAACCACAGGAGTGATTTATCGGCTGCGGTGTCGGCCTCGGTGGTGCGAAGAATTTTGTCGTCAGCTTGTTTTTGTAACGAATCAAAGTTCTTTACAATGACGGCCTGGATCGTCTTGGCTGTATCGTTCGTGACGTTCGTGACGGTCGTAACGGGATTCCCTTTGATATTAAAACTGAATTCTACCTCCTCAGGCGGGATGCATTGCTTGTCGTCGCAACACATGAATTCAAGTGACCCGGTTATACTAAAATCTTTGGATGAAAGAACTTTAATCTTTTGTCTGAACACGGGTTTATCGGAGAAGTACTTCAGCACCATATCGAAATTGGGATCATTTTCCACGATAGGCTTCGGTTCCATTACGTTACCGACCAACATATAATCTGCACTTTTATTAAACCGGAATGAAGTCGGTATAGGTCCGTTTGGTGGGATATCCTGGGAATAAAGATGCCAGTTGGGGTCGATATTTGCGATCAGCAGTAACGTGGCTTCACCGGGTTTAGGCTGGTCAACACTGAAGGACCATTTGACGGGGGTCAGCACCTGTGAAATGGTGAAGATGGGCAGGAGCCCAAGGAGAAGCAGGCCGGTAACTATCTTTTTGATCATCAGAGAAGCTGGTTTGGGCTTAAGAAATGCAAAATTAGCGATTTTCCTTCAATGAAAAAACCGGTTAAACGTTTAATCCGCAAGAGTCACCTGGAGTATTGCTTTTGTTTGTGAAGTGATGCGGAAACGGTGATCAATACGGTGTCCGACAATCCAGATTATCTGCCGTCCCGAACATAACAACCAGGTGTTTTCCTTATCGGATAAGGGAAATTTTTCATCGATGAAAAAGTGGGAAAGCTTCTTCTTTTTATTCATTCCAAACGGATAAAAAGCATCGCCGGCTTCCCATTTCCTAAGAGTTAGAGGGAATTCAAGTTTTTTGCAGTCCAAGCTGGCACAGTTTTTTGAAATAGGAATTTCTACGGTCTTTGTATAGGGAAGTTTCCGGAATAAGAGCGGTAAAGGCTGAATAATTTTTTTCTTTACTTTAAAATTTGAGATGCGGTATACCCGGGATTTCTTCTCCTTTTCGAGCGGCATGATAATCAGGTGCTTCCTGTCTTTGATCAGTCGATGGTTAGGAGAGAAGAAGGTTTTCCCGGCGACATGATCCTGACAGGCCAGGATATCGTCGATCACACTTTGGTTAAAACCGAAGGGAGAGAGAAGTTCCCAGGCGAAGGTCCCGATCGGCGTCAATGCCCGGAGCCTGGCAATCTCAATGATATGACGATCCCTTTCTCTTTTGATGATCTGGTTGCGTCTCTCGTCGATCACCTGGAAACCGATTTGTTCAAATTCCCTTATCCGGTTTATGGTCTCGGTGATGGCCTGGTCGTATTCCGGGTTGATCTCTTTCAATAGTGGAAGGATCTGGTGACGAATCCTGTTACGGATATATTTGACCGAATTATTGGAACTGTCCTCCCGGAAAGGAAGACCCCGCTCGCTTACAAATTTTTCCAGTTGGCGGCGGAAAGTAAAAAGCAGTGGACGCACGATGATTCCCTGTTTCGGGGGAATTCCATGTAATCCTGAAATTCCGGTACCCCGGAGGAGGTTGATGAAAAACGTTTCGATCTGGTCGTCGAGGTGATGCGCAGTCGCAATGAATGAATATTTTTCCTGAACACGAAGTTTCTCGAACCAGTCATAACGTAATTCCCGGGCAGCCATCTGGATGGAGATGCCATGACTCGCTGCGTATTCTGAAGTCGGAAAAGATTTTACGAAAACCTGAACATGATTTTGTGCAGCCAGTTCCCTGACGAACTGTTCATCTTTATCCGATTCTTTTCCCCTCAGATTGAAATTACAGTGAGCAATTCCGAACTTAAAATGCGACAAGTGAAAAAGTTCAGTCATAACGGCAGAGTCCAAACCCCCGCTAACTGCCAGGAGAATGGGATCCGCGGTATCAAAAAGCTGTTCTTTTCTGATGAAATTATTAAAATCATTCAGCATCATGATGCAAAGGTAAGAAGCTTTTGGTAAAGACCTTCCAGGTAAAGACCTTCCAGGTTTCCAAAACCTGGAAGGTCTTGTTAAAAAAATATTTTAGATGAACATCAGGCGTTGTATGGGCGTTGGATGGATGCAGGATGACTGTAACTCAAAGGTTCTTAGATTATTCTTTAAATGATAATAGTAAATACATCACTGGTATATGCTAGATATGTTTCAAGCCTTGATTTTTCTTGGTGGGATCGTATTTCAATTCCACTTTGGTACGTCCCGGTCAAAATTTTCTTGATTTTTAGCGGAGCTAAAAATTTAGAAAATCTAAATCGGGATCCACTTTGGTACGTCCCGGTCAAGATTTTCTTGATTTTTAGCGGAGCTAAAAATATAGAAAATCTAAATCGGGATCCACTTTGATACGATTGAAATTGCCATCCGTCTTTTTGAAGGGAAAGTGAATGGTTTTCTATTCTATTATTGATAAAATAAAAAAGTGATAATAGCCCGCGACGAAGGATTTGCAATCCAACTCAGAATCTCTTATCACTCTTCTGTAATGCAAAGATATTCAAAATTTCAAATCAAAAATGTCAACGGTTTTGGTTCATCCCATATTCGCACTGGCTTCACTATAAAATTCGCAAGATTCGCCTTACCGATCCTAATGATATAAGTCCGGAATACAATTTCAATTCCACTTTGGTACGTCCCGGTCAAGATTTTCTTGATTTTTAGCGGAGCTAAAAATTTAGAAAATCTAAATCGGGATCCACTTTGGTACGATTGATAGTCGCCGAAGTGGGACCGGGGATAACGAACGTAACAGACATTTCAATTCCACTTTGGTACGATTGATAGGTAGATTCTTTTCCTTCTCCCGATAAAACTTGGTAATTTCAATTCCACTTTGGTACGATTGATAGTCAGTTTGCGTCTTTTTGCTCGACCTATTATTTAAATTTCAATTCCACTTTGGTACGATTGATAGCTGCTCCATGCAGAAATCGGCAATCGTTGTTGTAAAATTTCAATTCCACTTTGGTACGATTGATAGAACCGACACAGCTAATCTGTCGCAAGGTATCGAAATTTCAATTCCACTTTGGTACGATTGATAGAAGCGAGTCGCCGTTTTCGGAGGCAATGCGAATAAATTTCAATTCCACTTTGGTACGATTGATAGCGACATTAATAGTCGATGCCGACATACAAAATTCGGATTTCAATTCCACTTTGGTACGATTGATAGATCATCAGATACATACAAGCGATGCGGTTCACTCAATTTCAATTCCACTTTGGTACGATTGATAGTGAGCTTGGGCCGGGAATAACTAATATTACGGATATTTCAATTCCACTTTGGTACGATTGATAGGTTGATGAATTTCGACAATTCCAGATAGCAAATGATACATTTCAATTCCACTTTGGTACGATTGATAGCGTAAAAACAAAATTAAATCTGCAATTGTTGCTAAAAAATTTCAATTCCACTTTGGTACGATTGATAGACATAGTGCTGAATGTATTGGACTTACAGAGACAAATTTCAATTCCACTTTGGTACGATTGATAGTAAGGGATTTAAGAAGACCGCCCGTCGTTATACGTGATTTCAATTCCACTTTGGTACGATTGATAGTTTACCAATGTCTCGCTTCTTGTCCGAAGTGCACTATTTCAATTCCACTTTGGTACGATTGATAGTTAATGAAAGAATACGAAAAGCCATAAACAAAAACAAAATTTCAATTCCACTTTGGTACGATTGATAGGTAGGAATATATTCAATGAATTCATTTTCACAAAAATTTCAATTCCACTTTGGTACGATTGATAGACACAAGAAGAATTTAACAATCTACCAGTAATTAAATTTCAATTCCACTTTGGTACGATTGATAGCCGTTGGCAATAAAAAAATAAAAAATTGATTATCAGTGTACAAGAAAAAAAACTATTTGTTACAGGGGAAAATAAAGTCGTCGAAGTGTGATTATATAAAATTACCAGGGGTTCGACAACCCCGGAAATGCCCGAAAATACAGGGTACCGACAAATTGGTTCAAGAAAATTGTAAATTGTTTCTTTCATTTTACAACGATCGACAATTAAAGAATTTGATCCAAAGTGCTTCGCTCCCTGCCAACTATCTGTTTGTCAAGCCAGTTATGATCCCTGCTGCTGAAAATGATTAAACTGTCAACTTCTTCATCCATGATATAGCCAGCCCGTATCTTCAATTCCTTCAATTTGACTTCCGTTATTTCTCCTTCAAATACAGAATTCTGGATCCAGCTAAGATATTTTCTGCAAAGCTTAAGCATTTTGCCAACACGCTTCTCACCCACATCATATACCAAAATTACATACATTATAAAAATTTTAAGAGATAAACTTTAAATCCTTCGAATTACAGTTTGTTGTCCGTTTGCAATAGGTTGTTGTCTTTTGGCAATCAGTATATAGCATACAGTATAAAGCATCCAGTATCCAGCCTTCACCACCATATCTTAAACGGCTTATATTCCTCCATTTCAAGCAGATGTTTGATCAATTTATAACACTCAAGCTTGATCAGGTGTTTATAGCTTACATTGCGTTTTAATGACCGGTGTTGTATGGTCTCATTTAACCGCTCTTCAAAGGCAGTGATGTAAATTTTCTTTCCCGCATCATTTAGCAAACACCGGTTAAGGTTGCGATCGAAATGTTTTTCCTGAATCTCCTTTTTATTGACCACCTTAAAGATCACCCGGTCAACCAGGATAGGCTTGAAGATTTCAGCAAGGTCCAGGGATAATGAATACCGGCGTTCACCGGGAGTATGCAGAAAACTAATCACCGGATTTAACTGTGTTTGATGAATAGCCCGTAAACACTGAGAATAACACATCATGTTTCCAAATGAGATAAGAGCGTTGACCTCATTTTGTGGTGGCTGTTTCGTACGATTCCCCATCTCAAACACCTGCAGGATCAGGTTGAAGGCATCATAGTAAGTCATCCTGATATTTCCTTCAATTCCCATCAATTCATCCGGGGCATTCATCTCAGGGATCCGTTTTACATACTGTTCCATGGATGAAATAAAAGGTTCAGTCTCTTTTCCACGGTTTTGATAGTATTTCAGGTTCTTGATCATGTTGAATGCCGCACCCTCAACAAACTTCCGGGCCAGGACCATCCGCTTCGCCGTGGAGGTATGCATGCCGACTTGGGCCAATAGCATTTTTCCCGACAATAGATAATCCTTTGGCATAAACGAACCGCTATAATTTTCATGGTAATCGAAAAAATGCACGGTAATATCATTTTTACCAAGGAAATTATAGAGGGCGCTGTTGGCATCGAGCGAGCCGAACACAAATAATTCTTCTATGGCTTCCACCGGCAGATATTTCACCGGTAACTCATTTCCTTCAACATCAACCGGCTGAAAGCAAAGGGTGTTGTCTTTGCGTGAAAGCCTGCCCGGATTAAACAGATAATAGCTCTTCTTCATAGGCGATCATCTATTTGAGATTCACGATTACTTTGTCAATTTTCATTCATTTCACTGACCCAGCAAAATTCGAAATAACTGCATTGTTTGCATATCCCAAGTTTTACGAGACCGGGACAGGATTCCGATGAAATAATTTCCTGCGATTTTTTAATTATCACTTCCAATTCACTCCGGTCACAGTCGCTGAGTACCACTTCAGTGGTTTGTCGTAACTTTGGATACTCAAGAAGCCCGGTCACTCCCTCCACACCATTTTTTTCCAGTACAAAGAGATAGTATTTCACTTGCCATTCGTGCGCCGTTTCCATCTTGTCCGATTTCTTGACTTCATGTATCACCTTGTTTTTAGGATCATAGTAATCGATTTTAATACCATCGATTTCTATTTCTTCATATTTTCCTGATCGTTGCGGATAGCTAGTTTCGTGGATCAGCTTTCCTTCATACACCAGGTCGGAGTTTTGTTCCATGTTGATGCCATTGGCAAAAAGCCAAAGTTTGCGGTGGCAAAGGAAATAGTAGCTGATATGGGTACCTGTTATCACAAAGTTCCAAGATTTCGGATCCAATGTTGGAAGAGCAAGTCATAAACGCTGTAATAGGATTTGCCTTCTGTATAATAATCCTTATATACCAACTCTTTCTTAATTAGTGCCTGAAGCGATTGCAAAACTGTTGCTGAACCGCTTAAGTTATATTTCTGAAGAAATTCGCGGGCCGTAGGGCTTGACACTTTCTTTTCACTTGCCAGCGCTTTTAGCAAAAGCCATTGAGGGGCGGTTAACATTTCCCGGTACCCGAAGAAAACCATTTCTGATTCTCTGATCAGTTTTAACGCTTCCATTTGCCAGCTCTTGGTAGTTATCACGTTTTCTCCTGAGGAATAGATGCGGTTACACAAAAGCTGGGTGTAATAGGTATTTAAATCAGTCCAACCCATGATCTGACCAATAACTTCCTCTTTTATCTTACGATTTCCTGTACCGAACAATCGTCCGATAAATTCCATGTATTCACCGGCCGGAATTTTATTGATCTGCATAAAACTCGTACTTCGGTAAAAGGGTCTTGAAGGACTGCTGAAAAGATCACTCATCAGGTGTTGCTGGCTTCCGGCGAAGATAAACGTAATGTTTGTCAGTTGTTGCATAATCCCGCGGAGCCAGGCATCAACCCGTTTTTCAGGAAAACTCAGTATCTGCTGAAATTCATCGATGGCGATCACAACACGGAACGGTTGTTTTTCCAGAAATCTTAAAATAGTTTCAATATCGGGTTCCGCCTTTCTTGTTTTTATATCTAGGGTTACCTGGGGCATTCCCGAAAGATGTTCAAAGGTGATAACAGGCCGGAGTTTTTTTACAAATTCCCAGATGATCTTCCCGGGCCGTGATCTTTCAGGTGCCGCACGAACCAGGGAGGTAGCAAGGATATTCATAAAACCATTCAGGTTTTCTGCTGCCTGGATGTCAAGGTAAATTCCGACTACCTCACGCGGAAGCTGATTCAGCACATGCCGGATCAGGCCGGTTTTCCCGATGCGCCTTATCGAAGTAAGGGTCATCGGGGTACCGCCAAGGATGCTGCCAAGAATTGTTTTTGATTCCTCTTTCCGGTTGCAAAAGTACTTCGGTCCGACATAACCGATGGTAACAAATGGATTTGACAGTTTATTCATAACCTGACTTTTCAGCAAAGTTATAAAATATAAGTTATAATTTATAACTTATAAAATATAAGTTATGTCATTCCTTTTTTTCCTTCTTCGTGGTTTTACCTTACCTGAAGATTTCATCGGGAACATTGTTTTAACCTAAACCTTATTCTGCCGTTCTTTTCCTTCAGGGAAGCAGTTATTATACAAATCCATGAGAGCTTCATGGAAGCCCTCACCTGTATCAACCAACACATCCACGATCTGTTTACACCGGGGTTTGAAATCATCATGTATCTTATGTTCTTTAATGAAATCAAGGGCTTCCCCGTATATTTCCTCAGCTTCATTATACAATTTTTCAAACAGGCCTCCATCGTCGTTATTATATTTAACTACAGTTTCGACGTAAAAGATCATGATTTCGGCCTGGTCGCGGGGGGATGGGTTATATCCGATAAATTCCCTTACCATCTCACTGCTTTCATAGACACTTCCTTCACCCTCATCAATTTGTAATGTAAGAAAACTTATTATAAGTTTTTTGTATTTATTAACCAGCCGAACTCTATCAGCGGTTGTCTGAAGATCGATGTAACTCCTCACACTTTCGAATTTTTCATAGAGACCAGAAAGCAGGTTTTCAAGCCTTTTCCGGGACATTGAATTGAAGGGGGGAGGGCAGGGGGATTGGGGTTTGGGTGGCATAGGTGGATTTTTAGGTTGAATAGGTAGAACAGAATGATTTTGGATTAGATTGTGTTCAGAAGTTATAAAACTTACATCTGATTGGATCATAATTATCCTGGAGTTTGAACTTTAGGTTCATTATTATAGTATTCATCAAAAAATGATTCATCAATTTTATAACCAGTGATCTGTTTCAAGCCCATAAGATTTTTTTCAAATAACGTCACTAATTCCGACCCGTCAACTAAATTAATCTGCGGTACACCGTCTCTGGATGCTTCTTTTATCGCCTCTGCCGTAAACCGACCAGTTGTTATAAAAATTGCCTTATCTGCTCGTCCTTGCATGGCACCTCTGAAATCTCTGATTTTATCAGCTGATACTGTTTCCTTATATCGTTTGCATTGAAAAATAACTTTGAAGCTCAACAACGGATTTACCTCTAATATGCCAGTACCATCAATTCCTCCATCTGCTGTTTTACCCGTTATAATAACCTCTTCAAAACCTGATTCTCTCAACAATCTAGCACAAATACGTTCAAATCCTGTAGGAGGAAGGGTCTTTAATATTTGTAATAATTTAACACCGTAGTTCGAAATTTCCAGTATTTCCTCCTTTGGGATAATATTTCTTTTCGATTTTTCTTTTAATGATTTTCTGGATAAATCACTGAAATCTTGCCTTACGGCTATATACAAGTTCAGGAATACATCATCTGAAAATTCAATTTTATTTGCCTTTTCGGTAAGGGATAGAATGCCTTTTTGTGAGGAATCTATATAACCACTCTTAACCAAATATATTTCAGCCCAATGTACGAGGTTTTCAATTTTGGATTGACCGTTCTTCAATGTTTCGCTAAGTTCGTCTTCTGTTAAATTGGTTAAAATTGCAATCTCATTAAAAACTTCCTTTCGAGTCGCTGAACCACCTAATTTAACTAAAACTTGGATAAATGGTCCGAAAAAACGAAAAAAAGGAGGTTTTTTAGCTTCAGTTAGAGAATCCATATGCTTTAATTTATTTGGTTTTCATAATCAAAGGTCGAAAGCAGATCAACTAATTTTTGTTCTGCCTTTTCAAGAGCTTCGGGACTTCCAATAGATCCAACAACATAACTTGATGCGATTGGCGTCACAAAAATATCCGCAGTTACAGTTTCATCAATTTTTGGTATAGCCCTTAATTTATCAGAATCTTCACGTAACTCGCCACGGATGGCATAAGCAATTTGATTTGCATTGTCACTAATTGCGATCGCTAAGGTTTCCATCAAGCTGAATGTTCGGGACTGATTTGATGTTATTCGCCAGTTAACAATTGCCTTTGCCAAAGCAGGAATTATTTCGTCTCTTTTCTTTTTTGGACAGATTAGACAGCTCCCAAAAATGTTTTTACCATCGATCCATCCTTCCGCACGTAGCTTACCTTCCTTCTCTGGAAAAAGTTCAGGTTCAAGTTTATTTGTCGAAACGCAAAACAATGTACGTAGGTCAATGGCAACATCATAAACAAATAATCCAGATGCACGAGTTTGATCCTGGATGAAAGCTCTGTTTGGAAGGTTTCTACGATTGTCAGTTAGCCATTCTTTCAATTCCTCTTTTGTTAATTCAGTACCACGTTTTTTGTTGTCGAGCCAATAAACCTTAACTTCATGATGGTCGGGATGCGAAGTACGGTCAAATGTCAGGTTTTCGGTTGGACTTTCAATTCCTCCAAGCAAAGGATGCAATGGACGCATTGCTGAAATAGATAAAGGACTTCTTCTTTTTACAGTCATATTACCACTTTCGGCTTTCATAAATCCTCCAATTAACTGATCGGGGAATGAAGGATCGCAAGGAGAATGGGGTTCCTTTTGACTTGCTTTGTTATCTTTTTTATCAATTTCCCAATTGAATGTAATTGCCGCAAATGGCATATCGAGCGCTTCGATGATCGAACGTTTTACTTGTTGTCCGCTTGAATAAGCCATTCTTTTTCCAAACTGAGGATCGAAATAGAATTTTTGTCCGTCATTTACAGCAAAAACAGTGTGTTCTGCATGACGTAGTCCGCGCAAATAGATAAAAGGTGATTTTTTCATAATCTGTCATTTTAATTATTTTTTGATTTTTTATAAGCATACTCAAATCGGATAAGTGTTACAAACAACGGAAAGTTGTCGGATGGCATTTTTAATACTTGATTTACAACTTCTTTGAACACATCAGCGCTTGAAGGAAGATGATTTAATACTTCGGTGAGTTTGTCAATAAAATTTTTCAAGCTTCCAGACTCACGTACTTCTTGAGATAAAGTCGAAAATACTTTTTTACCCCGTTCATCGGATTTTTCAAAATCCAACAGAGAGCCAGCCACATTAGAGGCTAGATTTAATAGTTCTGTTTTGTTTAACATAGCGATTATCCAAATTTTAAATAGTTTGTAATTAATGAATGATTCTTCATCAGAAAATTTGTATTCTTTGCCTTGTGCGTAAAGAATGGAGCCTTTAGGCATATACTCGCGGAGTTTAGCTGGTTCAATGGCTTTTAATCCAATAGTTCCGAGTTTACAAGCCTCTTTAAAATTAAAGAAAGTTGATAATGACTCAATTTCATCTTCTCCTAAGGCAGATTCATCATTAACAAAGAGTTTATCACGCAAATCATATATTTTATGAATCTCGGGTAGATAGAGATTAATAAATCCAAGTGTTGTATTAGTTTGCGATAAATTGTATGAGTAAGTCGTAATTTTCTTGTTGGGGAACTTTTTGGCTAAAACAAATATGATCTTTGACCACTGTTGGGTTGGAATTGCAATGTTTCCCTGTACTTCGGATGTTTCAATTTGTAAATTGTCATCAGGATACTCAGGATTATAATAGGGACGTACCCAATGCCAAATCCATTGCCCGTTCCATGTTTCAATCTGTTTGTCTTTTACATTTGGAGTTTGCGTCAGGTATTGACGATAATATCTCCAACCTTGAAACAAAGTCCACATAATCTCAACTTCGTCAATCAGCATTACATAGCCTCCGCTGACACCAATACCTAAAGCTTCCCCAAACCAGGAGGCATACATTTCATCGTGACCGGTTTTTACCGCCAGTTCGGTTACTTGCCCGGATGTTGTTCCTCCTATATCCTTTGTTTGAGAACCAACAAAAATTGACATGTTGGGCACGTCGTTTTCAATAGCTGATTTCAGATTGTTGTATTGCGCAAGGGATTTACTTCCATGTTTTTTTACATCTTTTTCCTTAGGTTTTTGAAAAAAAGGCGAATTGCCAACGTGCATAAGATGTTTTTCACTATTGAAAAATAGTTGGAAAAATATTTCATCAAAAAACTCTTTTGCCGAAAGGTTAGTTCCCTCTCGTTCATTGTAAATTTTTAAAAACTTTTTACCGATATAACTTGTATACATGATTATAAGAATTTATCGTATTCAACTAATTGTAGTCCGTAGATTTGGTAATCTTCGGGGATTTGTGGCACTACAAAAGGATTAGAACTCACGGATAATTGTTCATATTCTGATCGGTAGTGGGAAATGGTTTTCCAGTTTATTGGAATTTCCAATTGTATCCGATCTTCCCAAGTTGCCATGAGGTATTTCTCACGGTCATCGGAAAGAATACAAGAAGCACTTTCAATTTCAAGAGCATCAACTAATACGGCACTCTTTCGGTTGGTAAGTTCCAGTAATGAGAACCGATTGTTTTTAAAAATAAGGTGAATGTCAATTTCCTTTTTATCCAGAGTTGGATAAACCAGATTAATTTTTTTCTGCAAACTTCGTTCTTCCAATACTTCTCCATTATCAGGAAGTTGTTCGAAACTCGGTTTCAGAATCTCCATTTTATAAGGTAGGATATTCCCGGAAGGAGCAATAACATGAATGGGTTTGTATTTCCCTATTGTTTTTGATGTCCGTTTCCTGTTTACCCGACCAAATCGCTGAATCATACTATCAAGTGGGGCACATTGGGTAATCATCCGGTCAAAACTGATGTCTAAACTAACCTCAACCACTTGAGTAGAAATAACTAGACAGGGTTTAAAACCATCGCCAAATTCATCACTTCCATCACCATTAAATTCTGTTTTTAATCTCGACTCCAATGCCACCCGATCGCCTCGTTTATACCTACTATGGATCAACATCATTGGCACATCCGGGAATAAGTGTAAAAGATTTTTGAAAGCTTCCTGTGCTTTATTGATGGTATTATAGATAACCAGTACTTTTTCCTTGTTTTTAAAAGCATTTGTCAGGATTCCATTTATACTACTCTCGTCTTTAATCTTGTAAATTTGATGGCGGTTAAATGAATCTAAAATACTATCTGGAAGTTTAACCTGATAAACCATACTTGGTCCACCAAGTATTTGAAGTAACTCTTTGTACAATACCGACGGCATAGTTGCTGTGCCAATGTGAATACGGCAATCAAGCAAAAGCAACATCTTTACGATTTCCAAAACCATCGATTTTGAATAATCTGAATATGTGTGTATTTCATCAAGAATAATGTCGCAACCTTTCAGATCGAGCATAACACTCTCATAACCTGGAGTTCCGAAAATAATAGCAGCCATCTGGTGGGGTGTAAGAACTTTAACCGACGAACCTGACAACGGTTGAAGCAACTGTTCATCCAGTTTATCGCTAACCACGATTTTTGAAGTAGCATGTTGTAGCCGGATATCCTTATTAGGAATTGTTTTCTTCATACGTTCCCACATTGCATTAATCGAAGCCTGAAAAGGAAGGGTATAAAAAATACGTCCTTTGCACCTTTTTAACAGAAAATCGGTTTTTCCGGCACCGGTTGGTGCTACAACAAGAGTATGAAACCTGTCGTCTATAACACTGATCTGCGAAAGCGGATAGATTTCACTAACCCGGGATGAATCGAAATAATAAGAAAGATTAGGAACTTCAAACAGGTGCTTAAGTTGTGTTTTCGTTTCAAATGAAAATGCAGATGCAAAATGATCTGAAGCCATCAATAATCCACGCCACGGAGACCATCCCGTTTGTTTCATCTCGCAAAACGAAACTACATATTCAAGGGCTTTTCGTGCTTCTTCTTTTGAAATGTTAGTTTCGTATCCCCAATCTTTTAGGATTTGAAAACCGTAAATGCACCAATTATCCCAATCTTTTAAGTGATTGTCAATCCAGTTTCTGAACCGATTATCCAAATCAAGAATTCCTCGTTCCTTCGAATCATTGATTATGGATTTATGATGGGCGACAACCATATCTATCAAAATATTCCATTCATTTTTTGGGAAAGCCGGTAAAAATGCCAATGACGAAAGTTCGTGCCGATGTACATAATTGAATTCCCGTTCTTCACTCAGAGAATTTGCATTGATATTTTGGATTTTCTTCTGAAAATACGGATGAGCTTTTCCTAAATCATGCAAGATTGCACCTTTTCGGGCTATATCAGTGGAAAATGCAAAATCAAAATTTTGTGCAAAGTATTCAATGGCAGCAGTGACTTGGTTTGTATGATCCAGTAATGTAAGTCCTCCGTAATTGATGCTTTTGGCCAATATCTTATCTATTGATTGCATTTTCTGTTCTAATTGGGTTTCCAACAACGATAAGTTCCCCGAACATTTCACTGGCATTATCAAATCGGTTATGCCCAACTTTAAATCCAGATTCTTCTGATGTAAAGAGTAGTTCAAAACCCTCGATCTGATCGAATTCCTCGACAGGCATTTCATGAATTGATTCAGGAAAAAGCAAATCTTCGTTTCGGCAAAGGCAGATTGTCTGTATGAATCCTCTTTGTGCGTCTTGTACATTCTGAAAGGCCAAATAGAGATTGGGATTAAGCATTATTCCGCGGTTTATTATTCCTAGATTTTTTGCTATGTAATATTCCCTTCCCAAAGAATCTTTCTTTTTCTCTTTTTGGAATCCGCCTTTTGACCATGTTCTTTCTTGCTGAACATCAATTCCGCAATAATTAATCCTATGTCGAATAATCTTTTGAATAATACCAGATTTTTCAAGTAATTCAGGAAACAACTTTTTTTCGATCCCTTCAATAATAGAAGGCGTCAAAAACTGCTGGCTGAATGTTTCGTTGTCTCTCACGGCCGTCCATGGTTTAATAAACCCAAAAGGACCTGAATATTTTACTACATATAGCATAGTATCATAAATTAAATAATTGCACCAAATCCAATTCCTGTTGAATTACCCAATCCAACATTCCAGGCAAACAATTTTGTCTCCGGCATTCCCTTTATTATGACCGGGCACCAACTTGCGCGATTTTCTACTCCATTGTAATCGATTTTCTTTGTTGAGGCTTTGGGATAATCACTCATGAAAGAAATGTTAAGTGAATCATCTGACAATCCCGCTACTTTCATTTTCGACTTCAAAGTTTCTACCAAACAGTTCGAGGCACGTGGATCATTGAATAAGATATGGTCAATATTGGAACCCTCTCTGCGTTTGATAAAAACGGGACTTCCTACCTGGAATAATTCACGGTTGGTTAAATCCGGATCTTCCTCGATGATCATTTCATTAAGATGTAGACCATAAAACATCACAGGATCATTCTTAATTCCTGTAATAAGCCTTTTTATCAAAGCAGGATCGAAAGAACTAAAGAAAAATGAACCATCCACTTCAAAGGTCAAACCCTTAGAAGATGATTTTCCCCCATGTAACCTGGAGAAAGAGTATAAGGAAATTTTTCCGTGTTCATCGTTCCATCCTAACCATTTATGTATTGTACCGACAAGCAGATGCTGGTGATTGTAAGGAATAGTTTCTTTTTTGGATTGAAATTTTAAATGAACTCTCATTGTTGATCAATTAATTTTGTATTATGTAGATTTTTCTGCAAATTAACATATGTCTCTAAAGTTATTACAATTTATCATACTCAAATTCCATCGTCAAACTAATTTTCTCCAACCTGCAAAGGATACTACTTTGCATCACACTACCCCGCCTTCCTCATTTCATCCTTTAACGCAGGCAATGCGGGTTTCCGGTTGTGTTGTTTGTGAATCTGATGATAAGTGTCATTTTGTTTTTTATTGTCAAGACCTTCCAGGTTTTGGTAACCTGGAAGGTCTTGTTACCTGGAAGATCTGGTTAATTTAAATTGCCAACCATTTTTCAATACTGTCGACTTCAACTTTTTTACCGTGACTATATTTAAAATTTCCAAGGTCATCGAACCATCCTATTACTGCATCACGCTGTAAATGGGTTGGTTTTATCGAGATACAACTCAGATACGATGACCATGGGTACTCTATTGGGTGTTTGCAGAATTCATGGTGAACAGGATTGTTATGAATATAGAGCAATACTTGTTTAAGATAATCCTGGGTTTCAATGCGTTTACGATGAAAGTTCTTTTCGAACAGACTACCTGTGCGATTGTACTTTTTATTAAACGCTTTGGTATAGGCGTTGAACAGGTTTGAGAAGTATTGGTGAGGTGGTTTCATTCTAAGACCTTCCAGGTTTCCAAAACCTGGAAGGTCTTTAATCCGCAATAAAAAATGAAAATGATTTTTCATCAAAACCCAGGCATAAGTATCGGCGATGGGTCGTATATGTATGTCAAATAAGTTGAAAAAGTACTCGTAGTTGGAAGTTTCGCGAAATAAATCACAACCATCTATTCCCCGGTTGTAAATATGATAGTATTTGCCATGTTCAAGAGGTTCGTTTTTTTCCATTCTGTTTCCCAATGTTAAATTTAACCTTAGATATTCCGTTTCAGACCTTCCAGGTTTTCAAAACCTGGAAGGTCTTGCATCACTAAATAATGTTTTTGTAAGGGCAAGGTACAACTATTTTTATTATTACGAATTGTTTTTTTTTCAGACCTTCCAGGTTTGCAAAACCTGGAAGGTCTATTTAAAGCTGTATATTTGCATCACACATGACATGGGAGATCACATATATTACCTGGATTCACTTTGTCACTGCCATCATCTGCCTTCAGATTGTATTTGCAGTGTACAGGATGCAACCCATCAGAGGCCGGATACCATTCCTTCTGATGATGCTGTTTTGCTTTGCATGGTCCTTAATCCTCACCTTCGAATCTGCGGCTCCTACCATACCGGATAAAGTAAGATGGTCGGAGTTTGAGTATTTCTGCAATATGGGGATACCCCTGTTTTTTCTGCAATTTATTCTGGCCTACAATCTAGGGAACCGTCTCTGGATAGAACGAAACTTTTGGGTTTTCCTGATCGTTCCACTGATCACCCTGGGACTTGTGTTTACCAATAATTATCATCATTTTATCTGGACAAATTTTTCGTGGAGTCCGGCCGGTAATAATATCCTGGTATATCATCATGGTCCGGTTTTCTATATCGCTATGGCTTATTCCCTGTTAATTGTGGTATTGTCGTTTGTTTTACTGGTATTTTTTATCAAAAAAAGACCACGATATTTTCAGCATAAGAGTGGATTCCTTATTGCAGGATCTTTTTTCCCGCTTCTGACGGGTTTTATTTATACTGCAGGTTTAAGTCCGGTGGAAGGGTTGGATATTTCACCTATGGGTTTACTTTTTTCCGGAGTAATTTTCTTCTGGGGTATATCACGGCGACAGTTGTTTGACATTGTTCCTGTAGGGCACAGACTCATGATCGATACAATGCTCGATGGTGTTATCGTTCTGGATATGAGGAACTTTATAATGGATGTGAATACTACAGTAATGAAAATGCTTAAGATTCCCGAGACGATCGTAGGCCGGAAATTTGAGCGTGCGATTCCAGTGTTGGAAGAGTTTTCGAAGGAAATAATAAATGAAACTGGATCTCGGAAGGAAATTTTTCTCGAATCGAATATTGGTCGCTGGTTTGAAGTCATGCATAATCCACTTCGGGATACCAAGGGACAGAACATCGGCAGTTTGCTGATCCTTCACGACATCACCCATCGCAAGGATACTGAACTGCAATTAAAAAAACTGGCTGAAGAACTCACTGAACTGAACGCGATGAAAGACAGGCTTTATTCTATCATTGGGCATGACCTCAGGGGGTCTTTTAATTCGATCCTGGGTTTCTCGGAACTATTGACCGAATCGTATGATGACCTGACAAAAGAGGAGCGAAGGCAATTTGCAACCAACATCAACAGCGCTTCAAAAGGCGCTTATAATCTACTGGAAAACCTTTTAGAATGGTCAAGGATCCAGCTTGGCCGCACTCCGTTTTCTCCTGAAGAACTTAATCTTGACCTTTTCATAAACGAGGCTTTTGTACATGTCAGGCATGCCGCTGTGCATAAGGACATTACCTTAGTAACTAAAGTGTCGCCCGAACAGGTTGTTTATGCCGACAAGAACATGTTGAGTACCATTCTCAGGAATCTGGTCTCCAATGGAATTAAGTTCACAAGGCCAAACGGAAGGGTTGATATCACGGCAACCGAATCACCAGATAAAGTTGAAATTTGTGTCACCGACAACGGGATTGGAATGTCGAAAGAGATACAAGGAAAACTGTTTCACATCGACTCCCTCTTATCAAACCCGGGAACCCAAAATGAAAAGGGAACCGGTCTCGGACTTATCCTCTGTAAAGAGTTCATCGAAAAACATGGAGGAATCATCCATGTTGAAAGCCAGGAAGGGAAGGGCAGTCGCTTCGTTTTCACCTTGCCCATAAAAAAAGGCTAAACATCCGTCCAGCCTTTTAAGAATTTTCCGGGTTTATCAGTTTATCTCCCAGGTATCACCCGAATTCAGCAGATCGTCAACGGTTTTTATCATACCGGTCTCTTTGGCATATTTGATCTGTTCCTGAACAAGGTCATCATAAGTAGGGAACATGGCTGAGCGGATGACACCGAATACCATGGGGAAGTGGGGAGGAGCTAATTTTGCGAGCATAAGGTGAATGCCCGGATCCTGGTTGTACTGGTCATGAACAAGGATATCGTCGATGGTAATGCCATTCTTTCCGATCTCTGCAACTTCAACCCGGGTATCTCTCAGGATCAATCCTTTTTCACGATTCTTTCCGAATAACATCGGCTCGCCATTCTTTACGATAAGCATGGCCTCATCCTTGGCCTCTTTACCGGTGACATCGTAATGTGCTTTATCGGCGTAGATGATACAGTTCTGCATGATCTCGATAATGGAAGTGCCGTCATGACGGGCTGCTTCAAACATTGCCTCGGTCATCAGGTTAAGGTTATTATCGGCGACTCTTGCGAAAAAGGTTCCCTGGGCGCCCATCACAAGTTCCCCAACGTTGAAAGGATGCTCGATGGTTCCCTGCGGAGAGGTCTTGGTCACCTTTCCCATCGGGGTTGTCGGAGAATATTGACCCTTTGTCAAACCATATATCTGGTTATTGAACAAAAGGATATTCAGGTCGACATTCCTGCGGATGATGTGAATGAAGTGATTTCCTCCGATGGCAAGGGAGTCGCCGTCGCCGGTGGCTACCCAAACACTGAGGCGTGGATTGGCAATCTTCACGCCGGTAGCGATGGCAGCAGCCCGTCCATGGATCCCGTGAATACCGTATGTGTTCACATAATATGGGAAACGTGATGAACAGCCGATCCCGGAAACCATACAGAAATTTTCCTTCCTGTAACCGATTTTCGGAAACACCCGCTCCACAGCGCTGAGGATGGCATGAGCTCCGCACCCGGGGCACCATTTTACCATCTGGTCGCTTTCAAAATCTGCTTTGCTTAGCTGAACGTTTGAACGTTCCACTGTCATATTTACGAATTCCATGTTATTTCTCCTTCAAAAGTTCGTTAAACTTATCCGTTAACTCATTGATCATAAAAGGCAGCGCCTGTACTTTATTGAATTGGTAAAAATTCGGCATGGGGAATTTCATGCGCAGGTAATTGATAAATTGTCCACTGTTCAGCTCGCATACCACGATCTTCTTGAAGTTCTTAAGAATTTTGCCGGTATTTTTTGGAAGAGGCATGATATAATGAAAATGAGCATGGCTGACACTCTTACCATCTTCCTGCATCTTTTTGACTGCCGACTGAACCGCTCCGTATGTGCCTCCCCAGCTAATGACCAGCAGATCGCCTGATCCGGGACCATCAACCGGCTGATCGGGAATAAAGTCGGCTACTTTCTCAACTTTTGCCGCCCGGAGATCAACCATAACCTGGTGGTTCATCGGATCGGAGGAGACGGTGCCAAGAATATTTTCCTTTTCAAGTCCCCCGATGCGGTGTCTTAAGCCTTCCGTCCCGGGTACAGCCCACTGCCGTGCAAGGGTCTTGGGATCTCTCTTGTATGGTTTGAATTCGGGATCGTTCGCTTCTGCAAGCGGTGGGTTGATCGGTGGCATATCGGCCATCTTCGGGATCTTAAACAACGCCGATCCAAAACCAAGGTACCCGTCGGTAAGCAGAATACACGGGGTCATATGCTCCATCGAAAGCTTGGCTGCTGTATAGGCATAATAGAAACAATTTTCGGAAGTGGATGCCGCTACGACGATGACCGGGCATTCACCGTTACGTCCGAAGAGGGCCTGGTAGAGATCGCTCTGTTCCGATTTGGTGGGAAGACCCGTGGAAGGACCTCCGCGCTGGACATCTACAATGACTAAAGGTAATTCCGTCATGACGGCCAGGCCGATGGCTTCACTTTTCAGGGAAAGCCCCGGACCTGAAGTAGAGGTACATGCAAGCGAACCAGTATAGGAGGCGCCGATGGCAGAACAGATCCCTGCAATCTCGTCTTCTGCCTGAAATACTTTAGCGCCAAGCGATTTGTGCAGGGCAAGTTCCATCAGGATCTCCGTGGCCGGCGTGATGGGGTAAGAACCCAGGAATAACGGACGTCCCGATTTTTCTGAGGCTGCAAGTAATCCCCAGGCGGTGGCGATGTTCCCGGTTATGTTCCTGTAACGACCTTTTTCCATCTTGGCAGGGGCGACCTGAATTACAGATTCCAACGCTTCAATAGTGTCTGCATAGTTGTACCCGGCCTGTAGCACGATCTTATTGATACTGATCAGTTCAGGTTTCTTCTTGAATTTTTTCTCAAAATATTTGAAGGAAGGTTTCAGATCACGGTTGAAGATAAAATAAAGCATCCCGAGCGCAAACATATTTTTGCTTCGTTCGGAGGTTTTTGAATCGGTACCTGAATCCTTCAGACTTTCCTTTGTCAGTGTTGTGATCGGCGCCTTGATGGCACGATAGCTGTTTAAGGTTTTATCTTCCAGAGGATTGGTCTTATATCCGGCTTTTTCGATCGCTTTTTCTTCGAATGAGTCGGTATCAAGAAGGATAGTCGCTCCTTTCTTGGCCCATTTAAGATTTGCTTTGAGCGAAGCAGGATTCATTGCAACCAATACATCGACCATATCGCCGGTCGTATAAATTTTAGAACTGCCCATATGAACCTGGAATCCCGAAACCCCGGCAACCGTATTCTGTGGCGCGCGGATTTCAGCCGGAAAATCCGGGAATGTAGCAAGGTCATTCCCTACCAATGCCGCTACTTCGGAGAACATGCCCCCGGTCAGCTGCATTCCGTCGCCGGAGTCGCCGACAAACTTAACAACTACATCTTCCCGCTCAACGACGGGTCTTTTTTTCTTAGTCATGATACCTTCATTTAGGGGCACAAAAATACGGTTTTTAAGAAATATAATTTCAAAATAAGGGAATAAAAAAAAGAAGCTGCCCTTTTGAGGCAGCTCTTTTTTAATAATCAGTTTTTGATTACTCCGGATGAATTGCTTCTACCGGGCAAACATCGGCACAAGCGCCACAATCAGTACAAACTTCCGGATCAATTTTGTAAATATCACCTTCAGAAATAGCTTCAACGGGACACTCATCGATGCAAGTTCCACAAGCGGTGCAATCTTCGTTTATTTTGTAAGCCATGACTATGTTATTTAAAGTCTGAACACATCAGACAGGGTTAATAATACGAAATTAAGGGCAAAGATAAAACTTTTTTTTGATAAAAAAATTGACTGACCAATTAACATTAATTTCAAAAAATCTAACTCACATCCCTTATCTCTAATCCCCGATCCCTCCTTCATCCCTTCATTCCTTCATTCCCCTAGAATACCTTTAACTCCAGGTTTTCCCCGTCAAACACAGCATAAGTGAAATGGGTAAGCCAGTCACCTAAAACGAGTTGCCTGACTTTTTCGTTCAATTTAAGATCCAGGGGATGATGGTAGTGTCCGTAAATCAGGAAATCAAGTTCAGGATGATGGCTGATCAGCTCACTCGAATGAACCGTCAGTCTCTCCATGATCAGCTTCATGGTCCTCTCTTCATCATTTACCTCGCGCATCATAGCTGCATTCCTGCTTTTCCGCGACCAGAAAAGTGCCATTTTAATGCCAAGGTCGGGATGTAATAACCTGAAAAGCCATTGATTGAATTGACTGGCAAAAACTCTTTTGATGAATTTATAACCATGATCTCCCGGTCCCAGGCCATCGCCATGAGCCAGGTAAAATTTTTTATTTCCGAATTCAGCGAATTCAGGATCACGATGAAGCTTTATATTCAGTTCTTTGGTAAGATAATCAAACGCCCACATGTCGTGGTTGCCCAGGAAAAGATGTACAGGAATTCCCGAATCGGTGATTTCGGCCAGTTTTCCCAGAAGCCGTGAATAACCTTTCGGGATCGCCGTATGGTATTCAAACCAGAAGTCAAAAAGATCGCCCATCAAATAAATCTCCCTGGCATCCATGCGGATCATTTCGAGCCAGGCTATTAGCTTCTTTTCGCGTTTCAGGCTTTGGTCATGATCCGGGATTCCCAGGTGAAAGTCGGAAACAAAATAAATCTTATTACCCATCCCTGAAATTTGAGGCAATTTACAATTTTTTTCATTTCTTCATTTCCTGCTCCCGCTGAAACTCCTGTATTCTCTGGTGATGATATCGAACATGCTTGTCCTCCGGGAAACGCTCCATCAGGGTCTTGTCAAGTTTCAGATACCAGGCCGAATCTTCATCCGGTGAAAGAACAGGACTCAACCCGAAGGAATAATTGAGTACAATCAATGAGACCAGCGACCCGGGATTCCGGTCAATGAAGGCTTTCTCATAATCGCGCTGGCTGTTCCAGATTTGCCTGAAAGCTGTGTCGACACGGAGTGTTAACGGGTAATACCCGGCGCTGTCCTGCTTTTCCACCAACAGCATCTCAAGCGAATCGACCTTTTTTTCATTCTTCCTCGTGAATATGAAAAACTCCTCAAGCAATTCTGCTTCCTTCGATCCCTTTATCCTGATCCTGTCGGGAAATGAAGTGAAATCTCCGGTAAGGGTCAACATATTACCTCCTTCCACATATAAAACCATCACCTTACCTTGTTTTGATTGAAGCATGTAAAAGCCCGGTTCTTCCGTCTTCACATGAAACCTGAATTGCCCGCTTCCATCCAGGATCAGGGAGTCAAGCCTTACGATCGATTTGGTATTCAACTCCAGCAGCGTAATCTTTTCACCGGCAGAATTCAGGAATTTACCTTCGATCACCGCAAAATCCTTATTGGACCGGTTACAGCCAATAAGGAGAAGGCAAACAAAAAAACTGAATTTTGTTAGGTTGGTCATTAGTCGTTTGTAATTAATCACTTTGTTAGCCTGATACCCTGTTACCTTGTCACTTGTCTTATCCAAAATCCTTCCTCAGTCTCGGAACGAGGTACTTATCGATCGGAAAGGTAAAATCCTCTTCGGTCAATTTACTGATATTCAGCCATCGGAAACATTGTACCCCATCGATGATCTCCATGAAATCATTTTTCTTATCCGTAACCTGGAAGGGAAAAGGTTTTTCCGTTTTCACAAGGTAATATATATTCAACAGTTGCATCCGTGAAGGAAGAAAGGTTGTGGACTGGAAGAATTCGGTCGTATAATAATGTGACATGATTTCTATCCTTATTTTCAGTTCTTCCATGAATTCACGTTTCAGACAGTCGATGGTTCCTTCCCCGAAACGCAATCCGCCTCCCGGAAATTTGGTCATGAAGATTCCCAGCCTGTACTCATCGGTCACAAGAATCCTGCCCTCATCGATCAAAAGGCCATAAACGCGGAGGTTGAATTCGTGGATGTCCATGATGATTATATAGCGAAAAATGATGTATTCACAGCTTGTCCCGGTTTTATATCGTGAAACACCCGAAAAAAATAAAAATGATCGTAATTAAAAAAATCCAATATCGATTTTGCAAAGGTAGTAAGAGTGATCATAATTTCGTTACCCGGAGCATATGCCTTTTTCCCGGCGGACCTGGCAATTTTTCAATCTTGAAACCTATATTTTTTAAACTTCTGACCACCTTACCCTTTACTGAATAGGTTACCAGGACTCCACCGGGAACCATGCTGTCATAAATTCTTCTGAATATTGACTCTGACCACATCGAAGGCTGGATATCAGGAGCGAAGGCATCAAAATAGACCAGGTGGAAAACACCGGTATCGGGATAATATTCTTCAAGTTTTCCATGAATTTTTAACAGGTCAAACCTGGAGGAAATGGATCCTGTTTTTCCCCATGGCATACTGTTTATTTTTTCGAACATTTCTGCTGAACCGGGAATACCGGTTATTTCAGGATAATTCAAAACCGACCAGATCACTTTTTCCAGTGGATTGGCCTCGATGGAAGTATAGATGACCGGTGTTTCCGATTTTTTCGCTTCGATTTGGGTTAACAGGGCATTTAAACCTGTTCCGAAACCAACCTCGAAAACATTGATCTGTTGAAACTTATCCGAAACAGCCCTGAAACCAGCATCAATAAAAATATGTCGCGATTCCGCGATCGCTCCAAAGGTTGAATGATAGTGCTCATTAATACCAGGGACGAACAGGGTATGCGAACCATCAGCCGTTTCAACGACTTTTAATGAATTGGTCATTGGTCATTTGTCATTGGAAATCAGAAATCAGAAATCAGACAGTGGTTTCGTGACTGCCGACTGCTGACTGCAGACTGCAGACTAATAAAGCCTTGGATACTTATTCGAATTATACTCGTGCATCATCTCATAAACAATCTCAAACACATCTTCGGCATTCGGTTTTGAAAAGTAATCTCCGTCGTTTGTGTATGCAGGTCGGTGATCGTTGGCTGTCAGTGTTCTTGGTTCGGCGTCGAGGTAATAATAACCACCCTGTTCTTCCAGTACTTTTTGCATCATAAAGGCGGTTGCTCCCCCGGGACCATCTTCATCGAAAAAGATGATCTTATTGGTCTTTTTCAATGATTTGAGAATAGTCTGGCTTCGATCAAATGGTAAAAGGCTCTGTACATCGATCAATTCCACCGAAATGTCAAAATCCTTGATCTGGGGTAGCGCCTCCTGGGCTATTTTTACACAGGATCCGTAAGTGACCAGGGTCACATCGTTACCTTCTGCCAGAACTTCCGGTATCCCGATGGGAACCCGGTATTGCCCTATATTGGCGGGTTTTCGTTCTTTCAGGCGATACCCATTCAGGGGTTCGATGATCAGTGCGGTATCGTCGGAAGCCATCATGGTGTTATAAAATCCTGCTGCCTGGGTCATATCGCGGGGAACCAGGACATAGATCCCGCGGATGGAGTTGATGACCATGCTCAGAGCGCTTCCCGAATGCCAGATGCCGACCAGACGGTGACCACGGGTACTGATGATGACCGGCGCCTTTTGTCCGCCTCTGGTCCTGTATTGTGTCGTGGCAAGGTCGTCGCTTAATACCTGTAATCCGTAAAGGAGATAATCGAAATACTGGATCTCGGCAATCGGTCTAAGTCCGCGCAGGGCAAGACCAATGCCCTGGCCGACGATGGTAGACTCCCTGATACCGGTGTCAAAAACACGGTTTTCACCGTATTTTTTCTGCATTCCTTCCAGGGTTTGGTTTACCCCTCCTATCTTACCGACATCTTCACCAAAGATCATGGAGAGGGGATTTTCTTTAAAGAGGTAATCGAAATTAGCATTGAGTACCTCCCGGCCGGTGACAATCGGGGAATCTTCATTATAAACCGGAGGAATACCATCGATTTTCAGGGCGCTCTCATTTGATTCGCTATAAAGATGGGAGTTGTAACGTTCCGCGTTTTCCTTCGCCTGCTCGGCCATCCATACTTCGAGATCAGCCTTCATGGGTTTTTTCATGCTGCAGGTGGTACATACGTCGCGCATGATCTTTTTAGCGGCAGCGATCACATCTTTCCGGATCGGGTCGGCAATTTTCTCCAGGTCGGCTACAATCTTGTCGATTTGCTCCTGGCGTTTGCATGGGCAGTTCGTTGTTTTTACCACCTGGATGAGGTGTTCCCGGTCGGCCTTGATCGGTCCCTGGAAAGCATTCCAGGCCGCATCACGGGCCGCCTTGGCTGCCTTTACTGCATCGGATTCAATGGCATCCAGTTCTTCCGGGGTTGCGATTTGCCCGGCCAGCATCCACTGACGCATTCGAGGAATGCAATCATGATCTTTTTCCCAGGTCAGGCGCTCTGCCGACTTATAGCGCTCATGCGAACCGGAGGTGGAATGTCCCTGGGGCTGGGTAAGTTCCTCGACGTGGAAAACGACCGGAACATGTTCTTTCCGGCAGATTGCGATACCTTCCTCATACATGTCGAAGAGGGCAGGGTAATCCCATCCTTTGCAGGTATACAGTCGTATTCCGGGTTTGTTCTCATCTCCCACAAAACCTTTGAGTAATTCGGAAATACTCTCCTTTGTCGTCTGGTACCGGATGGGTACTGAAATTCCATACCCATCGTCCCATATAGAAATAGCGATTGGTACCTGCAGCACACCGGCAGCGTTGATCGTCTCAAAAAAATGACCTTCAGAAGTGGAGGCATCCCCGATCATGCCGAAGGCAACCTCATTACCCTTTACGGTGAATTTTTTCGCAGCTTTCCACATTTCCGGACTTTGACGGAAAATTTTTGAAGCAAGCGCCAATCCCAACAATCGCGGCATCTGTCCTGCCGTAGGAGAGATATCCCCGGAAGAGTTTTTTTGTTTTGTCAGGTCTTTCCATGCTCCTTCATCGTCCAGGCTACGTGTTGCGAAATGACAATTCATAATCCTTCCGGCATTGTCGGGATTTCGCTTCAGATCGGGATCTCCGTATAGTTGTGCAAAAAATCGCTCCGGGGAATATAAACCTGCCGCCATCATAAATGTCTGGTCGCGGTAATAACCCGATCGCCAATCGCCGTCTCTGAAAAATTTTGCCATGATGATCTGGGGAATCTCTTTTCCGTCGCCGAACAGACCGAAATTGGCCCTGCCTCCAAATACTTCACGCCGGCCAAGAAGACTGATCTGGCGGCTTACGTTTGCCAGCTGGTAATCTTTCAGAAGTTCCGCTTTGTTGAACTTTATTTTCTTTGTCATATCAGGGTCTAATAATTTTCGGCCAATACTTCAAAATAGGCAAGCGGGTGCTGGCAAGCGGGACAATTCTGTAAAGCTTTTGTTCCATAATGGATATATCCGCATTTTCGACAAATCCAATAGGTTTTTTCCTCTTTTTCAAATACCTTGTTCTTTTCCAGATTTGTAAGGAGTTTCCGGTATCTTTTTTCGTGGTGCTCTTCGATACCTGCGATCAACTTAAAGGCAGTTGCAACCTTTGGAAATCCTTCTTCAGCAGCCAATTTTGAAAATTCCGGGTAGAGTTTCTGCCATTCTTCCTGTTCCCCGTCGGCAGCTGCTTTAAGGTTGTGAGCCGTATCACCTATGATCCCTGCAGGGTAGGTCGCTGTGATCTCAACCGGGCCACCTTCCAGGAATCGAAAAAAGACCTTAGCATGTTGCTCTTCGTTGAGAGCGGTCTCGGCAAAGATGGCTCCAATCTGTTCAAAACCATCTTTCTGTGCCTGTTTGGAGAAGAAAGTATAACGGTTTTTTGCCTGTGATTCACCGGCAAACGATTTCAGGAGGTTCTTTTCAGTCAGGGTACCTTTTAAACTTTTTTCCATAGAAATGGTTTTTTCTTCAAAGTTAAAAGGTTTTTTAAAATATTGCAACATACTCTTCTTTCCCGACTCCGCAAATGGGGCAGACCCAATCATCGGGAATATCTTCGAAAGGTGTTCCCGGCTCGATTCCCGAATCGGGATCTCCAAATTCCGGATCATAGACATGCCCGCAAACGGTGCATCTGTATTTTGTTGGAGATGACATAAGTATTTTTTAAGTGATGAATGTGTTGGAGGTCAGTGGTCAGTGGTCAGTGGAAATCTATTATTGCTGACTGCCGACTGCCGACTGCCGACTGCCGACTGCTGACTGCCGACTGCCGACTGCCGACTGCTGACTGCCGACTGCCGACTGCCGACTGCCGACTGCCGACTACTTTACTTACTTTCAATCCAGTTAACAATCTTGTCGACGGTAGGCAAGTCGCCTGGGGGAACCATCCCAACCAGTTGTCCGTTTTCATCGATCATAAACTTCTGGAAATTCCATTTTACCGGGGCATCCATGACGCCGTTTTCTGCTTTTGTGGTCAACCATTTATAGAGTGGGTGAATGTCATTTCCCTTAACGGATATTTTTGCCATCATAGGGAAGGTCACGCCATAATTGACGGTACAGAATTCACGTATCTGCTCGTTTGTACCCGGTTCCTGGCGCAGGAAATTATTTGCGGGAAAACCAATGATCACGAATTTGTCGCCGCCATATTTTTTGTACAATTCCTCGAGCTGTGCATATTGCGGAGTATGTCCACACTTGGAAGCGGTATTCACTATGAGTACTTTTTTCCCCTTGAGGGAGGAAAAATCAAACGGTTTTCCGTCGATGGCGGTTACCTTGAAATTGTAAAAGGATTTTTTATCCTGGCCTTGGGCTGTTGCCGGTATGCTTGTTATTGTTGTCATGGTGATGAATGCTAAAAATACAAAGAAAGTTTTCATGTGTTAATAATTTTTTAATTAATGGTCACATGGAATATCCATTATTATCATCCGTGGTTTGCATGAACGATGTTTGTATGGATATTTCATAAGAAATAATGTCTAAAAATATTAGTCAATAAATTGATGACGCAAAGATACGATTTTTTTGTGTTATTTATACTTGTTCTAAATAATTTTATTGTCATAATTCCGGTTTTGAGCTGACAGACTGAAGAGTTACCGGATTATCGACTCCACAACTCTTAATAATTCCTCACGGGTAAAGGGTTTTGTAAGAAACCGGTCCAATCCATTGGATAAAATTTTTGCTTTTTCTTCCGCTGTTGAAAATCCGGTAACTGCAATAATCGGAACACTCTGATAATTTTCTATCATCCTGATCTCTTTTGTAGCCTGTATGCCATCCATGTCAGGACCCAGGTTGATATCCATCAATATCAGATCATATTGATTCATGAACGCGAATTTTACAGCCTGCCTCCCCGAATGGACTTTATCTGTTTGGCAAAATTTGCTCAGATAAATTTCCATGAGTTCACAATTTGCTTCATTATCTTCAACGATCAGCACACGTGGTTTTTCTTTGTCTTTCAGAAATTCCGAAGGTTCTTTCAATACTCTGATCTCTGAAGTAACAGGTTTGAAAAGTAAATCGTCCGTTGTCATACTGTATAGTGGTAACCGTACAGTAAATGTGGAACCAATATCTGGAATACTGTCAACCGTAATGAATCCATTTAACAATTCGACGAATTTTTTACAGAGAGTCAGTCCAAGACCAGGTCCTTCATAACTTCTCCCGATGCCTTCACTTCCCTGACGGAATGCATCAAAGATAAGATGTGACTTATTAGACTGAATCCCGATCCCGGTATCTTTAACAATTATTGTGGCAAAGGATTTCTCCTTTTGTTCATCCTTTTTCAGAATCAGGGAAATTCTACCTGATTCTGTGAATTTTATAGCATTGTCTAAAAGATGATGTATTACATTCTGAAAAAGTCTTTCATCAAGGAGGGAATAGAGGTTTTCTTCAACATTACTGATAAAAGTTAAATGTTTCTCTTCAGCTTGTTCAATATAAGGCAACTGGATTTTCCGGATACTTTCACTTAAATGAACAGGAACAACCTGTACGTTTTGTTTTCCTGCTTCAACCTGGGCGAGATCAAGTATTGAATTGAGGGTGGTCATTAACCGTCGGCCCGAGGAAGAAATAATATCAACCATTTTTAAAGAATCGTGATCCAGGGGCTGTTCTTTCAATAACCCGGCAAATCCTAGTATTCCATTCATGGGGGTTCTTAGTTCATGGCTCATGTTTAGCAGCAACGATGACTTTAACCTGCTCATTTCCTCCGCTTTTTCTTTTGCTTCTCGCAGGTCCTGTTCCAAACGCTTTTGTTCGGTAATATCAGCTTTAACGCCAATAAAATGCGTAATCTTACCATCACTGTCTTTAATCGAAGAAATAGAAGCAGATTCCCAATACAGCGTACCGTTTTTCCTTCTATTATGGAACTCACCTCTCCATATTGCACCGGTGAGAATTGTTTCCCACAATATCTTATATGCATCTTTTGACATTTCACCCGTTTTGAGGATCCGGGGATTTTGACCTCTAACCTCCTCGAAGGAATACCCTGAAATTTCGGTAAATTTAGGATTTACATACTCGATGTTCCCGTCAATGTCGGTAATAACGATTAACGCCGGACTTTGTTCTGTAGCAAGTTTAAATTTCTGAAGGGAATCTTCCACATGCTTTCGCTTGGTTTCCGTTTCAATAAATTCTAATGCAAAGGAAATATCCTTTGCTATTTCGTCAAGAAGTTTTATATAATCCTTATGGAAAAAGTTTGTTTCAATAGAATATATACTGAATGCGCCCACTATTTTATCAAAAACTATTAAAGGGAAAGAGGCAGAAGATTTATAACCATACTTAATAGCATCATTACGCCATGGAATCATACTATCATCATTTGCAATATCGTTCGATATCATATGTTTGCCTGTCGTGATTGTGGTTCCGGAGGGTCCTCTACTTCGGAGCTCACCGTTTAAATCAATATTAATTTTTTTCAGATACCTTCCTGAAACTCCGTTTGAAGCAACAACATCCACTTTGTTCGTTTGTAAATTAACCAAACCAATCCATGCCATTTTGAACTTACCATAATCAACTGCAATCCGGCAAGCCTCGGTTAAAATCTCTTTGGTTTCATGAATTCTGACAATTGCCTGATTTATATTGCTCAGAACGGCATAAATACGATTTAGTTTAAGTATCTGTGCTTCTGATAGTTTACGATGAGTAATGTCGTGGGAAATTGTCATTACACTTACGACATTTCCGAAGTGGTCAAACTCCGGAGATGCGGAAACGTTGTACCAACAATCGATGTTGTCAGCCTTCGGCCATTTAATATCAATGCCCTCAGCAACACCGGTATCAAGAACTTTGCGAACCAGATTCTGTAGAACCGCTGCACTAACTGCAGGCAACGGCGATTGTTCTATCGGTGATTTATCAAGCAATTTCTCCTTGGGAATCTGAGCCACCTTTAAGTATACCGGATTGACATAAATACGCTGGCAGTTACGGTTGTATCGTGCAATAATGTCCGGTGAGTTCTCAACCAGGGTACGAAACACTTGTTGCCCTTCGAAGATTGTTTCCTCTGCCAGCTTACGATCGGTGATGTCCTGAACTGTTCCGACTGAGCGAAAAGGTTTCCCATCCGTGTCGTAAAAAGTTTCGCACTGCTCATGGACATACCTGATCCGGCCATCAGGAAACAAAAGACGGTGGTCGATTGAGTATGGGGATTTATTTTCAACCGAGGAAGTAAATGCCGCATTCACTGCGTTACGATCTTCCGGATGAATGGCATTGAGGAAAGCCTCGTAGGAAGCTCCAAATTGCTTCGGATCGATTTCAAACATGCAATAAATTTCATCTGACCAGATAAGAACATTTTTAACCAGATCCAGTTCCCAACTTCCGATATGAGCAACGCGTTGGGCTTCATTCAGGCGAGATTCGCTGTGTTTCAATAGTTCCTCGTTCTTTTTGCGTTCCGTGATATCCAGTGAGAGGACAAATATACCTTCTGGGACAGGCTGGACGCTATGTTCGTACCAGTTTGTGATATCATTGGAGAATGTAAATGGTAATTCAAGATGTTGTGGTATACGCTCCTCCATACACCTTTTGTAACCGGCAAAGATTTCAGTATTTTCCACACCTGGATACTTTTCTAACATGGTTCTGCCTATGATATTTTCGGGAGTTTCTTGTCCGTGTAAGGCAGCAGAATTGTTAACATACAAATAGGTCCAATCATATCCTATAAGCATGCAACCCTCAAGCATATTATCAAGGGTGCCTCTGAAACGTTCCTCTGATTTATGCAAAATATCCTCTACGCGCTTACGCTCCGTGATTTCACGTACTAGTGCCAGGTTATATGACCGTCCTTCATAGTTAAAATAATTGGCATGGATCTCGACAGGGAAGATACGTCCATCCTTAGTTTTATGCCTTCCTTCAAACATGAGGGACTCCTGCGTTTGAAGATCATTCCAGTGGCCTATCCACCGTTCAAAAGGACAATCCGGATCAACATCAGCAACTGTAAGATGTAACAATTCATCCCGTGTATACCCCAATACTTTGCAGGCATTTTCATTTACATACTGGAAATGGGCATTCTCATCAATAAAGAAAGCCGCCTCATGAACTTTATTCATTGCAAAGTTCATAAGTTCGAATTCATGATCAGATTTTTTGTTATCGGTTGCCGAATATGCTTTACCCGATTGATTACCGGTAGATTTTGCCCGTAAATTCCTTTTTTCTCCGCTACTCTTTTTCATATTATATATTTTTTTATATCAACAGGGTGAATTAATATTATATTTAAAAGATAATCAAATGGTTAAAACAGGATTCTTCAATTTTTCTCTAATATAATAAAAAAATGTAGAATATCAACATATATCAACTCTTTTTCACCGGAGTTGAAAATCTGATAAACCTTTTAATTCACAGGACTTACCCCAAAAAACTAATGTTTTTCATCTAAAGCTATTGTCATTTGTGGATTTTGTAACTCTCACAAGTGAAAAAGATAGATTTTTTCAAAAACGGGGGAACTTTCAATTTAATCCATACTTGATTTTCAATAGATTATTAATTATATTTGGAAAAACATTTAAATATTGGTAATTCTTACTATTACTCTTTTTAAATAACGCAGAAGAAAGAAATACAAACAATGTGTTTCAGGTAAGATAAACTCACCAAGATGAACAACACTGATATGCCGGCAGATATCGTTTTAAAATTTGAAGACATTTTTAATGATACATCAGATCTGGTCTGTATTCTCAATTTAAAACATACAATTATTCATGCTAACCGGGCTATGGTCGAACGGATTGGTAAAACACAGGAGGAATTGATCGGGAAGAAATGTTGTTCTGTCTTTCATGATTCGGATATACCACCGAAATTTTGTCCCCAGGTTCAACTAATGCTGGATGGAATAAAGCACTCTGCAGAGGTTTGGTCAGAGACGCTGAACTCCTGGTTTGATGTTACCGTCTCTCCTTTACACAACTCTACTGGAAATCTTTCCGGATCTATTCATGTTGCCCGGGACATCTCCGAGCGTAAACGCACGGAAACTGAACTGGCGCATGTAAACCGCGTATTACGGATGCTCAGTGACTCCAATCAAACATTAATCAGGGTAAAAGATGAAATATCATTGTTGAACGATATCTGCCGTATTGCAGTTGAGGTGGGTGGTTACCGGATGGCATGGGTGGGATTCGCTATGCACGACGAGGCAAAGACCATACGCCCTGTAGCCAGGGCAGGTGCAGAGTCGGGATATATCGAACTTACCATTCGTTCCTGGGCGGATGATGGCAGTCAAAGTCTTGGTCCGGGTGGAATTGCAATTAATACGGGGCAACCATGTATAATCCATAACATATCAAATGATCCGGTCTTCATTCCCATGCGGGAAGAGGCCATCCGGCGCGGTTATAAGTCTATCATAGCCTTACCGTTGAGGAGTGAAGAACAACCTTTTGGAGTCATAGGTATATATGCCAGCGAGGTTGATGCATTTAATTCAAGGGAAGTTGAAATTCTGACAACACTGGCTGACAATTTGTCTTTTGGTATCACCGCGATACGCACACAAGCCAAACGAAAGCAGGCCGAAAATGAATTAAGGAAATTATCAATTGCTGTTGAACAAAGTCCTGTATCTATTGTAATTACCGATATTGCAGGTAATATCGAATATGGAAATCCGAAATTATGTGAAATCACCGGATACTCCCTTGAAGAATTACTTGGAAAAAATCCGAGCATACTCCAATCGGGGAAAACCCCAAAGGAGACCTATAAAACATTGTGGGATTGTATTAAATCAAAGAAAGTATGGAGTGGGGAGTTCCAAAATAAAAAGAAAAATGGGGAACTATATTGGGAGGCTGCAATAATTGCTCCAATATTTGATGTAGAAGGAACCACTACACATTATCTGGCAGTTAAGGAGGATATCACCGATCGGAAAAAATTTATCGAGCAACTGGAAGATGCCAAAGAAAAAGCCGAGGCCGGCGACAAGCTTAAGACGGCTTTTATGCATAATATCTCTCACGAAATACGTACCCCGTTAAACGGTATCCTGGGTTACAGCGGGTTGATTGCAGAACCAGGAATCTCTGATGAAGAGAGGGAACAATATTACGCACTTATCCGAACAAGTAGTACCCGGTTACTTAATACAATCGAAAGCTATATGGATATTTCCATGATCGCATCGGGAACAATGGAAGTTCATAAACAACCTTTTGAACTCAACGAAGTACTTCATTCACTCAAAGACCAATTTCAACCTATATGCGCTGTCAAGAATCTTGAACTATATCTTAAAATTCCCGTGGAAAAAGATGGAATTATCTTTCATTCTGATTCAGAGCTGTTGATGAAAATATTATCACATCTGCTTGACAATGCCGTTAAATTTACCCATCAGGGAGTGATCAAGTTTGGTTATACTATCCAAACGGGAGTCTTTGAATTTTTTGTGAAAGATTCGGGATCCGGTATCAGTATAGAGGCTCAAAAATGGATTTTTGAAAATTTTACCCAGGAAGAGTTGTCGGATACCCGGGGTCATGAAGGAAGCGGATTGGGATTATCTATTGCCAAGGGATTGGTACGGTTACTTGGTGGCGAGATGCGAGTGGAATCCGGTAAGGGATCCGGTTCAACATTTTTCTTCACCTTGCCCCATGAAGATAAAATATTTGAAATTTTATCGTCCGGAAAAAAACGTGAAGAGGCGCCTCACCTGACAAAACCAGTAATTCTTGTTGCCGAAGATGACGAATCTAACTATCTTTATCTGGAAGCAATATTAAGGAAAGCATCAGTCAAAATACTTTTGGCTGATAATGGGAAAAAAGCGGTAGAACTTTGCCATGCTCATCCTGAAATCTCTTTGATACTGATGGATATAAAAATGCCGGTGATGGATGGACTGGAGGCCACGCGGGCGATCAAATCATTCCGGAAAGATATAACAATTATTGCCGTAACAGCATTCGCCATGAGCGGCGATGAAAACAAAGCTTTAAATGCCGGTTGTGACGATTACCTGGCAAAACCTGTAAGGAAAGAAATCTTATTGGATCGACTTAAAAGATACGGGGTGGTTGTAGAGTCAATAAACTAAGCTTCCCTGTGAATTGCACAAATTCTGAATTATTTTGATAGTTCTTGTACTTCCTCCGGTCGCCAGGCCGGGGATAAAATTCAATCCATGACAAGCGAAATTCAAATCGGCAGCAAGGCTCCCGATTTTTCATTACCCGATCAACGAGGAAATCGTTTCAACCTAAGCGATTATCTCGGGAAAGTAAAGCTGGTCGTTTATTTTTATCCCAAGGATGAATCTTTTGGTTGCACGAAGGAAGCATGCAGTTTTCGAGATAAATATCAGGTTTTTAAGGAAGCGGGGGCGGAGGTGATAGGAATCAGTCCCGACGATGTACCTTCTCACCAGGCATTTGCTGCCAATCACAAACTGCCGTTCTTTCTGCTATCGGATAAGGACAGGACCGTAGCCGGAAAATATGGTGTCGGTAAAACAATAGGATTACTGCCTGGCCGAGTCACCTTTGTGATCGATAAACAGGGGATCATCAGGATGATCTTTTCCTCCCAGGTGAATTACCAGAAGCATGTGGAGGAGGCGCTGGAGGTGTTGAAACTGATGAAATAAAAATCTAAAAATTTGAAGATTTGGAAATAAATTTAAGGAATGAAGGAATGAATAACCAATTACCAATGACTTATTGACCTGAAGACATTAAAAATCCTTGACAGGATAAGTGCAAGCAAGAATCCACGGGACATGCCTTTGACCTGAAAAACAACCTCATTTTTTCAGTCTGCAGCGGATCGAACCAGGTGGTTGTCATGGATGCTATCGGCGGGAAGATCATCGGCATCCAGCCCATCGGTGAAAGATGCGAGGGTGGCTGATTTCACCGGTTGGCAAAGACAACCTTCAGGATATCGGTGTAGCCATGATCCGTGGTTATCTTCAGGATGTAAATCCCCGGTGTGATCCCCTGACCGGGGATTACGAAATGGTTGCCGTTTTCGCAATTTCCCTGAAACGTTGTTCTCCCCGAGAGATCAGTCAGGCAATATTCCACATGGTTACACACTTTGTCAAGAGATACAAGGGCATCGGATCTTACCGGGTTGGGAGTGACATGAGCGCCGACTCCTGAATTCAGTTCACCGCCGGTACCGGAACCGAGATCAATGGAGAATATTCTGATCTGGTCGATCATCCAGCCCTCCCTGTTATTCTGAAGGTTATCAGAAACGAAATTGAATCTCAGGATCATGGTGTCGGGAGGCCAAAAATCCTGCCCGGCAACAGGTAGATCATACCAGGCAAGGCACGAATGGACCCACCCGTTTGATTTTCCGGAGTAGCCATGTTCTCCGTTAAACAAGGTATCCGTATTATTATAGAGGTTCGTATTCCCATATACAAATCCCGTCGGATCAAAGGGTGAAATCAGCCAATACTGCGACAAGGTATCGTCAAGAATATTATTCCAGGTCTGACCGAGATCCCATGAAACACTGATATATCCACCATCCTTAAGGGTATCCGAATCGAATTTATGACGGAAATCGATAAAAAGATCCATAGGATAGAAATAGTTGGTATTCTGTGTCGTAATAAACAGGTCAAAAGAAGAGGTGTTGTTCACAGGATAATATCCGGTCGTATCCGTAACAATGGCATTGGGAATGGTGTAGGCCTGGTTGAAAAAGGATTTCTGAGGCGGGCCGATCTGCCAGATATTTCCGGGGGAGGGGGTGATTTGAATATATTCACTCGGTTCTTCAAAGGTTATGGTTATCCAGGGACCAAGTGTATCACCGATCGACCGTCCGTCGTTGGTTTGTGCAAATCCTGAAAAGCAGGAAAAGAACAGGAATGCTGAAAGTAAAAGTGTTTTCATGGATAATGGTTTTAATTCTTTAGATTGAAAAGAATGGCGGCAATGACTCCGGGGATCCAGCCGCATAAAGTAAGGATGAAAACGAGCAGGACGGCTCCGCAGCCCCGGTCGAGCACCGCAAGCGGTGGAAAGATGATACAGATGATGGCTCTGAAAAGTCCCATGACAACGTTGTGAAGGTCAAAGATAGTTAAAAACGTAACGCGTTACGCGTAACGCGTGACAAGGTCTTTGGTAAAAAGTTATCAACAGTAAAGTGTCTAAAAATTAGACACTATTGTAAAAATATTTTACACGTATCTGTCTAAAAATTATGCACTTACTTGTTCGGTATAATTTTTGCTTATGCCGACTTGTTAAAAATATCACATAACCAATTTATTTTCAGGCACTTGACATTACATATCAAATGTTATAAGTTTGTTGATGATTAGCCGAATTACTCCTTCCAATTCGTGATAAAATGAAATCAACAGAAATATCATACATAGAGGGGTTATTAAAAAAGTTAATGGGATATATTGATTTCAGGAAGAGGAGGTACAGATAATAACCGGAGGAAGCCGAAAATCCTGTAAAGAGTAGGCAAAACAATTAAATTCAAACAATATGTCATTTTCAAATGTAGGTCCGATAACAACCATTGCAGCTGGCGCCACGCAGCGATGGTGGTACACCAGAAACAATGGGGCTGACTTTGGATTTCAGCATGCTGCCGCAGACATTAAAACACCCGGTGCCGAATTAATCTCTTTTGACCAAAGCAAAAAGATGGAAAATAACGGCGCGTTTACCTACCATGTAAGTATACGAAATATAGGTGGAGTGCCATGTTTGTATAATATACAGGGAGGAGGCGCCGTATGAAACTAACAGTCATAACCAATAAATCAGGGGAAGTTATCGGAACCGTCAGAGGACATGCCAGGGATTTTTCCTTTGGCGATTATAAAGCAGGACTTGTGGTTTCAAAAGATGAAAAGCATCAAGAGATCGAAGTGCCTGATGAATTCGAAAAGATGGGAGCTGAGGAATTACATAGAAATGTAGCTCTGCATTTTAGAAAAGTGAAGTGAAAAATTCTTCAAAGAATCCCGAATAAAACTTCTTCCATTCGGGATTCTTTTTAGATGACAAGCCCGGGTCGTCCTTCATAAATCCTCAAATTTTACTATTTTTGATTAAGATTGTGACCGGGATGACGGAAGCCAACGACCATATAGTTCAGTTTTTACAAACCTCCGACGGTTATTCCACACCGGAGAATATGCCACGTCACCTGGGTGACCGGCTTGCGTTGAATACTCGGATCTATTTCATGAGCCGTTACATTGCACTTTGTTTTTCAGCCCGCAGCGCTGCAACAAAGGGCCTTTATGACACTGCTTATTGGGTCTCCTCCTCTCAGGATGTCTTCCGGCTTATCGAAGGTACTGGGGGACGGTTCCGCATCAACGGGCTTGAAAATATCAGGAACAGCCAGGGACCGGTAGTCTTCATAAGCAATCATATGAGTACGCTTGAAACGATGATTTTTCCCGGAATCATACAACCGTTGAAGGATGTCACTTTCATTGTCAAGGATACCCTGGTCAGACATTGGGTTTTCGGTGCAGTGATGCGTTCACGGGATCCGATTGTGTTAAGCCGCAACAATCCAAGGGAAGATTTCAGGATAGTGATGGAACAAGGATTGGAAAGGATTTCCCGGGGAATCTCTGTAATTATTTTTCCGCAACATACACGCAGACTTGAATTTGTTCCAGGGGAGTTCAATTCACTCGGAATAAAACTCGCTGCCCGTGCCGGTATCCCTGTTATACCGGTGGCCATAAAAACCGATTTCTGGGGAAACGGCCGGTACACGAATTATCTCGGCCCCATCCAACGCCGGAAACCCATCTATTTCACTTTCGGGAAACCATTTATGGTCACTGGCCCGGGGAAAGAGGAGCATCAGAAGGTGATTGATTGGATACAGTCCAACCTGATGCAATGGAAAGATAATTTCTAAGGCATCAAGATACATTCCGGTCAATTTGTTGTATTTTTGTATAAACCAATTTACTATCGATGAAAGAGGCATATCTTATTGTGTGGTTGTTCTGCTGCCTGCCGTTCATCTCCTGGGGTCAATACCCTAATATGATGGTCGGAAACCAGTATAATCCTAATGAACCGACGATAATGATTAATCCGTTTAATCCGGATAATATGGTAGCCGGTTCAAATAATGACAAATATTATTATTCGAACGATGGAGGCGATACATGGTCCATGGGAATGTTATCCTCTTCTTTCGGCGTATGGGGTGATCCTTGCATCATTGTTGATACGAATGGCCATTTTTATTATTTCCATTTATCAAATCCGCCCCAGGGGAACTGGATTGACCGTATCGTTTGCCAAAAGAGCACCGATGGAGGACAAACCTGGAATGACGGGAGTTACATGGGTTTGAACGGAACAAAGGCCCAGGATAAAGAATGGGCCGTCGTGGATCCTGCAACCAATTATATCTACGTTACATGGACCCAGTTCGATAATTATGGTAGTTACAATCCGTTGGATAGCTCCGTTATCCGTTTTTCCCGGTCAACGGATGGAGGTTTGACATGGAGTCCTGCTCAACGTATCAATAAAACGGCCGGGGACTGTTTAGATGAGGACAACACCGTGGAAGGGGCAGTACCTGCGTTAGGCCCGAATGGGGAAATCTATACCAGTTGGGCAGGCCCGGCGGGTTTGATGTTCACAAAATCTCTGGATAAAGGAATTTCCTGGCCGGCTGAAAATATATTCGTGTCCGACATCCCCGGGGGATGGGATTTTGCGATTCCAGGCATTTTCCGGGCAAACGGATTTCCGGTGACCTGTTGTGACCGAAGCGGGGGAGCTCATCAGGGAAGGATCTTTATAAACTGGTCGGATCAACGGAATGGGACGGATGATACCGACATATGGCTGGTTTATTCTGATGACGGCGGCAGTACCTGGAGCGATCGCATCCGGGTGAATGATGATCCTCCCGGTAACCAGCAGTTCTTTAACTGGATGGATATCGATCAAAGCACGGGTTATCTTTATGTCGTCTTCTATGACCGTCGCAACTATACCGACAAGCTGACCGATGTTTACATGGCTGTTTCAAAAGACGGAGGAAATACATGGGATAACATCCTCATCAGCGAATCACCATTCAATCCGGTTTCCTCCGTATTCTTCGGGGATTATACCAATATTTCGGTACATAACGGGATGATCAGACCCATATGGGCCAGACTTGATAATTCAAATTTGAGCATATGGACCGCAAGGATTGATTCCATGTTTGTAGGCATCAGACCCGGTAAGCAGATCCCGAATTTCCTTTCCCTTGATCAGAACTTTCCCAATCCCGTTCAAGGAGTCACCTATTTTTCTTATAAAATTCATGTTCTTTCCACCGTTTCACTAAAGATTTATGATCTTTATGGTAGAGAGGTTGCCACTATTGTAGATGAGAAATTACTTTCGCCGGGAGCATATATCGAAATGATTGACCTTGCTTCTTACCGACTTCTGCCTGGATTCTATTTTTACGCTCTGACTTCTAAGAATCAGACCCTTAAGCGGAAAATGATCGTGGAGTGATTTCCATAGGTGCGGTAAATGTTCTCTAAAACTTTTCAAACACCCCAAGTCCGAAGAGAGCAAAATCGTATTTGACAGGGTCGCAGGGGTCGAATTTACGAAGATTAATCGTCAGCTCTTCGGCGGCTTTCCAGTCGTTGGCTTTTCTACTGAGTAATCCGAGTTTCCGCGAAACCCTGACCACATGAACATCGAGCGGGCAAATCAGGTTTGAAGGGTATACCTCCCTCCATAAACCGAAATCAACCCCGTAGTCATCGTTGCGAACCATCCATCGCAGAAACAAATTGATTCGCTTTGCCGGGGATCCTTTGGAAGGGTCGGAGATGTGTTTTTCTGAGCGGCGTTCATGGGGGGTCTCGAGGAAGATCTTCCTGAAATGAACGATGCTTTCCTTCACGCCAATTTTGTTGATTTCTGTGAACAGGTTTTCAAGGCCACCGTGGTTTAAATAAATATTTTTCAATGATTCCAGAAAAAAGCTGCAGTCGGTTCCATTGAATGTACGGTGGACAAACCGGTTAAAGGGTTTCAACTCTTTTGGGGATGCTTCCATAAGGAAGGCGAAAGGCCGGTTGTCCATCATTTGTAACAGGTACCTTGAATCCTTCAGGATACTTTTTCGGTTACCCCAGGCAGTTGTGGCCGTAAGAAAGGCAGCGATTTCGATATCCTCCTTTTTCTCGAATGAACGGGGAACCGCGATGGGGTCGGATTCAATGAAGGAGGGGCTGTTGTATTCCAAAAACTTTTTCTCTAAGAAATCCTTAAGGAAATCTCTGCCGGATGGTTTCAAGGGAGGATCAAATAAAGGAGAAGTAGTCAAGTGGACAAGATAAACTAAACAAATTGTCAGTTCAACAGATGTACTGCCTTCAGCAACTCTTTTCCAATCTCGAGGGCTCTCTCATTGTCGGGGATCAGCTTATGATGTCGGGCAGGTAAAGATTTTTCCAGTCCTTTATGTATAAATTCAGGCGCTACCAGGGGTTTGAGTTTCAGGAAGCCTCCCAGTACGATCATGTTGAATATTTTGGAAAGTCCCAGTTTACCGGCTTCATCGGCTGCTTCGATCGAATAGATATTGATGTCCTTCCGTTCGGGATGCCGGGTGATGCCGTTTGGATCGTAGATCATCAACCCACCCGGCTTTACGGTCTTTTCGAATTTATCCATCGATTGCTGGTTAAGAATGATGGCGGTGTCGAATGAATTCAGGATCGGTGAGCTGATCCGTTCATCGCTGATGATCACCGTTACATTAGCCGTACCACCCCTCATTTCCGGACCATAGGATGGCATCCAGCTTACCTCTTTATTCTGCATTACGCCGGAGTATGCAAGGATCTTGCCCATCGACAATACACCTTGTCCACCGAAACCTGCTATAATAATTTCTTCAGTCATATTTTAAGTCATTAGTCATTAGTCATTCAACACCACGAGACCATTGCATCATGAAATTAATAGGTCATTCTTCTTTACCTACCAGTATTGTTTTCTCAACAAGCTTCCCATCTACTTTGATATCTCCCAGGGGATAGTATGGGAACATATTCTCCTCCATCCATTTGTTTGCCTGAACCGGTGTCATCTTCCAGCCCGAATTGCAATTGGAAACCACCTCGATAAAAGAAAGTCCTTTTTTCTCCTTTTGAATATCAAATGCTTTTTTAAGTGCTTTCTTGGTTTTCCTGACGGCTGCAGGAGTATGTACCGCCTGGCGGGTAACAAAAAAGGTGCCGGGTAGTTGGGCAATAAGTTCGGTCATTTTAAGTGGGTTTCCCATGGTGGCAACATCACGGCCATAAGGACAAGTAGACGAACGCATTCCCGGTAACGTGGTCGGAGCCATTTGTCCACCGGTCATGCCATAGATCCCATTATTGATAAAGATGATGGTGAAATTTTCACCGCGGTTGCAGGCATGGATTGTTTCGGCAGTTCCGATGGCAGCGAGGTCGCCGTCACCCTGGTAGGTAAATACAAACCGGTTAGGCCAGAGACGTTTGATGGCCGTAGCCAGTGCTGGAGCCCGGCCGTGGGCTGCACCAAGCATATCGATATTGAGGAAGTCGTAAGCCAGGACGGAACAACCTACAGGCGACACACCAATAGTCTTATCCTGGGCATCAAGTTCTTCGATGGTTTCCATAAGCATGCGGTGGACGACACCGTGACCGCAGCCGGGACAATAACTCAAGGGACGGTCGACAAGAAGATCGGTTCTTTTATAGACGATGTTCTCTTCTTTCCTGATTTCGGCTTTTACAAACTGTTCTTCCATATCAACCTCCGATTAATTGTTTTTCCAGTGCATTTACCACTTCATCCGGTGTAGGGATAATGCCGCCGAACCGGCCATAATGATCAACTTTTATGGAACAACCGGTCGAAAGTTTTACATCTTCGATCATCTGTCCGGCATTCATTTCAACGACCAACATTCCCTTGACTTTTTTTCCAAGTTCTGCAATCTGCATGGATGGGAATGGGAAAAGGGTTATGGGACGGAAAAGACCGACCTTGATCCCTTTGGCTCGCGCGAGGTCGAGGGCTTTCTGGCAGATACGGGCCGAAAGGCCAAAGGCCACGAACAGGTATTCGGCATCATCACACTGAATCCTCTCAAAACGAACCTCATTCTCCTCCATCTTTTTGTATTTGGCCTGGAGTTTCAGGTTTACACGTTCCTGACCTGCCGGGTCAAGGTCGAGGGAAGTAATAATAATGTGTTCGCGGTTTTTTGGTTTTCCGGTGGCAGCCCAGGGACATTGTTTGATGACCTCTTCGTCGGTACGGCGTGGAACCTGGTCAAACAGGACAACTTTTTCCATCATTTGACCGATGGCTCCGTCAGACAGGATCATTGCCGGATTGCGATATTTGAAAGCCAGTTCAAACCCAAGTTTCACGTGGTCACACATCTCCTGAACAGAGGCAGGGGCAAGAACGAGGACCTTGTAATCGCCATGACCGCCACCTTTGACGGCCTGGAAATAATCGGCTTGTGAAGGTTGAATGGTGCCAAGTCCCGGACCACCCCGTACGACGTTGACGATCAGAGCTGGCAATTCGGCGCCTGCCATATAGCTGATCCCTTCCTGCATAAGGCTGATGCCGGGGCTGGATGAAGAGGTTATTGCCATCTTTCCCGTACCGGCAGCGCCATAGACCATATTAATTGAGGCGACTTCACTTTCTGCCTGAAGCACCACCATCCCAGTCCTTTCAAATGGTTTCTCAGCCATGAGATATTCCATAACTTCCGACTGGGGTGTGATCGGGTACCCGAAATATCCGTCGCAACCGGCTCGAATGGCTGCTTCGGCGACGGCTTCGTTGCCCTTCATTAATTTTAGTTCACCCATTATATCTGATTTTTTAATTTTTTATCCGGTAGTCAAATTTTAGCCCGATAGACGGTTATAACACCGTCGGGGCATACCAGGGCACAGTTGGTGCAGCCGGTACATTCATCGTTTACTTTGATGGCGAAGTGATAACCTTTACTGTTCACTTCTTTGGCCATTGCGATAACGGAAAAATTACAGGAAGCAACACAGACCTCACATCCTTTACATCGTTCTGTATTGATAACAATATCACCCTTGACTTTAGCCATATCTGAAAAATTATCTGAGTATTGTAAATAGTCCCACGAAATTACAGAATTTTCTTTGAACCCGGGGACATAGTTTGTTACAAAGTTAACAGGGAATGGATAATTTAGAACGGGATTAAATTATTGCCGGCTTGTATAACGTTGCCCGGGATATCGGAAATAATCTTCCGTGAAGGTCGGTTCGATACGGTGGTAGAATGATATGAGCATAGTTGCTTTTGTACGGATCCGGGGATTTTGATCGACAATAGTCCAGAAATTTGTTCCGCCTGTGAAAAGGTTCTGGGCAAAAACATTGACATCCTCCTCCAATGCAGATTCGGAATACTTGCTTAGAAATCCATTCTCAAACAACGATGGATCAAAATTCAGCGAAGCCTCCCCACTCAGGATTGCATTAACACCGCCATCCCCGTAACTGAAGTCTGGAGGATTTATGTTTTTCCATGCCTGTTCATTGAAATAAAAAGGAAAGGAGTGTAACAGTACACTGGAAAACTCATGATGAAAGACCCCTTCAATGAAGCTATCTGTGAAATTTGGATTCGGGGCATTATCCGTAACATAAACCGTATTCCTGGCATTGGTTCCGCCAAAGGGAACATCATAAAATTTCAAACTTTTAAGAGCATATACACGGTCAAGGTTGTTCTTCAGAACATTGTCAGGGTACTTATCAAAGGCACGATCGAGGATATCGATCATCCGCTGACGTTCTGACCTGTCAAGAGGTTCTGCCGTGGCATTAATCTTTTTACTGTACCAGTTCCTAGGGAACATTTTATCGGTAAGACTAAATAAAACCTCAGTATTTGTACGCTCATCCACGTACCTATCACTGGGATATAAAGAAGAACCAAGCAAAACAAATCCCAACAAAACGAAAAGTATTGTTTTCATTGTATCCGTCAGTCATCAAACGGATACAAATATTAGAACTTCATTGTTTTATATCACCGCTAATTCAGGTTTTTTCTCAACTTGAAATTGTTAATAACTTCCCAGAAATTGTTAATAAATGGAATGACTAATGACTTATCGACCAAGTGACTGCCGACTTACTTTGGATGCTGCTCATAGAATTTCTTGAGCCGGTACTCGAGGGCAGGGAACTGGGGTCGTCTGACCAGGGAGACACAGGCGCGGATACCTTCTTTACGTTCGCTTCCGGTGATGGTCAGTGCGATGGCGCTTATCCCGTAGTAAAATAACTCTTCGATGAGCTCTTCACCTGTGAACCCGTCGTAGGAAACTGTGAAGTAAAATCCATCCGCAATAGGATCATTCTCATCTTTATCATAAACAATTTTGAATCCGTTATCGGTAAACAGCTTTTTCATGACCTTGGCCTTTTCACCATACTCCCTGACGACATCCACGAAGTTATAAGTGCCGTCGTTTACGGCTTTCAGCATCGCGGCCAGGGCGTATTGGGCAGAGTGGGATGTACCTGCACTGAGGGCGTAAACGGTCCCATAGATCAGTGCCCTTCCAAGAAGATCCGTAGTGAAGTACCTCAGCAGGTCGGGAGATTTTGTATCAAAAACTGTGTCGGAGACGATCATAATTCCAATCCGTTGCCCGGCATAGCTAAAGGCTTTGGAACTTGAAATGAGCAGGATATAGTTGTTTGTATAATTTGCAACCGTCGGTTGATGAGGAGGAACACCCGGTCGCGAATAATTTTTACGGAAGTCCATGGCAAAATAAGCTAGGTCTTCCAGGATCACGACATTATGTTTATTTGCCAACTCACCAATAATCCTAAGTTCATGGTCGGTAAGGCAAACCCAGGAGGGATTATTGGGATTTGAATAGAGGATGGAATGAATGTTACCCTTTTTCAAATAGGATTCCAGCTTTTCTTTTAATTTATCGCCCCTGTAATTGTAAACATCAAATGATTCGTATTTCAGACCAAGGACAATGTGCTGCTGACGGTGCACAGGAAACCCCGGGTCTATAAAGAGCGTCGTATCTTTTTCCTTGTGCACCCTGGAGAGTGTGAGAAATGCAGCGAAACTTCCCTGCATGGAACCCACGGTTGGAACACAATGCGCTTCATTGACATCAATACCCAGGAAAAGTTTCACAAAGCGTGCAGCCTCCTTTTTCAAGATAGGAGTGCCTTCGATTTCCGGGTAAACACATGCAACACCTGAGTTCAGGGCGTTTATCTCAGCCTGAATCCCAATCTGCGGAGGATCCAGGCCCGGTACCCCCATCTCCATTCTTATAAATTTTTCACCGGTCTCCCGTTCAATACCATTTATCAGGCGCTTTATCTCTCGAATGGTTGCTTTACCAATGTTCCGGATCTTACTTTCCTGGATGTGGCGCTGGACGACTTCGTAGTTGATGGGAGTATCTTTCATATTGCTATGATTTATATATGTTTGGAAAAAGAAACGGTACAACAAAAATCAAAAAAGTTTTTCAAATAAACAATGACATAATTCGCTACTTCGCTATTTTGCTACTTTTTATTGTTATCAATATTCTTTGCCGCATATTTTCCTACCAGTAAGGCGATAATGATGGCAATATACAGCTGCCCCGAAATACTGATCCATGTGGATAGCGACCGGGCATAAGGTTTGACCGGTATAATGTCGCCATACCCAACGGTTGCCATGGTAACGTAAGTAAAATAGAAGGGTTGACTTAGCCGTGATCCATCATCTATGTGACCCGGAGAAAGTGATGGTAAGTTAAATGCTTCCTGATCGTATTGCATAATTATCGAAATAAACATGGTATAAACAATACCTAACAGCAGGTATCCGGTGATCGCTTCCATGATGACTTTGGAAGTAGCGGTCTTGGAAGTTGCAATCTGCTTAATCATAGAAAATACGATGAAGGAGAAGAATAGAATTTTCAGGCTCCTGGTGATGCTAAGGATTAGACTGAGATTAAACACGGTGGATAACCATTCCATGATGACTGAAAGGAGGGACAGGTAAAGGATTATCTGCTGGTGTTTATCAAGCGAAAAAACCGCCGAGAGATAAATTAAAGTGAAACCGATCTTAAAAAGTGTAGGTTCCCAGGAAACCGGAAGGCAGGGAACAACAAACGCCGTGAATATGACGGAACCAAGTAGAATGGAATTCCATGATGTGAGGGAAAAAGTCGGTATTTTTTTCATTCCGGTTGTTTTTTGTTAAAATTAAAAAATAATGAATTTGCTTTGTCATCAAAAATTAATCCGGTTAAGAATTTTTTTATTTTTACCAAAAATCTAAACCCTAACCTATGAGACGTTTTTTATTTTTTCTATTTACACTTTTCACCCCCGTGGTTTTATTCGCTCAGACTGTGGAAATTACACCATTCGGGGGATATGTATTTCCGGGAACATGGAATGCTTCCAACGGCAGTGTTTATTTTCGGGGAAATGGCCAATACGGAGGGATGGTCAGTATAGGTTTCAGCCGGGTCATGGATCTCGATCTGATATACAATCGCAGCGATACCAAGGGCGATGTATCTATGATCGATTATACTAACCGTGTGGTTCCGTTGAGTATCAACTATTTTCAGGTCGGCGCTACAAAAAATTTCCGTGTCAACAAGTTTGTTTCCCCTTTTGTGGCAGGCAATGTAGGTGGGGTCTTATTTTCTCCCAAAAGTTCTGAAAATTATTACTGGTTCTTTTCCGTAGGTATCAATGCCGGAGCAAAAATTTATTTTGCAAAGCATGTGGGGATCCGTCTTCAGGCCCAGATGTATTTACCCGTCCAGGGCGCAGGCTTTATGTTTTATGCCGGCAGTGGGGGCCCCGGAGGTGGTGTCACCCTCTATTCGACCCTCGTTCAATTCGGTTTCACAGGAGGTTTGATTCTCCGCCTGGGAAAAGTCTACTGATCCATTCCCTAAGATTTAAAAAATGTTCAGGGCAAGATTGGTTTGCATCTTTATACTTTTGTTTCATTTATCTTTTCTGCTTTTCGCACAAAACAAGGATAGTACTGAAATCAAGAAAGTACCGTTAAAACCCTATCACAGGAATGTTTTGAAGTTCAACCCGACACCGATGTTGTTATGGAATTCGGTAAAAAATATTACCCTCTCTTATGAAAGAATGGTAAATTCAAAACAATCATTCGCAATTCAATTAGGTTTCCTTCAGTTTCCGAGGCTTTTCAGCGATACAATTGCATCCTTTCTTTATCTGAAAAGCAGGAGCAAGTATGGAATAAATTTCGCTTTTGATTACCGCTTCTACCTTTTCCCCCGCAACACCCGGCCTGCTCCCGACGGAGTATATATAGGACCTTATGTATCTTATTATCATTATTCATTTTTAAACGGATTTGAAATCCTGAATACTCCTATGGTTCAGAATGGAAAAATTCAGGCAGGTTTCGATATCGCCAATATCGGAGTTGCGTTGGGCTACCAATTTATTTTCTGGAAACGGTTTTCCCTTGATCTCTTATTGTTCGGGCCTTCCGTAACATTCTATTCAGGATCGGCGAAAATTGAAGGGAATCTTGATCCCAGCCAGATTTCGGAACTTGACAAGGAAATAATCGCTGCGTTATTATCAAAATTTCCTGTTCTTGGTTACCTGATCAATTGGGACGGATCAATAAATACCGGATACCGTGCCAGATTCGGAATTGGATTCCGTTATTCCATCCAATTCGGGTTTCATTTCTGATCAGAAAAGAGTAGGAACAGGATTACAATGCTAAGTAAGTTTGATGATTAACGAACTCTCGTGCATGTTAAAAATTTGTTTTAACCATCCCTGGATCAGAATGGGGTATCGCTGCCAACGTAGCATTGAATACCTTCCCCAGTAAAGGCAGATCGTATTTTCTGCATCGCGCCGGTAGTGGGGATCCGTGAAGAATCAAGGGAATATGTCCGGCCAGTGAGTGGATATTTCTCTCTACCGAAATGATGAACAGGAAGTATGTTGATCTCAGGACGTCCTGTTGACTTGATGAAACGAGCCATCTTTAAAATATGATCCGGATTATCGTTAAATCCCGGAATGACAGGCATCCGGAATACGAGTCGACCCGGGAAGACCCCGGCTAACCGGTTGGCATTATCAAGGATGAGGTCGTTTGATTGTCCCGTCGCATCCCGGTGCTTTTCCTGGTCCATTTGTTTAAGATCAAAGAAGATCCACTCCAGGAAGGGAAGGGATGGTTCTATGTTTTTCCAGGAAATATTCCCACAAGTCTCGACGGCAGTATGGATAAATGCCTCGTAGCTTTTCTTAAGAACATCCATCGCAAACTGGGGCTGGCAGAATGGTTCTCCGCCTGTAAGCGTGATCCCTCCTTTATCACCCCAGTACTGGCGGTCACGTTGTATCTTTGAACAGAGCTCCTCTGTCGTGATGAAATGTCCCCCCAGTTGAAGTGCTCCGGTGCAGCAGGCCCTTGTACAATCATGGATTTTACAGACCGCACATTTACCACGATCGAAATGGAGTGATCCCCCCTGAAAAGTTATTGCTCCGACTGGGCAGGATTCAAGGCAAAGCAGGTCGGAATTACATTTTTCAACTTTGTACAAGAGCTCAGGGAATGGGAAAATCCCTTCGGGGTTGGAGCACCATGAACACTGAAGTGAACAACCTTTGAAAAAGATCAAGGTACGGCACCCGGGTCCGTCGTGAACAGAAAAACCCTGGATATCGAAGATGTAACCGCCGCTCAGTTTTGCCTGTACCATTCAAAATCGGCACATTTTGCTGCGATCATATCCGGGTAGGCCAGTGTGGAATCCATGCATTTCCCGAGATAATCCTTATCGGATTGGTATCTGGAACAAAACTTACACTTGGGGACCTTCTCTGCCTTTTCACAAAATAAATCATCCGGGCTGATCTTTTGCTTGCCGATTTTACAGATACCCTGAAAAACATCCACCGGCAGATAGAACTTACAATCGTTACAGGTATTCATAGGATAAAGTCATTAGTCATCAGGACATTAAGTCATTACTTTATTCATCTTCAAATCTTCAAATCACAACCGCACTACGGCTTTTTGTTACAATTCCTCGTACTCCGTTCGTGCAATAACTTCGTCCTGGATTTGTTTACCAAGTTCAACCCAGTACTGGGTAAAGCCGGCGACACGAACCAGCAGGCTGCGATGCTTATCAGGCTCTGCCTGTGCTTCACGAAGCATCCGGGAATCCACGATATTGAACTGAACATGAAATCCTCCTTTACGCATATAAGCCCGGATCAGTTCAAGAAATTTCCTTGATCCCTCCCTCCCTTTAACTACCGAAGGATGGATCTTCATATTCAACTGAGAATTTTGTGACAGGGAATGGTTCCAGCAGGTGGCAGAGTTGAATAATGCGTAAGGTCCGTTCCTGTCGGTACCCGGATAAGCGGATACGGAACCATCGGAGAAGGTAGTACCGCACAATCGTCCGTCGGGAGTAGCTAGCGTTACAGCGCCCATAGGACCATGGGTGGAAACCGAGATCTGGCATGCATACATCGGCTGGTCATACAGTGAGCGATAATGATGTGTCATCTCACAGAACCAATTTTCCCATTCTTTAAGGATCAAATCTACAAAGTCATTGTCATTCCCGAACTTCGGTGCCTGCTGGCTGAACTTGTGTATTTTCTTCCACTGGTGGTAGTCATCGGTTGGAATCTGGTCGACTAAGGAATAGGAACCGGTTTCACTGGCGGTCTTGTATCCGAAGTTTGCAAGGATCGCTTTCCGGTATTCATCAAGGGTGAATTGCTTTTCCTGGTAAACATTTTTCTTTAAGGCGGCGAGGGAATTCACCAGGTTTGTGGTTCCACAACTTTCGATATTGAAGGTAGAATTGAACCGGGATCCCATCTGGCCGATATCCCTTCCTTTTTCAATGCAATCGGGTTTGAGCATGGAATTCACCAGGGAGGGGGAAATCTTTCTCCAGGCATCGTGCTGGATATTATTGGTGAGTGCCAGGACATGAACGGTTCTTGCAAAATAATCCCTGAAGGCCTTCCAGAGTTCCTCATAGGTCTCTAGTTTTGAGCCGTGGGAAGGGAATATCCGCTCCCCACTCCGCATATCCATACCATCGAAAAGGGTCACTTCAAGGATTTTCGGGAGTGATAAAAAATGAACGCCGACGCTGGTTGCCGGTGCGGATCCCCCCGGGATCCAGTGGACCTCTCCATCGAGTGTCAATGGCATCCAGCTACCGGGGGAAGTTTCCAGGCAACCGCCGATTGACCAGGCACGGGCTTCTTCAAGGTCCATCCCTTCGTGGGCGTAATTATTCAGCAGAAACTCCATTGCAACCGGATTGTTGACCCATGCCGGATAACCGGTTCCGATCTTGGTACATTCGATCCCTTTCAGGAGAAATTCTTCCGGGAGTTTTTCATCATAAAGCAGGGATAGGGTAGGCTGAGGCGTATCACAGCTGATACCGGCTTGCAAGATCAACATCTCCAGCTCGTTCGTGGCCGAAGTTCCATCTTTTCTTAATCCCCCTATACAGAGGTTGTTGAAAGTATTCCCCGAGAGTACACCGCCCACCACACCCATGGAGGCGAAGCAGTCGAGTTCGGTAAACTTGATGCGCATACATTCGAGCAGTTCAATACTTTTATCACGATCCAGGATTCCACGCTCCATGTCGCGTTTCCAGTATGGATATAAAACCTGCCCGACGCGACCTGGTGAAAGACCGGAGATGGCATCTTCATTTAAGACGGCCACATGCCAAATCCAGATCATCTGCAGCGCTTCGTGGAAGGAACGTGGCGGATTTGAAGATAGCCCTTCAAGCCTCTCAGCCATCTCCACATATTCCGATTTTTGTTTTTCTTCAAGTTCGATGGAGGCAAGGAAGCTGGCTTCTTCCGCGTAGTTCCGGATCCAGGATTGAATTCCCTGCAACATCAGAATCACAGCATGGTAAAAATAGAGTCGATCCATCTCAGGATGACCTGCTACTTCATCCATACTTTTCTCGCAGATCCGTATGATTCCATCGATACCATACTGGAGTGGAAAATAATAGTTTATGACTTCCCTGCCCTGCGGAAGGGTATATCCGGAGTCGAACATACAAATCACCGAGCGCATCAACGCCTCTTTTTCCTTGTAGCCGGGAACAAGTTGTTCGTATTTATGGCCGACATCATCCACCGATTTATCCTTCCATTTCTTTGCCACTTCAAGCATAATGGGCATCTCCTCGACCCGTATACCGAATTTGCCGGCTATTGATATAACCTTCCCGACACTTTTTGTGACGTTCCCGCCTCCTTTCCCGACGGTGGTGAAAGTGTCGGCTGTAAGCTTACCCGATTCAAGAGCTTCCTGGTAAAGTTTGTCTTCTGCTGCCATAAAAAAGGCCTCAGAAAGCCATGGCATTGGAAAAGATCCTCTCAGAAATGCTGCCTTTCCCATCGACAGTAATTCTCCCGGATATATCACCGGTGTCAGATGTTCAAATCCTGCTTTCAGAGCTTCCGCCCGCCTGACAATCGGGATATCACCTTCAAGTTCTTCCCATTTCCTGGTGTACCAATAAGGAAATTCCATCGAAGTGGAAGATTTTGCCTCAAAATAAAGCTTCCTGGCTACTTCAGCCCGCGGAGTAGGATTTGGTTTTGGTTCACGGCCTGTGATCGTAGTCTCCGGAGTATGTCCATAATAATTCATGCCTTCCGTTTAAAATAAATTCTTACGAAGATACGAAAACGTGACAAATATCAGGCAGTGATTAGTTGAGAAAGTGGTACCATGGTGCAGTGATGGCCCTCAGTTGAAGGTAGGGTCTGACGGGAAGTTGGCCCAGATTGCGTAATCCTTTCCCATATTTTTAAGATGTTGGCTCCAGAGATTTTCGGGATGTTTGTTGATGATCTCGGAGATGTTGGTATGGGAAAGCACCCATGATTTTTCCTCGATTTCACGGTCAAGCTGTTTTGGATGCCAACCGGAATATCCGACAAAAAACCGGATACTTTCTTCATTCAGTTCTTTCTCAAGGATCATTTGTTTGATAGTCTCAATATTACCGCCCCAATACAAACCTTCTATTATTTTAAGGCTTTGTTCAATATGGCCGGCAGTATGAATGAAAAAAATACTATCGGTTTTAACGGGTCCACCTAAATATACAGGGCAGTCGAAATCGGGAAAATCTTTAATTATGTCGCTCACCTGGGATTCAATGGGCTTGTTGATGATCACCCCGAATGAGCCTTCTTCGCTGTGGTCCGCCAGCAAAACAATCGATTGACGGAAATAGAAATCCCGTAAGGAGGGCTCCGAGATCAGAATAATCCCCTGCTTTGGTTTTATGATCGGATGTTCCATACGGTTCTCACAATTTTAGTACATTTGCCTGCAAGTGAGACAAATTTAATACCATTTCATGTCGAAGTCAAATCATCAGGAAAAATTTCTTGAACTTCGAGCCAGGTACCCCTTTTTTGAATACAAAGATTTTTCATTTTCATTGTCTGAAAAAGGTTTGGAGATTGAATTTCTTTTTAACCTTGCCGAAGAGGTTCGCTTCCGTCCGACCTTATTCATCCCGCGTAAATCGTGGTTCCTTCCTGATAAAGATATTCTTGAATTTCTGCCCAATATCATATTTAATATCGGGATGATCGAAATGGTCAGTTATTGGAAGGCTGCCTGTCCTCCGGTTATCAGCATCAAACCAGGCCATCTCGAACCCGAACAAATAGATTGGTGGAAGAAATGTTATTTCAACGGATTGGGAGAATTTTTCTATCTGAACTCCATAACTACCAGCCAGCGGGATTTTGTGAGCCTGGAATCTCCCGTAAAGAAAAATTTTAATGTACAGAGAATTCCGGTTAACCGGGGTATAATAGTTCCGGTCGGCGGGGGGAAGGATTCGGCCGTTACTCTTGAATTGCTTGGATCAATACCTGGCACAATCCCTATGATACTTAACCCACGCGGTGCAAGCCTTGAAACAATATATGTGAGGGGTTTGAACGATACCGACTACATAGAGATCCGACGAACACTCGATCCAAAACTTCTTGAATTAAATGAAAAGGGATTTCTTAATGGTCATACCCCGTTTTCTGCATTACTGGCATTTCTTACCGTGCTTTCAGCCATCTTGTCAGGAAAAAAATTCATTGCTCTATCTAATGAATCCAGTGCCAACGAAACAACCATCGAAAATACAAATATCAACCATCAATATTCCAAAACCCTTGAATTTGAGACGGATTTCCAGGAATACATCAGCCATTTCGTTACTCCTGATATCGAGTATTTCAGTTTTTTGCGTCCATTAAATGAACTGCAAATCGGATACCTTTTTGCCGGATTCCCCAAGTACCATGGAGTGTTTAAAAGTTGCAATGCCGGAAGTAAGGATAATACATGGTGCGGAAAGTGTGCCAAGTGTCTTTTTACATACATCATCTTATCTCCATTTCTTTCGAGAGCAAAGCTGAAGGAGATCTTTGGCAAGGATTTACTGGATGAAATGGAACTTCTGACCGTGCTTGATCAGCTTACGGGTATTACAACTGAAAAACCTTTTGATTGTGTGGGCACCATGAAAGAGGTAAACCTGGCTTTGTGCGAAATTATAAAGCAATCCGGGAATGGTGAATTACCCGGATTATTGAATTATTATCGCTCATTGCCCGGTTACTGTCAGTACCGGGAAATTGATTTTCATTCCGCCCTGAACCAGTTTGATATTCACCATCATGTTCCGGAAGACTTGTACCGGAAATTAAAGTCCGCCTTGCATGATTAACCTGATCCGGAAAAAATGTGAAAAAAAATCGTTACTTCTTCTTGGTTTCGGAAGGGAGGGGCAGGCATCTTATCGATTATTACGGAAAATTTACCCTGAAAAATTAATCACCATAGCGGATAAAAATATTTCTGTCAGTGATAATCCACTCTTTGTGGGAGATCAAAACGTCAGGTTTCTACTGGGTGATGATTACTTGAAAAAAATAAATGATTTCGATATCATTTTCCGGTCGCCGGGGATCGCGGTCTGGAATCTTAAGCCTTCAATTCCTCCTGATAGAATCACCTCCCAGACCGATCTGTTTCTCCAGGTCTTTGGTTCACAGGTGATTGGTGTTACCGGAACCAAAGGAAAGAGTACGACTTCCTCTCTTATTTATCATATTTTAAAGACAATGGGAGAAGATACATTACTCGTAGGCAATATTGGTAATCCTGCATTCCACTTTGCCGAACTGGTAACTCCGGTGACCCGCCTGGTCTTTGAATTATCTTCGCACCAATTGGAGTACATCAGCAGTTCCCCGCATATTGCAATATTATTGAATTTCTTTCAGGAACATCTTGATGCCTATTCTTCGTATGAAGCGTACCGGAAGGCAAAATGGAACATCGCAAAATACCAGGGAGAAAAGGATTACCTTATATACAATGCCGACGATACACTGATCGACCGGCATATCAATGATTATTCGGACAGGCAGCATCTTCTGCCGTTTTCCCTGTCGAAATACCCGGAGCGTGGAGGGTATATCCGGGATGGTTGGATTTGTTTTTCCGATGGAATGGTTGAAAAGCCGGTATGGAAAATTCACCAGGACCGTTTCCTCAGAGGGGAGCATAACCTGAAGAATATACTGGCAGCAGTAAATGCAACGATGATCCTCGGGATACCGGAAGAGACTATCGCCGAGGGAATTTCCACCTTTAAAGGACTCGAGCACCGGCTTGAGTACGTTGGTGAATTCAGTCATATTCATTTTTACAACGATTCTATCGCCACCATTCCCGAGGCTTGTATGGAGGCGGTCAAAGCAATTCCCGGCGTCGACACCTTAGTTGCTGGGGGTTTCGACCGGGGTATTGACTATTCCACCCTGGCAGGCTTTCTCAGCGCTTCCGGTGTCAGAAACCTGATCCTGGTCGGGGCCGCCGGCCATCGTATCGGGGAAGAACTTGCAAAGATTTCGTCTGCCGGGAAGAAGATCTTTTTCATTAACCGCTTTGATGATTTCCGCAACATTGCTTTCCGGGAGACAAAGCCCGGGCTGGCCTGCTTACTTTCACCGGCCGCTGCGAGTTATGATGAGTTCAATAATTTTGAAGAACGCGGCAAAAGATTCAGGGAATTAGTAAAAAATAAATAGCGAAGTAGTGATGTGTAAATTGCTTTGGTTGTCTTTGGTTTTCATTTTTTGCAATGGCCAGATGATTGGGCAGCAGTCAGATTATAATACACTGGTAAGGAATTATATTCAGCGGTTCAGTGATGTTGCCGTTAAAGAGATGATGCTATACCGGATTCCGGCGAGTGTTACCCTTGCCCAGGGGATCATTGAATCGAATGCAGGTCAAAGCCGGCTTGCCACGGAGGCAAATAACCATTTCGGTATCAAATGTCACAAGGATTGGTATGGGAAAACCTATTACCAGGATGATGATGTACCGAACGAATGTTTCCGCAAGTATGATATACCGGAGGAGTCTTTTCGCGATCATTCCTACATCCTTACCCAACGGAACCGGTACCAGGTTCTTTTCGACCTTGATGTTGACGATTACCGCGGATGGGCAAAAGGTTTGAAATCGGCCGGGTATGCTACCAACCCTCAATATGCCGAATTACTCATTAAGACCATTGAAAATTATGGGCTGTATAATTACGATAACGGAAATTTTCAGGCTGCATTCGGTGATTCGCTATCGGGAGGTGATGATCTGTCACGACTGGAATGGATCAGCCGCTTCGAAGTTATAGGGGAGGGGCCAAATCACAGGAAGCTCTATGTCAATAATGAGCTCAAGCTGACAATTACCAAAAAAGGCGATTATATCGAAGCGATAGCCAGGGATTTTGATGTTGGTGTCAATCGTTTGATCAGGTACAATGATCTTCCGAAACAGCCTGTCATTACTCAGGGACAAATCATTTACCTCGAACCCAAGCGAAGAAAAGCTGCTTCAAAGGTACATAAGGTTCAATCCGGCGAAACGAGTTATCAGCTCTCTCAAATATATGGTATCAAATTAAAGTTGCTGCAGAAACGTAATAATCTCCTCCCGGGAATAGAACCTGTTCCGGGTACCATCCTAATACTTCGTTAACCGGTAGTTTTTTACAAATTTTCCCGATCCTACTACAAGATTCATTGTTTCAGGGGAGCCGATATGCCCGATCTCAAAAGGAGTATTTCCGCGAATCCCCGGGCCCAGTTCACGGAAACCATATTTATCGAACAGGAACAATTCGTTTGTCTCCGGGGCAACCATCCCGAAAAATACTTTATGGTCGGGAGTCCGGATTACGAATGGTGCCGTCAGGATTTCACGACGGAATACGTATGAATAGATGAATTTGTATGATTTGCTATAATAATATAGGTTATTTTTATCGAAGAAGATGAATTCGGGATAGCCATTCCCATTGATATCTTCATAAAAGAAATAATGCGCCGGGGTGAAGATATTCAAAGTAACCTCGGTGATTTGTCCATTTTCCTGTATAAAAATTACTTTTCCGTCCGGGTCGGAAGTTACAAAGATTCCTTTTTTTGCCGATTTGTTGACAAAGAAAGCGGAATTCTGGGAGTGTTGAAATTTCGGACTCAGTTTGATCTTTCGATTGCCTCTCCTGTCGGTGATCATCGTACTCCCCTGGCGACCCATGATGACCAGGAGATCGGTATGGTCATAAACGACATGTTTCAGAGGTTGAACAATTTCTTCATTCAGACCTGGTCTTTCCCAATCCGGGACGGACATTCCTTTCAGATTGAAATTATAAACATGGTTATCCTGGAAGGCCACCAGGATTCTATAGTCGTGATTTTTGTTATAATCCAGAAGTGTCAGGCCATTTGTTGCATGAGAAGGGAACCGCATCGGAAATCGTTCGGCGAATTCACCGTCGGACCTTATCAGATAAAGGTGGGTATCGGTGTTAAATAAAAGGAAGAGTGAATCATTATTGTTTATTCTGACCGGATGTATCTTTCCAAGGATCTTTCCCATTACCGGAATCTTCCACCGGATATGTCCTTCCGTATTGAGGAGATAAACATTATTCGAGATGTCAGAGGCTACGACATAATTTCCTGCCGGATCGCTGATGATCTCCGGTGACCCCTGAATTGTAGTGTCGAGATCAGCTTTCCATTGCAATGGTCCTTCCTGGTTCTGGTTTGGATTGAAACGCAGGAAGATGCTGGAGTAGAAAATACCCTCCTGGTTATTGAACTGGAAAGCGACCGATTCAAATTTTTTGATGCTGTCCATGAGCGGGTTAAGCTGGGTGTTCAACTCATCGTTGAGTAATCCTTTAACCGTCAGGATCGAATTCCTCGTGTTGAAATAGCAATAAACATTGGCTTTATCCGGGAAATCACCTGAGAAGTCTCCATATTCTTTGCTTTTTTCAAGGGTATTTCCGGCAAGGTATTCATCAACGATATATTCCAGCGATTTACGGTCATAGCCAAAGATCACATATTCCTTCAGGAAAACACAATATTTTGTATCGGTTTTATTGAACAACTCACCAAAAAGAGCAGGCAAAAAAGAGGGAATGTGCAGTCCGAAGATCTTATGACCTTTATAAGTCACAGAATCGGTCTTTGAGTCGAGGGTGTCGGCAAGAGCGAGCAGGGAGTTCCTTGTTTCCGTCGTATCCTGGGTTCGAAAAGCCGCAAAAAACAACGAACTTTGAAGAGAACCGCCGCTTTCAACCACAAAAGTACATGCCTGGTTACCGATCCATGACCGGAAAAACCGGGTAAGATCGACGGGATGTTGTTCAAGAAAAGCAGAAAGAGTACCTCTTTCAGGAGTATAATTTTCGTTTCTGAGAGTACGTTCCAATATCCTTCGCATATATTCCGACGGATCCTGCCATCCATAGAAGGTGAAATAGGAAACGGACGCAGGTACCACTGAAGTGATCTCTACTTTTTGAGGATTCTGATCGGAAAACAGGGATAAAAAATGCAGGTTGGAATCAGGAGCGACAGTAAATCCATTAAGCATGAGTTCATCTTTTTTGATAATAAGATCCAGTCCGCTCCAGTCGGCAAACCGTGCCACCCTGAGCAATACCGGAAGATACTCGTCGCGTGTAACTTTCGAGAGAACAAGTGAAAAATACCGGTAATTAATATAAACGTTCGCATCCACCCTTTTTCCGGTTGTAGATTCTACCTTCCGGAACCCGGCCGATGCCAGGATAGGAGAATTCAACGAAAGGCGATCGATGGCTCTCTTAACCAGATCGGAACGGAAACTGCCCATGAATACTCCTTTAAGTATTGCGAAATAGAATGGATCCTTGTTCTCCTGTGTCTGTATCCTGTGGATACGGGTCTCGGCATAAGGAGTTTCGATGATGCTTGACTTGGGATCGGTGATCTCTCTGACGAACTCCATGATACTTGACTCGGGGTCGGGCCCCTGTACTGTGGAAAGGTAAAGAGCTCCAAACGTCGTACGTCCGCTGACCGTAACGGCAATCAGCAGGTTGTATTGCTTTAAAATTTCATTGATCGTAGTGTTCTTTCTTCTTGCAGAATCAAGCACCTCGATCTCATCCCGGATAGCGCTGATTCCCGGGAAGCGTGTCAGTTCCTTCCACAGAAGATTAGATCGGTTAAGGTCTTCCCAAAGTGTTCCGGCTTTGTTAAGTTTAATGATAAGAGCTGTATTTTCAGGGATGGCATTGAAAGGCGATTCGGCAGGCCGGCGGAGTTTCTGGTAGAGAAGATACCCCGCATAAGAAAATCCCGCAATCATCACAATTGCGGCCATTGAATAAAGTGTAATACGGACTTTTTTCATTAAGGGATCCCCTTGAGAAAAACGGGTCAAAGGTAGGGGTTAGAATGAATCTCCAAAAAGAAAAGTTATGAAAAAGTTAATAAATTGTTAAAACAATGAAAGCCTGAGCTGTTCCGCAAGCCGGTAACTTTTGCGGTGATGAGGAGTGATCCCGTATTGGGATATGGCTGCACGATGCTTCCTGCATGGATACCCTTTGTTATGATTCCAGTCATAATCGGGAAATTTTTCATGGAGCCGTTCCATATATTCATCCCTGTGGGTCTTGGCAAGCACCGAAGCCGCAGCAATGGAAAGATATAGTCCGTCGCCTTTGACGATACAGATATGTGGAATCTGCTCATATGGAGTGAACCGGTTTCCGTCGATCAGCAGAAGCTGTGGTGGACTGCCGAGTTGGCCGATAGCAATATGCATGGCGAGGAAAGAGGCCCTGAGGATATTAATCTTATCGATGGTTACGGCATCGACGCTGGCGACGGCCCAGGAAACAGCCTCTGCTTCAATGATCCTGCGGAGTGTTATGCGTCGTTTCACAGTGAGCTTCTTGGAATCATTCAGCATTTCATTACAGAAACCTTTGGGTAAGATGACAGCGGCCGCAAAGACAGGACCTGCGAGACAACCTCTCCCGGCCTCATCACATCCGGCTTCAATCAGAGTATCTGTGTATTGATTCAGAAGCATCAGCTCATTTTTCAGTTAATGAAGGGAACATTTGATGAATCAAAAGGTTATTTACCAGTATCATAAAAAAATAGAGAATCAACACCCATTCAATCCGGGCAGTTTTTTTGATCGATAGCAGTGCACAGGTGATGACAAGTGCGAATGCGGGAGCAGCAATAACCGGGTGATAAATGGCTACTGGACCGGAGAAAATGAAAGACAGGAGGCTGAAGAGGATGATCCAGAGGAATAAATTGGTTTTTGCCCGTATTTCGACCGTCTTTTCAACAGGTCCGCTTTTAAAGATGTAGAAGCCGTATATGAAAAGGGTCAGCGTAAGTCCGCCAAGAATCCAGAAATCGTTCTGAAATGGGTTTGGGAAGTCGAAAACCTGGCGTGCAAAGATCACATATTCCCTTGACTTCACAGGTAAAATATCAAACCAGAAATAAACCGTTGCAAGATAGATATAGGGTGTTAGCAGGCCGATAATAAAACTGACCCATTGTCTCCATTTGCCGGAACGGAAGAGAATAAAGCTGATGAACACCAATCCGAACCAAAGTATGAATGGCAGATAAAACATGGATGCTACGGATATGAAGAAGCCGGCTGCAAAGGTCCTGTCGAGATGTTCAGGTTTTTTATATGAGATCAATAGATTATGCATGATGACAATGAGAAAAAGAACGGCAATGTTTACCGGGTGCAAAATCAGAAGCTCTGGGTAAAAGCTCATTAGAATTATAAAAGCAAGAGCCGCCAGGGTGGAATTCTTCAGTATCAGTTCATGTTTATCGAGGATAAGGTTCAGCCAGAACATTTCTACAAGGACCAGAATAAATCCTAATATAACCGCAAGAAACGGGATGGGATGAAGCAGCTCAAAAAGGAGCGCATAAAGCGGAACCGGACCATAGGGGGCCGGCAGGGAAGGAGGTTCAATAAATGCTCTCATCCAAAGGGAAAACCCGATCACCCCAATCACCAGATATTGGGCGAAAAAACTCGATTTAAAGAATTTTATGAACACGGTAGTATCTTTTCAAGTTACCTGGTAACCAAGTTGCCGAGTGACCTAGTTAAAGATCAAAGCCTATGTCGCGACGAAAATATCTTCCATCAAAATTGATCTTTTCAGCGTTACGATACGATTGATCCAATGCCTCCTTTAGAGTGTTTCCAAAGGAGGTGACGGCAATTACCCTCCCCCCGGCAGTGATCAACTGACCACTCCCTGGCTGAATGGAGGTGCCTGAATGAAAAACTAGGCTGTCGGTCACCGCTTCCCTGTAATGAATGATCTTACCTTTCTCATATTTATCAGGATATCCTTTGGATACCAACATGACGGTAGCGGTAAACCTGGGATCAATGTCAAGATTTTCAGCTTCCAGTTTCCGGCCCGCGACGGCAGTGAAAAGTCCTACCAGGTCGGATGTGATGCGGGGAAGTATCGATTCGGCCTCAGGATCCCCCATCCTGCAATTATACTCGATCATGAACGGGTCCCCGCCGACATTCATCAAACCGAAGAAGATAAATCCCCTGTAATCGATTTTTTCTTCCCTGAGTCCGGCCATGGTTGGCCTTATTATTCGTGATTCAGCTTTATCAACAAATGCTTTATCTGCAAAAGGAACCGGTGAAACAGAACCCATCCCGCCGGTATTTGGCCCGCTATCGCCCTCGCCGATTTTTTTATAATCCTTGGCTTCAGGAAGGAGCTTATAAGAAAGTCCGTCGGTAAGAATGAACATGGAAACCTCTATCCCTGTAAGAAATTCTTCGATGACCACTTTCTGTGAAGCCTTGCCGAATTTTGAATTATGTAGCATATCACTGAATTCGCGGATCGCTTCTTCGAGGGTACTGCATATAATCACCCCTTTCCCTGCTGCAAGTCCGTCGGCTTTCAAAACATAAGGTGGATGCAGTTGTTGGAGAAATTCAATTCCATCGTCGATCGATTCCAGATCAAATGTCCGGAAGTCGGCCGTCGGAATTCCATATTTCTTCATGAAGTGCTTGGCAAAGTCTTTACTTCCTTCAAGTTGTGCGGCATTCCTGACGGGACCGATCAAGGAAATTTCAGAGAGTTGAGGATCAGCCATAAAAAAGTCATGAATCCCATTAACAAGCGGATCTTCAGGACCTACAACCACCATGTTTACTTGATTGCTACAAACGATCTCCCGGATACCTTTGAAGTCGTTGAGGGAAACGGGAATATTTTTACCCAAACTTGCGGTTCCGGCATTTCCTGGAGCGATATAGAGGTTTTTCAGGTTGGGACTTTGCGAAAGTTTCCAGGCCAGTGCATGTTCCCTGCCACCCGATCCGAGTAAAAGGATGTTCATGGGAGGGTCAGGATTTTGCAGCTTTTTCTATAGTTTCCCACAGTCGGTTGGCAGTCTTTTGCCAGGAGAACAGATCTTTCCTCCTGCGGCCGCGAATGATCAAGTCTTGGCGGAGGCTTTCATATTGTGAAACTTTGTAAAGTGCCTCTGCAATTGATTCAGGGCTGAAGGGATTAACCTGAAGTGCAGCATCACCGGCAATCTCGGGCATCGAAGTAACATTGGAGGTAATGACCGGTGTGTCGCAACGATAAGCTTCAATGATCGGAATCCCAAATCCTTCGAAATAGGAAATGTAAGTCAGTGCCAGTGCGGAACCGAGAACCTTGGAGAGTTCATCCATTTCCAGTCGGCCGGTAAAAATGACATCGTCGGAAAAGATCATCCGGTTGTATGCCATATCGATATCATATGTCCACCACTTCCTGGCACCAACAATCAAAAGTTTTATATCGGAGGGTGTGGATTTTTTAAACAGGTCAAAAGCCTTGAAAAGGTTAACCAGGTTTTTACGGGGATGAAGAGATCCAATAAAAATGAAGTAGGGTTGATTCTTCGCATATTGAAGACGCACCGGTTTTTTTTCGGCTTCGGTCAGAGGATGAAAAGCATCACTGGCGCCATCATACACGATATCGATCTTATCGGCATTTACATGATATTGTTTTACGATATCCTCTTTAGAGAAGGCGGAAACAGTAGCGATACGGACAGCCTTCCGGGCATATTTCGGGAAATAGGATTTATAATATCGTCGGGTCCAGAAAGGAATATCCTCGGGATAATGTTCGAAATTCAAGTCATGAAAAACCGCCATTGACTTTACCTTGCTTTTCAGGGAAAGGAATCCGTCAGGAGAGATAAAGAGGTCGGGTTTCAATTTGTCAAGCAACTTAGGCAGGGTGATTTCAAACCATGTATAATATAGGATCGGATGTCTGGCTTGCGGGAATTGAATAATGGGAGTAACATTATCCGAGAAAATGAAACCCGGATCATATTCCCGGTCGAAAATAAAGTAAAAATGATGCTCAGGGTGCTGTGTAGTGATGCGTTTGAACGTTTCAAAAGTGAACCAGCCGATACCTTCGAGTTTATTTTGTATGAGCAATCGAGTATTGACAGCGATCTCCATCAATTATTTGTTAACTTTGTGGCAAATATCAGAATATTTTTTGAATCTTTTTCCCTCATGCAGCGGAAATTCCTAACCAATCTTGGTTTACTTCTCCTTCTTAACCTCCTGATCAAACCATTTTGGGTATTTGGTATAGACCGGACCGTACAGAATATTGTCGATGTGGGTGATTATGGTTTTTATTTTGTCATTTTCAACTTTTCATTTCTTTTTAATATTCTACTTGACCTGGGTGTTACGAATTTTAACAACCGTAACATTGCCCAAAACCATCATCTGCTGAACAAGCATTTCTCGGGAATTCTTGTTCTGAAGATTTTACTGGCTGTCGTTTATGTTATTGTTACTTTCGGCGTTGCGCTGGTTTTGAAATTCAAGGGCGATGAACTGCGCATGCTATCCATCATTTGTATCAACCAATTTTTAATTTCCTTCATCCTTTATTTACGTTCCAATATTTCCGGACTGTTGTATTTCCGCATCGACAGTTTTCTTTCTGTCCTGGACCGTTTCCTGATGATCATATTCTGCGGGGTTCTCATTTGGGGTCATGTAACTTCTACTCCTTTTCAGATCATGTGGTTTGTCTATTCTCAGACCGCTGCCTATGTGATAACCGCCCTGGTAGCATTTCTCATTGTCGTTGAAAAATCCAGATTCAAAAAACTTTCCTGGAGCTGGCCCTTTATCCTGCTAATCATAAAAAAAAGTTTTCCATTTGCCTTATTATTTCTGCTGATGGCGTTTAACAGTCGGATGGATCCGGTCATGCTTGGACTGCTATTACCCGGATCGGCAGGCCATGAACAAGCGGGTATCTATGCTTCCGGTTTCCGTATCCTGGATGCGGCCAATATGATCGCCTATCTTTTCTCGGTGCTTCTGATCCCGATTTTTTCAAAAATGCTTAAGAATAATGAATCCATTGAGAAGATGCTAAAACTCTCCTTCACCATGATCATTACCCTTGCCGTGATCGTAGCGATGAGTTGCCTTTTTTATAGCCAGGAATTGATGACATTACTCTATAAAGAACATGTCGAAGCATCCAGCGAGGTTTTTTCGCTGTTGATCACGAGTTTTATTGCCATATCAACCTCCTATATTTTTTCCACCCTCCTGACTTCGAATGGTAACTTGAAACTCCTGAACATCATCGCTTTTTGCGGAGTAATTGTAAATCTTAGCCTTAACCTTATCCTTGTTCCAAGACTGCTGGCCGTGGGATCGGCGGTTGCGGCCCTGGTTACTCAGTTTGTGACGGCAACACTGCATGTGATCATTGTCCAGCATATCTTCCGGTTTAAGGTCAATTATAAATACCTTCTTACTTTGTTTTTGTTTATCATCGGCGTGATTACCTTCAACATACTCTCGCATGCATTTATTATCCGGCTTGGTTTTATCCCTGCCAATATATCCTGGTTACCGAATTTTACTATCATGCTGGTTTTATCCATCCTTCTTGCCAGTCTCCTCCGATTACTTAATTTCGGCTCCCTGCTCAAGATTCTTCGGGGAAATGGAGCATGAGAGCCTCTTTGCCTGTAACTTCCTCTTGGACTTTTCGTATAATTGCCTACCTTTGATGAAAATTTAAGATTTTGAAAAAAAACTGATACTTTCCATATGTCCGAAGAAATTAAAAGGAGTGAAGAATTTGATTCCTCCAATCTGGTAATTTTCCTGTACAAGTGGCGCAAACCGTTGTTTATTGTGATAGTTATCGCCCTTGTGGGATCCTGGTTTTTTTCCCTTCCCTGGTTCATTACCCCAAAATTCAAATCAACCGTCATTCTCTATCCGGCAAGTTCCAGTTCCATTTCTAAAGCGCTGCTTGGAGAAAAAGTTGGTAAGAATGAAGATTTGACGGCATTCGGGGAAGATGAACAGGCAGAACAGTTGCTGCAGATTCTGAATTCCAATAAGATCCGCGATAAGGTAATCTGGAAATACAATCTCATGAAGCATTATGGGATAGACAGCACTTCAAAAATAAAATTTTCGAAACTATTCAAAGAATATGAAAATAACATCAATTTTCGCAGGACAGAGTTTATGGCAGTGCAGATCACAGTTTATGATGAAGATCCCCAGATGGCGGCCGACATAGCCAACACCATTGCTTCCCTGCTTGACTCTACAAAAAACGATATGCAACGCCAGCGCTCTGTTGCAGGATTCAAGGTGGTGGAAACCGAATACAGGGCTTTGCAGGCAGAAGTCAGGCAAATTGTCGATTCCCTGGTCAAGATCGGCGGCCTGGGTGTAAATGATGTTGACTACCAGTCGCAGGTGTTGAACCAGCAAATGGCCATTTCGATCATGAATGGAAATAGGACGGCGCAGGCAGCCTTACAGAAAAAACTTGATATTCTGGGGAAATATGGTGGTGTTTATATGTCGCTTAAGAATGCCCTGGAATTTAAAACGGAGCAACTGACGCTGCTCCAGGCAAAATTCAAAGAGGCGAAGGTTGATGCGGAGGAAAACCTCCCACAAAAGTTCATCGTCAGCGATGCCTTCAAGGCAGAACGGAAATCGTACCCGATCCGGTGGCTGATAATCCTGGTATCAACATTTGCTTCCTTGTTCCTGGCTATCATTGTAATCATGGTCATGGAAAAGATCTCCGCTTATAACGCCCATAAGAAATTTCAGCTTGGACAATCATAATGTATCAAATCACCTCTATAATAGATAACGATCAAATATCAATCTCATGGATAATTTCTTTAACAGCAAACGAATCATAGATGTCTTCATCAAATGGAAGATCCAACTGGCCGTCGTTACCATAGCGGCCATCCTGCTATCGGTCTTTTTTTCAAGTCCAATATTCATCAAGCCTTTATATAAATCTGATGCGGTGATCTATCCATCCAATATTTCGCCATATTCCGATGAAAATGAAACGGAGCAATCGGTCCAGATCTTTCAATCGAGGGATATCCGTGATAGCCTTGTGAAGAAATTCGATCTCGCCAAGCATTGGAAGATTGATTCCAGTTACCGGTTTTTCAAAAGCACACTACTGTGGATTTACAATCAACGGGTTAAAATTTCGAAGACCCCTTATGAAGCAGTGCAGATCGAAGTATGGGATCCGGATCCTCAGGTTGCCTGCAGCCTGGTCAATGGCCTGTTGGATTTTTATAATACCAAAATCCGCAGTTTGCATAAAGAAAAATTCGGAGAAGTCGTTGACAATTACAATTATATTATCGCCAGGAAGATGGCCTACCTTGATTCGCTGAAATCGGCTGCAACGGAATTGGGAACAAAATATGGCTTACTTGAATATCAGTCGCAGACCAGGGAAGTGATGCGGGCATACCTGAGCACCGGCGGTGGTTCGGTACGTTCAGCGGAAGCAAAAGTGTTAATGAAAAACATGAAAGAAAAAGGCGGTGAAATGTTACTTTTGTCGGAAATGATCCGTTCCGAAGCAGCTATGTTCAGCACGATGAAACTGGACGCCGACCGTGCACTGCTGGATTATAACCGGAACTATACCTATGTGAACGTATTAAGCAAGCCGTTTCCTGCCGATAAGAAAGCTTACCCGATCCGTTGGCTTATTGTAGTTATTTCCACTTTGGGTACATTCTTCCTTGCATTATTGATCATCGGAATGATAGAAAACCGCAGATTCCGTCAATTATCTACGGAACAACATGAGGGATAAAATAGCTGAAATAAAAAGTTACCTGGTCGGCAGTAATGTTAAATATACTTTACTGTACGTTCTTTGCGCCCTGTTTATAGGGCTGAACTGTTATTTGATCTATCGTGAAATATATTGGTTGCTACTCCTCCCGGCGCTGATGGTGATTCTTTATCTTTATTTCTACTCTCTCGATAAGATTCTGCTGCTCATCACCCTTTTGACTCCTGTCGCCATCAACATCATGCAATTCGAATTTGGGGTAGGCATCTCCCTTCCTTCGGAACCCCTGATGTTTGGCGTCCTGATCATGTTTATCCTGAAACTCGTCTTCGATAACACGTTTGATAAAAAAATATGGAAGCATCCTGTAACCATAATCATCATCATACAACTGGTCTGGATTTTTGTTACCAGTCTCACAAGCCAGATTCCGCTAGTTTCGTTCAAGTTTTTCCTCGCCCGGCTCTGGTTTGTGGTTCCTTTTTACATCTTCGGAATTCATCTCTTTAAAAAAGTCAACAATATCCGCCTTTTTATTTGGTTGTACGCCATTCCGCTGGTGGGTGTGATTTTTTATACGACTTACCAACATTCGCTCTGGGCTTTTGAAGAGAAAGCCGGTCACTGGGTTATGGAACCTTTCTACAACGACCATACTGCTTATGGCGCCATCCTTGCCTTGTACATACCGTTTTTCTGCGTGTTTGCCTTCAGCAGTGTTTATTCAAGGATGATGCGTTTCTTTGGCTTTATTGTGCTCGTTATTCTTATGATAGCTCTCTACCTCTCTTTTAGCCGGGCTGCCTGGATCAGTTTGGCGATGGCCCTGGGTATATTCCTGATCGTTATATTCAAAATAAAATTCAAGTGGATCGCCGTTGCCGCGATAATTCTTACCTCGCTTTTCTACCTTTTTCAGTATCAGATTCTCGACCGCCTCGAAAAGAACAAACAAGGCACCTCTGCTAATTTTATTGAACACATCCGTTCGATCTCAAATATTTCTACCGACAATTCAAACCTGGAACGTATTAACCGGTGGCAATCGGCGCTCCGGATGTTTGAGGAACGCCCGGTATTTGGATTCGGTCCCGGCACCTACCAATTTGAATATGCACCGTATCAACGGTCGGGTGAGAAAACATTAATTAGCACCAATGCCGGTGACCGTGGAAATGCTCATAGTGAATACATCGGGCCTCTGGCAGAACAAGGATTGCCTGCCATGTTTATCGTCATTACGCTCGTGATAACGATAATCGTGACAGCCATGAAGGTTTATCGGCGTTCCCACGACCGGGAAGTGAAAATACTTAGCTTAGCGGCCATGCTTGGCTTGATAACCTACTTTATTCATGGCATCATGAATAATTTCCTGGATACCGATAAAGCTTCCGTGCCTGTCTGGGGATTCATGGCTATTATTGTTGCCCTGGATCTCTATTCCTTACGAACCGAGGAAGAAATTTCGGGAGAATAAATTTTGGATTTTTCAGGCACCGATCTCAAGCCAGAAAGAACCCCCATGTCTTTCAACTCCATTCAGGTTTGGATTTTCCCAGAAATCAGTAAGGATGTTTTTTAATTCCTGATCCTCGCTGATAAAATAATTCGGGAGGATGGGATTAAATTTCATGGGATTTGCCAGGATCATGGCTGCAAGTACATATTGTTCCGAATAAAACCGGTCGCACATAAACTGCGGATAATCGTAAGGGAGGTAAATATCGTGGAAATGAACGATAACGCCTTTTTTCAACAAGGGAAGTATCTCCAGGAAACAAACTGTTGCATCAGAATTGGGAAGGCATCGGTGAGAATTATCGATGAAAAGGATGTCATTCGGCTGAAGTTTTTCAAACAGGGTGAAATCTTCGAGGATTTCAACCGGGTAGCGAATTACTGTGTCGGCGAGCTTATCGATGGAAGTCCTGGGGAATGGATCGATAGAGGTAATCCGCGTCGGCAACTGTGCATCGTGTATAGATTTGTACGCGACCTTAGTAGAGTTTCCCGAACCGATCTCGATATAATGTGCCGGTTTTTTCAGGCGGATCATCGAGTAGAGTGCAACAATATCCAATCCCGGTAAAAAACCATTGTTCCAGGCAGGTTGTGTCTCATCCGTTTCGATGGAAGCATCCTTTATTTGAAAAAAGACTTCCTGAAAATCAAGAAAATGATTCAGGTACTCCCTGTATGTGGCCCGCCGGGCGTCGATGGCCGAATACAATCCGGTATGCGCCGGCTTCCCGTGACCGAAACGCGGCGTCAAATTGACCTTGTACTCGAGGATCAGCTTCTGATATTGCGGCGAGAAAAGCTTCAGAAATCGCTTAAGACCGGCCATGATCACTTTTTTCTGAGAAATTCGGGTAATTGCCGGAGGGCGGCGATTTCCCGCCACTTCTTGCGCGGGTCATCGGCAGGCACCCCCCAATATGTCTTACCTCCTTCAAGCGATTTATCCACACCTGTCATAGCCAGTACGACAGCTTTTTTGCCAATGGTCAGGTCCTTATTGACCGAGACACGCGCCCAGAGGATAACATCATCTTCGATACGGCTGACACCGGCAATGGCACAATGAGCGCCGATCAGGCAATTATGACCTATATAGGTATCGTGACCGATCTGTACGTGGTTGTCAATCTTGGTTCCGGAAGATATAATGGTATCGCCCGACACCCCGGCGTCGATGGATGTCAAAGCGCCAATCTCTACATCATCGCCGATCACCGTACGGCCACACGATTCAAGCTTTTTCCAGCCGTCTGCACGGCGCTGGAAATAGAATGCATCGGCGCCAAGTACCGCATTGGCATGAATGATCACACGGTCGCCGATCACCGTATGATCATAGATACTAACGTTAGAATGAATAAGACAATTCCTCCCGATCCTGACATGATTCCCAATGAAAACTCCCGGTTGAAGAATGGTCCCTTCACCGGTTTCGGCCGATGGACTTATCGGCTGAACAGCCTTTTCAAATGGATGAAATTTTGTTACCAGGGAAACATAGGCATCGAAAGGCTTGTCATGGATCAAAAGTGACTTTCCTTCCGGACAAGGAACCTCCTTGTTGATCAATATTGCGGTGGCGGCAGAATTCAATGCTTTGCTGTAATATTTCGGGTGATCTACAAAAGTGAGGTCCCCGTTTTCCACCCTATGGATCTCGTTGATGCCGGTTACCGGGAAATCCGGATCGCCGATCATTCGTGCGCCGATAAGTTCTGCAAGTTCTTTAAGAGTAATTTGAGGTAGTTTCATCTTTTACCCTTTAACGCGTTCCGAGTAATCTCCGGTCCTGGTGTCGACCTTTATCAGTGTGCCTGCTTCAATAAAGAGAGGAATCCTAACATTAGCGCCGGTTTCAACCTTACTATCTTTAAGAACGTTGGTAGCCGTATTGCCTCTGAAACCGGGTTCAGTGTAAACCACCTTCAACACCACAAAAGGTGGAAGTTCGCAGGAAAGAGGTGTCTCCGTATCGGCGTGAAAAAGAATTTCTGCCTCCTGACCCTCCTTGAGAAACTGAGGTGCATTGATAATCTCTTCCTGGATATAAATCTGCTCAAAGTTTTCGGTATTCATAAAATGATATCCGGAATCATCCTTATACAGGTACTGATATTTTCTTCTTTCAACGCGGGCAACGTCGATCCTGACGCCGGAATCGAAGGTGTTGGCTATGACACGGCCGGTTTTGAGACTCTTTAGTTTTGTCCGTATAAAGGCCGGTCCTTTCCCGGGTTTCACATGCTGAAATTCGACGATTGAATAAAGATCATTGTTGAAATCGATGACCAGACCATTTCTGATATCTGCAGTTGTTGCCATAAAAGTCTTAATTGTAGTTTTTTAAAAGGGCTGCAAAGATAGTAAAAAAACCGACTGCGGACTGCCGACTTCTTAATTTTCTCACACAACGTTGAATAAAATGTCTTAATTTTGCTGTTGATTAAAATTCCGCGGATCAGACTCCAATTGATGAAGCAACTCCTGAAAAAACTTCTGACTTCACTTCATATCTCCTTGACCAGGAACCAGCGATATGATGCATATACCCGTAAGATACTGGAACAAATATTAAAACCAGACTCCAACGCCATCGATATCGGATGCCACCGCGGCGAGATACTCGACCTGATTATCCATTTTTCCCCTGCCGGTAAAAAATTCGGGTTTGAACCTATACCGGAGTTTTACAAATTCCTGGAAACGAAATATGCCAATGACCCCCTTGTCACTATCTCTCCAAAAGCCCTGTACGATAATACTGGAACAACCAGTTTTCAGCATGTGTTAAATGAACCGGCATATAGCGGGATCAAAAAACGCAGGTACGACGGCAAACAGGTTAAAATTAACCAGATCACGGTTGCAACGGATCTCCTCGACCGGAATATTCCATCCGATATACCGATCGACTTTATAAAGATCGATGTGGAAGGTGCCGAATTGCCTGTCATGCGTGGAGGGCTTGAGACCATCCGGCGTTGCAAACCCGTAATTATCTTTGAGTGTGGTATCGGGGCAAGTGATTTTTATGGAACCCGGCCTGAACAGGTGTACGACCTTCTGAATAATGATTGTAAGCTAAAAATATCATGCCTCAGGAATTTCCTGGATAAGGAAAAGTCGCTTTCAAAACAGGAATTCACCCATCTGTTCAATACCGAGAAAGAATATTATTTCGTTGCGCACCCCCAAACAATTAAGAATTAAGAGTTAAGAGTTTATCCAGAATCCGGAGTCACTTATAATCCTCAATCATAAGCTTGTTTTGTGCAAAGCCCGACTCGGTCCGGTGCAGGTTTGAACATATCACCAGGGTACGGTTCTTTCCCAGATCATTGATCAAATTCAGGTACCAATCAATGCCGGCAGCGTCGAGGTTCATAGTGGGCTCATCGAGGAGAAGCAGCGGCACATCGCTGAGTAACGCGAGGATCAGTTTAACACGCTGTTTCATCCCGGAGGAAAACTGACGGATGTGTTTGTGCATTATCTTTTCAAATCCCAGTAAGGATGAGGCTTTACTTATGCTATATCCGGGCAGCATGGTTTTAAAATGAAAATGAAATTCGAGCACTTCTTTCAGGGTGAACTCTTCAATAAGTTCCTGGTATGGGGCTACGAGCGTAATATGACGGAATATTTCATGATCTCCGATAGCCCGGCCAGAATGATGATAACTGATCTTCCCTGAGGTGGGAAAGAGACTGCCACAGATGATCTGCAGCAAAGTTGATTTCCCGCTTCCGTTCCGCCCGAGGATGGCCGTCGTGGAATTATCAGGAAATACAAAATCGATATTCCTGAATATCCATTCGGTACTGAATTTTTTACCAATTTTCTCAAGACGGATATCCATATCCTATTTTTCACGGACTTTGGAGTAACCTTTCATGATACCCCGGCTGGAATTAGCAATAAAAGAGAGGATCTCGTCCCGCTCAGGAGTGGCGGGCAACTCGGCTTCTATGATCTCTACCGCCTGGGAAACATTATATCCCTTAAGGTAGATGACCCGGTAGATATTCTGGATTTGGTTAATGGTTTCCATGTTGAATCCGCGACGCCGCAGACCGATAGAATTTACGCCTACATACGACAAAGGTTCGCGTGCCGCTTTGGTATATGGGGGAACGTCTTTTCTCACCAGCGAACCTCCGGAAACCATAGCATGCGTTCCGATGTGAACAAACTGGTGTACTGCCGCCATTCCACCCACGATGGCCCAGTCGTCAACGCTGATATGACCCGCCAGCATGGATGCATTGGCCATTATCACATTATTACCGATGACACAATCATGCGCAATATGGGCATAAGCCATGATGAGTGTATTGTCGCCGATAACCGTTTCATAACTTGCTTTTGTTCCCCGGTTGATGGTTGCGAATTCCCGGATGGTAACATTATTCCCGATCTTCACGATGGTATCTTCACCCGCAAATTTCAGGTCCTGCGGAATAGCCGATATGACAGCCCCGGGAAAAATCTTGCAATTTTTTCCGATACGGGCGCCTTCCATAATGGTAACATTAGAGCCGATCCAGGTACCTTCTTCCACCACCACATTTTTATCGATGGAGACAAAGGGTTCAATCACAACATTAGAGGCAACTTTAGCCTGAGGATTAACATAAGCCAGTGGCTGATTCATAGTAGGATTATTTTCGTTGTATCTGGGCCATCATTTCGGCTTCCATCACAATTTTGTTGTCGACATAGGCATAGCCCTTCATACTGATCATACCGCGACGGATAGGGGCATTCATCTGGTTGAAAAAGACAACGGTATCACCGGGCACTACTTTATTACGGAACTTCACATTTTCGATTTTTGCAAAAAGGGTCGTATAGTTTTGGGGGTCGTCAACGGTACTGAGAACCAGGATGCCTCCCGACTGTGCCATCGCCTCGATCAGGATTACCCCGGGCATTACGGGATCACCGGGAAAATGTCCCACAAAGAATGGTTCGTTCATGGTGACGTTCTTGACGCCGACTACATAATCATGACCCATTTCCAGGATCCGGTCAATGAAGAGGAACGGGGGGCGGTGAGGCAGGAGCTGCATGATCTGCTTGGTGTTGTAAAGGGGCGGCTTCGTCAGATCAAACTTATGGACATGTTCCGACCGGCGCTCTTGTTTAAGATGTTTTTTGATGAGACCGGCAAACTGAACATTGGAATAATGACCCGGACGGGTGGCGATGATATGGGCCTTGATCGGCATTCCAACCAATGCCAGGTCGCCCAGGACATCAAGTAGCTTGTGACGTGCCGGTTCATTCGGGTATTTGAATTCAAGATTATTCAAAATACCCTCTTTCAGAACTTCAACCCGTGGTTTGTTGAAAAGACGGGCAAGGTGATCCAGCTCTTTCCGGGAGACTACGCGGTCGACAAACACAATGGCATTGCTCAGGTCGCCACCCTTAATCAGGTTGTTATTCAAAAGGTACTCAAGTTCATGAAGGAATACAAAAGTTCTGCAAGTGGAAATTTCTTCATTGAATTTTTTAATATCGTTCAGCGTAGCATTTTGCGAAGGAAGAACTTTCGACTCATAATCGATCATGATCGAGAGCCTGAACTCTTTGGAAGGCAACGCGATCATCTCAACCTTCTTCTCCGGGTTGGTGTAAACGATGTTATGATTAAGTTCAAAGTATTTGCGCAATGCCTTCTGTTCGACGATCCCGGTTTTCAGAAGGGTCTCGACATAGTACCGGCAGCTGCCGTCGAGAATCGGCGTCTCCGATTGGTTCAACTCGACCAGGACGTTATCAATTTCAAGCCCCGATAAAGCTGCAAGAACATGTTCGATGGTATCGATGCGTACACCATCCTGTTCGATGCTGGTTCCACGCGAGGTATCGACGACATTGTCAACATCGGCATCAACAAGTATTTCGGAATTCAGATCGGTCCGCTTAAATTTATAACCATAATTTTCCGGGGCCGGTTTAAAGGTCAGAATTACTTCATTTCCGGTATGCAAACCTACCCCGGAAATGCTCGCCGGAGCTTTTAACGTTTTCTGTTTTTCACTCATGAGATATTCAAAGTCGTATAAAATTTACAATTTTTTAAATTCTTTTTCAAGGTGATTGAGTCTTCGAACAATATCATCAAGATTTCTCCAATGGATATATGATTTCCGGGCTCTCATAACTTCGATAGCCGGAGAACCAAGTACAATTGCCCCTTCCGTAGTGATATTACCTTCAACTCCGGATTGGGCGCCAATCTTCACATTATCGGCGATCGTCAAATGGCCCACAATCCCGACTTGTCCCCCGATCAGACAGTTCTTTCCGATCCTGGTCGACCCCGAAATACCCGTCTGGGCCGCAATCACGGTATTCTCACCAATCTCCACGTTATGTGCCACCTGGATCAGGTTATCCAATTTGACTCCCTGACGGATGATTGTCGATCCCAGGGTAGCCCTGTCGATGGTCGTATTGGAACCGACTTCCACGTTGTCTTCGAGGATCACATTCCCGATCTGAGGAATCTTCTGGTAATTATTGTCAGCTTGTGGTGCATAACCGAAACCATCAGATCCGATGATAACACCTGAATGCAGGGTACAGTTGCGACCGATTTTACATTCCCGGTAGATCTTAACACCGGGATAAAGCATGGTGTTTTCGGCTATAGTCACCTTATTTCCGATAAATACCTGGGGGTGGATGGTGACATTATCGCCGAGAATGACCTCTTCCCCTATATAGCTGAATTCGCCGACCGAACAATTTTCACCGATTTTAGCTGTCTCCGACAGGTAGGCCAATTTGGAAATACCTTTACCTCCGGTTTGGATCTGGCTGTATTTTTCAAGCAACATGGCAAATGCCGTATAAGCATTTTCAACCCGGATGAGCGTGGCAGTAATGGGGTGCAACGGTACAAAATCCTGATTCACAACAACCACAGATGCCCCTGTAGTATATATGAACGAAGCATACTTCATATTTGCCAGAAAGGTCATAGTTCCGGGTTTCCCTTCCTCAATCTTGGAAAGGTTGGAAACCCTGACATCGGGATCCCCTTCAATGGTGCCATTTAGGAAAGCAGCAATCTGTCTGGCATCGAATTCCATCCAATTTTCTTTTTTAGAAGTTATACCTATCGTAAATGAATAGGAGAACTCTTTTCGCATAATTCATTGTACGAGCGGATTATACCGAATTACAATGATGACAGGTAAGGATTTCTCAGATTCGGTATAAAACCTGCGCAAGTTACCAAAATATTTAATTAGGGTTTAAATATTTTTTTAACTACCTGATTGAGCAATCTTTACGTCCTTTGGATAACATAACACATATTTACTTACGGTAGTAGGGAGAACCGCAATATTCAGCTGCTCGGAGGCTTCGGAAATATCAAATAAGGAATCTTTACCGATTAGAATCTTTATTTTATCATGTTTCGGATTGTAGGCTTTATTTTCCACCTTGTCAAGCTGAACAAAATAGGTGATTTCTTCTTCCGTCAAGTGATATTGCTTTGCCGTCATTTTTTGAATAGCTGCCACATATACCGGGTCAAACGGTTCATTTTGCATCTCTACCCTGAAAAGTATACGGTTTATAAGGTAGTGGGAAAGCGTTGAAAGAATAGGATCGGGATGTTCCCCCCAGACTTTGATGGACGGAACAATGTCGAAATCGTCGAGCCGGGAAAACAATTCGAGCCATGATTCATCCTTCAGAAAGTCTTTTTTAAGAACCCGGTTACAGAGAAACTTTTCGAAGGTTGGCGTAGCAAACAGGACTTCCCTTTTTTCACAAAGATATTTTGCCCTGCGTAAAAGGTTAACGAGCATCATATCTGCTGAAATTACTGCGCGATGCAGGTATACCTGCCAGTACATCAGGCGTCGTGCAATGATGAATTTTTCAATGGAATAGATACCTTTCCCTTCCACAACCAGTTCATCGTTGGAAACAGTCAGGGTATTGATGATCCGGTCGGTGCTGATTACCCCCTCGTTTACTCCAGTAAAGAAACTGTCGCGCGAAAGATAATCGAGGCGATCCATATCGAGCTGGCTGGAAACCAGTTGATGAAGGAATCTCTTTGGATACCGGCCTGCAAAAATTTGATATGCCGTATTCAGTTTGGAATTAAACTTGCGGTTCAGGGCCTCTATGAATAAATTTGAGAGATCCTCATGAGTCAGGTCGGTTACAATCGATTGTTCCAGGGTATGCGAGAATGGCCCGTGCCCTATGTCATGTAAAAGAATAGCCAGAGTCGCCCCTTCAGCCTCTTCTTCGGAGATTTCAATTCCTTTTGACCGCAATACCTTGATCGCCTGGATCATCAGGTGCATGCTCCCGAGGGCATGCTGGAAACGGGTATGATGTGCCGAAGGATAGACATAATAGGTAAGTCCGAGCTGCTTGATCCTTCTCAGCCTTTGCACATAAGGGTGCTCCATCACATCAAAAACCAGATCGCTGGGAATAGTAATGAAACCATAAACAGGATCGTTGATATTCTTCCGCTTGTTTGTCGGCGGTAAAATCATGTAACTTTGTTAAAGAAAATTAAAAAATACCTGATAATACAATATACTGATAAGGAATCGGTTTGCAATAAAGCAATATTACGACATTTATAAATAACATCAAAGTAGGCATGGAGAAGGTGAACATTTTATGGGTAGACGATGAAATTGATCTGCTTAAACCACATATTATTTTTTTAAAGGAAAAAGGATATGAGGTGAACACTTCCAACAATGGTCATGAAGCGTTGGAAATTGTCAAGACCAAGGATTTTGATATTGTATTTCTGGATGAACAAATGCCGGGAATGTCGGGGATTGAAGTCCTGATGAAGATCAAAAGTGATTATCCCAGCCTGCCGGTTGTGATGATCACCAAAAGCGAAGAAGAGACCATCATGGAGGATGCGATCGGTTCAAACATTGCTGATTACCTTATCAAGCCGGTTAATCCCAACCAGATACTTCTCTCGCTGAAGAAAAACCTCGAAAATAAAAAGATCATCAGCGAAAAAACCAATTTCCAGTACCAGCAGGAATTCCGGAATATCGGGATGGAGATAAGTAACAGGCTGAATTTTGAGGAATGGATCGAGGTCTATAAAAAGATAACCTACTGGGAGCTAAAACTCGGTCAGTCCATCGAAGACGGGATGACATCGGTGCTGAAAATGCAAAAAGATGAGGCAAACCAGGTCTTCTCCCGGTTTGTCGAGAAAAACTACCTGGATTGGGTGAACAGTAAAACCAAGGATCATCCGGTACAGTCGCATAACCTGATCAAGGAAAAGATCTTTCCCCTCCTCGATGATGATAAACCTCTATTTGTTATCCTGATCGATAATCTGCGTTTTGACCAGTGGAAGGTGTTACAGCCTATTCTCGATGAATATTTCCGCGTTGAACGTGAGGATATCTATTACAGCATTCTGCCGACCGTTACCCAATACGCCCGAAACTCCCTTTTTTCAGGTTTGCTTCCTACCGAGATTGAAAGAAAATACCCGAAATACTGGGTCAATGAAGATGAGGAAGGAACCAAGAATAATTTTGAAGGGGAACTGCTTGGAGAGTTGCTGAAACGGTACGGTCGCGATATAAAATATTCGTATTACAAGGTGCTGAACCAGACCTATGGTAAGAAGCTGGTGGAGTTGATGCCGAACCTGATGGTAAACAAGTTGAATTTCATCGTGTATAACTTTGTCGATATGCTTTCCCATGCCCGTACCGAGATGGAGATCATCCGCGAGCTGGCTGACGATGAAAAAGCTTACCGTTCACTGACGCTGAGCTGGTTCCAGCATTCTCCTTTGCTGGAAATTTTCCGGTTCCTAGCCGAAAAGGATGTTAACCTGGTCATCACCACCGATCACGGGTCCATCCGCGTTGGAACGCCGGTAAAAGTACTGGGCGATCGCAATACCAATACCAACCTGCGTTATAAGATAGGCCGGGCGTTGAAATATGAGAAGAACGAGGTGTTTGAAATCCGGAATCCGGCCGATGCCTTCCTGCCAAGGGTCAATGTAAGCTCTTCGTTCATCTTCTGCCGTAACGACGACTTTTTTGCCTATCCGAACAACTACAACTACTACGTGAATTATTACAAAAACACATTCCAGCATGGAGGGATCAGCATGGAGGAGATGCTTATTCCGTTCGTGGTGTTGAAAAGGAAGTAAGTATGACCATTACCTGTAAAACAGAATATGATCTGATTCCGGCGGCAAAGAAATTGTTGGCGGCTTACCCGGATTCCCGGGTTTTTGCATTTTACGGGCAGATGGGAGCGGGTAAGACCACCTTTATCAAGGTCATTTGCGGCAGGCTCGGAGCAAAAGACATTGTTCAGAGTCCAAGCTTTGCCATCATCAACGAATACTTCACCCCGCCGGGTGAATCACTCTACCATTTCGATTTTTACCGAATAAAGAAACTGGAGGAGGTTTATGATATCGGATATGAGGATTATCTCTATTCCGGAAGTTACTGTTTCATTGAATGGCCCGAGCTCGTTGAAGAATTACTGCCTGAGACTGTTGTCCGCATCAGAATCACCGGGGAGGATGAACGGACCATCGAGTTTTAGCCGGCAGACGGCAGTCAAAAACTTAAAACCCTGGTCATATAATGATCTCATTGTTCATATCGATCCTGTTTGTCATACAACTCTTTTCTGCTTAATCCTGTTCAGTATCAAAAGGTGATAAGTCAAATCGCCGACTGCCGACTTTTTTTTTGTATCTTCGTGTAAATTTTTGACAGTATGGAAGATCAACGTCCATCCAATGTCCGTATGTCACCGGGCGACCGGCTCATGCCTCAGGAAGAGATGCTTGAAGTGGCTCGTCAGCGAAGCAACTTAACGATCGGAGTTCCCAAAGAGATTTCGCTCCAGGAAAACCGGATTCCTTTGGTCCCCGATGGGGTTGCCCTGTTATGCCGCAACGACCACCAGGTAATTATTGAAGGTGGCGCCGGGATCACGGCACATTTCACCGATCATGATTACAGTGAAGCCGGCGGTCAGATCGTCCAATCTCCCGCTGAAGTTTATAAGGCCGACATCATTTTAAAGGTTGCTCCTGTGACCGGTGAGGAGATGGAATGGCTCAGGCCGAAACAAACAGTTATTTCCACGCTGCAGATGGCCATCCAGTGTGAGAATTATTTCCGTGGCCTCCTGGCCAGAAAAGTAACAGCCCTGGCATTTGAGATGATCCGCGACAAAACCAACCAGCTCGCCGTGATCCGTGCCATGAGTGAGATTGCGGGTAGTACCTCCATTTCTATTGCATCGGAATACCTTGCTAATCCGGAATACGGGAGGGGAAAGATGTTTGGTGGATATACCGGGATCCGGCCATCCGAAGTAGTGATTATCGGAGCGGGGACCGTAGCTGAATTTGCCGCCAGGTCGGCATTGGGAGTTGGAGCTCTCGTAAAGGTATTCGATAACTCCATTTACCGGCTTCGCCGGATCCAGAACAACCTTGGTCAGCGGATCTTTACCTCCATCCTTCATCCGAAGGTCATTCTGGAATCAATGAGATCGGCTGACGTGGTTATCGGGGCAATTCATTCGCCTGAAGGAAAGACACCCTGTATCGTCACCGAGGAGATGGTAAAACAAATGAAAGAGGGTTCCCTGATCATCGATGTCAGTATTGACCAGGGCGGGTGTTTCGAGACTTCCAGGCCGACAAGTCATAGCGACCCTGTTTTTAAATTGCACGGTGTTACCCATTACTGCGTTCCGAATATTCCTTCCAAAGTCCCTCATACCGCGTCACAGGCGCTGAATAACATTTTTGTTCCCATTATTCTGAATATGGGAACAAAAGGAGGTATCGAAAATCTATTAAAACTTGACTATGGAGTAAGGCAGGGTGTATATGTTTACAACGGCATCATGACGAACCTCTTTATAAGTAAGCAGTTCAACCTTCCATTCCAGGATATTGACCTGTTGATGGCCGCACTTCATTAAAATTCAAATATTGTTGAGATGAACCTTTCCGGAAGAGTCGTAACAGTCGACCGAACCCGCATCGTTTGTGGTGGTAAGATTAATTTGGTCGATAAATTTCTCAGGACAAACTGGTCCGGAATTTCGAAAATCATTATCCTGGTGGATGAAAATACGGGCCGCATGTGTCTTCCGCTGCTGAAAGAGGGTACTACATTGCTTGAAAATGCCTTCGTATTAGAGATTCCTGCAGGAGAAGAGACCAAAACGATCCGGACCGTAATGAACATCTGGAATGAAATGCTGGTAAAAAAGGCCGACCGGAGAACAATGCTGATCAACCTTGGTGGTGGAATGGTTAGCGATCTGGGAGGTTTCGTTGCTGCAGGATTCAAAAGAGGCATTTCTTATATCAATATTCCAACTACGCTGATGGGTCAGGTGGATGCCTCGATCGGGGGAAAGACTGCCGTCAACTTTGATGGGATCAAGAACCAAGTCGGATTTTTTCATTTACCGGTGGCCGTTTTCATTTTTCCCGATTTCCTAAAAACCCTGCCGGTTGAACAGGTACGATCGGGGTTGGCCGAGATAATCAAGTGTGCCTTGATCGCCGACCCGGTGCTCTGGAACAAAGTCAGGCGAATGTCTACTTCTGACCTGAGTCATGTTGGTAACCGGTTACATGAGTTCATCTCAAAAACCGTTGCTTATAAAAACTCAGTCGTCAGGAAAGATTTCCGTGAGAAAGGAGTAAGGAAGATCCTGAATTTCGGTCATACGGTCGGTCATGCGTTCGAGTCTTTCTCCCAGACATGCAACCGGAAACCGCTTTTACATGGGGAAGCAGTAGCCCTCGGGATGATCTGCGAAAGCTATCTGTCGCACCTGAAAACCGGTTTAAGTTTGGAACAGGCTGAAGGGATAAAATCCTTTATAAAATCAATCTATCCTCCTTATCATTTTACAAATAAAGATATGCCCCATCTCACCGGACTTATGGAGCATGATAAGAAGAACAGGAATGATTTGATAAATTTCACTTTATTGAGATCCCTGGGGATGGCCCGTATCAATGTTTTGTGCAATCATGCTGAGATCAATGAATCGCTGGAATACTATTTAAAATAACTTTCGACCGGTGAAAACTTTGATCATAAGCAAGACGGATAAGACGCTTAAGGGGAAAATCGAGCTGCCTGCATCGAAATCGATCAGCAACCGTTTGCTCATCATCAGGGCCCTTTCGGGTAAGGACTTTCAAATTGATGGATTATCGGAATCGGATGACACAATTTTATTGCAAAAGATCCTTACGGGGTTGCATTCGGGGAATGGACGGAAAAAAATCATCGAAATTGATACCCATAATGCCGGAACCGTCATGCGATTCCTTACCGCCTTCCTCTCTTTTCAACCGGGAAAATGGATCCTGACCGGCTCCGACCGCATGAAACTGCGACCCATCGGTGTGCTCGTGGATGCCTTGAGAAATATCGGAGCCGATGTCGAATATTTGTCCAGAATCGGCTATCCCCCTTTGCTGATCAAGGGAAATCGTTTACAGGGAAGAGAAACCACGATCGAATGTGGCATCAGCAGCCAATTTTGTTCGGCGCTGCTTATGATTGCTCCTTACCTACCTCATGGTCTCGTGATCCATTTGAAAGGACCCTCCGTGTCGGGTCCCTATATCGACATGACACTCCAACTGATGGAATATTTTGGGGCGCGATTCAGGAAGACACGCAACCAGATACGGGTGAAATCCGGAACCTATTACGAAAAGGCTTTCAAGGTTGAAGCAGATTGGTCGGCTGCTGCGTTCTGGTATGAGGCTGCCGCATTGGCTGATGAAGTTGACCTGGAACTGATCGGATTGCGTAAAGAAAGCTCCCAGGGCGATTCCATCCTTGCCAGGATCTATCAGGATTTTGGCGTAAATACGGAATACCGAAAGGAGGGGATACGCCTCACCAGGGTACGCAAAAAAATCGATGGGTATTACTTTAACTTCTCCGATTATCCCGATATTGCGCCAGCAGTGATCACAACCTGTGCTGTTTTAGGCTTACGTGGCCGTTTTGAAGGATTACAGAGTCTGAAGATCAAAGAGACCAACCGTTTGCTGGCCCTGAGAAATGAATTTGAGAAACTGGGGATCTACGTTTCTATGGAGAGTACTCATGGGATGATACCTGTCATGGAATTCAAAGCTTCACGCATAAAATCAAAAATTGATCCATCCATCGAAACATATGGCGATCACCGTATGGCCATGACCTTTGCACCCATCGCTCTGAAAACAGGCTCTGTGAGGATTGCCAACCCGGATGTCGTACGGAAGTCCTATCCTCGGTTTTGGGAACATATGGAGCTGGTTGGATTTGAGATCCGGTGATAACTTGTTAATGAAGAATTAAGAGTGAAGAATAAAGAGTGAAGGTTTATTTTATATTTTTGGCAAATGATCGTTGATGTTTTCATTCCCTGTTTTGTAGATCAGATCTATCCTGAAACAGGGATGAATATGGTCAGAATCCTCGAGAAGCTGGGTGTGGATATTCACTATAACGGAAATCAGACCTGCTGTGGTCAGATGGCATTTAACAGCGGATTCTGGGATGAAGCAAAGAAGATGGGAGAGAAATTCCTGAAGGATTTTCCCAACGACCGTCCGGTGGTCGGACCCTCCGCATCATGCAGCGGTTTCATCAGGAACTATTATCATTGGCTATTCCATAACACGGCCTATCACCTTGAGTATAAACAGCTCAAAAGAAATTGTTTTGAATTTACCGACTTCCTGGTTAATGTTCTCAAGGTAGAGGATGTGGGAGCTACTTTTAATCACGTGGTAACCTATCATGATTCCTGCGCGGCATTACGCGAATACGGGCTTACCGATGAACCCAGGAAGTTGTTGCAAAAAGTAAAAGGTCTCGAACTTCGCGAAATGAGAGATAATGATGTCTGTTGTGGATTTGGAGGGACCTTTTCTGTTAAGTTTGAACCTGTTTCCACTGCCATGGCTGAACAAAAAATAATCCGGGCTCTGGAGACCGGCGCCGAATATATCGTTTCCACCGATTCATCCTGCCTGATGCATCAGCAGGCATACATCGACAAACATTCATTACCCATCAAGACCATTCACATCATTGACGTACTTGCCTCCGGCTTGTGATTTTCTAAAAGATGACTGCTGATAAATATTCCGGTACCATTGCCGCCGAACTGAACCTGGCTGCTGCTTTTGTCAAAAACACCATCACCCTGCTTGAGGGCGGGGCTACAATCCCGTTCATTGCCCGGTACCGTAAAGAGATGACCGGAAGCATGGATGAAACGGTCATCATGGCCATCCGTGACCGGTTGGCGCAGCTGAAAGATCTTGATAGCCGTCGTGAATCGATCCTTAAATCATTGACGGAACAGGAAAAACTCACTCCCGGGTTGGAAGAGGCGGTTAACAATGCTGCCACCATGGCCGAGTTGGAGGATATCTATCTTCCGTACCGGCCGAAAAGAAAGACCCGGGCAAGTATAGCTAAAGAAAAAGGACTGGAACCGCTGGCGAAGATCATCTTCTCTCAGAAATACGATGATATCCAAACCAGAGCAATAGAATTTGTCAGTGCCGATAAAGGTGTCAACGATACGGAAGAGGCCATCGCCGGAGCATCTGACATCATAGCCGAGTGGGTCAACGAACATGGTTATGCCCGCAAGCGAATCAGGTACCTTTTCCAGCGTGAATCGTTGATCAGGGCCAAAGTAATTAAAGGAAAGGAAGAAGAAGGAGCCAATTACCGGAGTTATTTTAGTCATGAAGAACCGCTGTGGCGTTCACCATCGCACCGCATCCTGGCTATGTTCAGGGGTGAAAGTGAAGGGTTCCTGCGGGTCTCGGTGGATGTTAACGATCTAAAGGCAGCGGAGATCCTGGAAAAAATATTTATAAAGGGAAATAATAGCTCTTCCGTACTGGTAAAAAAGGCCATAAACGACAGTTGCAAGCGGCTGTTGTTCCCCTCTATGGAGACGGAGATGCGCCAGTGGGCAAAAGCAAAAGCCGACGAAGAGGCAATACGTGTTTTTGTGGAAAATCTTCGCCAGCTTTTACTGGCTCCTCCGCTGGGACAAAAAAATGTTTTGGCCATTGATCCGGGTTTCCGTACCGGATGCAAAATCATTTGTCTCGACCGCCAGGGAAAACTGGTCCACAACGAGACCATTTTTCCGCATCCCCCCCAGAATGAAGTCAAGGAGTCGATCCACAAGATCAAAAGTCTCGTCAATGCATATAAAATTGAAGCCATTGCCATCGGGAACGGGACGGCCGGGAGAGAGACCGAACGGCTGATCCGGAGCATCCCCTTTGAAAAAGAGCTGATTGCCCTGTCGGTGAATGAGAGTGGCGCTTCGGTATATTCCGCTTCACCGGTTGCCAGAAAGGAATTCCCTGATTATGATGTGACGGTCCGCGGTGCGGTCTCCATCGGGCGAAGGTTGATGGATCCCCTGGCGGAGCTGGTGAAGATCGACCCGAAGTCGATCGGGGTGGGACAGTACCAGCATGATGTTGATCAGAACGCCTTACAGAAAAGCCTGGAAGATACGGTGATAAGTTGTGTTAATAAAGTAGGAGTGGAGGTCAACACCGCCAGTGAAGAGTTACTGACCTATGTTTCGGGTGTCGGACCTAACCTGGCAAAGAACATCATTGACTACCGCGACAAAACCGGACCCTTCCGGGCAAGGTCGGAATTCAGGAAAGTGACGCGCTTCGGTGAAAAAGCTTTTGAGCAGTCAGCCGGTTTTTTACGGATACGTGATGCCGAAAACCCGCTTGACCGTAGCGCCGTCCATCCCGAAAGTTATCAGGTAGTCGACCGGATGGCACAAAAGTTGAATTGTTCTGTCAACGACCTGATCGAAAAGGCAGGTTTGAGGATTCAACTGAAACCGGAAGAGTTTGTCAACGATAAAGTGGGTCTGCCAACCCTCCAGGATATTATCCAGGAGTTGGCCAAACCCGGTCGCGACCCCCGGCAGCAATTCGAAATGTTCGAATTCGATAAACATGTTCACACCATCAACGACCTGAAAAAAGGGATGCGGCTTCCCGGGATCGTCACAAATATCACTAACTTTGGGGCCTTTGTCGACATCGGCGTTCACCAGGATGGACTCGTGCATGTAAGCCAGATGGCCGATCGGTATGTCAAAGATCCGAACGACGTCGTTAAGCTGAACCAGAAAGTCATGGTCGAAGTGACCGATGTTGATATCCCTCGAAAACGGATACAACTATCGATGAAAGTGATTGATACTAAGAGCGGGGATTGAACGTTTACAATAGGAATTAAGAATTACGAATGACGAATGAAAGGGAGAGCCAGGTAGTTGCAAAAGCGGCCTTGGCGAGGGCACTGTACAGGAATTTGATAGCGAACGTATAAAAGCGGCCCGAGACGCAGCCGCGTTGCAATTGCCTGGCCGACCGAACATAATGACAATCACCAATTACCAATGACTAATGACTACCCGTTTAACAAAATTTAGTCTTATACTTTTTCTCGTCCTTCTCGTCTCTTTTGAAGTGGATGCCCAGCGTATCCTTGGCGGATTGTCGGTTGGGATGAACCTTACACAGGTGGATGGCGATGAATATTATGGATTCCATAAAGTCGGGCTAAATGTCGGCCCGATGGTCATTCTCCCTTTCGGAAAAAATAAAAGATGGTCGGTAAGCATGGAACTGCTCTATTCGCAGAAGGGTAGCCACCACACCGGGAATACCGATTCCACCACCTATAACTTCAAGCTCGACTACCTGGAGATCCCCGTACTGGTCCATTTCACCGATAAAAAAGTTATTTCCGGCGGCGTTGGTTTTTGTTATGGCCAGTTGATAAACCAGAAGGAGACTTTCAACAACCAACCCCTCGATACCTCTTACTATGTTCAACCCATCACCGGTCTGTCAAACAGCGACATTTCGGTAGTTGCGGACCTTCAGATCCGGCTCTGGAACCGGCTCTGGGCTGACCTTCGTTACCAGTATACCATGGTCAGATTACGGGAGGTGCAGGTCACCGACCCGACAAACAAAAACAATACCTGGACCAGGTATCAATTCAACAACGTCATCAGCATCCGTCTCACCTGGGTATTCAACCAGGAGGTCCCCGGAAAAGCCAAGAAAAAGCCGGAAGAATAGATCCTTTTTTTAGTTTCAATAATATATTTCTCTCATTATCAACTCTCTAAAATACGGCATAACTTTTGCATATCAATTTTCAACTTCACTCTCAAGATGAATATCTTAACCAGAAACCTTCTCTCTGTTTGTCGGTACCAATTAGCGTTACTTCACCTACTCCAAATTTTAGTATCCCAAATCCAACTTTAGTTTATCCTCCGGAAAATCATATTGGACCAGACAATCCTTCACTGGATTTAGACATTGATGGAGAGAGTGAAATTCAACAGATACTTATCACAGGAAATGGCAAATACCAATACCGGTTTCCATTCAACCTATTCCAGGAATTTGTTGATCGCAAACGAGATCATTAATTGCCAGGAACCGATCATCCTTCCTGATACCAATTTGAAATCGGCCAAGAAAAACAAATTCAAAGGAATAAAAGAAGACATTGGTAGTTTATCTCTGACTGTATATCCCAATCCTGCCCATGATTATTTTGTGGTTAAATCAAAATTTGATACCTTCACGGGGCCGGGTGTTCTCACTCTGTATAATTCAAACGGATGGGCGGTGGAATGCTATCCTGTTACAAAAAAGCAGGACCAGATTTTAATTCCTACGGTGAATCTGAAATCCGGGTTGTATATTCTTGTAATTGAAGAGAATGCTAAACAATGGGATAAGATTAAAATAGCAATCATTAAATAATTTTGGACCCTATGCTTTTATGTTAGGATCATTCTTGATCTGTTCTTGATTTCCTCTATGAGAATCCTTGTCTTAATATTTTCTATTTTTTTTTATTTTACAGGTCACTCTCAAATCTGGCCTAAGATTCTACTCCAGAATGAAAAGACATTCCCATTTTCAATCATTGAATATTATGATAGAGGGTATTTAATAGGTGGTTGGTATATTACAAATCAGGGAGCGCCAATTAACGGTCTGTTAGTGAAAACAGATATTAATGGTGATTTACTCTGGAATAAAAGACTTGGTGAAAATAATGATGGGACCGGCGTTTTTGATGTTGACCAAACATCTGATGGGGGAATGATAATAGCAGGATCTGTCGAGCAAACTGATCCCTGGGGTGATCCATTCATCATGAAGATGAACGCATGCGGGGAAAATGAATGGTGCAGGATTTATAAGATAGTAAGTGACACATTTGATTATGCAAATTCTATCTATCAGGTTCCGGGAGGTTATATAGCCTATATATACAGAACAGGCAGCCTTTGGGCGAACGATCACATTCACCTATTCCGTCTTGATCAGAACGGTGAAACGATCTGGCAACAGATGTATGCCCGTACCGACACTGCGTTTCTTGGAGCAGCCGGAGAACACATGATGATAACTCCCGATTATCATTACATGATCAGCGGGTACTGTTATTATCCCGATTCGGTGGGGTCGACAATAAAATACCTGAAACCATTGATCATAAAGATTGACAGCTCGGGAGTGGTAGACTGGGAAATCCCATGGCATAACGTGTCGGGAGAGATATTTCATGGAATGGCCTTCAATTCAATCGTCGATGATCAGGGTACAATATTTACATGTGGAAGACATATCGAATCTGATGATTCGATTCCTGGAGACAGGCCTACGATTATGAAGACCGATTCCTTAGGAAACGAACTCTCATATTACGACATGGTACCCGATTCCTGGCAGGCCGTGTTCTTTACCATAAACTGGTTCCAGGACTCGACCATTGCGTTGGGAGGTGGGTGGTCATATTCCTATAATGATCACCACCAGGGAGTGTTTAAAGTTGACAGGTTAGGGAATATCCTGGATTCGGTCGAGGTATTTTCAACAATTTATTCTTTCAGTGATGCCGTAACCACATTTGATAATAAACTTTTCCTTGTTTCAGGTCAACATATCAATAACCAGTGGCGTACATACATCTGGAAACTCAACTCCGACCTTGAATACGATACGCTTTATACCTATCCATATGTTTACGACAGTCTCTGTCCACATCCTATTGCCTCGGATACCATACCGCTGGATTGCGTGATTGTCGGCCTGGATGAGCCCTTCCAGAATCCCGAAACCGGAAGACTTAAAGTTTATCCCAATCCGGCGCAGGATAAGATCCATATCATGATCCCGGATCAGATCAAAACACAGACACACAGTCCGGTTTTCAACCTGACCACGGTT
>Ga0172373_10000041_pt1 | contig 175620 bp, 186 predicted proteins | sample Lak10m_2_FD_114546 | JGI IMG/M metagenome (GOLD analysis project Ga0172373, IMG submission 114546) | Freshwater microbial communities from Kabuno Bay, South-Kivu, Congo - kab_092012_10m | ecosystem: Environmental > Aquatic > Freshwater > Lake | place: Democratic Republic of the Congo... | reverse complement strand
TAAGGGACTTGAGGTCCTTCTCTATTAGGGGAGCTATAAGGTATGTGAGGACCTTCCCCATTGGGTGCACTATAAGGGACTTGAGACCCTTCTCCGTTGGATGAACTAGAAGGCATGTGAGGGCCTTCTCCATTGGGTGCGCTGTAAGGGACTTGAGACCCTTCTCCGTTGGGTGAACTAGAAGGCATGTGAGGACCTTCTCCATTAGGGGCGCTATAAGGGATTTGAGGACCTTCCCCATTAGGTACACTAAAAGGAGATTCTGCTTGACCTGGTTGAGTCACTCCCAGGGTAAATCCAACGCTAAGAGCGACGGTTGTGAGAAGAGCTTTCATAATAATCTCCGTGTTAATATTATTCTAAAAGATAGTGTAACAAGAAAGAGATAATGTTTTATTAATGTGATGTATTTTAATTGCGCATCATTTTCATGATATAAAAAAGATCCTCTTTCTATTTCTAGAAAGAAGATCTTTTTTTAACTAAGGCGCTATGATGGGTCGGAGGAGGGCACAGCCTGCATTACCGTGCGGTCATAGCATCCCGGAGTTGTTGAGATTCTTCTTGGGTAAGTCTTTGTCCTGTATTTACCTTCTTCTGAAGTTGTTGAATGAGAAGAGCTCAATCTCTCATTGGTGCCAGTGGAGAGTTAGTAGGTATTGTTGGTGCTCGGTTCGTAATGCCCTCGCGGCTCTGGAGTAGTTGAGTTTCTTCTTCGGTAAGTCTTTGGCCCCTATTTGCCTTCTCCTCAAGTTGTTGAATCTGGCGTAGAATCTGAAGTTGTTGACGTTCTTCGTCGGTAAGGTATTGCTTCCACGTACCCGCCTTCTTCTCAAGTTGTTGAAGCTGGAGTTGTCGATATTCTTCGTCGGTAAGTCTTTGACCCATATTTACCTTCTCCTCAAGTTGTTGAAGGGTTTGAGATGGAGCTCTGGCTGATGCTGCCTCTTCGGCACTCTTCATTCTCTCGTTCTCCTGCACCTGCAGCTGATCCTGCTCCTCCATGATACTCTGGAGCTGGCGAAGTTCTTTTGAGGTAAGTTTTTCTCCAGAGTTTGCCTTGTTCTGAAGTTGTTGAAGGGTGGTAGATGGATCGTCAGTTGGTGTTGACTCTTCGGCTGGTGTATTATTCCTCATTCTGGCCTTTTCCTGATCGTTCGTGATATCCTGGATCTGATGAAGTTCTTCTTGGGTAAGTTTTTTTCCAGAGTTTGCCTTGTTCTGAAGTTGTTGAAGGATGGTAGATGGATCGTCTTGGATTCCTCCCTCTTGTGAGGAAGGAGTATTACTACCGGAACCTTCTTCATTAGGTGCACTATAAGGGGATTGTGCTTGGATCGGTTGAGTCGCTCCAAGTATAAATCCAACGCTAAGAGTGGCTGTTGTTGTAAGAAGTTTTTTCATAATAATCTCCAGGTGAAAGACGGAAAAAGTGTTCTTTTAGGAGTAAGTGTAACAAAAAATAGATAATGTTTTATTAACGTTCTGGATTCGCTATTTTTATGATATAAAAAAACCCTCTCTGTTTTTCAAAAGAGGATCTTTTTTAACCTAGGACGCTAGGTGAAAGCTCGTAAAGAGCATTTGCGCAAATGTACTAGCTTCCCTCCTTATTGAGCGTTTTCTACGGCCGGAGCTCTTTCTTGCTCATTTCGCCTGTTGTTGTGTTGCACTTCCTTGGTTTGAGCCCTGTTGTGCCTCATAGTCTGGGGACTCCATACTTCCAAGCGCTGGATCTGCGGGTTGTGGAGCACTTCCTTGATTTGAGCCCTGTTGTGCCTCATAGTTCTGGATCTGTTGAGCTTCTTCTGGGGACAGATCTCTTCCTTGCTCAGCCGCCTGTTGTTTTATCTTTTCTGGATCATAGCCGGGGGGGAAAACACTGCTGTTAGATGTTGGATCTGGTGCCGTTGTGTTCTGACTCTCAGCTTGTTGAGCGGCCATTTTCTCTCGCTCGAGATCGCGTTCTCGGTCTCGTTGGACTCGTTCAAAGTCAGTTTGCTCAGTGTGTTCAAGTTGTTGAAGTCTCATTTGGTCGCGTTCAAACCGTTCTATGTCCTCTCGTGGAGTCCGCTCAAATTCTCGAGTGTCTTGTGGTTTGCGTTCAGATCTCACTGCCGCTAATTGCACAGAGGAGCATTTTTTTACTGTAAAGTCTCCTTGTCCGTTAGGGGCTACGGCTTGGATCGGTTGATTTGCTCCAAGTATAAATCCAACGCTAAGAATGGCTGTTGTTGTAAGAAGTGTTTTCATAATAATCTCCTTTGAAAAGATAAAATATGTTTCTCAGAGATAGTGTAACAAAAAATGGATAATGTTTTCTTAATGTGATCTATTTTTGTAATACCCTCTTGTTTTATATAAAAAAACCCTCTTTCTAATATTAGAAAGAGGGATGTTTTTAGAGGTTAGAATACGATTACGGTGTCTTACAGACTAATATTAAAAGATAACCCTGGCTGAACATAGTAGGGTTGTGGTGCATAATAATAGGGAACAACAGGGACAACAGGCTCATAGTAATAATATTCTGGAACAACGGGTTCATAATAATAGTAACTGGGTGCCCAGTCTGGATAGTAAGTCCACCCGGCAGGTGCTGTTTGGGCGTGTTCTTTGTTAGGAGTCATAGGTTGAGTCAAAGCTGCTTTAGCCGGCTGATGAGTGTCAACCGCAAGAATGCTTCCCAAAATGAGTATTGTTGTGAGTCCTTTTTGCATGTGATTCTCCTTCAATACATATTAACATTATAATTATATATCATAAAAATATAATATTATGTTAATTATTGTAATTTTTTTAATAAAAAAATGACTCTTTGGATAAAGTTGCCAAAGAGTCATTTTTTGTTATGCTGAAATCGCGTCACCAGACCCGAAATCCCCAGCCAGGATGACGCCAGCCCCATCCACCCCAGGGACGATGCCAATACCCATAATGATGCCAGCGCCACCATACGGGTGTCACTTGGCTCTGATCTGTGTCGGAAGTGAGTGGTTGAGTAACCGCAGCTTCAGTAGGTTGGGTAGCGTCGATTGCAAGGACCGCTCCAAGCACCGCGGCTGTTGTAAGAAGTTTTTTCATAGCATCCTCCATTTGATTTATAATAACAATAAAACCATCAACATTAATACATTATAAACATTTATATATTTATAATTTATTAATTGCTTTGTTTTTTTAAATAAAAAAATGGCCCTGTAGATAAAATCTCTAGAGGGCCATTTTTATTACACAGAAATTTGCTTATACAAATTCAGATTGAATCAAAGTGATTACCAACGCCATCCGCGATGTATCCCACCGAAGGGGCCAACCCAATAGTGATGGACATACCCATAAGGGCCGACTCTCCAAAATCCTGCATCTGTCACCTGACCTTGATCAGTGCTGGAGACCACAGGTTGAGTCACAGCAGCTTCAATAGGTTGGATTGCTTCGAGCGTAATGACAGCTCCAAGAATCATGACGGTTGTTAGAACTTTTTTCATAAAGGCCTCCCTTAATTAAAAATAAAAAACCAGAAGATACATCTCTTCATTATTATATAATACAGTTTAACTTATTAATAATTAGTTAATCTATATTATTTGTTAATAACAAAAATGACCCTCTGTGGTCTTGTTCAGAGGGTCATTTGTGTTAAGTGTTCGTCTTAAGTTACTCTAAGAGGCTAAGGCAAAATCGAGCGACAGCCACATGCTAGTGTTATTTGGCTGTGATCTGTCTGGGAAACAAGAGGCTGCGTAACCACGGCGTTAACAGATTGTATAGATTCAAGGGTTATAATGGCTCCAAGAATCATAGCTATTGTCAGAAGTTTTTTCATAACATCTTCCATTAATAAAAAGTTCTAATTCCTTTTTTAAAAACTAAAGAATAAGGACAACCCTGGGCTTACGGGCCCATAATCATAATAATAGGGCCCATAGGGATCTCCCCAATATGGATTACCCCAGTATGGAGCCCCAAAGCCCCACCCAGCATGAAAACGGGCTGGTGTAATCAAAGTTTGATGCGTCCCAGCAATAGTTGCGTGTGCGCCCATGGCTTCAGCAGGTGAATTGGCTTCGAGCATAAAAACAGCTCCGAGAGCCATAACTGTTGTTAAAAGTATTTTCATAACATCCTCCACTAACAAATAAATTTCTCATCTATTATTATATCATTGTTTTAAATAAAGCATAATTTTATTTAAGATTTTTTGTTAAAAGTTACTATAGTCCTTCCACTGACCATAGTTTTTCCATGTGCCATAATCTTTCCAATCCCCATAATCCTTTATAGAAGGAAGAGTAAGATTGGAGGAAGATGGCGGTGGAGTGGTTGAAGATTGAGGAGTCTGACTCGTTTCGTTCGGAGATCCAGACGTGGTGGTGTTAGGCACACCTGTGGTTTCGGGAGTTGACGTGCTTCCACGAGTGGACTCAGCTGGGGCGTTGGGTATTACTTGAGTACTGGTTTCTGGACCTGCGTTGGGCGTTACTGCAGCTTGAGGAGGAGTGCTGGAAGGTGGCGTTATGTTTTCAGGAATAGGGATTGGCAGTATAGTTTCAGGAGTAGGGATCGGCACAGGAGTTTTATGTGGCACTATATGTTTAGGAGGATGAGGAATTGTTATAGGGAGCTCAGATATAGGTTTAGGCGCAAGTGCGGCTTCTGTTAGTTGACAGAAGCCAACTGTAAAAGTAACTCCAAAAATTAGTGCCACAAAAAATGTTTTCATAGAGCTCACCAATCAGAAAATATAGTTATGTGTTGTGTATTTTAATATTATAATATTATTGATTAATAAGACGTTAATTTTTCTTTTGTAATAAGTCTAATGATAGAGATGTCCCTAGTTTTTCAAGACATTCTTTGAGGCCTGGATCAACAATATGGTGAGTGTGACTCTCGACCCACTCTGTTTCTTTCTGGGATAAAGTTCCAGAGGATTTAAGAGAGATTACTTGAGACGGAACAAATCCATGGGTCATGCGCAACTTCGTAAGAGCTTTATAACCAAAGAACGTGTTGATCTGTTCCAAGATTAAATCTTGGGAGAACTGTAGCAGAAGCGCCCCTGCCGATGTAACGCTCAAATGAAGAGTCCCTTCAGTCTTTTTGCCTTTCGGAAAAGTTATTTGTTCTGGAATAGCAAGGCGTGCAAATTTTTCCCCGACGAGCTGAGGCCAGTGAGTAATAATTTTTCCTTCCATCAGGCCACGGGCTTTAAAAACTGGCTTTACAATTCGTTGTGTATAAAGGCCTAGGCGCGTAGGCCAGCTTTTGTTAGGGTGTCTCATAAAATTAAAATAAGTGTTTTTAAAAGGAAAGAGCAAGTGTTTTCAACCCTCCTCTTAGCGTGGTATGATAAAAACAAGCGCGACCTTCCCTGGCGTTTATCTCCTTCAAATCCTTATTATACTTGGCTCAGCGAGATCATGCTGCAGCAAACAACCGTTGCAACGGTGGTGCCTTATTTTTATGCGTTTGTTGAAAAATGGCCGACAGTTCAAGATTTAGCGGGAGCCTCTTTGGATGAGGTGTTGGTCGCTTGGCAAGGGCTCGGGTATTATTCGCGAGCTCGGAATCTTCATCGCTGTGCACAATTATTGGTGGAGAATTTTCCTGTCATAGAAGCAGATTTTTTAAAACTTCCAGGAATTGGTCCTTATACAGCGGCAGCTATTGCTTCTATTGCTTTCGATCAAAAAGCAGCCGCCGTGGATGGCAATGTGGTACGAGTCTTAAGTCGTTATTTTGCTATAAAAACACCTCATCCCGTGCAAGAAGTGAAAGAAAAACTTTTGCCTCTTGTGCCTGAGAAAAGGTGTGGGGATTTTACCCAAGCCTTGATGGAATTGGGGGCCTTGATTTGTCGCCCAAAAAGTCCGATGTGTTCCGCATGTCCTCTTCAAAAAGAGTGCCAAGCTCATACCCTAGATAATTCAGAAGATTTTCCGTTTAGCCCCCCCAAGCAAAAACTACCCACTCGATACACAACAGCCTTTATTCTGAAGCGAGAAGATGGGGCGATCTTGCTTCGAAAGCGTCCTCCCCAGGGGTTGCTAGGCGGCATGATGGAAGTGCCTACAACGCCTTGGGAAGAAACGCCTCATGAAAAAAAAGGACGCCGGGTACGCCATACGTTTACCCATTTTCACTTAGAGGTGGATGTGTGTCACCACAAAGATATGTCAGCCTTTGAGGGAATCTGGGTCCATCCGCAAGAGCTAAGAAATTATGCGCTGCCTACATTGATGAAGAAAATCCTTAAAGGGGAGTAGCTATGGGATATGTATAATATCCCATTTACATTTTTTCCCACTTCTGTTAGTATTAAATAAGTAATTAGGAGTATACAATTATGTGCGCACTTCATACATTAGCGAAGGTGTTACGACCTGACTCAAAAGGGAGAGTGAGCCTTGGAAAAATGGCTGAAGGTGTGAGTAGTTTTAGAGCTACCTATGATAAGGAGTCGCATAAAATAATACTGGAACCTTATGGTGAGATTCCCCTTCAAGAAAAATGGCTGTTTGAGAATGAAGTGGCCTTAAAACGTGTTAAGAAAGGCTTGCTTGAATCGTCAAAAGGGTACTTAGAAGACAGAGGAAGTTTTTCCAAATACATTAAAGAAGAGTAAAGCTTAGATGAGGTTTAAGCTTAAGTTTACCGAAGAAGCTGCCTTAAATTTGACCATACTAGAAGATAATCCAAGTTTTCAAAAACGACTTAAGTCTGTTAGAAAGGCCTTAGGGTATCTTGAAGAAAACCCTAAGCATCCAGGCCTGAATACCCATAAGTATACCTCCCTAACTCGAGAATTTGGAATAGAGATATTCGAAGCTTATGCTGAAAATAAGACGCCTCACGCCTATCGGATATTTTGGCACTATGGACCAAAAAAAGGAGAGATAACGATCATTGCTATCACTCCCCATCCATAGCTGTTGAATCCGTAATGAGTCTGTTTCTACAATCCCCCCTTGCGAAGAAAAAGAGAATGGAGTAGGGGTATAGAGGTTTGTTTTTCTTGGATGACTCTATGGCTGCACCCCTTCCGTTAATTCTTGATTGTGATCCTGGTGTTGATGATTTCGTTGCTATTTTAATGATTCTTGCTGCTCCTGAGCGCTTTAATCTTCTTGGCATTACGGTTTCAGGGGGCAATGTTGCGCTAAGGTATACAGCTGAAAATGCTCTTAAGGCATGCGAACTTGCTAGAAGACAAGACGTTAAAGTTTATGCGGGATGTCCTGGGCCACTTTTGCGGGCATTAGCGGTCGAAGACGGTGTTCATGGAGAGACGGGGTTAAAGGGGATAACCCTTCCTTCACCGAATTTAAAGCTTCAGCCAGTACATGCAGTAGATTTTCTGATTGAAACCTTAATGACATTTCCTCAAAAGGTGACGGTGGCGACAACCGCTCCTCTTACCAATCTCGCTCTCGCTATTGTGAGAGAACCACGTATTTTAGATAATATTGAAGAAATCGTGACCATGGGTGGATCTATGCAGTTGGGAAATATTACCCCTGCGGCAGAGTATAACTTTTATGCTGATCCCGAGGCGGCCCATATTCTCTATACGTGTGGAAAAAAAATTACGACCATTGGGATTGATGTAACCCATCAAGCCGTTGTTTCTCTTGAATGGTTGGCACATCTTGAACGCCTAGAAAATCCTGTCGCCAAGACTGTGTTTCCCATGCTTCATGCTTTTCGTGATTACGATATGAAATACTTTGAACTCGGAGGAGGGGCTCTTCATGATCCTTGTGTCATTGCTTACCTTCTAGATCGTTCTCTTTTTAAAGGACGAGATGTCCATGTGGAGATCGATACATCTTTTAGTCTTACACGAGGGCGTACGGTTGTTGATTGGTGGCATAAACGAGGACTACAGCCTAATGCTCATGTGTGTAATGAGGTGAATGTGGAGAGGTTTTTTGACCGCCTTCTGGATCTTTTAAATTTTTATGGAGGGAAAGCTCCATGACAAAGACTCAAATCATTATGGATTGTGATCCAGGGCTTGATGATGCGGTTGCCCTTTTGCTTGCTTTAGCGTCACCCGAAGATATTGATCTTTTGGGGGTGACGACGGTTGTTGGAAACTGTTCTGCAGATTTAACTCAAGAAAATGCTCGTCGAATCTGTGAGTTAGCAGGTCGAACAGATATGAAAGTTTTTCGAGGGTGTTCGCGTACTTTTTTTTCGAGAGTGGCGCCTTCTACCTATGTGGGGACGGATATTCATGGAGAAACAGGACTGGGAGGATGTAAACTTCCTCCGCCAACCATGCCACTTCAGCCCGGAGACGCGGTAAGCTATATTATAAAAACGCTGTTGGAAGCTCCCAAAAAAATTACGTTGGTTCCCACGGGATCGCTCACGAATATTGCCTGCGCTTTAATTATGGAACCGCGGATTAAGGAAAAAATCGAAAAAATTGTACTTATGGGTGGATCCATTGGGCTTGGAAATATAAGCCCTGCGGCTGAATATAACTTTTACTATGAGGCGCAAGCAGCTTATATCGTTTTTACATCAGGCGTTCCTATTGTCATGATAGGGTTGGATGTGACGCGTCAAACGCAAACTTCAGAAGAGTGGCTGCAAACAATTGAATCTATGAATACTCCCGTTTCTCAGGCGGTAGTAGATATGTTATCCCATTATTACCGTCCCAATGCATTTTTAGAGCCCGGCGTTACGGGAGGCGTTTTACACGACCCTAATGTTATTGCTTATCTTATTAATCCAGACCTCTACAAGGGGCGTCATGTATATGTTGAAATTGATGTTTCTCCTACCATTATGGCGGGACGATCTACGGTTGATTGGTATGGAAAACTGAACTTAGAGCCAAATGTTTACGTAATGAATGAAGTCAACGTTCAAGGGTTCTTTGATCTTTTAACAGAGAGATTGGGGAGATATGGCAGTCAGCAATACTCTTCTTAATCTGTCATCACAGCCCCTCTCTCTTTCACCCCATCTCACTGGGGTTTTAGAGATTGATACAAAAGCCATTGTTCGAAATTACAAGGTGCTTCAAGGGATGCTCCCTTCCAGTGCGTGCGCTGCAGTGTTAAAGGCTGATGCCTATGGCTTTGGCACGCAAGAGATTGCTCCTGTCTTATTTCATGAAGGATGTCAGCACTTTTTTGTAGCCCATGTTGAAGAAGGGTTACTCTTAAGACGGCAACTCAGAGATCCTTCTATTTATGTATTATCAGGCCTTCTTCCTGGCACAGAAGGTCTTTTTGTAGAAAATGGTTTGATCCCCGTTCTCAACGACTATGAAATGGTTGAAATCTGGAGCAAAGAAGCCCAAAAACAAGGGAAAAAACTTCCTTGTGTCCTTCACATTGACACGGGCATGCGGCGCAATGGTTTTGATCGAGGAGACGTTGAAAAACTTCTTAAATCCCTCTCTCTTCTAGATTGCTTTGATGTAGCGTTTGTGATGAGCCATCTTGTGTCCTCCCATGCTGCAGATAATCCCCTTAATGAAGAGCAAAAAAGCTTATTCGAAAGTTTTCTAAAGCTTTTGCCAAGGGTAAAAGCAAGCCTTGCCGATACGGGAGGAATCTATTTAGAGTCATCGTTTCATTATGATGTAGTGCGTGCGGGTAAGGGACTGTTTGGCCTTTATACGCCTCCTGCTCACAAGCTAGCGCTTGAGAGTTGTCTTAAGATGTTAGGGCGTATTCTGCAAATCCGCACAGCTCATAAGGGAGAGAGCGTAGGGTACGGGGCGACCCATCTTTTGAGTCGAGACAGTAAATTGGCGACCCTCGGGATTGGGTTTGCGGATGGCTATGATCGCCGCTTAAGCAATAATGCGGTTGTTGATATCCAAGGATTTAAGGCCCCTGTGGTGGGAAGGATTTCCATGGATTATACCGTTGTAGATGTGACAGATATTCCAGAGTCTCTCTGCTATGTAGGAGGGTGGGCAGAATTCGTTAATAAAACTCTCACTCTTGATATTCTCGCTCAAGCCAGTGGAACAATCTCACGGGAACTTTCCACCCGATTTGGGTCTCGACTTTATCGCCTGTATAAATAACCTTAGTTTTGAGTAAGGAATAAACTTCTACCTTGTCATCCTTGACTTAGAAATTCTAAGGATTTGCTTCGCAAATCAAGAATTTCTAAGTCAAGGATGACAAGACAGAAACTATATTGGCAGCGCTCCCAAAATCGGATATAATCGGATAAAATTGCGGATATTAAATTTATGATTAAGTCTGAAGATATTGTGATTACACCAGAAATTCTTCAAATGGTGGCGGAGCTGGACGAATTCAAAGGGGCGTGGCAATTGCTGGGAAAGCTCACGCCAGATCGTTTGTACGCCTTGCGAAAAGTGGCTACCATCGAAAGTATCGGCTCTTCTACGCGTATTGAAGGATCAAAGCTGTCTGATCGTGAAGTAGAGGGGTTACTGTCTCGTATTGAAACCTATTCCTTTAAATCTCGGGACGAACAAGAAGTTGCGGGTTATGCCTTCGTGTGTGAGGAAATTTTTGAAAAATTTGAGGCTATCCCTTTAACGGAAAATACCATTAAGCAGCTTCATGCGTGGTTACTGAAATATTCTGATAAGGACGAACGCCACCGAGGAGATTACAAGAAACTTGCGAATCACGTTGAAGCTTTTGATGCGGACGGGAAGAGCTTGGGTGTTATTTTCGAAACAGCGACTCCCTTTGAAACGCCTCTGAAGATGCAAGAGCTTATTTCATGGACTCGAGAGGCTTTTGAAGTGAAAACCCTTCACCCCCTTTTGATTGCTGGAATTTTTGTTGTTGTCTTCTTAGGGATCCACCCGTTTCAAGATGGAAATGGGCGTTTGTCGCGTATCCTCACAACTTTACTGTTGCTCAAATCTGGCTATGCGTATGTTCCCTATAGCTCCTTTGAAAGCGTTATCGAAGCCAACAAGGAAGGCTATTATTTGTCCTTAAGGCGGACCCAGCAAACCTTAAAAAAAGGACATCCCGATTGGACCCCATGGATTTTGTTTTTTCTGAGATCCATGAAAAAACAAAAAGATTTATTAGAAAAAAAGGTGGCGCGCGAAAAGATATTAACATTCCAGATGCCAGAGCTTTCGGCGATGATTATCGACCTTATTCAACAGCATGGAAGGCTCTCTGTGCGTGATCTTGAAACCCTAACGGGGGGGAATCGCAATACGGTGAAAAAACATCTGCAAGAGCTTGTGGAGTCTAAGTATTTGCTGAGACACGGTAAAGGGCGCGCAACGTGGTATACGGTTCAGTGATCAATGGTGCAGTGCACCACTGATCATTTAAAAAATTACTTCTTCTTTGTGGAGACCGTTTTTTTTCTTGCTTTTTTTGTTGCTGAGCTTCCTGAGCAGGATCCACAGGTTAATGATGCGCTACAGTTTGAGATGTTCTCAGTACATGTTGAAACGTCAAGGGTGGTATCTGCATGCCGGCCCACTTCGTCATAGCACCGGCAGGAAAGTATTGGCTCGCCGCCTGCTCCAAAGGTACAGTCTTTACATGTATTCCCAAAACTTCCTCCTAACAATGAGAATAACGTTTGGGAGAGTTGGTAGGATGGAGTACATGCTGCTGGTGATGTAGTTTGACAGTCTGGCCAGATCGGAATGTTCCATTTATTTCCTGATAGAGATGGGGAAGAAGTGCAGTAACTGGAATTTGCAACACAGATAGGCAAGAGACTAGGGGATGAGGCCGTCTCGCAAGCCTGGGCTTGGTCTGCGCAAAAATCCGCATAGGCCCCATGGCCCATTGTCAGGATATTGGCGCAAACAAGTAATTTTAAGGTTAATTTGAGCATAGGGGCCTCTTGTTTTTCTAAATTGTTGGCATTCGTATGCAAAAATATAGACCCTATTGATTAATAGAGTGTTAAGAAGAGAACTGTTTGTTGTTCCCAACTGTCTTATTGAGGATTGACACCCTTCAAAACACGTATACTATATGTAGGATTCTAATGGTGCTTCGCTACTAAATGTAGTGGTGCTTAAAAGGGAATCCGGTGAAAAGTATAGCTTTAATGCCGGAGCTGCCTCCGCAACTGTAAGCGGCGAGTGTTTTATTCAACATGCCACTGAGGTAATTTGCCTTGGGAAGGCCGAATGAAATGCAACGACCCGTGAGCCAGGAGACCTGCCGTTAGACATAACAACTATCGGGCGGGGTGTACCGGTTGAAGAAAATTGAATTACATTGCGTATTCCTAGTTTTCAGCCACCTGCTCTCTACTATAGAGAGGGTATCATGCTAACTAAAATGTACGACTTTGACCGTAACGGCTATCTAGTGAGTTACGATCCCACATGTACAATCGTTCCATTTCCTGAAACTCAAGAGCAAAAGCAACTTTACCGTAAGGCAGCAGAAGAACCTGTTCAAAAGGCTAAAGTCGAAATTTCTCAACTTACGCTCGATTATAAACGTGATGTTTTGCTTACTGATTTTGGCAAGGCAACGCTTGATGATCGTTATTTGTTGGAAGGCGAGACTTACCAGCAGATGTTTGCGCGTGTCGCCTGTGCTTATGCCGATAATGTTCAGCACGCACAGCGGCTATATGATTATATTTCCCGCTTATGGTTTATGCCTGCAACACCAATTCTTTCCAATGGTGGTGCTAAGCGTGGATTACCGATTTCCTGCTTTCTCAATACCGTCAGTGATTCGCTTGATGGGATTGTTTCGACTTGGAACGAAAACGTATTGTTAGCCTCAAACGGTGGCGGCATTGGCACTTATTGGGGGTTTGTGCGTGGCGTGGGTGAGTCCGTAGGACGTGCTGGAAAGACATCAGGCATCATTCCTTTTGTGCGTGTTATGGATTCGCTAACGCTAGCGATTGCGCAAGGTAGCCTCCGACGCGGTTCGGCGGCTGTATATCTTGATATTCATCATCCTGAAATTGAAGAATTTTTAGAAATCCGTAAGCCTTCTGGTGATTTTAATCGTAAGAGCCTGAACTTGCATCACGGCATCAACATCACCGATGAATTTATGGAAGCTGTGAAACATGATAGAGAGTTCGGACTGCGCAGTCCAAAAACACAGGAAGTATTACGCAAGGTCAATGCACGTCAGCTTTTCCAGAAAATCGTGGAAATGCGTCTGCAAACCGGCGAACCCTATTTGATTTATATCGATACTGCCAATAAATTCATGCCTAAACACCAACGGGAGTTGGGACTTACAATACGCATGAGCAACTTGTGTAGTGAAATCCTCCTTCCTAATGGTCCTGATCATTTGGGCAAAGACCGTACGGCTGTTTGCTGTCTTTCATCGCTCAATGCTGAAACTTGGGATGAATGGTGCAATGACGAAATGATCGTAGAAGATGTGTTACGCTTCCTCGATAACGTACTACAGGAATTCATTGAGACTGCACCGGACGGTATGGCACGTGCTAAATATTCAGCAAAACGAGAACGCTCAGTAGGGTTGGGCCTAATGGGCTTTCACTCCTTCTTACAAAGCAAAGGTATTCCCTTTGAAAGCGCAATGGCCAAAAGCTGGAACTTAAAAATATTTCGCCAAATTCGCCGTTTAGCTGATGCAGCGTCAGTTACGTTGGCTGAAGAGCGTGGGGCTTGTCCGGATGCAGCTGAGCGGGGTATTAAAGCTCGCTTTAGCCATAAACTCGCCATTGCAACCACTGCCTCAATCAGTATCGTTTGTGGTGGAACCAGTGCGTGTGTTGAGCCGATTCCAGCTAATACCTACAATCATAAAACGTTGTCAGGAAATTTTGTGGTCAAGAATCCTCATCTGAAGAGTTTGCTAGAACAAAAAGGCATTAATAACGATGTTACGTGGCAGTCAATTGTGGAAAACGAAGGTTCGGTACAACATATTGCACAACTTTCACAAGATGAAAAAGACATCTACAAAACAGCTTTTGAGATCGATCAGCGGTGGATAGTAGAGTTGGCGGGCGACCGAGCTCATTATATTTGCCAAGGACAATCTATCAATCTGTTTCTACCCTCCAACGTTGATAAATGGGATTTGCTCATGTTGCATTGGATGGCATGGGAGAAAGGCGTAAAAAGTCTTTATTATTTACGTTCTAAATCTATTCAGCGTGCAGAATATGCAGGGGGTGAGGGCAAAGAGATCAAGCAGCTCGAAACAGAACGTACCGATTATGAGGAGTGCTTAGCATGTCAGTAAATTATAGCGATCAAAATCCCTATGAACTTCAAGGTAAAGGTATCGTTGGGCTCCTTGAAACGTCTGGCTCATATAATATTGAACGCTACCCTTGGGCATATTCAGCATGGAAACGCCAACAGCAAATTCATTGGATGGGCGAAGAAGTTCCGCTAGGTGAAGATATTAAAGATTGGAATGGAAAAGAGCTTGCTGAAAGTGAACGTAACTTGCTTACCCAGATTTTTCGCTTTTTCACCCAATCGGATATCGAGGTCAGTGATAATTATTTTAAGCGCTACATTCCAATTTTCCAGCCTTTAGAAGTGCAAATGATGATGGCAGCCTTTACTAATATGGAAACAGTGCATATTGATGCCTACGCATTACTCCTAAAAACGTTGGGCATGCCGCAGGTTGAGTTTGAGGCATTCCATAATTACGCAGCGATGCGCGCAAAAGCAGATTATATGAAAACTTTTGGCACTCATTCTTGCGCTGATGTAGCTCGCACACTTGCCATGTTTGGAGCATTTACGGAAGGTATGTCTTTGTTCGCTAGCTTTGCTATGCTGATGAACTTTCCGCGTTTTAATAAAATGAAAGGCATGGGACAGATTGTTTCATGGTCAGTGCGCGATGAATCGTTACATTGTGAATCAGTTATCCGTCTATATCATGAATGGGAGAATGAAACCGGCGCAGTCACAAAATCAGTCGCTGATGACATTATTGATGTTGGTAAAACGATGGTAGGGTTGGAAGATAAATTTATTGAACTTGCTTTTGAATTAGGCGGTATTGAGGGTATGACGGCAACAGATATTCAATCTTATGTGAGATATATTGCCGATTGGCGACTGACACAGCTTAAGCTTACTCCTTGTTATGGTTATTTTACAGGCACAGCAGGGGAATATAAGCAGACAAAAGAGCATCCTTTGCCGTGGCTTACTGCTATGCTCAACGGGGTAGAACATGCCAATTTCTTTGAAGCGCGTGCAACAGAGTACTCTAAAGCAGCAACCAAAGGCGAATGGCATGGCGATGGTGGCGCATGGGCAACATTTGATAGTTTGAAGAAAAAATCGGCAGCATAATATCGAACGAAAATTTCTGGTCAAAAATTCCTGCTGGCGGAGGGGATGGGATTCGAACCCACGATAGAACTTTCGCCCTATAACGGTTTAGCAAACCGCCGCCTTCAGCCACTCGGCCACCCCTCCAGCGTTTTAGCTGGTAAATCTTCGTTGTGAAGGTGGCTAAATTTAGCTGGCCATGAGGTCCTCTGTCAATTAATGTTTTCTTTTTGGAATTTTGAGAGCAACACTATAAGGAGTGATCTTCATTGGCTGTCTTTTTACATGAGATGTTTAAAAGTAAGCCCACAATTTTGCAGGTTATTCCTGCATTGACGAGTGGGGGCGTTGAGATTGAGACGATTGAAATTGCGAAAGCTATTGTAGCTGCTGGGGGAAGAGCTATTGTTGTTTCAGGAACGGAAAAGAACAAAATAAAGGAAGAAGGAATTGAATTTAGAACACTTCCTTTGAACACAAAAAATCCTTTTCGAATCTCTCAAAATGTCACGCATCTCAAAAATCTTATGCTTCAAGAGAAGGTGGATCTCGTTCATGCGAGGTCGCGAGCTCCTGCGTGGAGCGCCTATAAGGCAGCACGAGCTTTGAAAGTACCTTTTGTTACAACTTACCATGCGGCCTATAGTGCAGGCTCGATGTTGAAAACTGTTTATAATTCTATTATGGCACGAGGAGATCGGGTTATTGCCATCTCTCGCTTTATTGAAAATCATGTTATTGAAAAATATAAGAAATTTTCTTGGTTTGAGGCGACAAGAATTCGCCTTATTGAACGGGGAATTGATCTTCAACTTTTTAATCCCGCGACCATTTCTAAGGAGCGTGTCAAGAGAGTAAGAGAGGAGTGGAGAATGCTTCCTTCCTCACGTCTGATTCTTTTGCCTGGAAGAATTAGTCGCAAAAAAGGACAAGAATTCTTAATTAATGCCCTTTCTCGGATGAAAGAAAAAGATGTTATCCTTGTTTTAGCTGGGTCGGATCAAGGGCATGAGTCTTATCGAGATTTTCTTTTACAGTATGCTGGCTCTCTAGGCCTTGGAGATCGGGTTAAATGGATTCATCCTTGCTCAGATCTTCCCGCTGCTTATCAACTTGCCGATGTTATTGTGTGTCCTTCTCTTCTTCCAGAAGGATTTGGAAGAGTTATTGCAGAAGCACAAGCTATGAAAAAGCCTATCGTTGTCTCTAACCATGGAGCTGCACCAGAGGTTATTGAAGAAGGGGTAACGGGGTGGAGTATCGCTCCTGGAGATGTAGACGGCTTTGCTCGCGTTTTAGATGATATTCTGGAATTCTCGCCGGTTCGACTGAAAGATATAGGAGAGAAGGGGCGCGAGCGTGTTGAAATGTATTATTCTAGGGAAGGGATGGGGTCCAAAACCATCGCTGTGTATAAGGAGCTTTTGGAAAAGGAGAAAAGGTAAGGTCGTGATTGTGGGGGTATACTTAACCCCTGAGTTTTTTGTACATCACATTCCTTGTCATCCGCAGTCTAGAAAAGCTTTGTTTTCTGTAAGAAAACATTAGCTTTTCTTGAACCGGGGATCTTATTGAAACACCTTATTGCTTCTAGAAGATCCCCGATGAAGAAGCTCTAGGATGACAAAGTAGAGAAGGCCAAATCAAAAAAAGTCTTTATCTCTGTTTGTCTGAAGATGGGAGAGATGGTGGTGAAAAAACACTCTCCATCCATGGCATTGCTTTTTTCAGTAGCGTCTGAAGCCCTTGGTTGAAAGCGCACACGATGGTATGCATTGAAAGAGAAGTCACGCGCACTTTTTCAGAAAATGTGTGAGCAGCAATCGCCTGTCTATTTTGAAAATCAATCACCTTAAACATAATCTTAAGACGGACTTCCGAGTTCTCTCCCCCCATAGGATAAAGGGAGAAATCTTGAATTTCAGAGAAAAGCACGTACGTTGTTTTAAGAGCTGCGCTATTACGATTGACATAGGTTCCTCCCCACCTTTCACTCAAGCTTTCAATAAGGATTTCCTCGAAAACAGTGGGGAGTCTGTCTGGCCATTGCCCATCAGCTAAATAATCTCTTTGGTAAGGAGAGGGAGTGATGGCAATGCGGTGCGTATTAAGACTGACCTCACTGACTGGATCATCAATGGCAAGGGGGTCTTTTAAGGCCTGTGTTGGTGTTACAGGACCACTCTTTAAAATATAAAGAGGAAGAGGGGGCTCTCCTTCAGGAAAGAGAGAACAACCCGTTAATAAGACTCCAAGAAGTGCAAAAATTCCTTTTTTCATGACACTCAACTCTTTTTTTTCTTACCCTACCAGAAATCTATAAAAGCGTCGAGAGAGGAAGAAGTATAAACTCACTACTCGACAAATTTTGAGGGGATGACAAAGAAGAGCGATACAAAATTTAGTTGATGTTGAGGTTGGCCATTTGCTTTGCCAAAGACTTTACTGATTATTAAGGAAAGGATGGTACATTAAGGAAGAATGATAACTAGCTGATAAGAATCTATGAAAATTTATATACTCACGGCTTTCTTCTTTTCTCTCATGGGAGCAAGCGTCTCAGCGACTACAAAGATCGTCAACAAAACGCCGTGTGTTCTTCAATTATTTAATGAAAATAATGATAACGCGTCCCTTACGCTTACGCTTAACCCTTTACCTCCAGGACTTCAACAATCAGCTACAGATCAGTCCTCTCCCTTTTATATGGTTGAAGAGCAAGCCATTAAAGTTAATATAGGAGCGTATAACACCTGGAATTGCGATAATTACATTTCCACCTATTATAGAACAGGGCTCACCAATGAGTGTGTGGAAGTTTATGCCAACATTTTGCCAACAACGCCTGGTGAGTCTTCCGTGCCAGGAGAGCTTTTGACGCGTCCTTGTGGAGGATCGTCTAACACCATTCCCTCTTCTTCAACGGTTCCCTCTTTAGCAACGCCGACCCCACCTGCTCCTGCTCCAGCGAGTTCCTCTCCAGCAAAGTAAAATGGCCAATTTTTACACCTGGCATTTTTCTGTATGCCGCCTTCCTTCCCTTGTCATCCCCAAGTTAGAAGCTCTTGTTTTGCAAAACAAAACTTAGGACTTCTTCATTGGGGATCTTGCTTCAACTCCGCAGGGCTCTCAGAAGATCCCCGCTGAACCAATGCTTTGTTTTTCTTTGAAAAACAAAGCATTGGTAGCGCGGGGATGACAAGACAGAAAGAGCCAACGTAAAAAACGTGCGGTGTTACGCGTGAAGAGGCTCCTCCCTTGACAGTTTTTCGCAAGCCTCCTATCTTTTTGAAAAAAGAGAGAGAAATCATGTCTAATGATCCGACGTTGGACACTTTAAAAAGGCGTATTGAAGACGCTAAAAAAAATTTGCAAACACCTCCTTCTCAAGAGGACACACCCCCGACGACACTCGGGAGGTTATTTAGCGTAGGGGTTGAGCTGGTCGCAGGTGTTCTCGCAGGTGTTGCGGTAGGGGTTTTTATAGACTGGGTTTTTGGAATCTCACCGTGGGGATTGATCTCCTTATTTATTCTTGGCTCGATAGCTGGTATGATGAACGTCTATCGCAGTTTAATGAAGACCAAACGTAAGTAAATTTTTCATGCACGACCCTCTTCATCAGTTTGAAATCCATTCCTTGTTTCCTCTGAAACTAGAGGGGGTGGATATTTCTTTTACTAATTCCTCTTTGTTTATGGTGCTAACCGTAGCCTTTATCACTCTTTTTCTTGTAGGAGGGATGAGCCGAGCGCGCGTGATTCCTGGGCGTTGGCAAGCTTCTGTTGAGATCCTCTATGGGTTTGTGGCCAATCTTCTTGATGAAACGGCGGGGTTCAAAGGACGGGCGTATTTTCCCTTTATTTTTAGCCTCTTTATGTTCATTTTGATGGGAAATTTAATTGGGATGATTCCCTATGGGTTTACCTTTACAAGCCATATTATTGTGACCTTTGGATTGGCGATGATTGCTTTTGGGATGGCAACTCTTATTGGGTTTATTCGCCATGGGTTTCGGTACCTTACCCTCTTTGTGCCGCATGGGGCGCCTTTTTATATGCTGCCTCTTATTGTGCCTATTGAAATCTTATCTTACCTTTCGCGCCCCATAAGCCTTTCTGTGCGTCTTTTTGCCAACATGATGGCAGGCCATACGATGCTAAAGGTCTTTGCTGGCTTTACGGTTGTTCTTGGTATTTTTGGAATCGCGCCTTTGGCAGTGAATACGTTGCTGACAGCCTTTGAAATCCTGGTTGCTGTCTTGCAGGCCTATGTTTTTACGATTTTAACGTGTATTTATTTACATGATGCGATCCACTTACATTAAAAAAGGAGAGAAATGATGGATGTTGAAGCAGCGCGTATGATTGGGGCAGGCTTAGCCATGTTTGCCTTGGCAGGAGTAGGTCTTGGTATTGGGCTTATCTTTTCCTCCCTCATTAATGCCACAGCGCGTAACCCGTCCGCACGTGAGCAAATTTTCCCTATGGGTATTTTGGGATTTGCTCTTACAGAAGCTGTGGCTTTGTTTGCGCTTTTGATTGCCTTTTTAATTTTGTTCAAGTAGTCAGAGACTATGCCTCAGTTAGACGTCACAACCTTTCCATCTCAACTTTTTTGGTTGGGTGTCTCTTTCTTGGTTCTTTATGGGATTCTGACGTACGTGGCTCTCCCAAAAATTGGACGTGTCCTTGACTCTCGAGAAAAAACACTTGAAGAGAAAATTAATGCTGCGAGCCTCTATCGGGAACAAGCCGAGAATTTGCTTGCTGAGTATGAATCGGCCTTAGCTCAGGCTCGCCGTGAAGCTCAAGAAAAAACGCAAGCTGTCGCCCGGGCCGTAGCCTCCGATATTGCCCATAAAGAAAAGGTGTTTCTCGCTACGATCAATGATCGGCTTCGTGCGGGAGAACAAGATCTTTTTCGTGCGCGCCTTGAAACGGGAGAGTCTATGAAAGAGATTTCGCGAGAAGTAGCTAAGGCTATTTTAGAAAAACTGACAGGGCGCCCCTATTCTTTAGAGGAGCTTGAGAGGTAATGTTTTCTACAGCTGAGTTTTGGGTTCTCATAGCGTTTTTTTTACTGCTTTTAAGCATTGGAAAACGGGCTTTTTCTTATTTAACGACCATTCTTGATACCCATAGCCAAAAAGTAGCTACTCAATTGGAAGAAGCGGAGCGTCTTTATGGTGAGGCCTTAAGCCTTTTAAACTCGTATAAAAAGAAGCATGCCGAAGCCATTGAACAGGTGGAAAACATACTCTCTTTTGCAGAAAAAGAAGCGGATGAAATCAAAAAAACAGGAGAACAGGCCTACGCACGCTTTGTGCATCATAAAGAAACAGCCATGTCCGACCGTCTTGGCATTGAAAAAGAAGAAGCCCTCGCAAAATTGCGGCGTGAGGCCGTAGCTGAGGCGCTAGCCCTTGCGGAACATGTTCTTTCAGCGGATAAGAAGGAGAGGGAGAAGCTAACGGAGACTTCTTTGAAAAAGATCGAGGAACTCTCTCTTAAATTCTTGCCACCGGATGTTTCTTAGTTTTTTTCTTCTTCTTAGCCAGGTTATTATACCCCTCACCCGCTGCTGCGCAGCGACCTCTCCCACAAGGGGAGAGGTATCTATACTATCCTAGAAAAGGACGGCGTTATCGATGAAGAATCACCTCTCCCCTTGTGGGAGAGGTCGCCCCGAAGGGGCGGGTGAGGGGTTTCTTACGATTGAGATGCGTTTGGTGTGTATCATTCTTAAGAAACTTTAAGCTTTCCTTCGAAAAGCAAGAGTTTCTAAAGCACGGATGACAACAAGAGATTAAAAACGTGGGAGGAGTAAGACTTGCACTTAAGCCTGTTAAACGTAGGCGGGACCTTTTTCCATCACTGCGAGGGGTTTAGGCTCCTCGCAGTGATGGTTAGGCTACCTACTGCAACTTAAGGTTAACAGCAGATGTTTTTCCTTTGTTGCTTTCCAACTCAAAACTGACTTTTTGTCCTTCAGCTAAGTTGGCAATCCCTGCACGCTCAAGTTCTGTGATGTGAACAAACACATCGCGTGACCCGTCTTCCATTTGAATAAAGCCGTAGCCTTTTGTAGGGTTAAACCATTTTACAGTACCGTTCTTCATTTCTATATCCTTATGATCAGGCGTTTACTAAGTTGAGTTTAAAAAAACGCATAAAAATTCTGTCCTTAACGTAGGGTCGCTTGCGAGTCTTACATATGGAGGAGAGCTTAGGGTAAGAAGAAGAGGTCAATAGTATCATCTAGTTTTCTTACGCAGAGCACATAATCTCTACGGTTTTTATCCTTTAAGGAGTTTTAACTCACCTATCACTATACGGCTTTTTTTCAGAAATGCAAGCTTTAAGCTTATGAGGCTGTTTTTAATAAAGGAGGGGTGTACGAAAAATGACCAGAAGCATGAATCAAAAGAAATAGACAGGGGAGACATGCTGCGGCTGTGACAGTAAAAAAGAGCGACCAAGGGAGGAGATCCGCAAGAATTCCGGCTCCGACGGAGAGGATAATCCGCATCATAGACCCAAAAGAGGAGAGAAGCGCAAAGTGCGTGGCTGTATGAGGAATGCTGCAGAGGCTTGAGAGATAAGCAATAAAAGCGGTTGCTGCAAGACCGCAGGTCAGATTTTCAATGCCAACCGTAAGAACTAAGACGCTGAGGTTATGGCCTACAAGAGCTTGAAAAACGAACATCAGACTTGAGAGAAATTGAAGAGAGGCACAGAGAATAAGGCTTGGAAGAATCCCAAAACGGTTTAAAAACAGTCCCCCGATAAATCCCCCCACAATCATGGCAGAAATCCCAAAGAGCTTCGCCACATGGGCAATTTCAAGCTTGCTAAATCCAAGATCTATGAGAAAAGGCGTATTCATGACATTGAGAGCCGTATCTCCAACCTTATAAAAAAGGATAAAAGCGAGCACGATTCGCCAGTCATAGGTCTGCCAAAGTTCTTTGAAAGGGGGGCCGTAAGTGGAAGAAAGCCAGTGCCAAAAGCGTCGGTGGGGCTTTGCTTTTACGGAAAGGTGAGGAGCTGGGCTAAAGACAAGCACCTGGGGAGAAGGGCTGCACAAAGTAGTCAAAAGACCAATCAACATAAGCGCTGCCATCAGATTATAAGCAATTTGCCATGAAAAGGTAGCGGCTAAAAACAAAGCCCCTGCCCCGGAGGCCATCATCCCTAAACGCCATCCCAGAACAATTGCACTTGCAGCGGTTCCCTTTTGAGCGCTGCTAATAACTTCAATACGATACGCTTCAATAACAATATCTTGAATGGCAGAGAAAAACGCAACGCCTAAGGCCCAGAGAGCTGTTTCTAAAATATGGCTTTCGGGATGAGAAGAGCCCAGTCCCATCAGCATAAAGATGAGACCAATTTGAGCGATAAGGGCCCAGCTGCGTCGTTGTCCCAGAAGACCAGAAAGAAAGGGAACTTTAACCTGGTCTACGAGGGGACCCCAAAGAAACTTAAAGGTGTAAGGGATGGTTGCGACAACAAAAAGCCCGATTGTTGTGTTGTTAACACCAGACTCCTTTAACCAAATTGTAAGGGTAGACAGGGTCAGCAAAAAAGGAAGCCCGCTCGAGAACCCCAAAAGAAAAATCGAGAGAATGCGTTTCTCACAAAAGGTAAATAAACTTGTCTTCCAGGTTTGAATCAAAGGGCACCATATTCCTTGTGACATTAAGAAAATAAGAATATACCATAGAAATTGAAGAAATAAATACTTAAAAGATGAGAACTTTCCTCAAAAAATATTCAGAACTTAAGGTAAGTCAGTGAACACCCGGAGCTGAAGAGATATTGAAGGGGAATCAGCGTTTTTAGAAATTTTTCTAATACCAACTCTAACCGTTGCTCTTTTTTGTCATCCGCGGTCAAGAAAAGCTTTGTTTTCTTTAGAAAACATTAGCTTTTCTTGAACCGGGGATCTTTTTAGTTGAGGCAAGATCCCCGGTTCAAAAATCCTATGCCCTACCTTGCAGGTAGAGCAAGGATTTCTAGCCCGCGGATGACAAAGGACGTATGTTGTTAAGGGCTAAAAAATGAGGAATACCTTGTTAAAAGATGTTTTAAAAGGTCAATCAGAAAATTTGACTTGAGAGGGAAAATATATAAAATGATAAGAAGGGAAGGGGATTGGAAAATTATCTCCTATAGCTATTGAAATTCAGAGTTTGGGCTTTACAGTCATTTCTCGGTTGTCATCCCCGCGAAAGCGGGGATCCAGAGAATTATTGTCATCCCGAACTCGTTTCGGGATCTTGTTGACATGGAGATGCTGAAACAAGTTCAACATGACAGCGTTTATTCCTGGATCCCCGCTTTCGCGGGGATGACATGCGGGTGTTGATAGAAAGCACGTACTTTCGAGTTGTCATTCTTGTCTTCGCGAGTATCGCGAGGACAGTAGGTATTTTTTATAAGGAGAGAAACCCATGGGGTCTGAAATTTACACAAAAGTTCTTATTATTGGGAGCGGTCCTGCGGGATACTCCGCTGCAATTTATGCGGCGCGCGCTAACCTTGACCCTGTTCTTGTGTCAGGGTTGGAGCCCGGAGGGCAGTTGATGATCACAACAGATGTAGAAAACTATCCTGGGTTTGCGGATGTCATTCAAGGCCCCTGGCTGATGGAGCAAATGCGTCTTCAAGCGGAGCATGTAGGAACAAGACTTATTCAAGACCATATTACGCATGTGGATTTTTCCAAGAGACCGTTTGTTTGCCGAGGAGAAGGCGAAACAGTATACAAAGCAGAGACCCTTATCATTTGCACAGGAGCGCAAGCCAAGTGGTTAGGTCTTGAGAGCGAGACGAAATTCCGCGGATTTGGGGTTTCTGGGTGTGCAACGTGTGATGGCTTTTTCTTTCGAGGAAAAGAAGTGGCTGTCGTAGGAGGTGGGAATACGGCTGTTGAAGAAGCCCTTTATATGACAAATCATGCGTCAAAAGTGACGTTGATTCATCGTCGAGATCAGCTGCGCGCTGAAAAAATTCTTCAAGAGCGTCTTTTTAAAAATCCTAAAATCCAGGTTATATGGGATCATGTGGTGGAAGAGGTGGTGGGAAATGAAAACCCTCTTTCTGTGACAGGGGTTCGCCTGAAAAATCAAAAGTCAGGGGAAGAACAAACGCTCGCTGTTGAGGGGGTCTTTATCGCCATTGGACATGTGCCTAATACGAAAGTATTTAAAGGCGCAGTGGACTTAGATAAGGAAGGATATATCGTTGGCTCTCCCCTGACATCGGAGACGAATATCAAAGGTGTGTTTGCCGCAGGGGATGTGCGCGATAAGGTTTATCGCCAAGCTGTGACTGCGGCAGGAATGGGGTGCATGGGAGCTCTTGATGCAGCAACTTTTTTGCAAGATGAAGGAATTGTATGATAAATGATCGATTGGGATAAGCTGAGGGTTTTCTATAATGTGGTGGAGTCCGGGAGTTTTACTCGTGCTGCCACACGCCTTCAGATTGGCCAATCTGCCATCAGTCGCCAAATAAGTGCTCTTGAAGAACGCATGGGAGTACCTCTTTTCCACCGTCATGCCCGTGGACTTTTATTGACAGAGCAGGGGGAACTTCTCTTTCGAACAGCGCGTGAAGTATTTTCTGATCTTGCCATGGTACAGGCCAGGATTACAGAGGACATGACCGTCTCCCAAGGGGCTTTGAAAATTGCAGCAACCATTGGGTTTGGAACAACGTGGCTCACTCCGCGTATCCATAAATTTCTCAAGCAAAATCCAGAGATCCGCTTGACTTTACGGTTGAGCGATAACCCTGTGGACTTAACGGTTCATGAGTCAGATGTGGCAATCACGGCCTTGGTCACAGAAGATGAGGAGCTCATTTATCGAGAGCTTATGTGTCGTCCTCTCTATATTTACTCAAGTCCGAAATATCTTTTTGAGTTTGGAGTTCCGCTCACGCCAGAAGATCTTGATCACCATCGTCTTGTGGTTTTTAGTGATAAGGCGATGATTCCTTTTGATAATGCGAATTGGCTTTTAACTTGCGGAACGCTTCCCGGAGTTAAACGAGAAGCTTACCTCGCTATCAATAACCTTTACGGAATTGCACGGGCGATTGAAGGAGGGAGTGGAATCGCTTGTTTTCCTTCTTATATGGCAAAGAAATGTAAAAACATTGTTCAAATTCTTCCAGACACTCCAGCTCCTGCTGTGCGGTTTTATTTTGTGTACTCACGTCAATTAAAAGAGTCAAAAAAAATAGAGCAGCTATGGAAATTTTTAAGCCATGAAGTCCAGAAGGAAGAAGCGGATGAGTGAGAAATTTGTGCATTTTGAAACAAGAGGTAACGTCGCTCTTGTGACTTTAAATCGTCCTCATGTTTTAAACGCCCTTTGTGAGGGACTTCTTCGAGAGTTAGGAGACGTTTTAGAAAAATGTGACGCAGATCCTCTCATTCATTGCATAATTTTGACGGGCTCTGAAAAAGCTTTTTCTGCGGGCTTAGACATCCAAGAAATGCAGGATGAAGAATTTAGGGAAAGTTATCTGAAAAGAATTATACAAGATTTAGAGAAGGTAGGGACGTGTCGAAAGCCTTTGATTGCAGCTGTTTCTGGTTATGCCTTGGGAGGTGGATGTGAAATTGCCATGATGTGTGACATCATCATCGCCTCTGAAACAGCTAAATTTGGGCAACCAGAAGTTGCCATTGGAACACTTCCTGGTGCAGGAGGAACTCAACGTTTAGTGCGGGCTGTGGGGAAGGCAAAAGCCATGGACATGTGTTTGACGGATCGCCTTATGGATGCTTATGAAGCAGAACGAGCAGGACTTGTAAGCCGAGTTGTTTCGGTGGCGCAGCTCCGTGAAGAAAGTTTGAAAGTTGCTGAAAAAATTGCAAGTTATTCGCTCCCTGTCGTGCTTATGATCAAGGAAGCCATCAAAGAAGCCTTTGAGACGTCTTTGAGGGAGGGGCTGAAGTTTGAAAATGAACGATTTTTATTTTCTTTTTCTCTGGAGGATCAAAAGGAAGGGATGACAGCTTTTCTTAAAAAGAGAGCTGCTGTTTTTAAGGGGAAATAGGTAAATCATAAAACCTTGCCATCCGATACATTTGCCATCGTGTCTTTCCCCCCTTGTCATCCCCGGTCTAGAAAAGCTTTGTTTTCTTGAGAAAACATTAGCTTTTCTTGAACCGGGGATCTTGTTGACACATCTCATGACTTTTAGAAGATCCTCGGTCAAGAAGTATCTATAAGTTTTTTTTATGATAGAATCTGCTCAGATTGAAAAATGTTTTTTGATTCAATTTACTTCGTATCACTAGAGATAATTAATAATTAGTATATGTTGTCAAACAAGTAGGTGTTAATTTTTTCAATTTAGAATGCAAAAAATTGATTAAGAAGATAAAAATATTCATACTTATCATGTTGAATATTTTTAAATGCGTCATTATGTAAATGGAGAAAGTCTTGTTAAAGGCTTTTTTGATTGTGAAAGAAAAAGGTGGTGATAAATGAAATGGTCTTTTTTAGCAGGGTTGCTGGCATCAGCGTCAGTACTTGCACCAACGGTAGCTTCGGCGAAAGTATCTCCGTTGTCTGGCTTGGGGGGAACTTCAAGTGCAGTTTTAATTAGTAATAATCTTTTTCAAACTAAGCTTCCATCTTCCTCTTTAAAGGGTTTTGTTCAAGAAAATGCTCAACAACAGCTAGCTTCAAGTGAGTTAGCTCAGCTCAAAGGGGGTATGGAAACTTTTGGCTTGGGTGGTAGGGAGTCTGCTAAAGCACAAAAACTAGATGCGATTCAATTCTCACGAGGCCTTGGCATGCGTGGAGGAGAAGGGGGAAGTTTACCCTCAAGTTCCGTAGCCATTAAAACAAAAGATGATGGAGTGACAATACGTCCCGGAATATCATCCGTGCAAAGAGCTGATGCTGTTAACAATGTTGATGCAGAGATGGAGAAAGGACCTTCCTTAGCTTCAAGCTCTTTGAGAACAGAAGGGCCTACTTTTACAACCCCCTCACAGTTGCAGATGACTGTGGGACATCCTCAAGATCAAGGACAATTGCTCGAATCTTCTCCTAGATCCAATTTAAAACTTAACTCAGGTCAAGTAGGACAACAAACTCAATCAGAACCTAATCAAAACACCATTTCAACAGGAACTCCCGAGAGAGACGTGATTTCTGCTCCATCCTTTGGAGGAACTGGTGATCATTCTGCGTTGTTAGAAGAAAGAGCTGCTTTATTTGCAACCCTAGAAAAAGTAAAGGCGGAAAGAGCAAGAGAAGCGTCGCAGTTTATACCGCCTGCACCGCCGTTGTCTTCTCCTCCTCTACTTCAATCGAGGGAATACCCGCGATCTGAAGCCATTACGCCGGCGGTTTTGAAAAAAGCAAAAAAGAAATTGAAGGCCGTAAGGTCTGTAAGAGAAGAGAGCTCTCTTCCAGCTATTGCTACGACTACACCATCTCCTGAGGTAACAACCACAGTAAGGCCTCCTTCAGAGAGAACGACGACCTCTGCTGTATCATCATCTTCTAATGCAACAGTTTCGGTAACATCGTCTTCTAATGTAACTGCCTCTCTAAGGAGTAATCAGGTAAGACCTATGGTTTCTCCTGAACTCTCAGCCTCTGGAGGAGCGCCTTCTGTTAGTGGATTGAGTGTTCTATCTGCTGCTGATAGGGCTATTCTTGAGAGAGCTCTTCAGGGGAGAGCTCAAAGCGGGAGAAGCCAAATAAAGTTAGAGTCGATAGCGGCAGTAGAAGAAGCGGCGCGATTCTTTGGATTTGATTTAAGTACTTCATATTCAGATTTGGCAGCTGCAACAAAAGCTCTTGCCAGAGTGTTCGGCCCAAAGAATACCAGGAATCAAACCTTACTTGAAATGACAAATCCAAATGCTAACCCAGCAGAATTTGCAAGACTTATGCAAGAAGGTGCAGATCTTGAGCAACATAAAGCAAGCTTGGAAGAGTACTTTAAAATAAAGTTTGCTCGTACTCAAGGTGCGAGAATTGTACAAGTAAAGGGTGAGGGCCCTGCTGCTATGTTTGAAACGATAAGAAGAATAGGTGCAGCAGGTCCAGATACTCATGAGCCAACAGTTGCAGAATTAGAGGTTGAAATTGTCGCCTTAGAGACTGAAAGATCATCCCTTGAGGAAGAAGAAAGAAGATGTCTACAATCAGACCAGCTCTCAAGGGCGACTCAACTGCGACGCAAACAAGAAGAACTTCGAGACAAAAAAATAAGCAAAAAAAACCAGCTTGTTGCATTGGAACAAAAAGAGAGGGCAGCAAGAAATAGACAGCAAGCCACATCAACGGAAACCATTAATCCAGCAGAAGCTGCAAGGCGAGCAGAAGTTGTAAGGCAAGCAGAAGAAGCCAGAACACAACAAATAAGAGCTATAGCTACTACTAATCCTGAGCTTGTGTCTTTCTTAGAGCTTTTGGATCCACAGGAGCAATTGATTTTACTGACGGCTGCAATAGACGTTACATATAATCGAGATGGTACTTATCCAGCTACAAATCCGACGTCGAAGAACAATAAGAGACATCCCGTTTCTGTTGTTCGTATGATTTCTCGTTTAACGCCTGCTCAGCGAGAAACGTTTGTTGCGGCAATAAGAGCGAGGACAGATGATAATCCTCGTTCTCAGTCAACTACCCGTCTAGCTGCTTTAAAATTTGCACCAAACTACGTAAGTCTTGGGCTTAGATTTCCATCTTGGACGCCAGATTTAGTCCCTCCTCGTCCTACTCCCATTCGTACAGCTACGGCAGCTACGCGGCACGAGGATGAAGCAACACGAGCTTGCCCTACTCAAACTACAGGAGAACCACGAGGTCCAAGGACTAGGAGAACGCAATTGCCAGTTCGTGTCGCAACAATTAGAGCAGACATCACTCCTGTTTTGAATCCCCTACAAAATGATGCAGCCCCAACAGCACCAGTAGTTCCACTTGCTCTGAATGCACCTCAGGATGATGCGCCAGGTTTAAGAAGAACCACAGTAGCAAGCTCTACAGGACGTGCTCAAGTAAGCAATAGCTTTATAAGAAATATGAGGGATGCTATAGATCCAAATAGAAAGGTATCAGACGTAGTTCGTAGAAGTAGAGGACTAGCAGAACAACAAGCAAGACGTAAGCTACAAGAAAGAGACAATAATGATGATGAAGCTCATCGTTAAGGTCATTAAAGTCTCTTTTTAATAAAAGAAGCCCCTTCTCGGGGCTTTTTTTATGAATAGGGAAGTATCAAGAAGAAAATGAAGTTATTCCAAAAACTGCTCTCTTAAAATCCGCTCATCAAGGTTATGGTCATGATCAAACAAAAGGGTGGCGTAGGCTTCTTTTGTTTGATGGACGGAAACGGACGTCACATCGCGCGCTTCTGTAAAATCTGCAACAGCACTTACAGGGCGTTTTTTTGGTTCAAGAATGGTGAAAGTCACCTGGGCTGTTTCAGGCAAAAGGGCCCCTTTCCATCGACGGGGACGAAAGGCGCTGATGGGGGTTAGAGCAAGCAAAGGTGCCCCCAGAGGAATAATAGGGCCATGAGCTGAGAGGTTATACGCTGTGCTTCCTGCAGGTGTTGAGATTAAGATTCCATCGCACACAAGTTCTTGTAGCCGTATAACATCATCGACACTAATTTGAATTTTTGCCGCTTGGCGAGTTTCTCGGAGAAGAGAGACCTCATTAAAAGCAAGGCTTTTCATAATATGTCCTCCATTGTGCTGAACGGTCATCTCAAGGGGATAAAGAGGGGTGGGCTTTGCTTTTTCAAGACGTTCTAAAAGGTCGTTTGGGGAAAATTCATTCATTAGAAAACCCACGCTTCCACAGTGAATTCCGTAAATGGGTGTGTGGGCCTGAAGGTGAGCATGCATTGTTTCCAACATGAATCCATCTCCTCCAAGAGCCACAAGGATATCAGCCTCATTTGGGCTGACAGAAGGATACAAAACTTCAAAGGTTGTTTTGGCTTTAAGAGCTTCGGGAGATGTCGAAGAAAGAAAAGCAATTTTTGGCATAAGAGTCCTTTTTCTTCTTTCTGTCATGCTGAACTTGTTTCAGGATCTCATGGGAGCGAGATGCTGAAACAAGTTCAGCATGACAATGGGGAGGTTATTTAGAATTTTACCTTCTCACCATACCAGAAGGGACAAGAAAATACTAATCTGTAATAAAATTTTAACGCGCTCTTGGATTAAGGGCTTGGCGGCACTCTCTTTTTTTTGGCATACTCACCATCTAGACTCAAAGGATTTCAAGTTTCCGGGCAGGCGCCCGAGGGCGAGCCCGATGAGCGTATTTAAATACGTGACAGAGGGTGAGTCCCGATGGGCAACGCACCCGGAACTTGAAAGGCGAAGAGTATACTTGATGGAGTGTAAAAAAACATGGCAGATCCTCGTTTTCATAAGAAAAAAGGTCCTTTCACATTGGCGCAGCTTGCAGAATATGGCCAATGTGAGTTAGGGCGAGGAGACCCGTCTCTGCTTATCGAGGATGTGGCTCCCTTGGATGGAGCTAAGGAACGCTGCATTGGCTTGTTTAATAACACAAAATATCTAGACGCCTTAGAAACAACAAAGGCATCGGCCTGTATTGTGAGCGCAGAGTTGGCAAAGCATGTCCCCTCTCATGTGGCGTTTTTAGTCGCAAAGTACCCCTATCGCTCCTATGCTCTTATTGCGACAGCCTTTTATCCGAAAGAAAAGAAAGAAGAGGGTATTGCTCCAACAGCCGTCGTTCATCCCACAGCTAAGCTTGGAACAGGAGTCGTTGTGGGACCTCAAGCAGTGATTGAAGCCCATGCAGACATTGGTGATTTTGTAGAGATAGGACCACTTGCTGTCATTGGCGAAAGTGTAATGATTGGAGATCACTCCGTTATTGGAGCTCATGTTTCCTTATCCCACGCCCTTGTGGGAAAACATGTGCACATCAAACCAGGCGCACGTATAGGTCAAAGCGGCTTTGGCTTTTTTATGGACCCAGGCGATATGGGAGGGCATGTGCCCGTCCCTCAATTAGGACGTGTCATGATAGCTGACTATGTAGAAATCGGGGCTAATACAACTGTTGACCGAGGAAGCGGGCATGATACAGTGATTGGCGTTGGCACACGCATTGACAATTTAGTCCAAGTTGCTCATAACGTACACTTTGGAAAAGGATGTGTCATGGTGGCTCAATCAGGTGTTGCTGGAAGCACGAAATTTGGTGATTATGTTGCCGCTGGAGGACAAGTGGGAATTACGGATCATCTTCGGATTGGAACAGGAGCGCGCCTTGCGGCCCAATGTGGGATTATGCGTGATGTAGAGCCTGGAGAAATTTTGTGTGGAAGCCCTGCCATGCCCCTTAAAACATTTTATCGTCAAGTGGCCGTCTTAAAACGGTTAGAAGAAGAAGCTCGAAAGAAAGGTTAGATCAAGGTAAGAAGATATGACCCTCGCAACAACTCAAAAGATACCTATGGATAATGAATCAATTAGTGAACTGGGTTTAGATCAAATCATGCGTCTTTTACCCCATCGTCCTCCTATGCTTATGGTAGAACGGTTGACAGATGTGGTTTTTGGAGAGAGCGCCGTTGGAATTAAGACGGTTTCTGTGGATGATTGGTATTTTCAAGGCCATTTTCCAAAAAAACCAGTTATGCCAGGCGTAATGATTGTTGAGGCCTTAGCGCAAACAGCAGCCGTCCTGGCCATGCATACGTTAAATGTTTATGACCAAGAAAAACTTGTTTATTTTATGGGTGTTGATGAAACGCGCTTTCGAAAAATGGTTTTTCCAGGAGATACACTTCACCTTGAGGTACAAAAAACTCATAGACGAGGCCCCGTGTGGCGTTTCAAAGGCGTTGCAAAAGTTAAGGGGGAAGTTGTAGCGGAAGCTGTTAAAACAGCCATGATTGCAGACGAGTAAGTAAATTTTAAAAGGAAAAACATTAACCCATGTCCACTTTTATCCATCCAACAGCCATTGTAGCCGACGGAGCTCAGCTTTCCGAAGGCGTTTCTATCGGAGCTTACAGCCTTATAGGGCCTCATGTTGTGCTAAAGGAAAACATCATTATCCACTCTCATGTGGTGATTGAGGGGCGGACAACCATAGGAGCAGGAACAGAAGTTTTCCCTTACGCAGCCCTCGGCTTTTCTCCCCAAAGTGCACGCTATAAAGGTGAGCCATCCACTCTTGAGATTGGAGAAAAGTGTACCATCCGTGAGCACGTGACGATTCATCCTGGCACAGAATTCGGACGCATGAAAACAACTGTTGGTAATGGTTGTTATATTATGATTGGGTCGCATATTGGACATGATTGCGCTATTGGCAATTTTGTTACCATGGCAAATAACGCAGCCCTCGGAGGCCATGTGACCGTTGGAGATTATGCCGTCATTGGAGGTCTTGCGGCTATCCACCAATTCACACGTATAGGGTCGTACGCCATGATTGCTGGAACAGCCGGAGTCAACGAAGATGTAATGCCTTTCGGAACGGTGATGACTGTCAAATCTAAATTAGGGGGAATCAATATTATTGGCATGAAACGAAGGGGGTTTGAACGTCAGGACATTCATGACCTTCGCAATGCTTATAAGCTTTTGTCTAAGGAACAAACAGGAACTTTAGAAGAGAGATTGCAAAAGATAAAAGTTCTTTATGGAAATTGTCGTACGGTAAAAGATCTTTTGGCTTTTATTGAAGAAGATCCGAAACGTCCTTTGTGTTTGCCCGCAGAAGACTGGGAGTTCGAGTCCTATGAGGCGGAGGATGCCCCCCGTGCAGCCTGCGCATAATTATCCGCCTATTGCTTTATTGGCGGGAAGGGGGGATTTGCCCCGTCTTCTTGTGGAAGTTTTTCAAAGTCAGCAACGCCCTTTTGTTGTTTTGGCTTTTAAAGGGCAGGCGGAAGAAGATCTTGTCAAAAATACCCCGCATCTTTGGCTTTCCTTTGGAGAAGTCGGAACAGCTTTGCGCTATCTCCAAGAAAACAAGATCCAGGAATTAGTTATGGCAGGTGCCATTACGCGTCCCCTGATGAGCGAAATTCGTCCAGATTGGGAGGGCATTAAATGGCTGGCTAAGCTTGGTACGAAAGCCCTCGGTGATGATAACCTCCTGAAACTCGTTATTGAATTAATCGAAGAGCGTGGTTTTCGTATTGTGGCTCCCGATGAGATTTTAACGGAACTTTTAGCGCCTGAAGGAATGCTGACTTCCCAAGAGCCAGATGATCAAGGATGGCGAGATATTGGTCGTGGACTTGAAGTTCTCTCTGCTCTGAGTCCTGTTGATGTGGGTCAAGCAGTGGTCATTCAAGAGGATCTTGTTCTCGGTGTGGAGGCCATTGAGGGAACTGATGCTTTAATAGAGAGGTCTAAGCATTTGAAGCGCCCGGGCCTTGGAGGGGTTCTTGTGAAAATAGCCAAGCGTCAACAAGACCAACGTGTAGATCTTCCTACCATTGGTCCTGAAACAATCCGTAGGGTTGTCGCAGCAGGATTGCGGGGAATCGCGATTGAAGCTGGGAGAACTATTCTCTTAAAACGAGAAGAAACCATAAAATTAGCTCAAGAAAAGGGCTTGTTTCTCGTTGGTCTTGGACAAGTTCAATGTCGCAGGCCCCTTTAGTTTTTGTGATTGCTGGAGAAGCATCAGGAGACCAACTAGGGGCTAATCTGATGGCGTCTTTGAAGGGCCTCCAAAATGTTCGGTTTGCAGGCATTGGAGGAACCAAAATGCAGTCCGAAGGGCTTCAGACGCTCTTTCCTATGGACGAACTATCAATCATGGGACTCTTCGGGATACTCCGTAATTTACCCCACCTCTTGCAACGTGTTAAGTTTACTATTGAAACGATTCGTACGATGAAGCCTGATGTGGTGGTTACTATTGATGCTCCCGAGTTTAGTTTTCAAGTCATGAAACGGCTTCATAAACTCTCCGTCAGGCCGCGCTTGATTCATTACGTTGCGCCTACGGTGTGGGCATGGCGGCCGGGGCGCGCCCGCAAGATTGCCAGGTTTCTTGACCATCTTCTCTGTCTTTATCCCTTTGAACCTCCCTATTTTGAAAAGTATGCCCTTAAGTCAACCTTTGTAGGACATCCTGTAGCAGAGGAACCTTTTGAAAAATCCAAGCGTGAGCCCAACCTTCTCTGTGTACTTCCGGGGAGCCGACGTTCTGAAATTGAAACCTTATTGCCCATTTTCAAGGGAACAGTGCATCTTTTGAAGAAAGAATTCCCTGATTTAAAGGTTGTTATTCCAACTCTGCCTTCAGTTGAGCCATTGATACGTCAGAGTATAGAAAACTGGCCTTGTGAAGTTCAGATTGTTGTGGGGGATGAAGCGCGCAAAGAAGCTTTCAAAAACGCTTCTGTTTCTCTTGCAGCATCAGGGACTATCGCTCTCCAATTAGCAGCTGCTCGTTTGCCTTGTGTTATTGCTTATAAAATTGGAGCTTTCAGCGGCTGTGTTGCCAGGTTTCTTATAAAAACTCCCTGGGTGTGTATGGTGAACATTCTACTCAACAAGAGTGTTATCCCTGAATTTTTGCAAGAAAACTGTACGCCTGAAAAACTAGCGCCTGCTGTGGAGCGTCTTTTACGAGATAAAGACGCCTGCGTTCTTCAAGAAAAAGCTATGGGTGAGGCGATTTCTCTTTTAAAGGCTCCTCCCGAAAGAGCTGCGAAAGTGGTGTTGGAGGAATTAGTGTAGGAAAAGAATAAAACTTTACTTTTTTTTGCTGCTGACTTTGTTTTTTTGCTCAGTCTTTTGGGGGGGAGGGTTGCATATTATTTGAATTGTGTTGCCACTCTGAATTAATGGGTTTCCTGTGATAAAAATTTGCTGACTGCATTTAGAGAAGCAATCTGCAAAATTATTTCCGTAAGGGCCATAAGGACAGCTAGTACTACCACAAGGGGAACAGGTATTATTGCAATATGCGCTTGTCATGGAAGCGGCACCTACTGGGAGACTGGCAGCGTAGGAGGGAAAGGATACAGCTCCGGTACTTGAAACAGGAAGTTGGGAAGAGCCATTTTGAATCTGCATATCACTAAACTTATACTGTGAATTACAGCCTGGAGAAGTAAGTGACAGTGTCATATTTATCGATTGGGAAGAAGCGGAAGTTGAAAGGAACATACCTATCAAGCACAATAGGCTTGTTGCAAATTTTTTATCGTCGCTTTTCATCTTTTTATTCCTTTATTTCTCTCATAGAAAATATCATAGAAATATTTAAAAAATATTAATAAGAGGCGCATGTTAACGTGCGCGGCCATTCATTTTTATAAAATGAGGGTTTGAAAATTCGAGCTAGGCATAATCGCTTGAAATTTTATCTCGCAAATTCCTCTTAAAGGCTCTCCCCAAAAAAAAAAGGGCATGCTAGGGTCTTCTAAAAATAAGCATCAACTAGAGAGAGTGAAATGAAGTTAGCTGTTCTGAAAGAGCGTAGGCCCTATGAAACACGCGTAGCTGCAACACCAGAGACGGTTAAAAAGTTAATTGCTCTGGGATTTCAAGTCGTCGTAGAAAAGGGAGCCGGAGAGCCCTCTCATTTTTCGGATGACGCCTATAAAGCAGCGGGTGCTACCTTAGGAGCGACTCCTCAAAAAACCCTTGAAAAGGCCCAAGTTATCCTCAAGGTCCAAGCGCCAATGACCAAGAAGGATGGAGGAGAGGACGAACTTGCTCTGTTGCCAGAAGGCTCACTTTTGATTGGAATGCTGAATCCTCATAGTAAGGCAGAGCTTATTGATGTTTATAATAAGCACAAAATCACGGCTTTTTCCCTTGAATTAGCTCCGCGTATTACGCGTGCTCAGGCCATGGATGTGCTATCTTCCCAAAGCAACCTCGCGGGATATCGAGCAGTGATAGAGGCAGCGAATACCTTTGAGCGGGCCTTTCCTATGATGATGACTGCCGCGGGAACCATTGCGCCTGCGCGTGTACTTATTCTTGGAGCAGGGGTAGCGGGCCTCCAAGCCATTGCGACAGCTAAGCGTTTAGGTGCAATTGTTTCAGTTTTTGATGTTCGAGCAGCTGCCAAAGAACAAGTCGAGAGTTTAGGAGCAACCTTTGTTGAGGTAGACTCTCAAGAAACAGGTGAAGCGAGTGGTGGATATGCAAAGGAAATGAGCGACGATTACAAAGCGCGTCAAGCGGCCAAAATCAAGGAAGTTCTTCAAAAATCGGATATCGCCATTTCCACAGCCCTTATTCCTGGAAAACCAGCACCACGCTTGATCACAGCTGATATAATAGCGGGAATGAAGCCTGGTTCTGTGATTGTGGATCTTGCTGTTGAAGCAGGAGGTAACTGCGAAGGTAGTGAACTTGGAAAAATTGTGGAAAAGAACGGTGTTAAAATTGTGGGGTATGCCAACATGCCAGGACGCATTCCAACGGACGCCAGTTCCGTGTATGCACGGAATCTCTTGAACCTGTTGACCCTTTGTGTGGACAAAGGGGCTCTCACCATTCCTTGGGAGGATGAGATTATCCAGGCCATTACATTGACGCGTGATGGGAAGACATCACGTCCTTGAGAGAGAGCCCGACAACTTTTTGTGCCCACCTCGAGGTGTCATCCCCGCGAAAGAGGGAAATAACAAAAACTAACTATCACTCTAAAATTTGTTAGGCGCTGAGGGTATATCGTCATTTTTTTAGTAGCTATAGCTTGAGTTTTTCTTGATTCTAATGTATACTAAAAATACAAAGTATACAAAAGGAAAGCCCCATGTCTCGTCTTCATCAGCCATCTTTAACTCTCAGCGTTAGAGTGACTCCTGAGTTAAAAGACCAACTTGATCAGCTTGCTATAGCAGAGGGTAGGACTCGCTCTTTCATAGCTGAAGAAGCTCTCAAGAGATACGTAAAAGAAGAATCTTGGCAGGTACAGGCTATTCACAAGGCTCTTGAAAAAGCGGATGCTAAAGATACTAAATTTGCAGATCATGAAGGCGTAAAAAATTGGCTTAAGAGCTGGGGAACAGACACGGAAAGTACGTCTCCAAAATGCAAATAAGATGGCTAGAAGAAGCAGTCTTAGATCTTCAGAAACTTCATAATTATATCAAACAAGATAAACCACAAGCTGCGGCTAACGTTGCAAAGCGTATTATTGATGCTGTTGATCTTTTAGGACATCAGTCTGGAATAGGAAGACCAGGAAGGGTTCCTCATACGCGAGAGCTTATAATAGGAGGAACTCCCTACATTATTCCTTATCGGGTAAAAGGAGAAAAGATAGAAATATTAAGAGTATTTCATGCTTCTATGCCTTGGCCTGAAGATTTATAAAAATAACCCTTCTTGACTTTTTAGACATAAAATATGTATCTAAATTTAAGAAATTTCATCCCTGGTGTTACCCTCTGCTAAGGTGGGGAACCGGGAAAATGTTGTCATGCTGAACTCGTTTCTGCATCTCGTTGTCAAGGGGATCCCGAAATGATCCCGGGTCAAGCCCGGGGACTAAAGGTTCGGGATGACATTAATTCCTGGACCTCCGCCACAGCAGGGGGTGACAACCAGGAAATAATTAAGGAGCTGCTTTATGGAACTAATCTCACCTTTTATTATCGGTCTCACAGTCTTTGTGTTGGCTGTCTTCGTGGGCTATTACGTGGTGTGGAAAGTCACGCCAGCCCTTCATTCTCCCTTGATGTCAGTGACGAACGCGATTTCGAGCGTTATTATCGTGGGAGCAGTTCTTGCGGCAGGATCAGCCCAAGATTTAGTCACCCAGCTCTTTGGGTTTGCGGCTGTTGTGATGGCCTCTATCAATATCTTTGGTGGATTCGTTGTTACTCGTCGCATGCTTGAAATGTTTAATAAGAAAAAATAAGGATTTTATCGTGAGTGCAAATCTTTCAGCTTTAGCTTACCTCGTCTCATCCATCTGCTTCATCTTGGCGCTTCAAGGCCTCTCTTCTGCAAAAACATCTCAGCGAGGATTGACTTTTGGGGTTGTGGGGATGACGCTTGCCATCGCTACAACTCTCGCTTCTCCCATTGTTACCAGTTATGGATGGATTATCTCTGGTATTATCGTCGGAGGAATTATTGGAACAATTATTGCCAAGAAAATTCAAATGACAGCGCTGCCCCAGCTTGTTGCCGCTTTTCACAGTCTTGTGGGACTTGCGGCAGTCTGCGTGGCGGCAGCAGCTCTTTTTGAGCCTAATGCATTTAATATTGGCCAAGTAGGATCTATTGCAGCAGGGTCTCTTTTTGAAATGGGATTAGGCGTGGCTATTGGAGCCATCACCTTTACGGGATCTCTCGTTGCCTTTGCAAAGCTACAGGGTCTTGTCTCAGGAAATCCTCTTATTTTTAAGGGTCAACACCCTTTGAATGCTCTGCTTGGAATTGCCCTTGTTCTCATTGTTGTGCTCTTTGCCTTTAGCGAATCTCACACGTTTTTCTGGGCTATTACAGGGATCGCGCTTTTGCTGGGCTTTCTTTTGATTCTCCCCATTGGGGGGGCGGATATGCCTGTTGTGATTTCCATGCTGAATTCCTACTCAGGATGGGCTGCAGCAGGTATTGGCTTTACTCTTGGAAATAGCCTTCTGATTATTACAGGCGCTCTTGTGGGAGCCTCGGGTGCGATCCTGAGCTATATTATGTGTAAGGGCATGAACCGCTCCATTATTAACATTATTCTTGGAGGGTTTGGTGGAGAACAATCAGCTGCTACTCAAGGAAGTGCTGAACAGCGTCCTTATAAGGCAGGAAGTGCTGAAGATGCAGGCTTTATTATGAAGAATGCTCAGTCAGTTATTATTGTTCCTGGTTATGGAATGGCCGTTGCCCAAGCTCAGCACGCTTTGCGCGAGATGGCGGATATGTTGAAGCAAGAAGGGGTGCAGGTGCGTTATGCTATTCACCCCGTGGCGGGACGCATGCCAGGGCATATGAATGTGCTTCTTGCGGAAGCCAATGTTCCTTATGAGGATGTGCTAGAGCTTGAAGAAATTAATCGCGATTTTGGAGTTGCGGACGTGGCCTTTGTTATTGGAGCCAATGACGTAACAAATCCTGCTGCGAAAACAGACCCTAAAAGCCCCATTTTTGGTATGCCCATTTTGGATGTAGAAAAAGCAAAAACGGTCCTTTTTGTAAAGCGGTCTATGTCTCCTGGCTATGCAGGGGTGGATAATGAACTCTTCTATAAGGACAATACGCTCATGCTTTTTGGAGATGCAAAAAAAATGTGCGAGGAAGTTATTAAAAGCCTCGGGGATTAAAAAATAATGGCGCTAATAGCCCGCCGGACGAAACTTCAAGTCATTTTAGAAAGCCGCTTCTTTAACCTGCTTATTTTGTGGCTTATTTTTATTAATGCCATTGTTGTAGGTCTTGGCACGTCGACTGAAATGATGGCGGTTATGGGTGACGAGCTGGAGTTTTTAGAAGGTTCTATTATAGGTTTTTTTGTCCTCGAAATTCTGGTTCGCCTTTTTGTTTTTCGAGGAGATTTTTTTAAACAGGGCTGGAATGTTTTTGACTTCCTGGTTATTGGGGCTTCCCTTTTTCCTCACGCGGCGGGGCTTTCTATTCTTCGGACTTTCCGCGTCATTCATTCCTTGCATATGTTTCACCTTTCTCCTTATATGCGGCATCTTCTGCAGGCGCTGCGCCATGTAGGTCCTAGTGCTGTTAACGTAACATTCCTGATGATTATTGCTTTTTATGTTTTGGGAGTGATTGGGGTTGAGCTGTTTGCAGAGCATTTTCCAAGACGTTTTGGAAGTTTGCCGTGGTCATTTCTGACCCTTTTTCAGCTAATGGTGTATGATGATTATGGAGCGATCACCCGCCCTATTTTAGAGGTATACCCTCTTGCATGGGTGTATTTCCTTGCTATTACGTTTATCCTGGCTTTTGTGTTGATCAACCTTTTTATTGCTATTGTGGTGACGGCTCTTCAGAGGGCAATTGATGCAGAAAAAGATCCCGTTGACATAAAAGTAACAAAAGAGATGAAAATGTTAGTGACTGACGAGCAAACGATTAGTGCTTTGAGAACTGAAGTTCAAGAGCTTAAAGAAATGGTAAAGGCGTTGAAGGAGGGGAGCTGAAGCTTAAGCACTTATGCATCCCATGTCTCCTCTACGGGTTCTAAGAGATCGCCTTTTATAACAACAGATCCTTTGAGAAAACCGAATAGCTGTGAAGGAGACTCTTCATAAGGAACAAGTTTAGCAAGGGGTGTGCCGTGTTTTGTAATGACTATGGTCTCATGCTTTTGTTTAGCAAGGTCCATTAATTTCAAGCACTTTGCTTTAAACTCTCCGGCATTGATTTGAATCATGTAAACACCCTTGGTCCTGTGGCTATATGATAAGTAAGCTCTTATTCTTTCAGAATAGCAATGTTTGTTCCAGCTGTGCTTAATACCGGCGTATCACTGCCAGTTTTCTCTTCTTTGTCGGGGATGGCAAAGGAGGGGGCAACTTTTTAAGTCACGCACATATCTTTGGTTATTTCATTATGCATTTTAGAAGAGTTTCGCCATAAAAACAAATTTTCCAATTGGCCATTTCATCAACTGACAGATTTTCTATCGTGTCCACCCCCTTGTCATCCCCGCGCTACCAATGCTTTGTTTTCTCCAGAAAACAAAGCTTTTCTAGACCAAGGATGACAAACAGTGAAACTGGCAATTTTTGTACCCTTTCCTCTCCCTTTCTCTTATCCACACCAGGCCCGAGGGACAAAAGAGGGAGTAAGCATAAGGTCTGAAAGAGCCCACACAAGGGCATCGAGTCTGTCGGGAGATGTGCGCGTTTGGCCGGGCACATAAGAGCAGAGTTGCTCCTCAAGGGCGGGAAAGTAATTTGCGTGCCAAACTTTTCCTTGTTCGTAGAGAGCGACGATGGGTTCGGCTCGCAGGACTTTTCCGCGGGTTGCGTGCACAGGCTTATAACTTATGGAGGGGTCATAGGTGCGTAAGAGTTGCTCCACAAGATCTCCGCCCATATTAACCTCTGCCACAATCCGGTCAGCTTTGAGACGATGATAAGCATCGATGGCTTTTTGAATCCATTGATTCGCTGATCCTTTTAAGGAAAGATCTTCCAAAACAACGCCGATTCCTTCCGATGTGAGCCCCGCCACAATGATCCCCGTTTCATCGCTTGAGCTCCCATGACTTACAGCGGGATCAATGGCGATGATAAGACGGCGCAGGGGAGTGTCCTTTTGATAGGCTGCCTTTGCTTGATTCAGAAGAGAAATGGTCCACAGGCTTCCTTCATGATCTTCGATAAGATCGCCGTAGAGTTCTTGGCGACCTAACCAGCTTTTTTCATAGTGATTGCGGATGTACTCAAGGAAAGGCTTGGCAAGATTCTTGGCGTTATCAAAAGTGGATCCACGGGTGACAGCAACGGTATTACTTTTTATAAGATTTTTTAAAAGAGTGATGGGGCGTGGGGTTGTTGTCACAATGGCACGCGGAAAGGACCCAATTCTTAACCCGAACATCAATTGATCCCAAACCTTTTGGGCTTCAGGAAATTTAGCCAGCTCGTCCACCCAAGCGGCATCAAACTGAGGACCTCGCAGATGCTCATAGGCTTCCGCGCTAAAACAGGTGGCTATGGCCCCATTGAGCCATGAAAGGTTGCCCGTTGAAGGGGTGTAAAGGGGGCGCTCTGAAGGAGGATGAACGGCAAGAAGCCCTGATGATCCTTCCACCATGACGTGTCGGGTTTCTATTTCTGTGGCACCGATAAGGGCGATTCTTTTGCAGACTCCTTCTTTGATCCAGTGGCGGATGGTTTCTGCGCCTGTGCGCGTTTTGCCAAAGCCGCGGCCTGCAAGAATAAGCCATGTTAGCCAGGGCCCTTGGGGAGGAAGTTGATTTTTGCGGGCCAAATTTTTCCAATCATAGCGAGAGGCCTCTTCTTGACGACGCTTTTTTTCTGCGTAAAGATAGGAGAGTAATTTTTTGAGCAATTTTATTATTAACATAATTTCCTTTTTTATATTTTTGTATTTTACAATAAAATATAAAATAAGATAATAATTTTATTAAAATGGGCAATCGGAATGCTGGTCAACTTTAACCCTCTTTGTTATCCTCGGTCTAGAAACGGTTGATTTGCGTAGCAAATCTTAGCGTTTCTTGAACCGGGGATCTTGCTTCAACTGAAAAGATACCCGATGAAGGAATGCTAATGTTTTCTACGAAAACAAAGCATTCCTAGCTCGGGGATGACAAGGGAGATGGATGGGGATTGTAAAAGTTAATAAGTCGTTGGATCTTCTAGAGAAGGATTAATTTCTACTTCTTCTCTTAAGATTTCAATGGTTTCTTCAGCTTTACGAGGGTCATGAACCCATGCAATGTTGAAAAGAGCGTCTCCTTTATAAACAATAGGGTTTGTGCTCATTCCAATGATGATTCCATCAAGAGGAGAGATAACATCCGCCGAGACGAGCCCAAGAGAGTCCATCGTTTTTCCAATGACTTTTCCCTTGGAGACTTTTTGTCCTAAAAAGGCGGCGGTGTGAAAAAAACCTGAGCTAGGAGCGCGTACCCAATGACTCCCGTGAGAAATAACGGGAGACTTTCTGATGGAGGCGCATTTTGTAGAAGGAATCATCCCTAGCCTTCCCATGACACGAAAAATTCCTTGAACAGCTGCGCGTATAGCAAATTCATTAAAGCGAAGAGCTTCACCCCCTTCAAAGGTGAGGGTGGGAATTCCAAGTTTCTCAGAAGCTTCTCGAAGGGATCCTTCCCGAAGATCTGCCTTAAGGACAAGAGGAGCTCCAAAAGCGAGAGCAAGATATAAGGTTTCTTTACTTTCAAAATCGCAGCGGATTTGAGGTAAATTGGTGCGGTTATTGGAGCCTGTATGCAAGTCAATGCCGTGGGTACATCGCTCAACAATTTCTTTTAAGAAGATGTGGGCAAGTTGAGCTGCAGATGATCCCGTTTCAGATCCAGGAAAACTCCGATTGAGGTCGCGTCTGTCTGGAAGATAGCGACTTTGTGTGAGCATTCCAAAGACGTTTACAACCGGAATAGCAACAAGCGTTCCTTTGATGTGTTTGATGAGAGGAGAACTCATCACCCGACGAATGACCTCTATCCCATTAAGCTCATCTCCATGGATGCCTGCACTGATAAAAAGACGTTTCCCTGGGCGGCGTCCATTAATGATTCTTAAAGTTAAATCAAAAGTAGACTGATGGGGGATGATAGAAATAGGAAAGTAAATCGTTTTTGTTGTTCCAGGAAGGACAGTGGCATTACAAATTTTAAAAGGAAGATTTGTTTCTTTGGGGGTCATCGTTGAAGCTCCTGTAGGATTTTTAAGAGAAGAGGCGAAAGGTCAATTTGATTGCTGAGGTGGGGAATTGTATTGCATGTAATAATTTTGTGAGCTCCGGCCGCCATGACCTCTTCATAAGAATTCCCCGCAAATACCGCATGGATGGCGAGGCACAGAGGAGGTTTTGTTTGTTTTCCTTTAAGGTAAGAGAGAGCTTCTATCAGTGTGCCACCCGACGAGATGATGTCGTCGATGAGAACGGGTGTTCTCTTTCCGATAGTCACGTCTTGTGGCCAGCTTATCTTGACGTGGCCTTCTTGATCTCGTGTCTTGTTCAAGACAATAAAGGGTAAGTCTTGTGCTATTTCCTCAACCCATTGAGCGCTCTCCCCATCAGGGCCAATAAGAAAAGGATCCTGCACATTTTCATGAATCCAAGAAGACATTAGGGGAGCGGCATGAACAATATGTGTTGGAATAGAGTAAATTTCGCTTAAGCTGTGATAACGATGAAGATGAGGGTCAACGGTGATCAAAGAATCAAAGTGGTTTGACAGGAGGCGCGCGAAGCTTGCGGACGTTAGGGCTTCTCCAGGTTGAAAGATTTTATCTTGACGCATATAAGCAAGATAAGGCGCAAGAAGGATCACTTGTGTTGCCCCTTGAGATCGCAGTGTATCGGCTAGAAATAAAAGATCTAAAATCCATCCATTAGGATGAGCAAGAGGCGCATTTATAATAACAAGACGGTCCTTAACAGCGCTTTCCACTCGCAAGTAAGTTTCGCCATCGGGAAATGACTTAAGAAAAAAGAATCCTTCTTCTGCATTCATTCCTTGTGTGATGAGGCGACCAAGGGGAGAAGGGGAGGGAAAATTAAAAACAAGGGACGTCATTGTCCATTCTCCCCCATCAAGATAACTTCTTGATGTTTATAAAAATAATGAAGCGCATAATTAAGTTCTCCGGGAGATTCAGCGTAAATGGTGAAAAGCGGCTGTCCTTTTTCAACAGCGGTTTTCAAGGAGACGTGAAGATCAATGCCTGCGCTGGGAGAAGTAGGCGCCCCTGCAAGCTTGGCGATGCGCGAAATCAGGCGATTATTAATATCCAAGATGACGCCTTTTTGGTTTGCAGTGACTATATGTTTGATGGAAGAAAGACGAGGCTCTCTCATTCCTCCTTGGGCTTTACAGATGGCTTCAAATTTTCTGAGGGCATCTCCCGTGTCTAAAATTTTTTGCGCTATTTGGAATCCACTTTCCTTGGGAACATCTCCCCAAAACTCTAAAATTTTTCCCGCAAGTAAAAGAGACCTTTCTCTCAAATCTTGAGGAGCCTCTTTTTCTCTACGCAGAACAGAGAGAACATCTCTGGCTTCAAGAGCAGGGCCAATTCCTCTGCCTATAGGTTGAGTTCCATCGGTTTCAAGAACGTGTACTTGAAGACCGGTTTCTTCTCCTACCTTTAGGAAAAGATCTTTTAAAATACTTGCCTCATTCTGAAAACGAACTTTAGCGGTAGGGCCAATGGGCATATCGATAAGGACATGGGTCGAGCCTGCAGCTATTTTTTTCGATAAAACAGAAGCAACCAATTGGTTGGCGCTATCAAGATCAAGAACACGCTCGATTTGAACCAGCACATCATCAACGGGGCTTAAGTCAACAGCTCCGCCCCAAATGATGCAACCCCCTTCTTTTTCAACAACTTTTTTCATACGATCAATGTTGAGATCAACGGGCGCAATAACGCCCATTGTGTCAGCCGTTCCTGAGGGTGAAGTAATCGCTTTGGAAGAGGTTTTTGGAATGGTAAGACCAAAGGCTGCAAGAATAGGGACAATGATCATCGTCGTTCGATTGCCTGGTAGTCCTCCGACACAATGTTTATCAACGATGGGGTGTTGAAGCCATTTAAGCTGTTGGCCTGTGGCACTCATGGTTTTTGCAAGAGAAATGGTTTCTTGCTGCGTAAAGTTAACGCAAGCTGTAATAAAAGAAGCAAGCTGGATATCGGAATAACGTCCATCGACGATATCATTCATAATGATTTTAAAGTTGTCCTCACTGAGAGTTTTTCCATGGAGTTTTCCTCTGACATATCCAAAAGAGTCCAAGGGATCGGCAAGGGTTACAATAACGCTTTCTCCACTTTTGACTTTGAGCTTTTCCCAAGCACTTTCTGATAATCCAATCTCTCCACGTTTAAGGAGGGGAGACTCTAAAACCATCAGGGTAGCAATAATGGAGTGATTTTTATTGGAGATATTAACCCTGACAGTCGATCTAAACCCTGCTGATTTGCAGATAGAACAATCTCCTCGGATAAACGCAACGAGATGCCGATAGGTGTCTATATGTAGTTCTTGAGCCTTAAGGGTGAAGGCAGAAATAGAGACGAGAGGCGTTTCCAGGTTTGTCCTTTTATGTGCAGAAGAGTGTTTTTTTTCTAATTTAGCCATATTTTCTGCTGCTGTTTTTTGCGATCTCTTACGGAAAAAATATAAGCAAATCTTCTTTAAAAATGGTTAAAACTCTTAGTAAGTAAATAATTTCTTAAGGTTAATTGTTTTTTAAATAATTAATTGTACTATTGTGATATTGTTTTGTGTTTTTTAGGATATTTTTATGAGATTAATAATTCCCTCTCAATTTTCATTTTTATTAACCCTTATTTCTCTTTTCTTGAATACAGCAGTCTATGGCAAAACACATGGGCCGCTGGGTCTAGAAAAAGAGAGATGTAATTTTGGAAGGGGCATTCCTCATCGAATGAAACCTGTGAAAGGAAAGCAATGGGAAATCGTTAATTTAACTTTAAAGAATGCTGAGATAAGTGAGTATGATAAGCATACGATCACAACGACAAAAGCCTGGGAACGTGTAGGAGGAGAGGGGACACTTTTCCCTGATGCAGAAGGGGCAACATTGCAGAAATGGCAACGACGCTTAAAAGTTATGGGTGAAAAAGTGGCTCGTGTTGCCATCCCTTTTATGCTGTGGGCTCCATCAGGTGCAGGAGCGGCTCATGTATTAAAATACACGGCTCCTTTAGCGGTGGAATACATAACTGACAAAACGACTACGAAATTGTCTGATGCTTTAGGGACAGATTATCTTCCTTATAAAGAGGCTATAACGAAGGAATTGGTGGGAGCTGCAGCGGGAAAAATGGTAGATGAGTTCTCTCGGTAAGGCAGAGTATTCCTGCATCATAGGAGAGTACGTCATGGTAGAGTTATTCCATGGGAAGAGTTGAAAGGTGTTTAACTCAAAGAAGGGGTGTAGGGCTGAAAGCTTAGTACTCCTCAATTTCTACCTTTTTTGTCATCCCCGAGCTAGGAATGCTTTGTTTTCGTGGAAAACATTAGCATTACTTCATCGGGGATCTTCTAGAAGCAATAAAGTGTTTTAGCAAGATCCCCGGGTCAAAAAATGCTAAGCTCTACCTTGCAGGTAGAGCAAGCATTTTTAGCCCGCGGAGGACAAAGAAGGGAAAACTGATGGAAATTGAGCCCAAAAAGTCTTGCCCCTAACCTAATATTAATGTTTTTATTAAGGTATAAGAAGGAAAAAGACTTAAGATTCTACCTCTCCCCTTGTGGGAGAGGTAAAGGAGCTTAAGAGTTTCAAGGGAAGGTTTACTAATGATCGGAAGCTTAAAATCTATTACCATTGCTGTCCCTGACCTCGCTCTTGCGATTCAACAATACCAAGACGTTTTTGGCGCATTCGTCACGTCTCCTCAAGATCTCCCTGATCAAGGAATACAAATCGCTATTGTAAAGCTTCCTAATACACTTCTTGAGCTTATCACACCCTTAGGAGAGAACTCGTCCCTTGAGGATTTTCTGGAAGCTCATCCCCAAGGGGGAGTTCACCATCTCTCCTACGAAGTGCCAGATTTAAGCCAAGCAAAAGAACAGCTTGCTTCTTGTGGGCTGCAGCCTATGGGAGAGCCTCAGCTCAACTATCGGGGAAACTCCATTCTTTCCTTAGATCCTAAAAATTGTTTAGGAGTGTCGATAGAGCTTGAACAAGCCTCATCTTCTCCTGTGATTGGGCGCGTCGAAGTTGGCCGTATTGGCCCTGCTCACACATTTTCTCAGAAATCTTCTACCTCTTTAGAAGGAGTGGGAGGCGTTGGGGTAGGCATCACCGTTGATTTTAGATCTCCCACCCCTAAGGATAATCAGGAAGGCGAATGACCTTTTCTTCTGGACTCCTTGTTTACGTGATGGTGTGGGTGGTTATTCTTTTTTTGATTTTGCCTTGGGGAGTGCGTCTTCCTGAAGAAGCCGAGCAAGGGCATGCCACGAGTGCTCCTGAGAAGCCCTATGTGGGCCTTAAGCTTCTTATCACATCCCTGCTTGCTGGGCTTGTGTGGATGGTAGCTTTTTTAATTTTGCAGAAATAAAGGAGAGGCGTCTGGTGCCGTCAGAGAGGATTGAACTCTCGACCTCACCCTTACCAAGGGTGTGCTCTACCACTGAGCTATGACGGCGTCTTGGGCAAGATGCCACAGAGAGCCTCCGCAATCAAGAGAGGCCGACTCTATTTAGCAAAAAAAATTACATGACAAGATGCCTCAAAAGAAGTTAATTTTTCTTCAACACAGAGTATGGAACATTTTGATGGAATCAAAGGGATCTACAACATCATCTTTAGAGAAGCCTCTTTCACAGACAAAACAAGAGAAAAAGGCTCAACGGTTGGCATCTGCTTTGCGAGAAAATTTGCGTAAACGTAAAGAGCAAGCGCGCTTGAGGAAAAACCTTAGCCTTCCACAAGACGTTGTCGCACCCGATTAGACCCAAGGGCTTTCAAGAACCACGCGAGTGCCGGACTGTTTGAGGGAGTCCGCCAAGCAATCTTGAAATAAGCTTTTCGTTTCACGTGAGTGGCCAGCGAAAGCTTCACTAAACGCCCTTCATGGAGCAGGTGTTTAATGCGGGTTAAAGGTAAATATCCGACGCCTAAGCCCATGAGCTGCGCTTGGACTTTTGTCTCCATTGTGGGCACAATAATTTTAGACTGGTGTGTGGCGGTTCCCGACGATCGTTTGGAAAGACCTTGAGATGTATCTGAAATAACAATGTTTGGAAAAGCCTCCAGATCTTCGGAGGTTATGGGAGCTTGGAGAGCGGTCAGAGGATGATTTTTAGCCACCGCAAAGACAAACTCTACTGTTCCCAAGGGCTGCTGATCGCACAAAAGATCAAAGGGAGGATCTCCGCTGGCTCCAATGGCCAGAGTGGCTCGATTTTCAAGGAGAGCATCCCAGCACCCATTTAAAACTTCACGTGAGACGCGCACATTGACGTTCGGAGCGGCCTTACGAAAGTCTTCGATAAGAAAAAACAAATTTTCTGTGGGAAAAACGTCATCGATAGCAATAGAAAATTCTCCCTCCCATCCTTCTTTTATTTGCTGAATATCGCTCTTAAGGCGGTCTAATCCTTGAAGGAGGGGTTTCCCTCTCTCTAAGAAAAAACGTCCTTCGGACGTGAGGGTAGGGCGATAAGAGGAGCGATCAAAGATCTGAAAACCCACCTGATCTTCTAATTTTTTAATATGTTGTGTAATCGCTGAACGGGTGCGATAAAGACTCTCTGCTGCGGCAGAAAAAGAGCCGAAACGTTCTATGGTGGCCAGAAGGATTAAATCTTGGACATCGAAGTTCATAGTCGGGTTCCTCTTGTTAAGAAAAAATAACCGTTTTGTTTAAAATTATCAAATTAATTTTTTTATTTTTATGTGTTACAAGAAAAAACAGCTTGTTTGTTGTTATAAAACATTAAGATAAATTGAACAAGTTTTTGGATTGGAAAGGATATACTATGAGTAAACCAACAAAAATGGCTAAAATCATTGGCGCGTCATTCCTGGCGGCTTCTTCTGCTGTGGGGCAAAACGCGCCCCAGGCTCCTTTGCAAAATACGCAACAGGCTGTTGAGTATTTTAACCAGGAATTAGATTTCAAAACAAATCCTCATGGCGTGAAAGCAGTGCTCGAAGGAAAAGAAAAAAACGTGATTATTGTGGACGTGCGTTCTGCAAAGGACTATGCGAAAGGCCATATTCCAGGAGCCATTAACATTCCTTGGGAAAAACACGAAGGGTTTGATGGGGCTGAGACAGAATTCCCTGAATTAAGCAAAAACAAGTATGCCTACGTTTATTGTTACCAGTTGTTGTGCAATTTAGGGCAAAAAGCGGCCAAAAAATTTGCATCCCTTGGATATCCTGTGAAAGAAATTGTTGGGGGATTTGACGAATGGAAAAAAGAGGGAAATCCTGTTGAGTCAGGACAAGCCTCACATTAGTTTAGGCTAAGTTCTGGATAAGAAAATATTCCTATGTTGTCATCCCCGAGCTAGAAATGCTTTGTTTTCTTAGAAAACATTAGCATTTCTTCATCGGGGATCTTGTTGAAACACCTTATTGCTTCTAGAAGATCCCCAATCAAGAAGTTCTAAGCCCCCGATCAAGTCGAGGGCAAGAACTTCTACGTCGGGGATGACAAAGTCGTTTAGGCACGATAGGAAATTTGTTAGATATTAAGTCACTCTCATGTGAAAGGTGCCTCTATGACAGTTTCCTATAAAAACCTTGTTGTAAAAGAAGGACCAGAGCCTTTGCTAAGGCGTGTAAAGTGTGTTGCAGAGCAGACTTTTCAAAAGGTATGTCCTGCATCTTTAAAGAAGCCTCGCCTTATTATCTTTGATTATGACAATACCCTTGTGGATAGTTGGCCTCAGGATTTTGAAACCTCTAATGAGGTGTTTAAGGCTCTTGGGCAGCCTCCCATGGATGTTTTTGAAATGCTACAAGAACCCCATACGCCAGCTGTGGCTGCTATCGTGGAGAGAACGGGCCTCCCTTATGAAAAGGTCAAAGAAACTTACAATACTATTTACAATGCTATTCATCAGGTTATAGCTGCACCTCTTCCTGGGGCCCATGCGCTTTTGGAGTGGATCAAAGAGATGGGAATGTTAGCCGTTGTTATCAGCAATAAAGAACATGATTTGCTGGAAGAGACTCTTGAGAAGGTGGGATGGAACAACCACTTTGATAAAGCTTATGGAGCGCGTAAAAATAAACCGCATAAACCTGATCCTTGGGTTGTCGATGAAATCATCAAAGATCTCCCTCGCTCTATTTCTAAGGAAGAGATTTTGTTTGTCGGTGATGCTCTTTCAACAGACATAGCGTGTGCTTTGCAAGCAAATGTCACGCCTGTTTGGATGAGCCAGTATTCTGTTGATGAGGTTATCTTTGGAGATGTTGGTCCTAAAATCTTAAAAACAGAAAACTGTTTGACCTTGTTGGATATTTTGAAGCAAGGGGGTTGAGGACGTTGTTATGTGTGTCGCTCCTGATAAAGTTTATTTCAACTGCGCCATGTTTCTTATCCCCGAGCAGAAATGCTTTGTTTTCGTAGAATCTGGGTGTTAATAAGATTTTAAGCCTTGTCTGGTAAGAATATTTTCTATGACAAAAAAAATATTATTAGAAGTTAGCCTCAATATTTCTTACACACGGTTCAGAATTTCCTTAAGAAATCATTTTTGGATAAGGGAAATACGATGCTAAAAAAACTTCAAATCTTAAGTATTGTTGTAATCTCTTTTAACTCCCTACATGTAAGAGCACAGACTTGTATGGAGAAGTGCGCCTTTGATAAACAACTATGCGAACAGCCTTGCACTGGCTCCAGTAGTTATTGGGATTGTACCAGGAAATGTAATGCTGCTTCTAGCACATGCCAAAATAAATGCACTTGCATAGGAAAATGTTCCGTCGAGGAAAAAAAATGCGAGCAGCCTTGTAAAGGCTCGGAGGGTGAAGAAGAGTGTATTAAGAAGTGTGCAGACACGGCTACTCAATGCTCCAACAAATGTTGAAGCTCTCAAACAAAGCTCTCAAATTATTTTTTTCTACCTTTTAATGAATTAGAAAAAAACGATGTTTTTTTATTCTATCTTAATGCTTGAACAGCTTCTGCAATACGGCGGCACCCTTCCAGCAAAACCTTTGTATCCATGGCATAGGAAATGCGAAAATAAGGAGACAATCCAAAAGCAACCCCTGGAACAACCGCAACGCCTGCCGTATCTAAAAGATAAGACGCAAAATCTGAATCATTTGTCACGACATTCCCTGAAGGTGTTGTCTTGCCCATAAGAGAGCCACAGGAAGGGTATAAGTAAAAAGCACCTTGAGGCGTAAGACAGCTAAGGCCTGGGGCCTCATTTAAAATTTTTAAAGCTTGATCGCGTCTTTCTGCAAACGTCTGAACCCAATCTGCCATAAAATCCTGAAATCCTTCCAAAGCCGCTAGGGCAGCTTCTTGAGAGATAGAAGTCGCGTTTGAGGTTGACTGGGACTGCAACATAGTCATAGCCTTGATAAGGGGGAGGGGGCCAGCCCCATATCCGATGCGCCAGCCAGTCATGGAGTAGCTTTTGGAGACCCCATTCACGGTCAAAACTCTTTCTTTTAGGTCGGGAGCAATCTGGACAAGGGTTGTGAATTGAAATTTATCATACACAAGATGTTCATAAATATCGTCGCTGAGAACATGCACTTGAGGATGGCGACGTAATACGGCGGCTAGATCTTCGAGTTCTTGGCGTGAGTAAGCCATTCCTGTGGGGTTGCTCGGAGAATTTAAAATCAGCCACTTTGTTTTAGGCGTAATTGCTTTTTCTAGCCCTTGCGGTGTTAATTTTAAGTGATCTTCTGTGGCACATTTCACAATGACTGGTACCCCCTCTGCGAGAGCGACCATGTCGGGATAAGAAACCCAATAGGGAGCAGGGATAATGACTTCGTCACCTGGATCAAGGGAAGCTAAGAAGGCATTGAAAATGACTTGTTTGGCGCCAACACCCACAATGATTTGTTCGGGAGCATAATCAATCTCATTTTCACGCTTGAATTTTTGGGCAATAGCTTTGCGTAGGGGAAGGGTACCAGCCACTGCCGTATATTTTGTCTTTCCTTGTTTCAAGGCATAGATGGCTGCCTCCTTAATAAACTGAGGCGTATCAAAGTCAGATTCGCCTGTCCCAAAATCAATCACATCGTGCCCAAGGGCTTTGAGTTCCGTAGCCCGTGCAGTGACAGCTAAGGTGGGAGAAGGCTTGATAAATGCCATACGGCGGCTAATAAGAGACATGAGAATTCTTTCCTTGTAACTCGTTTTATTATACAGCAAACTGCCTTTTATGACCATTCAAATCAACCCTCAGTTTGTGTCTAAGGAGGCTTTTTATAAGGCTTACCCTCAACTATATTATGGGATGGATGACAAATGGTTCATTGTGATGACAGGAGATGATCAGGTTTGTGGGCTTGCGTTAAAGACATTTCCTCATCCAACATCCCTTTTGCGGTCCTTTAAAAAACACGCTTTAATTGAAAAGAAAATAAATCTTCCTTCTTTGCCAGCTTATCTTGTGGCGGGGACCCCTTTTCAACAGTGTGTATGGGACGCTCTTCTTAAGGTTCCTGCTGGGGTTGTGATGAGTTATCAAGATCTCGCCGACCATCTTCATATGCCTAAAGCTGTAAGAGCTGTTGCAAATGCGGTAGGCGCTAATCCTATTTCTCCTTTGATTCCTTGTCATCGCATTGTAGGAAGCCACCAGCATATAGGAGGATACCATTGGGGCTTGTTGATAAAAGCTGCTCTTCTTCAAGAAGAAGGAATTGATCTTTCCTCTTTTAAAGGGCTTCCCATCTGATCTTAGAGGGAGTATAGAAAGAACACTTTTTAATTTGGAGATAGCCATGCAACGTACTTTATCTATTCTAAAACCTGATATAACACGCAGAAATTTAACGGGAGCTGTGAATGAACGAATAGAAGACTCTGGTTTGAGAATTATTGCACAAAAACGACTTTATTTGTCTATGGAACAGGCTCAACAGTTTTATGCTGTGCATCAAGAGAGGTCATTTTTCAATGATCTGTGCACTTTCATGAGTTCAGGACCTGTTGTTGTCCAGGTTTTAGAAGGCGAGAATGCTGTGGAGCATTATCGTAAAGTTATGGGAGCTACCAATCCTGCTAATGCAGATGAAGGCACTATTCGTCGCGATTTTGCTGAGTCTATCGAAGCAAATTCGGTTCATGGATCAGATAGCCTTGAAAACGCAAGAACTGAAATTTCTTTCTTCTTTAGTCAAATGGAAATTGTTGGGTAAGGTTGCTGCCTTACCGTCCATCAATTTCTCCCCCTGTCATCCCCGAGCTAGGAATGCTTTGTTTTCTGTAAGAAAACATTAGCATTTCTTCATCGGGGATCTTGTTGACACACCTTATTGCTTCTAGAAGATCCCCGATCAAGAAACGCAGCGATTTTCTTCGAAAATCGTGCCTTTCTAAGTCGGGGATGACAAAAGAAGAACAAAGATTAAGAGAGCGAACTCACCCTAAGGATTAGACATGGCAAGAATTCCATGTTTTTCTTCAGGAATGTCTTCCTTAAAGTTTCTTTTCACTTTTTCTAAAGCGGCCCAAACTTTGCTATCCTGGCCATATTCATCTTCGACGAAGTGCCATTTGTGATTTTCATCTTCAAAAACTGTAAAATAGGTTACATAAACAGAAAGAGGAGTGTCGAGTTTAACTCGCTTTGTTCTGGTTCCGGACGATTCTTCTTCAATGCGCCCGCGTGTCCACTCGTGGGGCTTATCGAAAACAAATCCAGCAAGTTTTATAGGGTCTTGCACGCGGATGCAGCCAGAACTTAGGGCTCTCTTGGCTTTGCTGAAAAGCTTTTCGTCAGGCGTTCCATGAAGATAGATAGAAAAGGGATTGTCGATTGTGAAGCGGATTTTTCCAAGCGCATTGGCATTGCCAGGACTTTGAACAATTCTTATAGGGAGATTTCCACTCGAATAGGACCCCCAATTAATGGATGCTGGGCTGACCTCTTCTCCAGAGGAGTTATAAAAGTGATAGCCTTTTCCGGCAAAAGCGTTAGGGTTCTGTTTGAGCTTTGGTAGCTTGTCTCTTACGGCAATGCTCGTGGGGACATGCCAAGAAGGATTAAAAATAATCTCCGTCATGGGTGCGTAAAAAACGGGAGTTTTTCTATATTCTTTTCCTGTGATAATAGGCATATACAAAGAGTTAATGCCACTGACAGCTTTTAAGTAAAATCCCGGAATGTTCACTTGGATATAACGAGAAGGAAGAGAGGTTGGAAGCCATCTTTGGCGTTCAAGATTTACAATAATTGATTTAATACGATCTTCAACGGAAACATTTAAAGCTTTGAGGGTTTCTCCTCCCACCTTTCCATCTTGTTCAAGACCATGGTGGCTTTGATAGACTTTGAGTGCGTTTTCTAAAGCTTCATCAAAGATATCAGAACCTTCGCCTTGGAGAGGAAGGGCGTCTTGAGCTATGAGCTGAGCTTTGAGGGTGGCGACAAGGGGACCTTTATCTCCCTTTTGAAGTTTTGTATTTTTTGGCAGTTGTGGCCATCCTCCTTGGGTTTGCTTTTGGCGATAAAGCGCTAATTGGTGCTTCATATGTTTATACTCTGGAGTAGCTGGGGCCAGCGCATCAATCCAGCCGCACTGATCAGGAAGGGACACATATTCTTTTAGAAGCTGAGCTTCATCCACAACAATTTGTTTTATGTGAATATTTTTATCTACGGCCTGCGGATTAAGCCGTCCGCCCTTCATATCAAAAATATAAGTGAGGGCCGCAAAGGTTAAGAGAGCATCTGCCTCTTTTTGAGTTTTAGAAGAGGTTAAGTCTGCCTTTTGAAGATGATCCATAAAAGGTGCATAATCTTCTGCCCAGAGCCCTTCATCCGTAGCGTGAGAAAGGGCCTTTAGAAGAGCGACTCCACAAGGCGTCCAGGTGTCATTTTGAATCCAGATGAGTTTCCCTTGAAGGTGATCATAAACTTTTTGAACACGCGGGTCTTCTTGAGCATTAGGCAAGGCGTGCACATAACTTAAGGTAAAAAGACTCATAAGGAAAAAAAGACAGATTTTGCTTTTCATGTTCTCTCCTAAAAAAACAGACAAATGCTTTTATTGACGACACTGAGAGAGTCAGTTATAACTCTGATCATCAATGTGGATAACTTTAAATAAGGACTATTATGGCACAACACCAATCAGCAATGAAGCGGATTCGTCGGGATGCAAAGCAAACCTTACGGAATCATTCTCGACTCTCACGCGTTCGGACTTTTATTAAAAAAGTAGAAGCAGCGCTAGCAGCGGGAGATAAAACAAAAGCTCAGGCAGCACTCGCTCTTGCTCAGCCAGAAATTATGCGAAGCGTTACGAAGGGAGTATTACATAAAAATACAGCGGCTCGTAAAATGTCTCGCCTCAATGCGCGTGTAAAATCAGCGTAGTCGTTCTGTTGGTATAGTAGAGGTAACTCTACATCTCCTTATTATAACGCTGTTTGCTGTGCAACGGCTATACTATCGTTTGTTACACCTCTCTATAGTGATTTACAAATATGAACACAGCAAAAATTGATCTCGAAAGACAATGGGAGAGCATTCAAGAGCGTCTTCTTGAAGAATATGGCGAAGTGACATATTCAAGCTGGCTGAAGCCCTTGTCAGTGGTTGATCAACAAAAAGATTGCATGCGCTTAGCGGCCCCAACGGCTTTTGTGCGAGATTGGGTCAAAAATAATTATGCCGACCGTGTCAAAGTCATTCTTCAAAGCGTCAATGACAATATTCGTCAATTAGAAATCATGGTGACTGTCTCGGAGGAAGGAAAATCTTCTTCCGAAGAGCCTTTTGTAGATATATCAGATGTAGGATCGAGCCTTGATCCTCGTTTTACTTTTGAAAATTTTGTTGTCGGAAAGCCAAATGAACTCGCGCATGCGGCAGCGCGTAAGGTGGCTGAGTCAGAAACGGTGACTTTTAATCCTCTATTTTTGTATGGAGGAGTAGGTCTTGGAAAAACTCACCTTATGCATGCAATTGCGTGGCATATCAGAAAATGTCATCCAAAGAGAAAAGTTATTTATCTGTCTGCTGAAAAGTTTATGTACCAATTTGTGAGAGCGCTTCGGTTTAAGGATACTGTTGCTTTTAAAGATCAATTTCGCTCCGTAGATGTGTTGATGATTGATGATGTTCAATTCATCAGCGGAAAAGATTCAACTCAAGAAGAATTTTTTCATACTTTTAATGCTCTTGTAGATCAAAATCGCCAAATTATAATTTCTGCGGATAAATCGCCCTCAGATTTGGAAATGGAAGAGCGTCTCAAGTCTCGGTTGGGATGGGGACTTGTGGCCGATATTCATCCGACAACCTATGAGCTTCGCTTGGGGATTTTACAAGCAAAGGCCGAACAATTAGATGTTACGCTCCCCTCAAAAGTTCTCGAATTTTTGGCCTATAGAATTTCCTCTAATATCCGGGAGCTTGAAGGGGCTTTAACGCGCGTCGTTGCTCATGCAACCCTTGTGGGTCGCCAGATTACGCTCGAATCCACTCAAGATGTTTTGAGAGATTTATTGCGTGCCAACGATCGACGCGTGACGATTGAAGAAATCCAGAAAAGGGTTGCGGAATATTATAGTGTGCGCTTGTCTGATATGCATTCGCCGAGAAGATCACGTGCCGTGGCCCGTCCTCGGCAGGTGGCTATGTATTTAGCAAAACAACTCACCTCTAGATCCTTGCCTGAAATTGGGCGTAAATTCGGAGGACGTGACCATACGACGATCTTGCATGCGGTGAAAAAAATTGAAGAATTGATGGCAAAAGAAAAAAGTATGTGTGAGGATATTGAATTGCTACGTCGAACGCTGGAGAGTTAAATGATGACCGCTGAATCTTTACAAACAGATTTTCTCCACCTTGTGGTTGAAAAACAATCGCTTCTTAAAGCATTGGCCCATTGTCAAGGAGTCGTGGAGCGGCGGAATACGGTTCCTATTCTTGCCCATGTGCTTCTCGAGGCTGAAGGAAATTCTTTGAAAATTACAGCGACTGATCTTGAAATTGCTCTTGTTGAAACCATTCCAGCTCATATTAAAGCCCAAGGGAGCACAACGGTTTCTGCTCATCTTCTTTTCGATGTGGTGCGAAAGCTTCCAGAGGGTGCTGAAATTGACTTAAAACTGGAAGAGGGAGGGGTGTCTCTTCGGTTGCAATCAGGAAGAGCGTCCTATAGCTTTGCGTGCTTGCCAGCGCTCGAATTCCCTTCTATGACAACGGAAAATCTTCCTTGTACATTTAAAATTCACGGAGCAGAGCTCTCAAGGCTCATTGATAAAACCCGTTTTTCCATGTCTACCGAAGAAACGCGGTATTATCTCAATGGGATTTTCTTCCATAACACATCAGATGGATTTTTGCGGGCTGTGGCAACGGACGGGTTGCGTCTCGCGCAAGCACAAGTGGAGCTTCCTGCGCAAGCTTCAACCATGCCGCATGTGATTATTTCACGAAAAACAATTCAGGAAATTCGCAAGCTTATTGATGAAATAGCGGAAGAAATAACGATTTCTCTCTCTGATAATCAGGTACGTTTTGCGGTGGGGTCTTCCGTTCTTATTTCTCGGTTAATTGAAGGAAAGTTTCCTGATTACGAGAAAGTCATCCCCTTTGGCAATGATAAGATTTTAGAAGTAGACGTAAAAGCTTTTGCAGAAGCCGTGGATCGTATTTCGATTATGTCCACAGATAAATTGCGTCCTGTAAAAATACGCGTAGAAAGCAGCACAATGGCCATTTCTGCTCACAGCAGTGAGACAGGAAGTGCTGTTGAAGAGCTAGAAGTCAAATATGGAAGTAATCCTATCGACTTTGGATTTAATGCCCGCTTTATTTTGGATGTGACCCAGCAAATCGCAAGCTCAACCTTGCAGGTTTTAATTGGAGATGAAACCCAAGCTATTATTGCAAAGGATGCAGGGGACGAATCAGCCCTTTATGTGTTGATGCCCATGCGGGTGTAGAGATCAGAAATCAGTTGTCGGTAATCAGTAGTCAGTGGTCAGTAATCAGAAGATCTAAAAATTTCAATCCCCCTTGTCATCCGCGGCCTAGAAAAGCTAATGTTTTCTAAAGAAAACAAAGCTTTTCTAGGCCGCGGATGACAAGGAGTGTGGTGTACAAAACCCATGAGGTTTTAAGTTCCCCCTTAAACTATTGGATTTTTTGCACAACCTAGTGTAATATACCTTTAAAATAATGAGAAAAATCCATGCGTTGCCTTGCTCTTAGTACAGCAGAAACTTACGATCTTCACGGTCTTGCTTTGGCTTTGGAGGAAGTCGAGTTTCTTAATTTTTATACAGATGCTCTCCATGCAGCTTATAAAGACTGGGATATCTTTATTTTTCGGTATGGGTGTATTGTTTTATGGAATGTTCCTATCGAGGAAGAAACTCAATTTTTAACTCTTCTTCAAAAGTTTTCTCAAAATTTAATCAATCCCGTTTCTGAAGAATTTGACTATTGCTTTGCAAGCAAACCTCGTTTTTTTCAAGATAAGATCACACTCGCTAAAACACGATCCCATGCTCTTCAAATGTTGGCCGTTTCCTACGGTCTTTCTCAAGCGATAAAGCTTACGGCTTTCGAAGCGCGAATTGATAATACGATCGAGATGACAAAAAACATTCCTCAAGAATTGGCTCTGCGGGGGAAAATAGCTCTGTCTCGTAAAGAAATTTCAAGAAGAATCGGAGGCTTGTTTATTGAACGCACTTCTGTGAATTTGCATAGCGACATTCTAGATGCCCCGGTTTTTATTTGGGACCATCCCGAATATGAAAGTCTTTATACGATGACGATTAATGATCTGGAGCTTCATGCGCGTACAGCTGTTCTGAATCGTAGGTTGGATATTGTGAAAGAGCTCTTTGAAATGATGCGAGACGAGCTTAACAATCGCCACTCAACCATGTTAGAATCAATTATCGTGATTCTTATTATGATGGAAGTTTTTCTGACTCTTGTCATTCATGTTTTTCACTTAGTTTGAGGGAACTTTTAACGAGATTTTTATTATTTCCTTCCATACTAAAAGTATTCATAAGAAAGGAAGTGTTGACCATGCTTAAGCAAAAAACAAAGTGGGTTCTTGTTGCAGATGGGGCTAGAGCTCGCATTTTTGTCAGAGACAACGCCAAACTTGAAAATGCCATGGGGCAAGATTTCGTTGGTGAAAATTTGAAGGAAAGTGCGCTAGGTACTTCTAAGCCAGGGCGAGATTTTGAAAGTAGCTATTCGGCTCGTCATGCCTATGCTCCACGAACAGATTGGCATCAGCATCAAAAAAGTCTTTTTGCAAAAGAACTCTGCGACATTTTAGAAAAGGCAACTGAAAATGCAGAATTTGATGAACTTATCATTGTCTCTCCTCCTAAAACTCTCGGCGATCTGAGGGAAAATTTATGTAAAAAAACCTTAGCGAAGGTAGTCGCCGAGATCCCAAAAGATGTCACAAAATTTACGGAACTTGAGCTTGTAACTTTCCTGGAGAGAGAAATATAGAGTGAAAGTCATTATCTGTGGCGCGGGCCAAGTAGGATTTAGTATCGCCCGTTATCTTTCAACTCATGACAACGATGTGACAATTATTGATCAGTCGGAAGAGCTGATTAATCATATCTCAGGAGTCCTCGATGTAAGGGGGGTGGTTGGTTTTGCTTCGCACCCTGACGTTCTTGCGCGTGCAGGGCTTCATGAGGCAGACATGATCATTACGGTGACCTTTGCGGACGAGGTCAACATGGTTGCTTGTCAAATTGCGCATTCTCTTTTTAATGTTCCTATAAAAATTGCGCGTGTAAGAAGCAAAAGCTATCTTAACCCTGAATGGGCGGGGCTTTATAAGCCAGATCATTTACCTATTGACTTAATCATTTCTCCAGAGCTGGAAGTTGCCCGTGCTATTGGACGGGGACTAGAAGTTCCTGGCGCCTTTGAGGTGATCCCTTTTGCGGAGGGGCAAATTCAGCTTGTGGGCATACGCTGTAAAGCAAAAGCACCTATTTTAAATACACCCTTACGTCTGCTTGAAGGTCTGTTTCCTGAGCTTGATCTTCGCGTCTTGTTTATCATTCGAGGAGACGAGGGGTTCGTTCCCACCGGGTCTGACCAATTAAAGGAAGAGGATGAAGTATATCTGCTGATTCCTCAAGAGATGCTTATGCATGTTGTTGAAGCTTTTGGGTTTAATGAGCAAAGATTTCAACGTCTCTTAATTTTAGGGGGAGGAAATGTGGGCCTTTGTTTGAGCGAAGAGGTGGAAGCTTCTCATCCAAATATTTCTCTTACGCTTATTGAAAATGATAAAGATCGAGCGACCTATGTGGCAAATCAATTATCTCGTGCCGTTGTTCTACGCGGAGATGCTTTGGACCTGGAAATTTTAAGAGAAGCAAACGCCAAATCTGCTGATAAGGTTGTGGCAGTGACGTCCGACGATAAAGTCAATATTTTAGCATCTCTTTTAGCCAAACGCATGGGTGCAAAACAATCAATGGCGCTTATTAATAGCTCTTCTTACTCAAATTTGATCCCCTCCTTGGGGATTGACTCGGTGATTAGCCCTAAGGCCCTGACAGTTTCGAGTATCCTGCAATATGTGCGGCGTGGCCGGATTCGTACAGTTCATTCTTTAAGAGATAACTTTGGGGAGGTCATTGAGGCAGAAGCCGTAGGGACTTCTAGCGTTCTTGGTATGACCGTAGGAGAAATCAACATGCCTAAAAGCTTGATTATTGGGGCGATTATCCGAGGAGATAAAATTCTTATGCCTCGAGAGGATACGGTTATTAAGGTTCAAGACCGTGTGATTTTAATGGTGACAAGCACTGCGGTAAAACGCTTTGAGAAGTTGTTTTCTGTGAGGTTGGAGTATTTTTAAGGAAATGGAACGGTGTTATCGTTGGATATTTTTTGTGCATCATCCTCTCTCTCTTGTCATCCCCGAGCTAGGAATTCTTTGTTTTTCAAAGAAAAACATTAGAATTCCTTCATCGGGGATCTTCTCAGTTGAGGCAAGATCCTCGGGTCGAGAAAAATCATTGTTTTTCTTTGAAAAACAATCCTTTTCTAGCCCAAGGATGACAAAAAAGTGGTAGCTCCCATGACTCACGGTTGGATCATTGTTGATAAGCCGGAAGGAATCACTTCGGCACACGTCGTTGCTAAAATCAAACGCCTTTTTAAGGTTAAAAAGGCCGGTCATGGCGGAACGTTGGATCCTTTAGCGTCGGGTGTGCTTCCCATTGCGTTGGGAGAAGCCACAAAAACCCTCGCTTATGTATTGGATGGAAAAAAAGCCTACCGCTTTGAAGTTAAATGGGGAGAATCGCGCTCAACGGACGATCGAGAAGGAGAGATCACGGCCACATCCTCTCACCGGCCGTCTCGTCAGGATATTGAGCAAGTCCTTCCTCTTTTTAGAGGAGAAATTGAACAAGTTCCTCCCGCCTATTCTGCTCTTAAAATAGAAGGAAAACGCGCATATGCCTTGGCACGTGAAGGAAAAGAAGTAACGTTAGCTCCTCGACGTCTTACGATTGAATCCTTAGAGCTTCATGACGTTTTTCCTGAATCCGCCGTTTTTGAAGTTGTCTGCAGTAAAGGAACCTATGTGCGAAGTCTTGCACGAGATTTAGCTTTGAAATTGGGAACTTATGGGCATCTTATAAGTCTAAGACGCTTAATGGCAGGTTCTTTTCATGAAAAAGATGCGATTTTACTAGATTCTCTTCTCAATATAGGGCATAACACAGAATTAATGAGATATGTTTTACCTCTTCAAGATGCGCTGGCCGACATCCTGGCTCTTGAAGTGGAAAACAAAGAGGCACGTTTGCTTCGCCAAGGTCAGTCCATCTCTTGGCCCCATCAGGGGGAAGAAGTTGTCTTGATTATGTGTGAAGGCGTCCCTCAAGCCCTTGCGAAGGCAGGGGAGGGGGTTGTAAAACCCTTGCGCGTATTCAATATAACTTAAAAGGAGTCAATGATGTCGATTACAAATGCACGGAAACAAGAAGTCATTAAGGAATTTGCTACTCAAAAGAATGATACAGGTTCACCTGAAGTCCAAGTTGCCGTTTTAACGGAACGAATCAGTAATTTAACCACTCACTTAGGAGACCACGGAAAGGATTTTCACTCTCGTCGCGGTCTTCTCATGCTTGTCAGTCGTAGGCGTCGTCTTCTTGATTATTTAAAAAAGACAGATGAAGGGCGTTATGGAAAGCTCATTGAGCGTCTTGGGTTGCGACGGTAACAGTAAGCAGTAGTCAGAAAATAACACTGTCATCCCGACCTTGCTTTGGGATCTCTATGGCAATGAGATGCTGAAAAAAGTCCAACATGACAATATGTGAAGAAGGAATCAAAACAGTATGTTTAATGTTTACAAAAAAGAAATAAATTGGGGAGGGAAAACTTTAACCCTTGAAACAGGAAAGTTAGCACGCCAAGCAGATGGGGCTGTTCTCGTCACCTATGGAGAGACCATAGTTTTATGCACAGCTGTTGCTCACAAAAAGCCCATGCCAGATGTGGACTTCTTTCCTCTTACAGTTCTCTACCAAGAGAAAGCCTATGCGGCAGGACGGATTCCCGGGGGATTTTTTAAGCGAGAAGGAAAACCCAGTGAACAAGAAACATTAACTTCACGTCTCATTGATCGCCCGATTCGTCCTCTTTTTGCGCCTAGCTTTCGCAATGATACCCAAGTTGTTTGTACGGTTTTAAGCCATGATATGGAAACGTCTCCTGATATTCCCGCGATTGTGGGTGCATCAGCAGCGCTGACCCTTTCGGGGCTTCCTTTCCTAGGCCCTGTTGGGGCAGCCCGTGTTGGGTTTATTGATGGAAATTTTGTTTTAAATCCTACTTTAGAGCAGGTCCCCACCTCTCAGTTAAACTTAGTCGTAGCTGGGACAACGGAAGGGGTATTGATGGTGGAATCGGAAGCTCACGAGCTTTCAGAGTCTCAGATGCTTGAAGCGGTCATGTTTGGGCACAACCATTTTCAGCCCGTTATTCAGATGATCATTGATCTTGCGGAAGAGTGTGCAAAAGATCCTTGGGACCTTCCCCCTGAAGACCCTCAAAGAGAAAAACTTATTGAGCGTTTGAAAGAACTGGCAACAGAAGATCTAACAGCTGCTTATAGTGTGAGGGACAAATCTATTCGCCATGAGAAGGTAACTCTTATCAAGACTCAAACAATAGAAGCCCTTAAAGAAGAAGGATTTCCAGAAGCTCTTGCTGTTACTGAGTTTAAGGAACTTACGAAAGACTTAGTGCGTCAAGATATTTTAAAGACAGGCAAGCGAATTGATGGTCGAGATACAAAAACCATCAGACCTATCGTATGCGAAGTGGGGACTTTACCACGCGCTCATGGAAGTGCTTTATTTACACGTGGTTCTACCCAAGCCCTTGTGGTTGCCACCCTGGGGACAGGTCAAAATGAGCAAATTATTGACGCCCTTGAAGGAGAGTACAAAGAAAATTTCTTGCTTCATTACAATTTCCCTCCCTTCTCTGTGGGAGAAACGGGGCGCATGAGTGGTCCTGGACGCAGAGAAATAGGACATGGAAAACTTGCGTGGAGAGCTCTCCATCCGTTGATGCCGTCCAAAGAGAAATTCCCTTATACAGTGCGCCTTGTGTCCGAGATTACAGAATCTGATGGGTCTTCCTCGATGGCGTCGGTGTGTGGAGGGTCTTTGGCTTTGATGGATGCTGGTGTGCCTCTTGAGCGGCCAGTTGCGGGTATTGCCATGGGACTTATCAAGGAAGGCAAAGATTTTGCTGTGCTTTCCGATATTATTGGAGACGAAGATCATCTGGGCGATATGGATTTTAAAGTCGCAGGAACCCATCAAGGCATTACAGCTTTGCAGATGGACTTGAAAATTACCAGTATTACGCGAAACATTATGGAAATTGCTTTGGAACAAGCCCATCAAGGCCGCCTTCATATTTTGGGTAAAATGAAGGAGGCTATAGAAGGATCTCGAGACGATGTGAATGAATATGCGCCTCGTATGATTACGTTTACAATTTCTAAGGATAAAATCCGAGAAGTTATTGGAGCAGGTGGTAAGGTGATTCGTGAAATCTGCGAAACCACAGGTGCTAAAGTAGATATTTCTGATGATGGAACCATTAACATTGCAGGAGCAAATGCTGATGTGATTGCGGCTGCTGAAAAATGGATTCGAGGAATTACGGATGAGCCCGAGGTTGGAATGATCTATAAAGGGAAAGTCGTTCGCATCGTTGACTTTGGCGCCTTTGTAAGTTTTTTTGGCAGTCAAGATGGTCTTGTTCACATTAGTGAGCTTGCCCCACGGCGTGTAGAAAAAACAACTGATGTGGTTAAAGAAGGAGACGAGGTCTTTGTCAAAGTGATTGAAATGGATAATCGCGGTAAAATTCGTCTTAGTATGAAGCGCGTTGACCAAGCCACGGGCAAAGAAATATCTTCTGAGGGGAATGAATAACTTTTGAAATTTCTTAATCCTATCCGTCTTTCTGGTCGTGAAGTTCTCCCTCTTATTGAGGGAGGAAAAGGTATTTCTGTCTCTAATGGGGAAAGCTCAGGAGCATGGTCAGCAACCGGCGGTGTGGGCACCTTTTCAGCCGTTAATGCAGATGCAATTGATGATCAAGGTAATCTTGTTCCTATTATCTATAAAGGGCAAACCCGTCGAGAGCGCCACAGAGAGCTAATCGAATTTGGCATTCGCGGCGGGATTACCCAGGCCAAAATTGCTCATGAAAGATCTAATGGCCAAGGTCGCCTTCACATGAACGTTTTGTGGGAAATGGCTGCTGTGGAAGATATTCTTCATGGTATTTTGGATAAGGTAAGCCCCCTTGTCCATGGCGTTACCTGTGGAGCAGGGATGCCCTACCGGGTTGCAGAAATTACAGCCAGCTATGGTATTTATTATTACCCTATCGTTTCCTCAGGGCGTGCCTTTCGAGCTTTATGGAAGAGAGCCTTTCACAAATTCCCAGAGTGGTTGGGAGCTGTTGTCTATGAAGATCCCTGGCGAGCCGGGGGCCACAATGGGCTTAGCAATAGTGAAGATCCAGAAAAACCAGAAGATCCTTATCCTCGTGTTCGTGAGTTGCGCCAAGTTATGCGAGAGTTTGGTCTTCATGACATCCCCATCGTTATGGCAGGAGGCGTGTGGTATTTAAGGGAATGGGCAGAGTGGCTTGATAATCCTGAACTAGGTCCTATCGCTTTTCAGTTTGGAACCCGTCCTCTTTTAACCCAGGAAAGCCCTATTTCAGATGCCTGGAAAAAGCGACTTTTATCCTTAAAACCAGGAGATATTTATCTCAACCGTTTTAGCCCCACGGGGTTTTACTCGTCTGCTGTGTCAAATCCTTTCTTGGATGAGTTAAAGGAACGAAACACACGACAAGTGGCTTATTCTATAGCCCCTGTGGGAGATCATACGGAAGGATTCCCTGTAGGAGCGCGTGGAAGACTTGTCTACTTAACACCTCATGACAAGGAAATGGCTGAAGCATGGACGCAGCAAGGATATACGGAAGCCATGCGGACGCCTGATACAACGCTTATTTTTGTGACGCCTGACAAAGCGAATGAAATTCTTACAGATCAAATTGACTGTATGGGATGCTTAAGTGCGTGTTTGTTTAGTAATTGGGCGCAAAATGAAGAAGGAACGACAGGCCGAAAGGCAGACCCTCGCTCCTTCTGCATTCAAAAAACCCTTCAAGCCATCAGCCATAGCGAAGAAGTAGACCATCAACTGATGTTCGCAGGCCATGCCGCCTATCGCTTCTCAGAAGACCCCTTCTATGCGGGTGGTTATATCCCTACTGTTAAAGAGTTGGTTGATCGTCTTCAAACAGGAAATTAGAGTCTGCTGCTGCACATTTCTGGCATGCGCTTTTAATTGCTGTACTTCCTGCTTTGGTACAGGCTGTCTTGCAGAACCCGGAGATTGATGATGGCATCTTACTGCAAATTCCAGTGCAAGGATCCTCGCTTTTGCAACCTGTTGAGATGGCCGAACTACCGACTGTTGGACATGCACCCTTACATATTGTGCCGCTCCCGAAAGGTGCCTTAGCACAAATTGCACCACAAACAGCATCAGTACAACTATCCGCTTTTACATTTTGAGAGAGAGAAAAAAGTAGAGCTAAAGCCAAGAAGGTTTTGTAAATAAGCAGTGATTTCGTCATGAGTTGATCTCCTTTTTTAATCAACTCAAACCTAACAATAAATAATTAAAATTGAGTTAAGTCTGAAATCACTTACTGGGGATTCTAAGTTTGCCTGCCATTTTAACAACTTCTTAAGTCAAATAAGCATAGGATAGTATCAGGGATAATGACGAATCTTTGATAAGACTCTCTCAGGCAATGTAAAATGAAAAACATAAATAACACACCCAAACCCTCGAAGCAGATGGGTTATTTTTCAGGCCTACTGAAGGTTCTCCACATATCTGTATTGATTGTTTGTCTAGGGTTTTCTCTCGTATGTAATGAGAGTGCTGAGAGTGCCGCCATGGAAGCGTCACTTCCGTATGAATTTACGAAAAGTCAGGGAGAGGGATGTCCAGCGATGCGCATTAGTTTCGGAATGGAGTCAGGAGGCCTAGCAAGCGAAGTGATTTTTCCGCCGCCATGGTATACGGTAGATGTAACTACAGCAACGTGGAGTTCCCCACATCTTGCGAATCAACTCCTGGCCCTAACATGGCTGGAGGTTCAGACTCAAGAATTGTCATTCAGCTTCAACGTGAGTAACGCGGGGTCTGGACCCAGGCCAACGACATGTCCGTCTCTCATTCAGTGGTCTACAAATCTCTCAACCGATGGATGGATAGATCTCGACCCCACAACAAGCCTAGCGACATTACTGAATAACTCGTTTGTGGCAATTCATGCGGATGGTTCTGGGCATTATACTTCTTCGTTTGCGCCCTAGAAGAGAAAATTGATGGGTGTTAAAGCCTACCCACCTAAATTCACCGTCTCAAGATACTCAGGGACGCGACAGGTCCAGCCAAATTTTTTCTCTATTTTAGAGCGTAGGGCTTCGGCTTGCTCAGGTTCTCCGTGGGTGATGAACACTTTCTTGGGGGCCTTTTTAAAATGACTCAGCCATCCTAAAATTTCGTGAGCATCAGCGTGAGCTGAGAGAGAGTCAGACAGAAAAATTTCTGCTCGCACAGGGCTATACTCTCCATACATCTTAATTTGAGAGACCCCGTGGATGAGAGCCTCTCCTCGTGTGCCGGCCGCTTGGAATCCCGTAAAAAGAATGGTGTTTTTCTCATCTGAAATAAAAGCTTTCAAATGGTGGACAACGCGGCCACCCGTGGCCATTCCACTTGCTGACACAATAACTTTAGGAGTGGAATCAGTGTCTAGACTCTTTGATTCCTCAGGTGTATTAACGATTTTGATATCTCGGCACATCAAGATGCATTCGGTCGTGGGAAGACGGTGTTCTGACCCAAATTCACAGTAAAGATTCGTTACGTCCCGTGCCATGGGGCTATCGAGATAGATAGGAACGTCAGGAATTTTTCTCTCGTTTTTCAAAAGAGAAAGCAGATAAATAACAGCCTGGGCACGCCCTACAGCAAAAGCTGGAATGATCGTCACTCCTCCTCGGTGAGCGGTCCTATTGATGACCTCTTCAAGTTCTTTTTTAGGATCGGTATGATCGTGAATGCGATCTCCATAAGTGGATTCTACGACAAGATAATCGGTTTCTTTTACATAAACCGGAGGCTTCATAATAATATCATGAGGGCGTCCCAAATCACCCGTGAACAGAAGAGTTGTGTTCTTATGGGTAATTTTGATCATGGAGGCGCCGAGGATATGACCCGCGGGGAAAAGAGAAAATTTGAAATCCGTATTGAGCGTCACCTCGCGTTCGAAATCTAAAGGGTGAAAGTATTTTAAGGCCGCTTCCGCATCTTCCTTTGTATAAAGGGGGAGGGCGGGATGATGCTTTGAAAATCCATGCTTGTTAGCAAAATGAGCATCTTCCTCTTGTAAATAACCACTATCCGGAAGCAGAATCTTACAAAGTTCGTATGTGCCATGGCTACAATAGATTTTGCCTCGAAATCCATCCTTGATAAGAAGAGGAATGTATCCGGTATGATCGATATGGGCATGAGTCAGCAGAAGATTTGGAATAGCTGAAGCTTTAAAAGGAAGGGTATCCCAATTACGGAGGCGTAACTGTTTTAACCCTTGAAAAAGTCCGCAGTCCACTAACACGTGTGTATTATTGGCAGAAAGAAGATATTTTGATCCTGTAACGGTTCCAGTTGCCCCGATGAATTGAAGATCCATAGCTTTCCCTTTATTATTTTTTGTTGTGCTGAAAGAGGGTAGAAAGCAGTATAGAAAAATGATCTTTAAAAAAAGTTAACCTAAAAGGAATTCAATAAATGAGCAAGTTTCTCTGCGCGAGAAAGTCCCTTGTCTAGAAAGGCCATTGTTTTACCAAGGTCCGGGCTTTCATCAGTCAACCAAACTCTAAGAGTTAAGAGGTAAAGGGTTGTGAGCCCCTGAACACGTAAAAGACCTTTGATTCCACGATTTTCAAGACCTGCCGCTTCTAACATCCAGGCCATCGAAGAAAACCCTTGAGTGGCAAGAGAAGGGGCTTCTTCCGGAGCAAGAATCCACTCTTGCCAAAAGCTCTTCAGGATAGGTTTATAGGGCTCAGCCGCATCAAAGCGAGCCATCAGAATTTCAAATAAGGCGTCCTTAGGAGGTAGCTCTTCGGAAAGCTCAACATTTTTTAGAACTTCGCTATCTATTATGCGAAAAAGATGAAGAATAACGTCAGTAGGTGAAGAAAAGTGCTCATGAAAAACAGAGAGAGGGATTTCTGACTCATCAGAGGCTTTGGCGAAGGAAAACCCTTTCCACCCCTCTTTCTCAATGGTAGAGAGGCAGGCGTTAAAGACTTTTTCTTTCATTCTCGTAATGCCTTAGCGCGTTCAAAAGCTGCCATGACGGCATTTTTCATAAGCTTTTTGAAGTCTCCTTCTTCCAACACATGAAGAGCTTCAGCCGTTGTTCCTTTGGCACTTGTAACCTGTTGTCGCAGGAGAGTGGACGAGAGGTTGGAAGCCAGGGCATTTAGAGAAGCCCCTACAAAAGTGTGAAGAGCTAATGAACTTGCTGTTTTTTCATCAAAGCCTAAAGCTTCTGCGGCTTCAGTAAGAGCTTCCATAAAGTAAAATACATAAGCGGGGCCAGAGCCTGAGATAGCTGTGAGTTTGTCAATATCCTCATCAGACTTTACCCAAAGAGAAAATCCTAGCTGTTGGAAGCACATTTCTACCTTAGCTTGTTGAGAGAGACCCAAAGTGTTCGCCAGAAGCCCTACAACGCCCGCATGAAAAGCAACCGGCAGATTGGGCATGACGCGAATGAGAGGGTGATTGGGAAAGTATGTTTCATAAAAGGACAGTGATTTCCCCGCAGCAACAGATACGATAATGGTCTGGAAAGACTGATAAAGGGGAAGAATCTCTTCCAAAAGAAAGGGTTTTACCGCAAAGACGATAAGGTCAGGAGTTTGTGGAAGATCTTGAGGAGAGGTCAACCAGCGAACGCGCGAATCTCCTAAAAAAGGATCAACACTCTCTTTGTGAGGAGTGATGATCCAAAAGGTTTCAAAATGGTCAAGAGAAAGCCACCCCTTTAAGAGAGCGGACCCCATGGCGCCACACCCCACAAGGGCAATTTTAAGGTGTTCTTTAGGCCTCTCCATAAGTGTCCATCATAGAGGCCATGAGGGCATCTTCTGGGCTTTTTCCACCCCATAAAACAAACTGAAGAGCAGGATACAGGCGATCACATTCTGTGACGGCTGAGGTGACAATCTCTTCAAGTTGTTCCAGAGTGGCGTTTGGATTGCCGCGTAATGTCAAATTATATCGAAAGGCTGGGACCTCATCTTCAAGGGCAATTTCGAAATGACCCAGCCAAATTTTTGGATTCATGGCAGACAGAAGGGCTTCTACATGAGCGCGTTTGTCAGCTGGAATTTTAATGTCAATGAGTGTGGTGATGATAAGAGATTCAAGCTCTTGCCGCCATATGGCGAACAGATGATATGTACACCACCTTCCTTCACTTTCTGCTGTGATTTCATGGTCATTTGTATAATCATAGTTCCATTCAAACTGAGAAAAAAGTTCGGCTAACAAACTGATGGGCGAGGAATAAAGAAATTCATAATCGGGGGCTTTGGCTTGCATAGGTCAACACTCATTTTCGATAGATCTATATAATCTTAACTCTATCCTTAGAAAAATGCATTATAGATTTTTATTAATTGTGTCCCGCCCTTAACATCCATCCGGTTTTCCGCCTATTGAATTTGGAGGGTCTCCTGGAGTATGATGAGAAAAATTATTATAATAATCGAGAAAAAAATGAAGATTCCTCTTACATTGTCCCTTCTTCTCTTATTGAGCGATACGCAAGCACGCGTCATAGATGTTGCAGAGGAAGATATGAGAGGACCTCCTTCTCCCTCTCGCTTTGAAGGGCCGGGAGGGATAAAGCACACAAAAACGCAAGCTCCTGTTAATGAAGGAACCGTTTCTCTTTCTCCAGAAGAGGAAGATGAAAAAACGTCATCGGCTCTTGTGGGAGGAGACCCATCCACAACTCCAGGGGCGAATACGCCAGGAGGAGGCGTCCCCCGTCTTGGTGAAGGGTATTTAAATCCCCCCCTTCCTGTTCAGCTCCCTTGGTGGGAAAGATGGTGGAATTCTATTGCGGAGTTGTTTTCTTAAAGCGAAGAAGGAAATTCTTCACTTATATCGCGAATCTTGTGCGAATTTCTTCAAATATTACCTGTGAAATCATCTCAATATCTAAAAGGGCGTTGATAGCCACACAACGTCCCGGATTTTTTTGTAAAATTTGTGCATATCCTTCCTCGACTCTTTTATGGAAAGTAAGGTCAAATTTCTCATATCGGTCTTTTCCACCTTCCCGCAAGGCTGTTCTCGCAAGGCCGACTTCAGGATTTAATTGAAAAATAAAAGTTAAGTCAGGCGTTAAGGAGCCAACTGTAAACCTATTGAGCTCGACAAGAGAGTCATAGCCAAGCCCATGACCAAAGCCCTGATAGGCGAGGGTTGAATCTGTGAATCGATCGCAAATTACCCAGCTTCCTTTTTCGAGTTGAGGAATAATACGCTTTGCAACAAGGTCTGCACGTGCGGCGCTCATGAGAAGCGCTTCTGTTGTGGGGGTCCACCTCTCTCCATCTCCCTGCAGAAGCAAACCACGAATATCTTCAGCCCCTTTTGTTCCTCCAGGTTCACGATAAGAAACAACATCAATCCCTATCTGAAGAAGACGACGAAGAAGAATCTCTACTTGAGTTGATTTTCCACAGCCTTCTCCTCCTTCAAAGGTAATAAAAGGAGCTTTTGAAGCCATCATTTATTTATGCTTTCCAAAGAGAAGGTAAGAGACAGAATTGCCAATACGTTGATGGAACCAAGCCCTATCCACTGATTTTCCGACATGAAGAGGAATTGTTTGAACGCCTTTTTCAGGAACGGAGATCTCGATAACCCCGACCTGATCTCCGACTTTAAGGGGAGCCGCAAGAGGCGTATCGTAGCTTACTTTGACTTGCAAATCTTTCCGTTTGTTCCGGGGGAGCGTCATAATAATGCTCTGACTAGAGACAAGAGGAACGGTCTTTTCTGTTCCTCCCCAGACATCAACCACATCAACCACATCTCCTTTGCCAAAAATTTTATAATTTTTAAAGTAATTGAATCCCCAGTTTAGAAGGGCCAAGGCGTCTTGTTCGCGCGCTTTAGCAGAAGGAAGGCCATTTACGACCGCAATAATGCGCCTGCTTCCTTGTTTAGCGCTGGCGACAATTCCATATCCCCCTGCATCTGTATGGCCTGTTTTCATCCCATCAACCCCTATATTCTTGTTGAAAAGAGGGTTGCGGTTGGCTTGGTTGATGTTGTTGTATTCAAATTCTCTCAAGGGATAATATTTTTCATACTGTTCGGGAAAATCGCGAATCGTTCTTTCAGCAATGATAGCTAAGTCTTTGGCTGTTGTCAGATGTCCTTCATCAGGTAAACCCGTTGAATTGCGAAAAGTTGTATTGGTTGCTCCCATTTCGTGTGCTTTCCGTGTCATGTCTTCAGCAAAAGCAGCCTCTGTTCCGGAAAGAGCTTCTGCCAGAACGACAGAGGCATCATTGCCTGATTGGACGATCACTCCTTTAAGTAAGTCTTCAACGCTGACTTGAGAATCAACATTAACGAACATTCTAGATCCCTCTGTTTGCCAAGCCTTTTTGCTCACATTCAGAAGGTCGTCTAATTTTGTATCTCCATTTTTAAGGCGATCAAAAACAAGATAAGCCGTCATGATCTTTGACATGGAAGAGGGGGGCATCTTTTGGTCAGCATTTTTGTCCAACAAGACAACACCAGTTTCAAGGTCAATCATATACGCTTGAGGGGCTTGTAACTCGAGAGACTTAACGGGAAGAGTGATTCCGAAAAATAAGCTAAAAAATATAAAAAAATGCTTCATCTGAAATTTCCTTTAACGAAGAATGGTAATGCGAGACATAAGATGCCCTGCTTCTGCTAATTGATCAAGGATCTGATTTGCAGTAGACATACTGGCAAGAGGTCCCATGCGGACAGCGTAAGGTTTTGGTCCTTTATTTTGGACCGGTTGAATTGGAGAATCAGCAACGCTTGCTAAACGTTTAGATATGGCTGCTGCTTCTTCTGGAGTGTCGTAGCCTCCCACATCTACGAAGATGCCTCTTGCTGGAGGTTGGGAGGGTTGAGGAGGGGCTGAAGAGGTGGCTACAAGATCGGGTTTCTCAAAGCTATCAAGTACTTGAGGAAAGGCAGAAGCCGTTGCTACGACTGGCAGGATTGAAGAAGCTGGCAAAGGTGGCGTAACTGGCACTGGAGGGGCTGCAGCAAGCATAACGTTTGAAGGGGCAATATTATTAAGGGCTAGAGTTTCTGGAACAAGCGTTCGAACGCGGACTTGGGCTGTACCCCTTCCCTCAAAGCCGAGAAGTTGAGCAACACGGCGAGAGACATCAATGATGCGACCCGCTACGAAGGGGCCTCTATCATTAACCTCAACAGTAATTTGTCTGCCATTTTCAAGATTTGTTACTTCTGCGATACAAGGAAGAGGCACTGTTTTGTGGGCGGCTGTAATCCCATTCATATCAAAAATTTTGCCTGTTGCTGTAGGACGACCGTGAAACACGTCTCCACCACCATAATAAGAGGCGATGCCTGTTTCATCATATTCATAATGAGATTGAGGATAATACCAAATCCCTTTGATTTGATAGGGACGGCTCGTTGCTTTTACAGGGGCGAGGGTGCATGGCCCAACTGGGGGAGGGCATACTTCAAAGGTTTCGGGTTCGTTTGTACAGGCGGCTAGCAGACAGCAAAGCAGCAGAGAAAAGGAAATGTGAAAGAATGTTTTTTGGCTCACAGGTCCATCCTTTGAAAGATTATTTTTGCAAAATAATGCACTCTTGCGGCTTGTGCAAGGTGCTCTGTGAGGGCTGAATACTCTTTAAACTTTTTTCTCTTTTGTCATCCTCGGGCTAGAAGCGCTTGATTTGCGTAGCAAATCTTAGCGTTTTTTGACCCGGGGATCTTTAGCGGCAAATAAGATCACTTAGATCTTCCCACTCAGGATTAATCGTTTCGATGAGGTGCATTTTCCATTCTCTTTTCCATTTTTTGAGGTTCTTTTCTCGTTGAATCGCATCCCAAACATAGGGGTAAATTTCATAGTAAACCAATTGATGAACTTGATATCTCTTTGTAAAACCTTCATAGACATTGTTTTTGTGTCCATAAACGCGTCTTATTAAGTCATTTGTTATCCCTATATAAAGAGAGCTTTTAGAATAATTGGTCATAACATAGACAAAAAACTCCACTCCTTATGCCTCCCCCATAAGATCCCCGGGTCAAGAAATCCTATGCCCTACCTTGCAGGTAGCGCGAGGATTTCTAGCCCGCGGATGACAAAAAAGAAGAAATGTTAAGAGAGGGCCTGTAAGTATTTAAGCAGAAAGAGGTTCCCAAATCCCTTTAGCAATAAGGACATCCGCCAAACGATGAGCGAGCAAAACATCTGCAGGGGGAAGGGGAAAGCGAGGGAGGTCGGCATAGGTAACCCATGTTAACTTTTGTCCTTCGGCTCCGTGGGGAGTACCTGTCCAGCGCTGACAAAGATAGATCGGCATGACAAGGTGAAAAGATTTGGAAGGAGGGAATTCGACGAGTAAGGAATCATAAGAATATGAGAGAAAAATTAAAGGCTCTAAATCTTCTTCTTGGACATCAACTCCAACTTCTTCTTTAAGCTCCCGAACTAAGGCTTGTTCAGGGGTTTCTCCCACTTCTATCTTTCCTCCTGGGGGTTCCCAAACACCAGCCATGGTTTTATCGGGAGGACGTTCTGCTAATAAAAGTTCTCCTTTTTCATTAATAAGTGCGCCAGCCACGCCCCACACAATAGGCCGATTGTTTTGTTTCTGTTGTTCTAAAAAATCTTTTCGCGATAAAGCATACGTAACCCCAGGGCGTGTTCCTTCATACCCACGAGAGGTACACTCTTTTGTTCCTGTTTGTTTAAATCCCAGGCCTTCAAAGATACGGCAAGAAGCTGTATTATCGGTACGGGCACATCCAATAAGCTTTTCTCTTTGAAGAGTCAAAAAAGCAAAATGAACAAGCGCCTTTACGGCTTCTTTACCGTAATTCTGTCCCCAAAATTCGTGACCAAGCCAATATCCAACTTCTTCTTCGAGGCCGACCATTCCCATGAAGGTTTGATCACTGCGTCGAATAACAGCCAATTTTACGGAATGGCCGCTTTGAAGTTCTTCTTTAGCACGGGTGATGAAAGCATGTGCATCAGTAAGGCTGTAAGGATGAGGCAGACGCGCAAGCATTTCCGCAACGCGCGTGTCATTGGCAAGCTTTGCCATGGGAGCCGCATCCTTCTCTTCGACGGGCCTTAAAACAAGGCGCTCAGTGGCCAGAGGAAGAAAAGGTCGGTTGCGTAAGAAATCAGGAATCATGGTTTTTCTTTTTCATAGAAGATGGGCAATTGGAAAGTTTGACATTCTTTAAAGGAATTCATAGCATAATAAATGTTTAACACCATATCAAGGTTACCATGCTTGCTCCTCGAGAAAATTTAACACTCTTTGGTCATGAAGAAGAAAAGACCTTTTTCTTAAATGCTTTTCACTCTGCACGCTTTCCTCATGCCTGGATTCTTGGAGGGAGCTTTGGAATTGGGAAAGCAACATTTGCCTTTCATATGGCACGCTACATTTTTTCAGAACGCCAAGATGGAAACACAAGTTTTTCAAATCAAGATTCTCTTTATCGTCGCGTGATGGCTCAAAGTTACGCGGATCTTTGGACTGCAGGAGGAGAGAATGAAACAGAGATTGGGGTCGAGCGTATTCGTGACCTTAACTCGTTTTTGACGCAGACGTCTGCGGAAGGAGGATGGAGAGTCCTTATTATTGATGGGGCCGAAAGACTCAATCGTAACGCTGCAAACGCTCTCTTAAAACGTTTGGAAGAGCCGCCTTCCAAGACCGTCTTTTTTTTAACCACCATGCTTCCTGCACGGCTTTTGCCAACGATTCGGTCGCGTTGTCACTCTTTGTCTTTAAAACCCTTAGGAGAAGAGGATGTGGCGAAAGTTCTTCAATCTCAAGGAATGAAACTGCCTAGTTTTTCTTCATTTGCAGAGGGAAGTCCTGGTCGTTTGATGCGTCTTATGGAAGATGAAGGGCCTCAAATTTATGCAGATCTTCAGAAAATTATTGATGGGGCGTCCCCTTCCGATTTTATTAATACTTACGCGGGAGAAGACCATTCCTATGATTTAATTGAGGATTTATTGAGAAATTTTCTGTACAAAAATCTTATGAAAAAATTAGAGACACGAACAGGGGTTGAGCAAGCTTTAACAGCTTATGAAAAAATTGAGCATCTTTTCGATCAATGTCGATTTTCTCAGTTGGATAAGCGCGCTACCCTCAGTTGCGCCTTTGCGAGTTTACAAAATGGATACTAAATCATGACAACGCGTTATATTACCACCCCCATTTACTACCTTAATGGAGAACCCCACTTAGGTCATGTCTATACAACCGTTGCGGCGGATGTATTGGCACGGTACTGGCGTCTTGCAGGTGCACGTGTAAAGTTTCTAACGGGGACAGATGAGCATGGACAAAAAGTTGCTCAGGCGGCGGAAGCTGCGGGAGAAACGCCTAAAGCTTATGCCGATAAAATGGTGGCTCTTTTTCAAGAGATGACACGTAAGATCAATGCCTCTTATGATGTATTTCTTCGAACCACAGAAGAACGCCATCATCGAGCGGCTCAAGCTTTATGGAAAAAGCTAGAGGATGCGGGTCAGATTTATCAAAGTACCTATGCTGGGTGGTATGCTGTGCGAGATGAAGCATATTATGAAGAATCCGACCTTATAGAAGGACGTGCACCCACGGGAGCCCCCGTTGAATGGATGGAAGAACCATCCTATTTTTTCCGTCTCTCTGCATGGGAAAAGCCACTCTTAGATTATTATGAAGCTCATCCCCAAGCGATCGCTCCTCTGGGGCGGCGTAATGAAGTCCTCAGTTTTATTAAAGGCGGGTTGAGAGACCTTTCGATTTCCCGAACAAAGTTTGATTGGGGTGTTGCCGTGCCAGGAAGCTCCACTCACGTTATGTATGTTTGGATTGACGCCTTAACCAACTATATTACAGCTTTAGGATATCCAGATGTGGAGACAGAGGATTTTCAAGCCTTTTGGTCAGAATCTTTGCATTTGTTGGGAAAAGATATTCTTCGCTTTCACGCTGTCTATTGGCCCGCCTTTTTGATGGCGGCAGGCCTTCCTCCACCAAAGCGTATCTTTTCTCATGGATGGTGGACCCATGAGGGAGAAAAAATGTCAAAATCCCTTGGTAATGTTGTGGATCCCCTCCAACTCATTGATACTTATGGATTAGATCCTCTTCGTTATTTTTTGATGCGCGAAATTCCCTTTGGGCAAGATGGAAATTTTTCGGAAGAGCTGTTCATTCAGCGTGTAAATAGCGATCTTGCAAATGATCTGGGAAATTTGGCGCAACGTGTTTTGTCGTTTACCTATAAAAATGGAGGCGCGAAAGTCCCAGAGCCGGGAGAGCTCTTGAGTGAAGATCGTGAACTCCTTGCTAAGGCGGCTCATCTTCAGGAAGTTCTGCATAATGATATGGAGACTCAAGCTCTTCAAGCCTATTGTCGTCATATTTGGGAGGTAGTAGGGGACGCTAATCGCTATGTGGATGCTCAAAAACCATGGTCTTTAAAGAAATCTTCTAATCCTCAAGATTTAACCCGAATGGGGACGGTTCTTTATGTCCTTATGGACGTTATCCGTCATGTAGCGATTTATGCGCAACCTTTGATGCCCGATGCATCAGCTAAAATTCTTGATCAATTAGGGCAAGAGGCGCGAACTTTTGAGGCTCTTAAGACCCCTTTGAAAGCAGGAATAGCTTTACAGGAGCCATCCCCAGTCTTTCCAAGGATTGCGCCTGCTGTGTCTTCCCCTGTTTTCCCGGGGATTGTTCCTCCGGTGTCATCCCCGATTAGGAAGCCCTAAGATTTTCGTTGCAAATCAATAACTTCTAAGTCGGAGATGATAAGATGAATAGTATCGTCATTGCGAGGAGTGAAACGGCCCTCGTGTAGACGTGGGAGCAATCCAGAGGCTACTAACTCAGTGGTTGTCCTGGGTTGCTTCGCTTCGCTCGCAATGACGAAAGATGTGAAAAACGTCGGGTGCAGTGGAGAACATGTGATTGTCATTAATATTATTTTATGTTTAGGATAGCTTATTGCTATTTTACAGCCACAACGGGGGAACATACATGGCGGAATTTTCTACAATCGATATGTTTATTTTATGCGGATATCTTCTTGTCATCTTAGGAGTAGGGATTCATGCAAGTCGTTCCGTTAAAAATCTTCAGGACTATTCTGTAGGTGGAAGAAGTTATTCAGCCTTCTTTATTTTTGCAACATTATCCGCAGCCTTCCTGGGGGGAGGGTTTACAATGGGTCTTGCTGAAAAAGTTTTTACATTGGGATTTGCCTATGTGATTGCCTTGTGGGGATTTAGCTGTAAGGAAATGTTGACAGCTTGGCTCATTGTTCCACGCATGGAACCTTTTAGAAAGGCTATGTCTGTTGGCGATATTATGGGACAGCTCTATGGCCAGAATGCAAAGATCTTTACAGGTATTGCGGGAGCTTTGGTATGTGCAGGAATTGCAGGAGCACAATTTAGTGCTTTTGGCCATGTTACTCATATTCTTCTTGGAATTTCACCCACAACTGGCGTTTTGTTTGGTTCTATAATTGTGATTTTTTATTCAACATTGGGGGGAATGCGCTCGGTTGTTATCAATGATACGGTACATTTTTGTGTTTTAATTGTGGCTCTTCCTCTCGTTGCTATCTTTGGCCTCTATTATGTGGGAGGATTTGATGTGGTATGGAGCAAAATACCTGCGAATCAGGGAAACATTTTAACGTCTCTTCCACCACTTACCCTTCTAGGTTTATTTTTAAGTTTCTTCTTTGGAGAAACACTCGTTCCTCCTTATGTGCAACGATTGCTTATCGGAAAAAACCTAAAGGAAACAACTCGAGGGACATTTTTGAGTGGCCTCTTATCTATTCCTTTCTTCCTTATTGTAGGATTTATTGGATTAATCGCTTTGTCCATTGATCCTTTTATCAACCCCAATCTGGCTCTTCCTTTTGTGATTCAAATGGCAATGCCTATTGGGTTGAAGGGACTTGCCATCGTTGGAATTATGGCTGTTTTGATGTCTTCTGCTGACTCCTTCTTGAACGCAGCAGCGGTGTGTGGAACGCATGATGTGTTGAAACCTCTTCGCCGACGTTCCTTGTCAGAGACGTTTGAGCTCCGGTTGACACGCTGGGCTACCTTTACGATGGGAGCCATGGCCGTTATTTTTTCTTTACGGTCAGAAAGTGCTATAGATGCCTTGCTCTATGCTTATAACTTCTGGACACCTTTTATACTTGTACCTCTTGTTGCAGGAATTTTAGGATATAAAGCTTCAGCGCGGACCTTCTGGGTGAGTAGTGCTGCAGGAATTTGCGCCATGTTAAGTTGGCAATTTTTAATGACCTCTGTCGGAAATTTTGATGCAGCGATTGCTGGGATTTTTGCTAGCTTTGTAGTCTTCTTTGTGATGCGGACCTTTGAAGGGGGCGTTTCACAGAAACTCTCTCCTCAAATTGAAGAAGCTTAGAAAAAGTCATCCCCTTTCGATTTGAAAGGGGATGAGATTTTTATAGTTTTTTATCTTTTTGTAGCTGTAGCAGCTTTTGCAGGCGCAGCTTTACTGCTCATAGCAGATGCTGCTGCTTTGGCTTTTTCTGCAGCCATACTATTGCTGCCAATAATCTGGTTCGCATCAGCTTGAGCAGCGATGAGTGCATTGTTGATTGATGTGAGCTTGCTTTGAAGATCTGTAACGTCAGTTGTTTCCAAACCTCCAACTCCTGAATTGAGATTACCCATCGAAGTTTCAACTGCGCTAGCGGGAGGGAGGCTTGAGAGATCACTAGAAGCGGTGCCTAGTTGTGCTCTTCCATCCATAGCTGTCGCTACTTCAGCGCTAGTGCAAGGAGAGGGACCAGTTGCAGGTAAACAATAGTCAAAGGTGGCCTGGTACAGACCTAACTGAGCCGCATAACTCCCTGGATTGGTCGCATCTGTTGTAGAACTCGTATAAGTCGAAGCAGTCTCGGTGCTAAGATTAGTCACTGCCTGTGAAAGAGTGTTAAAGCTGCTTGTAAGGCTTTGAACATCAGTGAAAAATGTTGGGACAGAAAATTTATATTGAGCAGAAGCAGCATGTGATAATGTAATAGCTGCTAAAAATGGGGCTACATATACGATTTTATTCATTTTAAATCTCCTTTATGAGTTATGAAGGCATTAATCCTAAGTGCCTAGGATTCTTGTATCATAAAGGAAAATGGTTAATATTTTGTTGATTGGTCAAAAATATTTTGTGAGTTCATTTTGCCTTCCATCCCTTCACAACCGTGTACACAAAAGGAACGGCGAAAAGGGTAAAAAAGGTTCCTCCTAAAAGGCCGCCGACTAAAACCCAGCCTATTTGTTGACGGCTTTCAGCTCCCGCTCCTGTGGCAAGCGCAAGGGGGATAGATCCCAAGACCATAGCTCCTGTTGTCATAAGGATGGGTCTTAACCGCAAACTTGTTGCTTTAAGGGCAGCCTCTAGAACGGAAAGACCTTCTTCTCGCTGTTTGTTGGCAAATTCCACCAGCAAAATACCATGTTTGGTGATGAGACCCACCAGGGTTATCAAGCCTACTTGACTGAAAATATTCATTGTTCCACCGCTTAGATAAAGGGCGAGCAGCGCTCCTCCCATGGAGAGGGGCACTGTCACCATAATGAGCAAGGGATCGAGGAGGCTTTCAAATTGGATGGCAAGAACAAGGTAGATAAAAATGAGAGCTGCGCAAAACATCATGTACATCTCGCCTTTGGATTCCATGAATTTGCGGAGATTGCCTACAGGTTCCGTCTGTAGAGAAGGGGGGAGGACCTCTTGTACGGCTTTTTGCAAAATACCTAGGGCTTCTTCTGTGCGGCAAGAAGGTTGTAAATCGGCGTTTAAAATGGCGGAACGCATTTTATTGAGATGCTTGAGTTCCGCAGGCACAGCCACTTCCTGCATAGTAATAAGATTGCTAAGGGGGACAAGGTCTTTTGATGGTTTTTCGTTTTTCTCTTTGTCATCGTCAAAGCTCCCTTTGTCCGTTTGAGGCTTCACATAAAAGCTTCCGATATCTTGAAAATCACGTTTGTTCTTTTCATAAGTTTGAACAACCACATCATAGTGTTTTCCATCTTTTTCAAAGGTTGTGGCTCGATCACCGCTCAACATGACTTCTAAAGTCCGCGCGATGTCTTTAACCTTGACGTTTAAAAGAGCGGCTTTATTAAGGTCAACATCGACATTTATTTGTGGAGTTCCTAAAAACAGTTCGTGACTTACTGAATCAAAACAAGGGGACTCCTTAAGTTTTTTGACAAGCTTATCCATGTTATTTTCCAGGCTGGCATATGAGCCTGTAGTTTTTATAGCCATTTGAAGCCCTGATTGCCCTCCGGTGAGAAGGGTTTTCATAGGGAAAACGAAGACTTGTACACCTGGAATTCCATAAGCTTTTTTACGAAGCTCATCAATAATTTGAGATTGGCTTCGAGCTCGCTTATTCCAAGGTTTTAATGTAATTCCTGCAAAAATACCGGAACGTTCAGTAGCCGACCACACACCTTGGTATTCGGGGACAGAGGTAAGAATGTCTTCCACCTTTTGAGTATAGACCGACATGGCTTCCAGAGTGGTTCCTTCTGGTCCTTGTGTCCACGACATAACAACGCCTTGGTCTTCTTGAGGAGCGAGTTCAGAAGGGATCTTGTAAAATAAGTAAACGCCGCTTATTAGCACCAAGATTAAAACGCTTGTAAGCACTTTTGGAAAAGAAAGTGCCTTTTGAAGGGCAGACTGATAACCCGCGTCAACTTTCCTGAGAAAGTCTTCAATCCACAAGGAGACTTTATTGTGTTTTTCAGTGTCTTTTCCTCGCAAAAGTTGAGAACACATCATAGGAGATAATGTCAAAGCGACAACTCCTGAAATGAGCACAGCTCCGGCTAAAGAAACGGCAAATTCTGAAAACAATTTACCCGTGAGTCCTTGGACAAAAGCAATAGGGGCATACACACTGGCAAGAGTGAGGGTCATTGCGATGACGGCAAATCCTACCTCACGTGCTCCTTTAAAGGCGGCATCTAAAGGCTTTAGACCTTCTTCAATGTGTCTGTGGATATTTTCTAGAACGACAATTGCATCATCCACAACAAGACCAATGGCAAGCACCATGGCTAAGAGAGTGATCGTGTTGATGGAACAATGGAAAGCATACAAAAAGGCAAAGGAGCCAATAAGTGATACAGGAATTGTTAAGACAGGAATAAGGGCTGCACGAGGAGAATGCAGGAAGAAAAGAATAATAAGAAGCACGAGGACTATGGCTTCAAAAATGGTAAACTCAACTGCTGCGATAGATGCTTTAATGAACATGGAAAAGTTATAGCCCACTTCAAGATGCATCCCCTCAGGAAGCGTTCTTTTAATTTGGTCCAGTTGATTGAGGACAGATGTTGAGATGGCCAACATATTTCCTCCGGATGCTTTCTTAATTCCAATGAAAACAGCAGGCTTTTTATTAAAATGGGGTATCCATTGAAATTGCCCTGTGTCCATCTCAATACTAACGGTAGCTACATCTTTAAGATGGACCACATGGCCGTCGACATTGGCAAGAACAAGGCTTTCCATTTTTTGAGGAGTATTAAGTCCAACTTCTGCCACGATATTCACGTGACGTTTTCCCTTAATAATGTTACCGGCAGGTAGAGCTTGGCTGCTTTCGGCAAGGAGATCCAAAATATCCGTTACGGCTATGCCGTGCGCTTTAAGCTTATCGCGATCAAGGCGAATTTGCATAGTGGCAGGACTTCCGTAAAGATCGATTCCACCAACACCCGGTAGGGATTCGAAAGGACCCTTGAGATAGCGATCACTGTAGTCGTAAAGCTCGAGTTCACTGTGATTGGGGCTTGTTAAAACAAGAGTCATGAAAGATTGGTCGCTGGCTTCATTTTTCAGAACTTTTGGCTCTTTACATTCGTCAGGGAGGGTATCAGTCACTTGGCCAAGACGTTCTCTGATGTCGGAAGCCGCATCACTCAGCAAGGTTCCTCCTCTAAAGAAGAGCTTAATTTCACTTTTTCCTGTTTTACTGGAGGACTCCATGTAATCCAGCTTTGAAATCCCTGAGAGCGCATTTTCAAGAATGGTTGTGACTTTGGATTCCACAATAGCGGGGGCTGCTCCTGGATATCGTGTTTCAACCGTTAAGGTAGGCTCGTCTACCGAGGGATATTGCTGAAGCGAAAGATTCATGTAGGACAAAAGTCCGACAATAATAATCATAAGGCTGAGCGCGACCGAAAAAACAGGTCGCTTAATGGCGATATCAGTTATAAACATTTACTGTACTTGCACCCCTGCGATTGCATCACCATCATGGATTTTGTCTTGACCTTCGAGAACGATTTCATCCCCTTTTTGAAGGCCCGTAAGAATTTCTGCTTGATCAGTGGTACGTGTTCCAAGAGTAATTTTTGTTAAGACAGCTTTGTCTGCTACTTTTTTGAAGACGTAAGCCCCATCTTGACGGATAACAAGTGCTTGCTCTGGCACAAGAAGAGACGCCGTTTTTTGGAGTGATGAGCTTGGATTTAAATGGGCGTAAAGGCCGGGGATTAAGAGTTTTTCTTTGTTTGGAAAGGTCGCATAGACGGTAAAGCTGCGTGTTTTTTCATTAACAGAGGGGTCGATGGCTTCAACCTTTCCTTCAAAGCTCTTATCAGGATAAACGTCCGTCGTAGCTATGATAGAATCGCCGACTTTGATTAAAGGAATATCTTTTTGAGGCAACTGGAATGTAAGGCGCATGGGATCAAGATCTTGTATTCTGACAAGCTCGTCTCCTGCCGTTACATAAGCACCCTTTGATACTTTTTTAGCCGACAGAACCCCTTCAAAAGGCGCAGTAATCTGTGTTTTTGCCAAGTCTTCTTTTGTAAGGGCAAGTTCAGCTTCGCAAGACTTCATTTCTGCTTCTGTTTTTTCGAGTTCCTGAGAGCTTACGAATTTTTTTTCAAGTAACTTTGCCTTGCGTTCTAAGGTACTTTTACTGAGTTTAAGAGTTGCTTCTGCTTTTTTTACTTTTGCTTCTTGTTCTCTTGCGTGAAGGCTAAAAAGCTTTTGATTTTCTTTTACGCTTTCTCCTTCTTTGAAATGAACGGTTTCAATACGGCCTGCTATTTCAGCTTTTAAGACAACATCATTATAAGGTGTAAAGGTACCTACACCTGTGATACATTCATTTAAACAGCCTTCTTTCACTGTTGTAAGTACAACGACTTGAGGGGGACGTCCGTCCGCCTTAACATCAGCAATAAAGAAAAGAAGCAGGAGCACAATCCGCAGCATTTTTATATCCTTTAGGAAAAGGTTTTTTTTTGTGTATACTAGGTATAAGAAAAAAAATGAGGAAAAGAAATATGTTTCTTGTTGATAGTCATTGTCATTTGGATTATGAGCCAATGATAAGTGATATAAATGGTACACTGGATCGGGCAAAGGCTCAAAAGATAAAGACCTTCTTAACAATTTGTACAGATCTTTCAAAAATTTCCCTTCTTAAAAGCCTAACCGAAGCACATGAGGAGATATTTGCAACTGTTGGCGTCCATCCTCATGAATCTCAAGAGACGCTGAAGGAAAAAGAGCTTTTTGCTTTTTTAACCAGAGAAGCTAGTCACCCCAAAGTGGTTGGTTTTGGAGAGACAGGTCTTGATTATTATTATGCTCATAGCCCTAAAGAAGAACAGACATCTTCTTTTAAAGCTCACATAGAAGCAGCTCTTGAATGTGATCTTCCCCTTATTGTTCATACCCGCGATGCAGAAGAAGATACGATTGACCTTTTGGAAACAGTGGGGCAAGGCAGAGCACGAGGAGTCATGCATTGTTTCTCAGGAAGCGCTTGGCTTAGAGATCAAGCTCTAAATCTGGGGTTTTATATTTCTGTTTCAGGCATTGTAACCTTCAAAAAAGCTGAAGGCTTAAGAGATATTCTAAAAGAGGTGCCAGTGGATCGCTTGCTTGTTGAAACAGATTCTCCTTATCTTGCCCCTGAGCCTTATCGTGGAAAATCTAATGAGCCTGCTTTTATGATAGAAACCGCTAAAAAACTTGCAGAGTTGAAAGAAATCAGTGTTGATGACTTGGCAACCCACACAACTCAGAACTTTTTAACTCTTTTTTCAAAGGTATCTTTTTCATGCGTGTAACAGTATTAGGATGTGGGGCATCAGGGGGAGTTCCTCTTATTACGGGTGAGTGGGGAGTGTGTGACCCAAAGAATCCAAAAAATCAACGATCCCGGGCTTCAATTGCTGTTGAAAAAGGAGAAACCACTCTTATCGTTGATACATCCCCTGATTTGCGTGAGCAGTGCCTTGCTGCGGGAATTACAAAAATTGATGCGGTTCTTTATACCCATAGCCATGCGGATCATACCCATGGAATTGATGACTTAAGGCCGTTTCTTCATAAGACTAAAATGCCTATTCCTATCTATACGAACAAAGAAACAATCTCTTTTTTAAAATCACGGTTTTGGTATGCCTTTCCCGTGGATCAAATTCAGCCTGATATTTATAGTGCTTTTTTAACTCCTCACGAAATTGAAGGGACATTTCAGGTAGGAGATATTGCGGTCCAACCGTTTATTCAAGGACATGGATATTCTACATCTCTTGGATTTCGTTTTGGAAAAATTGCCTATTCAACGGATGCAGTTGAATTAGGAGAAGAGGCTTTTAGAGCCCTTGAAGGGGTAGATGTGTGGATTGTTGATTGTATCACCATGGATCCGCGGCCTACGCATGCACATCTGGCAAAAACTCTTGAATGGATTGAGCGGGTTCGCCCGCGTCAAGCTTACTTGACCCATATGTCTCACCTTCTTGACTATGACACCCTTGTCAAGGAACTCCCGAAGGGAATAGAGCCGGCCTATGATGGACTGGTGATCGAGCTTTAAATCTGCTATCGTCTTAAGTAGATAAGTTCTTAGGGAGAACATCATGAAAAACTTAAAAATACACCTTAATTGGGGGCTCATTTTTTTTTATATTTTATTCACGATCTATGCTGATACTTCTGATAATTCTTTGGGAGTAGCTGTTCCAATTATTACAATTGGGATTCTTTTCTTATTCGCAGTTGTTCATGGGGTTACCATTTATTCGCTCAAAGACTTTATCGCATTTTTACTCATATGCTTAATAATAAGTAATTTTTTTGAAAATCTTGGTGTTGTGACAGGATTTCCATTTGGCCCTTATCATTATACTGATAATATGGGACCCAAGCTCTTTTATGTTCCCATCACTGTGGGAATTGCCTATTTTTCCATGGGATATTTATCGTGGGTATTGGCTCATGCTGTCCTGGGAACTTATCAATATGTTCCTCAAAGATGGAATAAACTAATTGTACCTCTTGTGGCTACCTTTGTTATGGTTTGCTGGGATGTTGTTATGGATCCTCTCTCGTCAACCTTTTCTCATAACTGGATTTGGCACAAGGGAGGAGGATATTTTGGTGTTCCATTTCAAAATTTTATGGGTTGGTATTTAGTTGTCTATTCTTATAATCAAGTTTTTGCCTTGTATTTAGACAGATTTTCAAGTCGTACGTCTCCAGCAGAAATGATCCAGCCTAAGATTTTTTGGTCTCAGGTTGCTTTTATGTATGCGGTTGTAGCTCTTGAATATCCCTTTCTATCTCTTGTCGGTGAGAACAGTCAGATTATGGATCAAACGGGAAAAGTCTGGTGGACAGCTGATATGTACGACACTGCAGCTATTATTAGTATTTACACGATGATTTTTATTGCTTTTGTTGCTGTTGTGCGCATTTATCAAAATCGAGAGCGCTTATAAGGACGATCCATCCCCTTCTGTGTTGTTCTAGAGTATGGGGGTTCCAATGATTATTATATGGAGCTGAATAAAGACATTTAATTGTGGCCCGGCTCCATCAAGCTTTGCGCGAAATCCTTTGCAGAAAACTCATGGAGATCTTCGATTCCTTCACCTACGCCAATGGCATGAATGGGAAGGCCGCTTTGTTGAGCAATGGCTACCAGGACACCGCCTTTCGCAGTTCCATCGAGTTTCGTTACGATAAGACCGGACACATCCACAGCTTCTTGAAAAACTTTGACTTGAGTAAGGGCGTTTTGACCTGTGGTGGCATCTAAGACAAGTAGTGTTGCATGGGGAGCTATTGGGTCAATTTTTTGAATAACTCTGCGGATTTTTTTCAGCTCTTCCATAAGAAGAGTTTTATTGTGAAGACGTCCTGCCGTATCGATGATAACGATATCGTCCGCACGGTCTTTTGCTTTTTGGAGAGCGTCATAAACAAGGCCAGCCGCATCTTTGGTGGGCCCCATTTCAAGGGGGACGTTTGCTCGTTTTGCCCAAATCTCAAGTTGCTCTGTGGCAGCGGCGCGAAAGGTATCTCCCGCCACAAGGGACAATTGATATCCTTGATCTTTCCACTGCTTGGCGAGTTTGCCAATGGTTGTTGTTTTCCCACTACCATTCACTCCCAATACCAAAAGAATGAAGGGCTTTGAAGATCCTGCTGGATGAAGGGGAAGGGCACAAGGTTTTAAAAGCGTTTCAATTTCGTCAGCAAAAATGTCTCGGACTTCTTCAGATGTAATGTCCTGATTGTACCGTTTTTTACTCAGTTTTTGGGTGAGGTCACGCGCAACACTAACGCCTAAATCACTTGTGATGAGAAGTTCTTCAAGCTCTTCCAGCATGGCATCATCAAGCTTGCGGTGGGTGATAAGAGTGGTAATTCCTTCCGTCAATCGAGAGGAGGATTTTTTGAGGCCTTCTTTAAGGCGTTTAAACCAGCTGGTCATTGAAATCTCCTTTGTCTCAATCGGCATAAACTCCGCCGTTACGTCCTTCTACCACTCAAAAAGGTGTGAGTACATAGAATTTACCCATGTATGCAACTCGTTACGGTAGGTGAGAACCGGCGGAGAAACCAAAGATACCAGGAGCGTAAAACGACGGAGTCTTGTAAAAAAGTAAAAGTATTATTGAAGCATTCTTCCTTGAGCATCATAATAATGAAGGGCGCAAACACCTAAACAATAACTGTTAACCCAATATCCTGCATTGCTAAGATCATATGGTCCATTAATTCTAGGGCTTTCCTTTGTTGGTCGACCATAATAAATATAGCTTTGGAGTTTATCTTGAGGGGTATGGTAGATGATAGCGGCTAAAATTGCTCCAAGGGGGCTCCTATGCTGCATTCCTATGTATTCATTTACATTGTCTATTTCTTGCTGCTGTTTCTTATTAGTAGCGCGCTGTTGAGCTAGACTGTGAGCATTCACATAAAGATCGGCAGCTGATAAATGTCCTAAATGTTTTATAAGAAATCCAACAACTTCTTTCTCACCTTCATCTTCCAAGAGCATAGGAAATCGGCTAAGCACCCAAGGGATAACTTCTCTGAGAGGTTTATGACACTCCGGATGGAATTGAGCGAACCTATGTGTGATTGCTCTTAATTCATAGCCTGGAATTCCTGTAATATATTTTACTTTTACGCCATTAATGGATGAAGGTGGGGTGGGGCCATTATGAGGGCCATGAATCCTTTCATCCATGTCAAAAACATAGTGATTTATAGAAAAACATGGAAAACTTATTAATGTTGCAAGAGTGCTTATAAGATAAATAATCCTATTAAACATACCCCCCCCTTTTTTTGATAATTTTATTTATTCATAAGCAGTTTGCCAAGATCCTAAAAAGCTTTCAAGAAATTTTTGCCTGAAGGGAAAAGCCATCCAGTCCGATCACGTTTGCCTTGAAAATTGAACCCGGTATAAAGGGTGTTAAAAGATTCACTTTCAGAAAATGCTCGCTGTGTCCCTGAGTCTCTGTTTCAAGAAGAACGCTCACTTCTTGCCCTACAAAGCGTGCGAGGGTTTTCTGAAGATTTTTCTCTCCGGCTTCCCGCAGTCGGGCAGCTCTTTCCTTAATGAGATCACCCTTCACTTGAGGCATACGGGCAGCAGGAGTGCCTTCTCGAGGGGAATAGGGGAAGACATGAAGGAAGGTCAATTCACACTCTTCAACGATGCGTAAGGTGTTCTGAAACATCTCTTCCGTTTCCGTAGGGAATCCCGCGATAATATCGGCTCCAAAAGTCACATCCGGGCGCAGCTCCCGAAACTTATCGCAGATGTTAATAACGTCTTGGCGAAGATGGCGGCGTTTCATCCTTTTCAGAATCATGTCATCGCCTGCTTGAAGGCTCAAATGAAAATGAGGCATAAGACGGGAATCTTGTTTAACAACAAAGAAAAGGTCGGGATCCACTTCTACAGGATCAAGGGAGGAGAGGCGTAAGCGCGGAAGCTCAGGGAGATGGGCAAGAAGCCTTTTCACCATTTGCCCAAGCGTGGGTTTTCCTGGCAAATCTTCCCCATAGGCCGTGATATCCACGCCTGTAAGGACAATTTCTTGAAATCCTTTGCCTAACAAAAGACGGATTTGATCTACAATCACACCTAAGGGGACGCTTCGACTGTTGCCTCGCCCATAGGGGATCGTACAAAAAGTACATCGATGATCGCATCCATTTTGAACTTGAATAAACGCTCGTGCTCGTCCATCAAAGCCTGCAATCAAGTGTTCCGCTGTTTCGCGAACAGCCATAATGTCGTTTACGATAATCCGCTCGTGATCCTTATGAGGGCTAAAATACTTTTCCTCAAGCTTTTCCATATTGCCAAGAATTTGATCTACCTCAGGCATCTGAGAAAAAGAATCAGGATTAATCTGAGCGGCACAGCCTGTGACGATGATTTTCCGATGAGGAAAATCACGGCGATATTTGCGAATAGCTTGACGAGCTTGCCGTTCTGCCTCAGCTGTAACGGCGCAGGTATTAAAAACAACCGCATCTTGAAGGCCAGCTTTCAGGGCTTTTTCGCGAATAACCTCTGACTCATAAGCATTCAAGCGGCATCCAAAAGTAACAACATCAGTAGTCATGGGAGATCAAAAGTTCCTTTAAAACAATATTCAGCAGGACCAGTGAGAAGAGGAGGGGAGTTTTCTTCCCAGGTGACCTCTAATGTTCCACCTTCCATTTCAATAAAAACAGGAGGGTTTTTAATAAGTCCTAACTTTAAACTGAGTATTCCTACCGCACAAGCGCCAGATCCGCAAGCGGGTGTGATACCGACGCCGCGCTCCCACACTCTAACACTAACAGTTGTGGGAGAGATGACTTGAGCAAGTTCTACGTTAATTCCTTCCGGAGGCTGAAGAGAAGGCGCCAGCTCTTCTAAAGAGAGAGAGGAGAGATCCTCTGTAAAGAGTACGAGATGTGGATTGCCCACGTCAATGGGAAAGGCTTGCAGTTTGGCTTGATCTAAAGACTGAGGAGGAAAAAAGAGAGGTTCTTTTAAAGAAATAGCAATAGAGTCTCCTCTTCTCCAAAAGTGACATAGAAAAGTAGGAGTTTGAATTGTTCCCTCTTCTTTTTCCAAATACTTGGCCACACACCGCGTTCCATTTCCGCAGGCCATAGCCGCACTTCCATCGGCGTTAAAGAAAGAAATATCTCCATCTGCTACAGAAGAGGCTTTTATCAAAATAAGTTGATCACATCCAATTCCTTGGCGACGATCCGCGATCCAACGAATTTGTTGGTGTGTGAGGGTGGAGTGGAGATACTTTTCTTCAATAAGAACGAAGTCATTCCCAAGGGCTTGCATTTTTGTAAAGGGAAGAGAGGAAGACATTCATTTAATTCCTTGATGAAGAAGAAAGAAAGTATACACAATACTTCCAAAGAAAATAAAGGCAAATCCTTGATGAAGAACCGCAAGAGAAGGGGGAACTTCTAATAAAAGCGTAAAAACTCCCAAAAAAGCCTGGGTTAATGAACAGAGGGCGACGGCTCCAAAGGCATAGAAAAGTTTTTTGGGGATGAGAAGGTCTCGTTGATATAGCCAAACTCCTATGCTTGTAAGAGTGGTCATAAGGGCAAGTAACCGATGAATAAATTGAACGCTTGGCGGGTTTTCCATAATATCTTTCCACCAAGGGGATTGGCTTAAAAATTCTTGTGGAACCCAATTCCCTCCCATCAAAGGAAAGGTATTATAAAGAAGTCCTGCCTTGAGTCCTGCCACAAGAGCACCCCAAAAAGCAGTGAGAAGGACAAGAACGAGCAAGAAAAGGGAAAGTTTTGTGAGAGACAAAAATGCGTTTCGGGAATATCCTTTTCTGTCGAGCATAATTCTGTTTTTATAAAGGCTGAAAGTCATCCAAAGAGCGACGCCAAAGACGGCAAATCCCAACAGAAGATGAGCTGCCAACCGATAAGGACTCACATGGGGGTCTTGAATAAGGCCGCTTTTTACCATGATCCACCCCATGACACCTTGTGCTGCGCCTAAGAGCCACAAAAGCGTCAAAAAAGGCCACAGGGATCGGTGCTGTTTTTTAAAGATCAGCAAAAAAGTAGGAATAAGTAAAATCACTCCTAAAAGCCGGCCCCATAAACGATGGATGTATTCCAACCAAAAGAGGGACTTAAACTCTGAGAGAGTGATGCCTAGGTTAATTTTTTGAAATTCTGGGCTTTGCTGGTACTTACTAAATTCCCTAAGCCAGGCCTCTAGGGTAAGGGGTGGAAATATTCCTGTGACCGGCTTCCACTCTACAATGGAAAGCCCTGATCCCGTTAATCGCGTTAATCCTCCAATGATGACCATTCCAAGAATCATAAAACAGAGGCTGAGCATGCTTCGTTTAAAAAGAGGGGTGTCATAAGCTGTCATGAAAAAAGACTCTTCTTTCTTTTTTTGAAAGTCAAATGATTTCATTGTCTTTTTCAGAGAATCCCTTTATCCTCTCTCCATGACTAAAAGACTCCTTTTTTTACTTTTTCCTTTGTTGCTCTCCGGATGCGTGGGCTATTTAGTATGGGAAGATACGGGCTGTTGGACTGAAGATTTTCCCGATATTCGCACTGTTCCTACTCGTGAGTGTGCGAGAGCACCACGCTGTGTGTGTGAGAAAAATGAAAAGCTATCAAGGTTGAATGATTTGAACTCATTAGAAGAAGAGCGGGAGAAAATCGCCGCCCGTGATCAGGCTCTAAGAGAAAAGGCTTTTCAGTCTGCTGAATAGGGTAAAGTTCAAGTCTCTCACCGTCATTGCAAGCGAAGCAACCCAGGGCAAATAACGCGTGCTCTTTGGACATGCAGCTGTTCTTTATTCTTTTAAAATCAAGCGTTTCACGGGAAAATTAAACAAAATGCATTCCTACGGAATAAATTCTTTGTTCTGGGTTGCTTCGCTTCGCTCGCAATGACATGATTTATCAACCTTCTCGATGATAAGGATGCTGTTTTAAAATTTGTTGCGCTCTATAAATCTGCTCCATCAGCATAATGCGCACCAGAAGATGGGGCCAGGTTAGGCGCCCAAAGGAGAGAGATTTATGGGCTTTGGCTTTGATTGCAGGGCTTAAGCCATCAGCGCCACCGATTATAAATGTTGCTTTTCCTTGATGATGAAGCTGAACCTCATTCAAAAGGTTTGCAAACTCGGTACTTTTCAAGGAGTCTCCTTTTTCATCTAAAATGATCAAAAAGGAAGAAGAGGGAAGGGCGTCTTCTAAGTTTTTCTCTTCAACTTCGCGAAGCTCAATTTTCCAATCAAGGCGCTTTTTGTATTCGTTATAAAGAATTTTTAAAGCGGAGTCTTTCAGCTTTCCAACAACAAGAAGGGTAATGAGCATGCTAGGAAGGGAGATCGGCTTCTGAAACGTCGCTTACTGCCACATTCCACATCTCTTCAAGATTGTAGAAGGCCCGAATTTCAGGGCGGAAAAGATGGACGATAATATCCCCCGCATCTACTAAAACCCAGTCACATTGAGGAATGCCTTCAATGCGTACGTTTTTAAACCCTTTTTTCTTGAGGTCTTCTCGAAGGAGTTCTGCCATAGAGCCCACTTGGCGTTGCGACGTTCCTGAGGCAATGACCAGATAATCGGCAATAGATGACTTGCCGCGCAGATCTATAGAAACAATGTCTTGCGCTTTTTTAGAGCTCAAAAAATCTTGAATAAATTCTTTCAAAGCTTGGGGAGAGAGAGGGTGGGTCAGGATCTATGTCTTTCTTAAGTGTCTGTTAATCTTTAAGAAGTATATATTAAATTCTAACTTAAAAGGCAATAGGAGATGTATTTTAATGAAAAATATCCTTTTCTATAAAACAAACGGGTGAAAAGAGACGAAAGATGCGATATTTTTTGCTTTTATGTATTGCATTTTTGACAGTAGCAACATGTTATGGGGTTCCCTTAAAAGTAGGCGCTATTTTAGATCATCCTTTTGTAATTAAGCATGATGCCGACTATTCGGGGATTGCTGTAGAACTATGGGACTCTATCGCACAAGGCCTTAATGAGACCTATACGCTGGTTGAGTATCCTGAAGAAAAAACAAAAGAAGCCTTTGAAGCTTTAAGCAGAGGAGACCTTGATGTTCTTATAGGTGCTCTTTCCGTTACTGCAGAGACCTTAAAGTACGCTGATTTTACGCTTCCTTTTTATGCTGATAAGATTATCCCCGTTGTGTTTCATGACTGGCTTCAAAATTTATTGGCGCTTTTCAAGGCTACATTCACTTCTTTTGGTTGGATTATGGGAGCTTTCTTTCTCTTGTATGGCTTTTACCTTTATTTTCTGTGGTATTATGAACGAAGCCACAGCTCTACAATTCCAGATTGCTGTCGAGAGGGAGTTTCTTATCTTTTTTGGAAGCATCTGTTAATTGGTCGGCACACAGATGATATTCCCAAAACATTGCCGGGGAAGAGTTTAGTTTTTTCAAAAACGATTTTATCTTATCTCATTCTCACTCTCTTGAGCGGCACGTTGATTTCTTTTTTAACGGTTTCTCTTTCCACTTGGTCTGATCCTATTCAAAGTCTTGCTGATTTGGAAAAAAGACGTATAGGCGCCATTGCTGATTCAAGGCCCTTAAAAATAGCGAATAACCTGGGCCTTGAAGTCATCTCCTTTGCTTCAATAAAAGAAGGGGCCCATGCCTTGAGGGAAGGGGTTATAGATGCTTTTTTGTCTGATTTTTCTTTAGCCGACACTTACCTTAAGGAAATGGGGAGAGATAGGATGAGTATGAGCCATTTTGTCTTAAAACAAGATCTTCATGCCTTTGCGACGCGGCCGAGTGACCCTCTTTTAAGAAAAATTAACGAACAAATGGTAAACTTAAAAAAAAGAAGAGTTCAAGAAAAAATCTGTAAAGGATATTTAGAAAAAGGAGTTAAAGACTGTGATCTTTAAAAAACAGGCGACTCTCTTAGGAGTTTTACTTTTTACCATGTCTCCTCTATTGGCAGAAGGAGGCGTCTTGGATTGGATTGAAGGAAAAACTGCCCAAAATACCAATGACCCTTGCCTTACGGCCTTTCCAGGAATGAACTTGGAGTCTGACCCGGACAAATCAAATGCGTGCTGGGGATGTCCCGCTGGACATGATGGAAAACCAGACTGCAGTGGAGCTGTAAAACTTAATCCTTGCCAATATGAGAAGATCAAAGGGGTGTGGGATAAGGAAAACAAAAGATGTACTGTGTGTCTTCCCAACAGGAGCCCAAGGTATGGCACTAATGGAGCGATTGAGGAGTGTATTTAAACGTCTTGACAGAAACGCCTACAACCGGTAGTGAATAAGGGTATCAAGCAAAATTTTGTGAGTTTTGCTATAAGAATCCTTTTAAGTAAATGAGAGACCCAATGTTTGCAATCATTAAAACAGGCGGAAAGCAATATAAAGTTGCTGCGAATGATATTATTAAAGTCGAAAAACTTCTAGGTGATTCCGGAGATTCCGTTGAATTTGCGGATGTTTTGATGATGGGAGAAGGAAGTTCCGTAAAAGTTGGGGCCCCTTTAGTTGCGAATGCAAAGGTTTATGGGACTGTTCTCGATCAAATTCGTGATGACAAAGTTATTATTTTTAAGAAAAATCGTCGTCATAATTATCGCCGTAAGAATGGACATCGTCAGTATCTGACCGTTGTTCGTATCACAGACATTTTGGCTGATGGAGCAAAGCCTTCTCCGAAAAAGGCTGAAGCTGCAAAGCCCGCCCCTAAAAAGGAAGCTAGCGCTCCAGAGAAAGCCACAGCACCTGCAAAAAAAGCAGCGCCGAAAGCAGCTGCAAAACCCGCTAAAGTAGCCCCTAAAACCGCTACAAAATCAGACAAGACAGCGTCCAAGTCCGCAAAGACGCCGAAGAAATAAGGAGATTTGAGAGATGGCACAAAAGAAAGCCGGAGGTAGTTCCCGTAACGGTCGTGATTCTGAAGGCCGCCGTTTAGGCGTCAAAAAGTTTGGCGGCGAAGCAGTTGTTCCTGGCAACATTATTATCCGCCAGCGTGGCACAAAATATTATCCTGGAAAACTTGTAGGCATGGGACGTGATCATACTCTCTTTGCCCTTGCAGAAGGTCATGTAAAGTTTTCCCGCGGAGCGATTGGTCGGACTTTTGTGTCCGTTGAATAGTTAGATATTTCAACCATAGAGCTTATCGGTTTAATCTCAGTTGTCATCCTCGACTAGAAGCGCTTGCCCCCGACTTAACGGGGGCTTAGCGCTTTTTGATCGGGGATCTTCTAAAAGCAAAGAACTGTTTCGACAGGATCCCCGATGAAGAAGTTCTAAGATTTTCTTTGAAAATCAAGAACCTCTAGCTCGGGGATGACAATTAAAGAAAGACAATCGATCATGAAATTCCTTGATGAAGCTAAAATATTTCTTAAAAGCGGTGATGGGGGAGCTGGCTGCGTCGGTTTTCGTCGTGAAAAGTTTATTGAATTTGGTGGACCAGACGGCGGCAATGGTGGCAAAGGAGGCGATATCATCTTTGAGGCTGCCTCGAATCTAAACACACTCATTGACTTTCGTTATCACCAGCATTTTAAGGCCGAAAAAGGTCAACAAGGCATGGGAAGCAGCCGTTCAGGGGCTGCTGGCAAAAATCTTATCATTCGTGTTCCTTTGGGGACACAAATCCTTGCAGAGGATAAGGAAAGCATTCTTGCGGACTTCACAGAAGAAGGGCAACGTCTTGTCTTTTTAAAAGGAGGGGACGGGGGTTTTGGAAACGAGCATTTCAAATCTTCCACCAACCGTGCACCTCGGCATGCGACTCCTGGGTGGCCAGGAGAAGAACTGTGGGTTTGGTTGCGTCTTAAGCTTATCGCCGATGTGGGCCTTGTAGGTTTGCCGAATGCGGGTAAATCCACTTTTCTCTCTGTTGTGTCTCGGGCAAAACCTAAGATTGCTGATTACCCCTTTACCACATTGGTCCCTAATTTGGGAGTTGTCTCTATTCACGAAAAGGAGTTTGTGGTGGCTGACGTTCCTGGACTGATTGAGGGAGCTCACGAAGGGGTAGGGCTTGGAACTCGTTTCTTAGGGCATGTGGAGCGCTGTAAGGCTATTCTGCATCTGATTGATGGCACCCAAGAGGACGTGGTAAGCGCTTACAAAACCATCCGCCATGAGCTTGATTTATATGGACAAGGACTTAAGGAAAAAACGGAAATTATTGCCCTGAATAAGGCAGATGCTTTAACAAAGGAAGCGATTGCAGAAAAAATAAAAGCTTTAAAACGTTTGACGAAGAAAGAGATCTTTGTGCTCTCTGCCATTAGTCGTGAAGGAGTTCCTCAAGTTTTAGAAGCGCTTTTAAAAAGGATCGAATCGTCCGTTGAGGGATAGGTTCAAGACCGTTTTTTGAAATATAGCTGCTTCTGTTGTCATCCCCGAGCTAGAAATCACAAAGCATCAGGTCGCCAGGTATCGCAACTCCTCAACCTAGTATTTTATTTTTTTCTTTGATAGGCTGTGTGTTCTTAAGCGCCCTTTCAAAAGGAATAAAGATGAGCTATTGGAACAAAATTGTGCTTTCCCTTACTGCGTTTTTTTCTTTGGGAGCCCATCAGGCCGAGGCCTATGCTCCCACCTATTCTAAGCTTCGAGAGCAAGGAATGGTTCACCGCCTGACCTCACAAAATATTCAAAAAAAGTTTGTTGAAACCTCTGCTGGTAGAATTGCTTACTACGAAACGTCAGGAAAGGCCGGACCTCTTCTTTTAATCCATGGAAATTCTTGTTCAAAAGAATACATGTTGCGGCAACTTGATGCGCTAGGCTTAAAGTACAAAATGATTGCGATCGATCTTCCGGGCCATGGAGAAAGTAGCAATGCCTTGCATCCTTCTGAAAATTATACTTTAGGGGGGTATGCGCGGCTGGCAGCTGAAGTTATTCAAAAGCTTAAACTAGGACCCGTCATCGTTGTTGGGTGGTCTCTTGGAGGACATATTGCCTTTGAAATGATGGCGGAAAACCCTGAACTTTTAAAAGGGGTATTGGCAGCGAGCACGGCGCCTTTTACGCCCTCACAAAAAGGATTGAAGGAAGCTTATCTCCCCACCTATTCCACTCCCTTAGGATCAAAATTAGAGCCTTTTACCCTTGAAGAGGTGAAGGCCTATATCACGCAAGGGGCTATTGATCTCGATCGCTATTCAATCTTAGCGGAAGCAAGCATGCGCGCCCATGGATTAGCTCGATCTACAATGGTAGGTGCTGTTTTAAGGGGAGAGGGGGCGGATGAGAGAAAGATTGTTGAGACCTCCGCTGTCCCTTTGGGTATTATTATGGGAGCTCAAGAGCATGCCATTAACAATGAGTATGTGAAGTCCTTAAATTATAAAAACTGCCTTATGATGGAAACGCTTGCAGGAGGTCACGATTGTCAGTGGAGTCATGCAGAAGAATTTAACCATCTCGTAGACAAATTTGCACAAAAAGTGAGTGACTTTTAACGCTCATCAGTTTTCTCTTCTTTGTCATCCCCGGGCTAAAAATGCTTGCGCTACCTGCAAGGTAGAGCTTAGCGTTTTTTGACCCGGGGATCTTATTGAAACACCTTATTGCTTTTAGAAGATCCCCGATGAAGAAGTTCTAGGATTTTCTTTGTAAATCAAAGACTTCTAGCTCGGGGATGACAACAGAGTTAGAAATTGATGGGTGGTAAGTTGTGTTAAGAGGGCTCCTTCAAGAAGCTTGACAGTTTTTTCTTTAGCAGTTCTACTTAATCCATAGTGTTATAAAAAAGGAAAAATGATGAGAGTTAAGATAACTTCATGGGTCACTTTAAGTGTGATTATGATACTCACTTCTTCTTCTTTGATAGCTGGAGGGGAGAAGAATGACGAAAAAAGAAATGTAGTGACCATTCGTCGTATTAATTCGCCCTCGCCCTGCTTCTACTCTTAGTCCTTACGACTTAAAGGAAAAATCAACAAATCTCGTATCCTTAAGGGGAAACGCTCCTACATTGATTACGCCTCTAACTCCTCAAGAGAAAACAAAACCTGAGAACACCTTCCGTCTCTTCTTGGGAGTGAAAAAAAATACAAGCCTTCTTAATAAATAAAAGGAGTGCATGTTTTTTTTGAAATAGGTTGACAAAAATTTCACAAGTCTATAATGAGGTCACTGTCTAAATCAGACATCTAGGACTAACCTTAATGGTGATAGAATACGGGGCTAATCTTCTAGCTCTTCGCTTTACTCTAAATTTCCACAAATCTTAAAAACATTTTCTTTTTCTGAAGAAAAACTCCTGCGAAATAGAATTTTCGGCCTCGCTTTGACATGCGTTTGGCGAAAATTCCAATAAAGCAGGGTCTTCTTTTTTCAATTGTAGAAAAACGTGCAGCTGCAAAACAGCTAATTTTACGATGTTTATTTAATGAAAGGTACAATTATGATTTTTAACCGTTTTATGTTTGTTACAACAAGTCTCTTCTCTCTTATATATGGGGGAGCTTTTGCGATGGAGAAGGAGGACACACAAAAAGGGACTTCAGCTAAGCTTACTACAAGCTCATCCAGCTCTCTCACGTCTGATCCAAATTCTTCTTTTGCAACTAATACTGGCTCGTCAGGTCCTTCTACAACTTTTCTATTAACAGCTTCTTCTGCTCCTTTAGATTTTTCTGAATCTCGGAGCTCGGTAAGTTCGTTAAGTAGTTCTTCTTATAGCGCTACAGCAACATCATCGTCGAGTTCACCAAGTTTTACTTCAAGTGCATTTAACCAGCAAGAGGAGCTGGCTGCGTTTGAAAAGATTATGGCAGACTCTAAAAGCCGTTTTGCAGAGATGAAAAAAACGGCTCAATCATTGTTTGCAACAGCAGAGCAAGGAGGAGTCTCACAAGAACCAGAGATTCTCTCGCGCCGTAACAATATTGAATATTACTTGTTAAGTTATGAGAAGGTGGTTGACAGGGAAGGAAAATCAGCAAAAAAGACTATCCTGTCAGGTAAGCCAGTATCCCTTGAAACATATCAGCGTGTCCTTCAAGAGGCAGCAGGGATAGAAAGTAAAATAATGAAATGGAGGAGCGCCTTTAAGCGGGAATTGTATCGAGAGTTGGAGCGCCAAGTGGAAAAATTACTCACGAGCTCTGCAAGCAATTCTTCGTTATCGAGCTCGTTAAGCTTTTCAAGTACTTCAACCTCGAGCAGTTCATCAAACTCCTCTAGTAAGAGTTCTTAAGATTAAAACCCTTAACTCCCATTAATTTCTTTATCAACTCTATTCAGAATGATGGATTGTCTTGACCCCCTCTTTGTCATCTCCGAACTAGGAATGGTTTGTTTTTCAAAGAAAAACATTAGAATTCCTAGCTCGGGGATCTTTTTAGTGGAGGCAAGATTCTCGGGGTAATAAATGCTAAAATTTGCTATGCAAATTAAGCATTTATTACCCAAGGATGACAAGAGAAGAGCAGAAAATTAAAAAGAATCTAAGCGAATTATGCTCCAAATTCTGTCCATAAAAAACAGAAGTTTTTGAGAAAAAAAATGATAGATTTAATTAAAATCTTATCTTATAAGGAAATTATTGGTTAACTTTTTTAGAAAGATAAGTCGATGTTTTTTTCAAGAAGAGTCCTTAAATTTACTCTTATCAGCTTCATCTTTTTATCTTCTATAAGCTTAAGCGCTCCCCTCACTTCTATCGATACTTTTGAGGGTTTAAAAGAGTCTATCTCTCAGAGAATCGCACTTAAAAACAACAAAACTCCTTTACAGGATGCATCAATCGCTCTTGTTTTAGATTTTCATGGGGTTATCGTTAAGGAAAAGGTTCACCCCAACCGTCCTGTCGGTGAAGAAGAAGCTCGCACCCCTTTGGTGAACTTAGAAGAAGGAGCTAGGGAATTTCTAGAGTTTCTTAAGACTTATCAGATTCCATTCGTTGTTGCTACAGCTTGGAGACCTTTTGATCAGGTCCTTGATGAAGTGAAAAAGTTAGGTCTTGTTGACCTATTAGACATTCAAACTTCTGATATCACATCGGCAGTGTGGACGCTTGGGAGGAATCAGAAAATTAAGTTCTATCAAGCAGGGAAACTTATAGCTTTGAGATATACTGACGACTGGCTTAATACTTCTGGCGATCCTTTTTATCGACAAAAAATATATGGGGTCGAGGCTTATTTTTCTATGGGCAAATCTCAAGAGGAGAGGGCAGAGTTCTTTTCAAACCTATCTTGTGTAGGAGTTGTTGATGACTCTGTAGACAATTTAGACATTGTGAGAAACGATTTTAATTGGTCCATTCATCCTCAGCATGGAACCCAATTACTTTTGTTCCACTTCAAACCGGAGACATATAAAGAAAGTCTTTTGTTAGACAACCTAGATAAAGAAAGCTGGAGCAGTTCAGACGATGATACGGAGGGTTCAGAGGATGCTGCTCCCCTTATCTCTGATGGGGCTCCCTCTTCGCTTAAGAGTATATGGATAGATGGCCCTCCTTCGCCCCCTACTTCTTCACATCTTCTTAATGGAAAGAAAGATTAGTCTCATCAACACTGCTCTTATTTAAATGAAGTGTTATCCTGAGTTTTTCTCCAACCTGAGGAGAAGGAGGTTTTGAATCAAGCCTAGGGAATAATAGCTTAGATGTGGTTAGTTTGTTTGATTTAAGAGTATGCCTTACTCCACCAAGCCGTGGCTAAAGATGAAATTCCAATAGGATTCAAGCTTGCGAAGAAGCTTCAGAGTTTCGGTTAAGTTTTGGTCCGTGACCCCATTGTACTTTAAGTTAGACGCTTGTTGGGTAAAGATTTTGTCTATTTTTTCGTAGAGCTTTATGCCTTTATCGGACAAACGTACCTTGCTGGCCCGCTTATCATGAGTTGCTTTTTCTTGAATAAAGTAGCCATGCTCCACAAGTTTCTTTAGGTTATAAGAAACATTGGAGCCTAAGTAATACCCGCGATTGGAAATTTCACCGACGGTCATTTCATTTTTGCCAACGTTGTACAAAATAAAGCATTGCACGTTATTAATGTCAAAAATGCGAAGGCGATCGAGTTCAATCTTAATCACATCTAAAAAGAGATGATGAAGTCGTTCCACAAGGGTAATGGTCTCAAAATAAAGGGCTTTCATAGCACCTCTCTCATTATCTAAGCTTCTTCTTATATTTATAGCAAAAATATGTTAAATTTTATTTAATTTAGAAAAATTAAAATTTCCTGAAAAATTTTGGGGGGAGAGTTACTTGACCTTAATTGTCATCCTTGACCTAGAAACGCTTTGTTTTCCGCAAGGAAAACATCTAGCGTTTCTTGGATCGAGGATCTTATCGTAACATTTCAAGGTTTCTACGAGATTCTCGATCTAAGAAATTCTAAGGATTTGCTTTGCAAATCCAGAATTTCTAAGTCAAGAATGACAAGAGAAGAAAAAACTGATGGGTGGTAAGGAAACCAGACTTTTCCAACAGATTCTTCTTGAATTTTAATTTTTTATTGTTATACGTGTTTTACACAGATTTCATGAGGTGTTTATTTACGAAAATGATGTTTAAACTGTTATTAAGGATAAATCTGGTCCTTTGTTTGTTGGCCTCCTCAACGCTGGCAATGGAAGAAAACAAAAGAAAGACTGTTTCCTCTAGACCAACCACTGCTCAATCAATGAGAGGCAAAAGTGAATCGGAGGCAACAACATCCACAAGATTTGTAAGACTTCCAATAACAGTTAGGGAAAAAGCTCTAAAAGAAGAACAAGCGAACGCAGCTGCCTTAGCCGCTAAAAAAGCGAAACAAGCTCAGGTAGCGGAAGCTGCAAGAAGAGCGCTCACAAAGTCATCCCAAGGAGGCGCGGGTTCTCTTACAGCTCGGACGACATCATCTGAAAGACCCAAAACATCAGGGACACTGCAGTTGGTAAAAAAAACAGGAACGACCCCATTTCAACAAGGCACTGGCGTTTTGACGGCGCCCCCAAAACCGATCCTACGGACAAAATCTGCGTTTGTTCTGCAGGCTTCAAAAAAAAGCGAGGCTCCAAAAAGTGTCGTCTGGTGGGATCAAGAATCTGGGGGCGTTGTTCAAATCCGTGAGCCCTCTCTTGATGTCGCGCTAGCTCGTTCAACGCAGAAAGCATCCTTTGGCTCTTTAAGTATCCCCTTGCTTAGAATGATCCTTCGATACCTACCTCGGCTCAACCCTCAAGATCCTAGAGACATTTGCAGGATCGCCAGAACCTCTTCAACAATAAACAGAGTGATAGATGAGGATCATCTTTTGTGGAAGGAAATATATACTCAAAATTTTCCACATCACTTCTTTAATGCGATGAAGCCAGCAGAAAAGGATACTGCGATTGCACAATTTAAGGAGTTGCTTGCTCTTACTCACGGAATAGACCCAAAAAAACCTGGGACAGGATATAGGAAAGCATTTAAATTTTACTTACATATGCCGGAGGACAAGGACGAGCGAGAGAATTTTTTCTATTATTATAGAGAGGATTCGCGAAAGTACCTGCCCGCCGTGGCTATTCTACTGAGGAGCACTCCGCTCGCTCTCTGCATTTTAGAAGAGCCGGTTAGTTTTGGCGATCGTAGCCTATGGAGTCGCGCTTTTATGGAGAGCTCTTGTTTTGATGAAGATGCAGATATTTATCTACAGGCTTGCGCTAGGATGTCGGAGAATGACCGGAAGAGCCTCATTCAAAAAGGTAGTCTGACGGCACGGTACATTCAAGCGATAGGCTCAGAATTGGGTCTGACTAGGGACATGAGACAGGGGAGAGCTTTTCCTCAAAAAGAACTGAATGCTCTTTGTAAATTAAATTATTTTCCAGCTTTGCGAGACAAATTAAGCGATTTTGTCCATGGAGGTGTTATATATAAGCAAAATTGGCTTTTTGCAGCACAAGAATATGAAAGATGCACAAAACTTTTTCATCAAAATCACGAGAAATTACTGAAGTTGAAGGAGGTGTATACGCATAGCGCTCGTCCTAGAAACTCAGATGGAGCCCTGTTGTGGTTGAAGACGCCCATGCCGGTGGTAATTTGTAAAAATCGATTTGATGTCTTGCAGGATATCTTTCCTTTTAATATTAGGCGCAGGTTCACTGGTTTTTTCTGGATTTGGAACCCAACAGTTTTCACACCTCGTTACCCGATATTTTTTGAGGGGGAGGATCTTGGTGTCTTGTCATTTCCGGGCTAGAAGCTCTTGGTTTTCAAAGAAAATCATAGAGGTTCTCTATCGGAGAAGACAAACGTCGGGCAGTTAAAATAAGAACGTCGGGTGGCAAGATTTAACACTTAAAATCATTGACAGATGCTGTGCGGGCCTTGATAACTGGTCGTTGAAATGAAAAACAATCCAACCACCCCAGGGAAATCTCGGAAAGCGTCCTTTAAAGGGCGAATGGCGGCGCGCTTGGCTGCTGTGCAAGCGCTGTTTCAAATTGAACAAACACAATCTGCGGCTTCAACGGTGGTGCTAGAATTTTTAGAGCATCGCTTAAAACAAATGAAACCTAAGGCTGATTCTACCTTCTTTTCAAAACTAGTGGAGGGAGCGTGGAGAGAGCACGCTCGCACCGATGAGATCATTGTCGGCGCTTTGAAACCAGGATGGAGCCTCGATCGCCTTGAATCCGTAACGCGCGCGATTTTACGGGCAGCTCTTTATGAAATTACAGAGACCCAGACGCCCACGCCTGTGATTATCGACGAATATCTCAATTTGACCCATGCGTTTTTTGACGACACAGAAGTTGCTTTTGTGAATGGCGTCTTAAATACGGTGAGTCAGAAGATAAGAGCTTCTGAGCTTCTAAGTTCTCATTCTTAAATCTATTTATCGATTATTAGATCTCCTTCTCTTGTAAATCATTTGCTATTGAAAATTTTTCGCCTTATTATTACGTTATTAATACAGGTGTTGTGGTTGGATCTGTCATCATATCTCCCATTCCGCCTCTTGATACAGTAATGACGAAACAGGAGTTCATATGATTAAAAAATTTTTTCAAACAATAAGTTTAAGTACATTGGCTCTCATTGGCGCTCCAAAGGTGATGTACGCAAATGACTTAAACATCACGTTGGATACTTATTCCTCACTTCCATATACACGCGTTGCAGTGCGTGCGAAGCTTGGAGACAATAAAGTTGATAAGGACTACGCTCTTCCTGAGAATACTGGTTCTCTAAGAGATATAAAGATTGATCAGTTGGAGCTGCCTGATATAGGAGAGAATAATTGGGACGTAACTTTCCGTATCTTTTATAAAAACCCAGGGCACACAGAAGAAGACTCTTTCACATTTTCCCAAAGATGGCTTCCAGGAATTCCTGTTGGCATTTGGGGACCCGCAATGAAAGCGGCTCTCTTTATATCGGGAGATAGTGGTGCTAACGTCACGGTTTGGATATCTCCTGAGAAGAGTGAGTCGAACTCAAAAGAAGAGAAGTAAGTAATAGATCAGTGGCTAAGTCATAAAGAAAGACAACCTAAGGTCTTCTAAGGTTCGTCTTTCTTTTCCTCATTGAATAATCAGAATTAAAATCCGTTAGCGAAAATCTGTAACGTCTCACCTTTTCTAAAACCAATACTTAAGACCCGCAGCAAAAGCTGTAGAGGCATCATGAACACCGAAAAAAGTCCCAAATATTCCTGAGCGGTGGTGATAACGCGCAACGACAGCCCATTGTGGATAACAGGGGAGAGAAAGGGTCACCTCTGCCATAAGGTAGTTAAGAACGCGAGAGGTGTATTTAACACCTCGACGAGCGAGCTCAATTTTGGGAACACGTGTTGCAATGCTCAAGCCATCACCAACGGCAATTGTTGTTGGGAGAGTGGCATTCCAAGGAAAGGCTTTCCAGCGAGCGATTAAGACAGCGGGGTTGATTTCGATATGAGTTTGTCCCCCGAAATGTTGAACAAGTTGGGTTTCAAATTCAAAATCTAATCTGTTATCTAATAAATTTACCAATTTTTTGGCAGCTGCGAAGGCCAAGATAGCGGTTCCTTCGTAGGTAAACTGTCTTCTAAAAAAGATATTGCTGTTGTTTTGAGAGGTAATTGGGCCGCTATAAACAGTGGCCCCCCAGCCTTTCGACCACCAGGAAGGGCAGTGAGGTTGAAAGTCTAAGGCAGATACTCCCTCGCTATAGAACAAAAAACTTATTAACACTAAAACATACCGCATTTTTATCTCCCTTATTATTCATTATGGGTTATTTTTTTTGTCTCTTGGCGAGCTGTTATTGAGGCACAGAGAGTCCTTTTCGTTTCGTTTCAAAAAGAAAACTTCTAGGGTTATCTTCGATTTTCTTAAAAAATTGTGTAGCAGTTATAACCATTTCGCGTGTGTCATTCAAGGTTTGGATGAAATCGTAGGATCCACTTTGTGTTAAGGTATCAAGAGCTGCTTTATTCTTATGCAAATAACTTGCGATATCGTCAGCTGCAGCATCTATTTTACGCATTGTTGTTTGTGTGGAGTGGCTTATATCTTTAACTTCTTTATTCAATGTGTCCGCAGCTTTGCTTGCGTTTTCAATAAATCCTTTTAAAGGTTTGGAACTTTCTGCGAGTCGTTGAGAAAGAATATCAACGTTTTTTAAGGTTTCTGAAAAACGATTTCTATTTTGCTCGTTGAAAGTGGCATTGATTCGGTCGACAAGGTTTGTAAATTTATTAACCATGCGAGGGAGCATTGTCATGATTTCTTCTACCCCAGAGTAACGGGAGGGAATGATGGGGTATTTTTGCCCTGGTTTGGCTTTGAGAAGAGGGCTTTCCTTGCTGCCTCCATAAATTTGGACAAATTTGTAGCCTGTTAGTCCTTGAAGTTCGAGAGAAGCGTAAGCGTCTTCCTTAATATCAACATTATTTTTAATAGAGACGGTGATATTAACCACTTCAAGATTTCTGGAATCAAGTTCGATATCTTTAACGGTTCCTACGGGAACTCCTAGAAAGCTGACAGTTCCTCCAACTGTGAGTCCAGTTACGGATCCCGGAAAGTAAATGGTGTAAAAATTAACGTTATAATCAATGTCTTTTTTTGCAAGCCATAAGAAAAAAGCAAGAATGCCTGCAATAGATAAAAGAACAAATGTTCCAACGATCATGTATCCAGCGCGGGTTTCCATAACTACTCCTTAAGGTTTGCCAAAGCAAGCCTGCCGCGGACTCCATGAAAATACTCATGAATCCAGGGGTGCTTGTCCTTTAACAATGACTTTAATGTGCCTACAATAGCTCGTTTGTCAACTAGAACCGCAAGGCGATCGCAAAGACGGTTTATACTATCTAAATCGTGCGTGATCATAACAACAGTTAAATTAAGATTGGCTCTTAAGGTTAAAATAAGTTCATCAAAAGCTTCGGCGGAAATAGGATCAAGACCGGATGTAGGTTCATCAAGAAACAAAATTTCAGGATCCACAGCAAGCGCCCGCGCGAGGGCGACTCTTTTCACCATTCCTCCCGAGAGCTCAGAAGGATATTTAAAGAAATCATCTTCTTGAAGTCCAACCATCTTGAGCTTAATAAAAGCCATTTCTCGGGCCAAGTCGTCAGGCATATTTTCCATATCTTTCATAGGGAGCTGGATATTTTCACCGACGGTGAGAGAGCTAAAGAGGGCTCCCCCTTGAAATAAAACCCCCCAGTGAGATTGGAGGTGCAAGTTTGTAATTTTTTCAAGAGATTCAATGTCTTTCCCTAAAACCGTAATCTTTCCTTGCCTTAGGGGAAGAAGACCTAACATGGTGTTTAAAAGAACAGATTTACCAGAGCCAGAGCCTCCTACGACACCGAAAATCTCTCCGCGAAAGATTTCTAAGCTTAAATGATCGTGGATGGTGTGAGTTCCAAATTTTGTCACCAGATTTTTGATGGAGATGATCGGAGAGGCCTGCGTCATTTAAATGCCTACTTTCGAAAAGAAGACGGACAATAGCGCATCCGCGAGGGTCACCAAAAATATTCCTTCAACAACGGAACGTGTTGTACAAATTCCTACGCTTTCTGCTGTTCCCTTAACACGCATGCCTTCAAAACAACTAACGACTCCGATAATAGCTCCAAAAAGGGGGGCTTTTATGATTCCAATCCAAAATCCACCAATGGTAACAGCTTCTGCAATACGATAAATATAAAGCTCAGGGGAGACGTCTAAGGAAAGAACAACCATAATTCCGCCCCCTAGAAGTCCCGCAAGATCAGCTATAAAGGCTAAGCAGGGCATGATAAGAATAAGAGCCAAAATTCGGGGAATGATCAGAACTTCCATCGGGCTGAGACCTAAGGTATTAAGGGCGTCCACTTCTTGGTTGATTTTCATAATTCCAATTTGAGCTGTAATAGAACTTCCTGTACGACCCGCCACCAAAATAGCGGTAATAAGAATCCCAACCTCTCGTACAACGGAAATACTGACAAGATTTATGGTATAAATTTCAGCACCAAAGCGACGAAGTTGCTCTTCTCCTTGATAAGCTAATACAAGGCCAAGGGCCATAGAGATGAGGGAGATAATGGGAATCGCATTCACGCCAAACCTTTCCATATGGACAACAATGGAAGTAAGACGTAAACGCCAAGGATGAAGGAAGACTAAGAAAAAGCCTACCGTCACTTGACCTAAAAATATAATAAGATCCCTTGCTAAGAGGGCAAGATTAATGCTTGTTTTTCCTATGTAAGCTAAGCGGGATCCGAAAAAGGAAGGAGACTTAGGCGTTTTTTCAAAAGAAGGTTTATAAGGTTCAAGGCGTGACGAAAGAGTTAGAAACGTCTTGCTGGCATTTTGAATTTTAACGTGATGTCCTTTACGTTCAAAGGCTTGGATGGTGCGCTGTAAAAGCCATATTCCAGATGTGTCAAACTCTACGAATTGAGTGAGGTCGAAAAAGAGAGTCTTTGGAAAACTTTTTTTGAGAAGCCCTTCGCACACTAATTCGGCGTTTCTTGCAGTTTTTGCAAGCCACATTCCATATACTTTGAAGACAATAGCGTCTTTTTGAGAGACGACTTCTACTATGGGGGCAGAAAATTCGGCTGTTTTTGTCACGAAAGGTGTTTCCTCTTGTAGTGCAATTAGGTATGTTAAAGGAAAGTAAGAGAGATTTCAAAGGAATGAAAGAAAAACCGAAAAGATATTCGGCAACCCTTGTTTTACCGCAAACGTTAGTCCTTGTCGGGATGATGGGGGCTGGAAAAAGCAGTATTGGTTGGCGACTTGCACGAAAGCTCGGCATTCCTTTTCACGATACAGACCAGGAAGTTGAACGAGCAGCAGGCTGTTCTGTGGCCGATATTTTTGAAACATGGGGGGAAAAGGCTTTTCGAGATGCGGAAAGGCGTGTCATAAAGCGTCTTTTAAGTAGCTCAATCCAGATTATTTCCACAGGGGATGGAGCTTTTATTGATGAAGAAAGTCGAGCTCTTATCAAAGAAAACTCACTTTCTTTGTGGTTAAGAGCTGATCCGGACGTCTTGTATGAACGAGTCATTCGCAGAGATACGCGCCCTCTTCTTTTTGAAGGAGATGCAAAGCAGATTCTTGATGAAATGGTAGAGCGACGTTATCCCCTTTATGGAGAGGCAGATCTTATTGTTGAAAGTAACGATGACGCTCACGAGGCTACTGTAGAGAGAGTGATGGAAGTTCTTAAGTGTCATATTTATGATTAGGGTCCAAAATACCATGAGATTCTTCCTAAAACTTAAAGTATGGACCTTGTTGTCTCTTGCTCGTTTGTCACCTCCCTGTAGGCGAGGATTCAGAGAAGTCCTGCCATGTTGACCTTGTTTCAGCCTTTTCGTCTCAAAGAGATCTCAAAGGATCTTGGGTCAGCCCCAGGTATGAAGCTTTTGGATGGTAACTCTGAAAGTAATATAAAGCGCTTATCTTTGCTTAAGACGAGTATAGCCTTTCTTATCTTTTTTTCTCTCGTTCTTTCTCCATCTTATGCTCAACAAGATGCTTGGAGTTATACAGACGATGAGCAACATCCTGGAAAACAGGAAACGCTTGATGCAGAAGATTGGGCCGAAATCATGGACTCTCCTCCATCAGCAGAAGACTATGATCCTTTTGAATCGTTTAATCGGTTTATCTTTGGTTTGAATGAATTTATAGACATGATTCTTATAGATCCTCTTTCAAGAATGTATCATGATCTTGTTCCTGAATTTGGGCGCGAACGCGTGGGATATGCCTTGCGAAATTTAAGCGAACCTGTTGTTTTTGCTAATAACATTCTTCAAGGAGATCTAGAAGGAGCAAGGGTTACATTAGGCCGGTTTGTTGTAAACTCAACCCTAGGTTTAGCCGGACTTTTTGATGTTTCAACGGACCTAGATCTTCCCTACAAAAAAGAAGACTTTGGCTTAACGCTTGCCTCTTGGGGAGTTGAAGCAGGTCCTTATCTTGTGTTGCCTATTTTAGGCCCGTCTAACGCAAGAGATGCGTGGGGACGAGCAGGGGACTACGCCATGGATCCTATTAACTGGTGGTCCTATCATTACAAAAAAGGATTTTACAGTTATATTCGTACCGGCGTTCAAGTTTTGGATGCAAAAACAGAAAATCTTGAGCTCATGGAGGAGTTAAAGGATAATTCTATTGATTATTACGCGACTCTTCGTGCTTGGTATTATGAACGTCGCAAAGATTTAATGCACGAGAAGGAAGAGCGAGAGGCGCTTGATACACCACGACCTGACGATGACGATGAATAAATAAGAACAAGAAAGGTTTTCCTATGCTAAAAAAACTTCTTTTTATCGGTGTAGTCCTTTTGGCTGGACTGCATGGGACAATGGCTACAGTTGAGGGCGAAAAAGCCGAGATTTTTATGACGGATATTGGCAACAAAGTCATTAACCTTTTGACAGATAAATCTATCTCTCAACAAGAAAGGGCGTCTCAATTTCAACACATCTTAGAGACAAAATTTGACGTAAGAGCCATTGGAAAGTTTGTCTTAGGCCGCTATTGGAAACACGCCTCTAAAGAAGAAAAAGAAAAGTTTTTAGCCCTTTTTAAGGCTTCAACGGTTGCGAGTTATGCAACGCGCTTTAGTGAATATTCTTCTGAGAAGTTTGAGGTTGTAGGATCCCGCACAGAAAAAGATGGCGGCGTTACGGTACTGACACGGATTGTAAGGCCTAACGGTCAAGCTATCCTTATTGATTGGAAGATCTTTGAGAAAAAAGGCGAGCTGCGCATTTATGATGTTATCTTAGAAGGTATTAGCATGAGCATTACACAACGCTCAGAATATGCTGCTGTCATTCAACAAGGAGGCGGTAAAGTGCAGGCTCTGATCACAGCCCTTGAGAAAAAAACGGGAAAACCGATAAGCTGAGCACATCGCTCTTGTCATCCGCTGAATATCACACTCTTGTCATCCTTGCGGAAGAAGTGCTTGATTTTCGAAGAAAATCTTAGCACTTCTTGCGCGAGGATCTTGTGTGTCATGAAAGATCCTCGCCTGAAAAATTCTAGTGTTTCCCTACGGGAAACAAAGAATTTCTAGGGCAAGGATGACAAAGAAAAGCGTTACTCAAACAAAATAGAAACGGATTGCTCGTCACTAATACGATCAATGGCTTCAGCAAAAAGAGGAGCAAGAGGAATTTGGCGAATTTTTTTGCATTTTTTGACTTCATCCGTTGCCAAAATACTATCTGTGACTACCACCTCTTTGAGGATCGAGCTTTCTAGACGCTCTAAGGCAGGAGATGAAAATACACCATGGGTGATATAGGCTCTGACAGATGCTGCTCCGGATTCCATGAGGGCATCGGCAGCATTACAAAGGGTTCCTGCTGAATCCACAATATCATCGGTGATAAGACAATGCTGGTCTTTGACCTCTCCAATGACATTCATGACTTCTGAAACGCCTGGTTTTTCTCGTCTTTTATCAATGACCGCAAGGCCACACGGAATTCGCTTGGCGAGTGCTCGCGCCCGAACGACGCCTCCCACATCCGGAGACACAACAAGAAGATTCTCGAGAGGGAGGTGTTCGTGGATATCCTTTTGAAAAAGAGGCGCTGCAAAAAGATTATCCACAGGAATATTAAAGAAACCCTGAATTTGTCCCGCATGAAGATCCAAAGTTAAAACGCGATCCGCCCCTGCTGTTGTTAGAATATCAGCGACAAGTTTGGCAGAAATGGGCGTTCGAGGGCCTGATTTACGATCTTGACGGGCATAGCCGAAATAAGGGAGGCATGCCGTAATACGTCGAGCTGAACCTCGTTTTAAAGCATCAATGGTGACCAAAAGCTCCATGAGATGGTCATTCACTGGTTTGCTTGTGGATTGCACCACAAACATATCTTCGCCGCGCACAGTTTCTAAAATTTCCACAAAAACTTCATTGTCTGCAAAACGCCGGATGACCGCTTCGGCCAAGGAAGTTTTTAAGTGATGGGCAATTCCTTCGGCAAGAGGACGGTTACTATTGCAGGCAATAATTTTCATGGGCGCTCTGATATTAAATGAAATTTTGTTGCACCCTAACAGATTGAAGAAATTATGTAAATGGGGGAAAGGTCTAGAAAAAGATGTGCTATTCTTTTCAGATTAAGTTGAAAAATGTCTTCTTTCTTCTTATCTATCCTGATAGAGTGCGGTTTCTTTTTATTCTCCTGTCATTAACAGCGGAGAGATTTATTTTTTACACAAAGGGTTACACATGAACACGATCCGAAATTTAGCCATTATTGCCCACGTTGACCATGGGAAGACAACCCTTGTGGACGCGCTCTTTCGTCAGAGTGGAACCTTCCGTGACAATCAACGCATTGCCGAACGTGCCATGGATAGCAATGAGCTTGAAAAAGAGCGCGGCATTACCATTTTGGCGAAATGTACGTCTATTTCTTGGGAAGATAATCGCTTGAATATCGTGGACACCCCTGGACACGCTGACTTTGGTGGGGAGGTGGAGCGTATCCTTTCCATGGTAGACGGCGTGTTGGTGCTTGTGGATGCGTCAGAAGGGGCCATGCCGCAAACGAAATTTGTTGTTGCCAAAGCTTTACGGCAAGGACTTAAGCCCATTGTGGTTGTGAATAAAGCCGACAAGCCTGATGCCCGTCCCTATGAAGTGCATGAAGAGGTGTTTGACCTGTTTGCAGCCCTTGATGCGAATGATGAGCAGTTAGATTTCCCCACCCTCTATGCGTCAGCTAAAGAAGGATGGGCCATTGAAAATTTAGATGATCCAAAAGTGGATCTCTCTCCTCTCTTCAAAGCTATCATTAAACATGTTCCTGTGGCAGAAGGTGATCCCGAAGCGCCCTTTTCCATGCTTGTGACAACGTTGGAATCTGATCCTTATTTAGGACGCATCTTAACGGGTCGTATCCAAAGTGGAACGGCGCGTGTGAATATGGCCGTTAAAGCCTTGGGTCGCGAGGGAGATCTTTTAGAGCAGACACGCTTGACGAAACTTCTAGCTTTCCGAGGTCTGGAGCGTCTTCCGATTCAAGAAGCCGTCGCGGGAGACATTGTAGCCGTCGCGGGCTTTGAAAAAGCCACCGTGTCCGATACCATTTGTGTGCCTGAAGTGATGGAGCCTTTGAAATCCCTTCCCATCGATCCGCCTACACTGGCCATGACCTTTTGTGTAAATGATTCTCCTTTTGCAGGAAAAGAAGGCAAGAAGGTGACGTCTCGTATGATTCGCGATCGTTTGATGACGGAGGCGGAAAGTAACGTTTCTATTAAGGTCAGCGAAACTCAATCAACGGATGCTTTCGAAGTAGCAGGTCGCGGGGAGTTGCAGTTGGGTGTTTTGATTGAAACCATGCGCCGAGAAGGTTTTGAGCTTGCCATTGGCCGTCCTCGGGTTCTTTTTAAAAAAGATGAAGAGACCGGCCAAATTTTAGAGCCTATCGAAGAAGTCCAAATTGATGTGGATGATGAATTCACCGGTATCGTTGTGGAAAAAATGGGTTTGCGTAAGGGCGAGATGAACGATATGCGCCCTTCTGGAGGTGGAAAGACAAGAATTACCTTCATAGCGCCTTCTCGTGGATTAATTGGATATCAAGGAGAGTTTTTAACGGATACTCGTGGAACAGGCATTATGAGCCGTCTTTTCCATAGCTATGGAGCCCACAAAGGTCCTATTGGCGGACGCCGCAATGGCGCGCTTATCTCCAACGATATGGGCCAAGCGGTAACTTATGCCCTGGGAAACCTTGATGATCGGGGGATTATGTTTATTACGCCAGGAACGGCTGTTTACCAAGGCATGATTATAGGTGAACACACGCGTGATAATGATTTGGAAGTGAACGTGTTAAAAGCAAAGCAACTGACTAACTTTCGCGCGGCCGGTAAGGAAGAGGCCATACGTTTAACTCCTCCTCGGATTTTTACTCTGGAGCAAGCCATTGCGTATATTGAAGAGGATGAGCTTGTGGAAGTCACGCCAACGTCCATTCGTTTAAGAAAGATCCTCTTAGATCCCAACGATCGCAAAAGGGCGGGTCGGTCGGAGAAGAATTAAAAGGAGATAACTTTAACGCTAACCATATTTTGAGGTGGTATTAGTGTATTGTCATCCTTGACCTAGAAATGTTTTGTTTTTCGTAAGGAAAACATTTAGAATTTCTTAGATCGAGGATGACAAAGTAGCAGAATGCTTTTTTATCCAAAGCTGGGGTTAACAAACCATTTATTAAACATTATAAGCCATCACCGTAGGCCTTTAACGTGATCTTTTCTCAACCTGTAGCCAATGATCTAGGAAGCTCTTTCCTCCGTGGAGTGGAGAAACTTCAGCTTTCTCACTTTCGTTCTTACACATCGTTTAGCCTCTCTCTTGATCTAAAACCTATTGTGCTGACAGGACCTAATGGGGTGGGAAAAACGAATCTTTTAGAGGCTATTTCCTTTTTAATTCCCGGCAAAGGATTACGCCGCGCGCGGCTTTCTGAGATACACAAACAAGGTAGTTCAGCTCCGTGGAGTCTTTCCTATCGTTTAAAAGACGGGGAAGGGGACCTGCAGATTGGAACGGGTCAAGATCCTGAGTCTCCCACAAGTGAACGGCGCTTGACGAAAATTAACGGGGAAAAGATTAAAAACCAATCCATTCTTGCAGAATGGGTGTCCATGATTTGGTTGACGCCTCAAATGGATCGTTTGTTTTTGGATGGCCCCAGTGAGCGCCGACGGTTTTTGGATCGCCTTGTCTATGGCTTTGATCCAATCCACGCAAGCCGTCTTACGCGCTATGAAAAAGCCTTAAAGGAGCGAAATTTTTTATTACGTCAAGGGCGATATGACTCCCACTGGATGGAGGGACTTGAAGATATCCTTGTTAATGAAGGAATCGCCATTACGGTCTCTCGCAGAGAAGTAGTGGGACAACTTGCGAGCGTTTTAAAAAGTCAGGATCATCGGTTTCCTCAAGCAGATCTGGCGCTTGAGGGATATATCGAAACTCTCCTTCAAACGCGAAGTAGTCTTGAAGTTGAAGAAGAATTACGGCGTCTTTTAAGAGAAAATCGAGACCAGGATCGCATGAGTGGTCGCACGTCTCTTGGATCCCATCGGAGTGACCTTTTGGTGCATTACCCTGAAAAAAAACAAGCCGCAGGTTTATGTTCAACAGGAGAGCAAAAAGCGTTGTTGTTGTCGATTGTGATGGCTTCTGCACGGCTGTTAGCGGCGCGCACGGGGGCTATTCCTCTGCTGCTTTTGGACGAAGTTGTGGCCCATCTCGATAAGGATCGTAGAACAGCCTTGTTTGAGGCAATTTTACAGCTTAAGATGCAGGTCTGGCTGACGGGAACAGACGTGTCTTTATTTGAAGAACTGCAAGGAAACGCTCAGTTTTTTGGATTGGGCGACTAGTTTTTGGGTGCTTCGCTACGCTCGCAATGACGTCGTTGTGAGGAGCGTTAGTGACGAAGCAATCCAGATAAATATTATGAACAATTAACGAGAGAATACATGACACAACCAACTGAAGATTCAACCTATGGCGCCCATTCAATTAAGGTATTGCGAGGGCTTGACGCCGTTCGCAAGCGTCCGGGGATGTACATTGGGGATACGGACGATGGATCCGGCCTCCATCATATGGTGTACGAGGTTGTGGACAATGCCATCGATGAATCTCTGGCAGGGCATTGCGACCATATTGAAGTGATTCTGAATGCGGATGGATCTGTAACGGTTACGGATAATGGACGTGGAATTCCCGTTGATATTCACGAGGAAGAAGGCGTGTCAGCTGCGGAAGTGATTATGACGCAACTTCATGCTGGAGGAAAGTTTGATCAAGATTCCTATAAGGTCTCTGGAGGTCTCCATGGGGTAGGTGTTTCTGTTGTGAACGCCCTTTCGGAAAAACTTCTTCTCACCATTTATTCTCAAGGCAAAAAGCATTTCATGAGTTTTACGCATGGAGAGCCCGATGAACATCTAAAGGTTGTGGGAGATGCGGAGGGGAAAAAAGGAACAGAAATTACCTTCTTGCCTTCAAAAGAAACTTTTACGCAGACGGTTTTCGATTTTGCAACTCTTGAACATCGATTAAGAGAACTTGCTTTTTTAAACTCAGGGGTGACCTTACTTTTACGAGATGATCGGCATGTGGAGCCAAAAGAAGTGGTGATGCACTATGAAGGTGGTGTCCGCGCCTTTGTGGCCTATCTTGATCGAAGCAAGAATGCTCTTCATACCCCTGCTATTGTGATTCAAGGGGAAAAAGACGGTATCATCACCGACTTGGCGATGGAATGGACAGATAGCTATCATGAAACAAGCCTGTGCTTTACGAACAATATTCCTCAACGAGATGGAGGAACTCACCTCGCGGGATTCCGGGCAGCCTTAACCCGTGCCATTAATGCTTATGCAGCAGAAATGAATCGAAAGGAAAAGATAACCCTTACAGGGGAAGATATGCGCGAAGGGCTAACCAGCGTGTTATCTGTGAAGGTTCCTGATCCTAAATTTTCTTCTCAGACCAAAGACAAATTGGTGTCTTCTGAGGTTCGTCCAGCAGTTGAAAGCCTTGTGGGAGATAAATTCCAACAATGGTTGGAAGAACACCCTCAGGAAGCTAAGAAAATTGTTGAGCGCATTGCTGAAGCGGCTCTTGCGCGGGAGGCCGCTCGAAAAGCGCGTGAACTCACCCGTCGTAAAGGGGCTCTTGATATTGCCTCACTTCCTGGAAAACTTGCGGATTGCCAAGAACGTGACCCGGCTAAGAGCGAAATCTTCATTGTGGAAGGTGATGGAGCTGGGGGGTCTGCCAAACAAGGACGGGAGCGAAAATATCAAGCCATTCTCCCTCTACGAGGAAAAGTGTTAAACGTTGAGCGTGCACGCTTTGATAAAATGATTCACTCTGAACAAATTGGAACTTTGATCACGGCTCTTGGTATGGGAATTGGCCGCGATGATTTTAGTGTTGAAAAAGCGCGTTATCATAAGATTATTCTTATGACAGACGCTGACGTAGATGGCAGTCATATTCGAACCCTGCTGTTGACATTCTTTTATCGCCAAATGCCTGAGGTTATCGAAAAGGGGTATCTCTATATTGCACGTCCTCCTCTTTTTAAGGCGAAAAGAGGAAATTCTGTGCTTTATCTTAAAGATGAGAAATCTTTAACCCAGTATCTTATCGATGGAGGGCTAGAAGGAGCAAGTTTGACACTCCAAGATGGCACGCAAGTTGCGGGAGTCGATCTACGGCGTATTATCGATATATGTGTGCAGGTCCAAGAGATGGTAGAAGTACCTTCTAAACTTGTAGGCTCTCCCTATATTTTAGAACAAGCGGCTATTGCCGGGATTTTGAATGTGGAGGAATTTCCTGATCAAAGTAAAGCATGGCTCCAAGAATTTGTGGAACGTCTCAATCTTATTGCCGAAGAAGGGAAAAAAACATGGCAGGGGCACCTTGATGAGACACACACTCTTTCTGTAAGTCGAACTCTTCAAGGTGTGGAGGAAGTGTATAACCTTCGTTTGTCTCTTCTCAATACAGCTGAAGTTCGTCAATTGGATCGTCTCAAGACCTCGTTGCATGAAGTTTTCAAGGGTCTCCCATCTTTAAAAACAAAAGATGATACGTATCCCATTTCAGGGCCCTTAGCTCTCCTTGATTTAGTGATGGAACGGGGAAGAAAGGGACTGAGTATCCAACGTTATAAAGGACTTGGAGAAATGAATGCTGAGCAACTGTGGGAGACAACTCTCGATCCGGAGGTGCGTACGCTCTTGCAAGTCAAAGTAGAACATTTGGATCAAGCCTCTGAGATCTTTTCCACGCTGATGGGAGATATTGTGGAGCCTCGTCGTGATTTCATTCAAGAAAATGCATTGAGTGTGCGAAATTTGGATATTTAGGAGATGTGAGTGAACGTTATTGATTATACGTTTTTTCAAGAACTCGAGAAACTCCCTTTTATTGAGAAAATTTGGCTTTATGGGTCACGTGCACGCGGCGATGCTTGGGACAGATCAGATATTGATATTGCCATTGAGTGTCCTAAGGCTTCAGATGCAGATTGGCACAAGGTCTTGGATGTCAGTGAAAATGCCGATACATTGTTAAAAATTGATTGTGTACGTTTGGATGAATTAGAGAAAGATACCTCTTTTAAAGAAAATATCCTTGAGGATGGAAAACTTCTCTTTCAACGAAAAGGTGATTTAATGACAGTACCTCGCTGGAAACAAAATTTTATTGATTTGGGAGATGCTTTAGAAAGGTTCAAAGAAGCTCTTGAAACACCTTTGGAGGAAAATTCACTTGTAATGGATGGAACCATTCATCGATTTGAATTTTGCATAGAGCTTTTCTGGAAAAATTTTAAAAACTTTGTTGAAAGGGAAGAAAGGCAAGTAATCTCTCCTCGTGACGCAGTGTCTCAGGCTTATCAAATGGGGTGGTTTGATGATGAAAAAATGTGGTTAAACATGCTAAAAGATCGCAGCGCCTTGTCTCATGATTACAATAAAGAAAAAGCAGACGATGTTTATATTCGTATCAAAACCTATTACCCCGCTATGCAAGTGGCTTATGACAAACTCAAAACTCTTTATGATAAATCATAATGTCCGAAACTGTTATTTTAGTTGATCCAGCCAATCGTCCCACAGGAACTCAAGAAAAGCTAGCAGCACATGTGATTCCTGAGCGCCATCGCGCTTTTTCTGTCCTCATCTTTAATGAAAAAGGGGAAACCTTAATTCAAAGGCGCGCCTTGGAAAAATATCATTCCCCCGGTCTTTGGGCGAATAGCTGTTGTGGGCACCCGCGTCCAGAGGAAAAGGTAGAAGAAGCCGCAAAACGTCGTTTGGGGGAAGAATTGGGATTTAGCTGCGATCTGACTCATATTGCAGAGGTTTGTTATACCTTAAAGCTTGAAAAAAACTTATGGGAACTCGAATACACCCACGTTTTCAAAGGAATCTATGGGGGAAAAATCATCCCCAACCCTGAGGAAGTATGCGAGATCAAATGGATTGATCCTCTGGTTTTGAGGGAAGATGTTGTGCGTCATCCCCAGAAGTATGCCCGCTGGTTTCGCTTGTATATGCTGAAGTATTTTCAGCAGATATTGTCTTCTTAACGTTTCTTCTTCTCATGCTTTCAGGATTAAGATATAAGGGTGACAAAAAGAGGGGATTATGAAACTCAACCCTGAAGATCGGCTTGGTGTTTCTGCTCACGAACCCGTAAAAATAAAGCCCACGAAAAAGAAAGCACCTCCGCCCCCGCCACGGCCTCCTCGTCAGAAGAAGGGGCCTTCTTTATGGAGTTGGCTTTTAAGATGGGCTTTTATTCTTTTGATTTGGGGCATTTTCCTCGGAGGAATCGTCGTTCTCTGGTTTGGATATGACCTTCCTGATATTTCCAAGCTTCAACAAACCGAAAGACGACCCAGCATTACAATCCTTGCAAAAGATGGGACGAAGCTTGCCACATATGGGGATCTGCATGGACAAATGGTGGATATTCGCAAGCTTCCTCCGTATGTGATTCAAGCGCTTTTAGATATTGAAGACCGTCGCTTTTATTCTCATTGGGGGGTTGATCCCATTGGTCTTATTCGAGCTATTTGGATCAACTCTAGGGCAGGCCATGTGGTACAAGGAGGAAGTACCATTACGCAACAGCTGGCCAAAAATTTCCTTCAATCAGAGAAACTCTATGGTGTAAGTGATCGGTCTTTTCGACGAAAGATTCAAGAAGCCCTTTTAGCTCTTTGGCTGGAGCACAAATTTACAAAAGACCAAATTTTAACCATTTATTTAAATCGTGTCTATTTAGGTTCGGGAACCTTTGGGCTGGCTGCCGCGTCTCAGCATTATTTTGCCAAGAAACCCCAAGATTTAAGCCTGTATGAGGCCGCGGTTATCGCAGGTCTGTTAAAAGCTCCTTCAAAATATTCACCGTCCAATAATCCTCAATTGGCCGATGAGCGGGCGGCTCAAGTTTTAGAGAATATGGTGAAAGAAGGACACATCAGTGAGGGAGCGAAGGAAGCAGCGCTTGCACTTGCTTCCTCTGCCACGGAAACTTTTAGAGGGTCGGCCATTCGCTATTTTACGGATTGGATCGTTGATCTCTTGGAAACCAAAGTCGATGTGACGGACCAAGATTTGATTGTGACCACGACATTGGATCCACACCTTCAAGCTCTTGCGGAAGAAAAAATGGCGCAAATCGTGGAAGAAAAAGCAAAAAAATCTCATTTTTCCCAGATGGCCCTTGTCTCCATGGATTATGAAGGAGCTATCCGTGCTCTTTTGGGAGGCGTAAATTATAAAAAAAGTCAATTTAATCGCGCCACTCAAGCTTTAAGACAAGTGGGATCGGCATTTAAACTTGTTTTATTTCTTGCCGCTCTGGAGGCGGGGACGCGTCCCATGGATCAGATGAGTGATTTACCTATACGAATTGGATCGTGGAAACCTAAGAATAACTCTAAGTATAAAACACGAGGGGAAATTTCTCTCCAAGATGCGTTTGCTTACTCATCAAACACCGTAACCGTACGTTTAGCCCAACAGCTGGGGTTGAACCGCATCGTTCAAACAGCACGCCGTTTAGGGATGACCGCTCCTCTTCCGGACGATTTGACGATCGTCTTAGGGACAGGTGAGACAACTCTTCTTGAACTTACAAGCGCTTATGCTGTGATCGCACGCCAAGGGTTGAGCTTGACACCTTATGCCATCTTAAAGGTGACAGATCTTGAAGGAAATGTCCTGTATGCTCACGAAACGTCTCCACCCCAGCGAGTGATTGATCCTTATGTAGCCCGCGAACTCATTCAAATGCTCCAAGCTGTGGTAGCTTATGGAACAGGAAAAAGAGCCGCTATTGAAGGGTTCTGTGCTGGCAAAACAGGAACAACTCAAAAGGATCGAGATGCTTGGTTTATAGGATTTACTCACTCTTTTATCACAGGGATATGGGCGGGAAATGATGATAATGCGTCTTTGAATCCAGAAGAGGGGAGTCCCTCTTCGCGTTTATGGCATCTTTATATGGGAGAGTTGCCTCAAAGTGCTCCAGCCTTTTATCCTGAAGTCTCGGAATCGACCTCAGAAAATTCTCCTCCATCAAGCGGCTTGATTGATGACCTTATTGAGAGCTTCTTCGGGAGATGAAGTCTCTCCGCTCATAAAATGCTTACGACAAAGGGCGATATAGAGATCATTCCCGCCGATTTCTATTTGATCCCCTTCCTTAACCATCTTTCCATTTTCATCCATCCGCAGATTCATGGTGGCTTTGCGCCCACAATGACAAATGGTTTTGATTTCTGAAATTTCTTCAGCCCAGGCTAACAGATAAAGGCTTCCCTCAAAGGGTTCTGCTTGGAAATCAGAGCGTAATCCATAGGCTAAAACAGGAATTTTTAGCTCATCTACGATACGGGTAAGTTCAATCACTTGGACTTTAGTTAAAAATTGAGCCTCGTCGACAAGAACGCAGTTGAGTCTGTTATGACTGGTGTGTTCTTTAACATGCTCAAAAAAGTTAAAAGATGGTTGAAAAGGAAGAGCTTCGGCTGTAAGCCCGATACGAGAAGAGATAACCCCCAAAGCATGCCGTGTATCGATGGCTGGAATAAAAAGAAGCGTATTCATTCCTCGTTCTTGATAGTTATGATTTGATTGGAGCAAAGTTGTTGTTTTTCCTGCATTCATGGCGGAATAATAGAAATGAAGCTTTGCCATGGCGACTCCTGTTAAAGCGGACGATTTGTCTTTTATATGCTATAAATAAAAGAAAAAAGTCAATTTTAAGTTGCATCCAATAAGAAAAATCGGGTACTTTCGCTCATTCTTTATGGAGAGGTGGCCGAGCGGTCGAAGGCGCACGATTGGAAATCGTGTATACGGGAAACCGTATCGAGGGTTCGAATCCCTCTCTCTCCGCCAGCCTTCGCTGCTGCGCAGCTTCAACTGGCAAGCCAGCCCTGTTAGTACGAAGGCTGCCCGCCGTAACTTTAGTGAAGGCGGGCTTTATAGTCGTGTAATTCTAACCCTCTTGCGTCGCTCTAAGCCTTGTGGTTTAATACTTCCCTGTAAAAAGAGGAGTATTAAGATGGCATGCGCCTCCTATTTTCTTAAAAGCCATCATAAGGATATAAACAATGAAAGCGTCCCTTCTTAAATCAATAAGTTTTGTTGCTTTTTTAGCAGCGTCATCTCCTGCTTTTGCGGCTGATCCTGTTGTTGCTGTCGTTGATGGGCAAAAAATCACATACTCTCAGGTGATGGAGTCTAAATCCAGCTTGCCAAAGCAATATCAATCCGTTCCTGAGGAGAAGATTTTTCCCGTTCTTTTGAACCAAGCTGTTGATACTTTGCTCATTAATAAGGCAGCTCAAGCTGCAGGTGAAGCTCAAAAACCTGATGTCAAAAAATCCATTGAAAAAGCAACGGAAGAAATTATTTCCCAGTCTTACCTTTTTGCACAAGTAAAGGACGTTATTACGGACAAAGCTGTTCAAGCTAAGTATGATGAGCTTATCAAGAGCTTCCCAGAAGAAAAAGAAATCCATCTGCGTCATATCCTTGTGGATAAGGAAGATACCGCAAAATCTGTTATTAAGGCTTTAGAGGGAGGTGCAGATTTCAAAAAACTCGCTTCAACCAAATCTAAAGATGCCACAGCAAAAGAGGGTGGAGATCTCGGTTATTTCCGTAAAAGTGAACTTCCTCAAGAACTTGCAGATGCTGCGTTTGCTTTATCCGCGGGCTCTTATAGCAAAACTCCAATTAAGACAGACTTCGGGTGGCACATCCTAAAAGTTGATGAGAAGCGCGATGCAAAACCTCCAAAATTTGAAGAGGTTAAAAATGAACTGAAGTCACTTTTAACTCAAGAAGCTATCGTAGCTCTCTTAAAAGATCTTCGTTCTCACGCTAAAGTTGAACTTTTTGACAAAAACGGAAAGCCTTTGCCAGCGAAAGAAGAGAAAGCAGCTGCCACAACTTCAACGCCAGCTCCTGCTACACCAGCAGCACCTGCTGCTGCACCAGCGCCTGCACCTGCTACACCAGCAGCGCCTGCGGCACCTGCACCTGCTGCAGCGCCGGCACCAGCTGGAAAGTAGTTTAAGATATTGGTTTCTTTTGCCCTTTTTTCTCAACACTGTTTGTGATTTAAGGGAAAAGGGGACCAGTATAGGTTTCTTTTTTTCTACATCTTTCACAATGAGTTCATGAATCGTCTTCTCAAAGTTTCAACTGCCTTTTCACACGCTGCCTCTACTTATGACGACCATGCTCTTATTCAAAAACTTGCCGCCCAACGGTTGGCTTCTAAAGTTTTAACCGCAAAAAGCACGCAACTAGGGACCGTTTTGGAAATAGGCTGCGGAACAGGCATTCTCACACCCCATCTTGTTCCTTATGCTAACCTTTATGTGTTGACAGATGTGTCCCTTCCGCTTCTGAAAAAAGCCCAAGAAAAAGTTCAAGGTAACACTGTGGTCCCTTTAGTTGTGGATGGAGATAATCCTTGTTTTTCAGCTTCCTTTGACTTGATTGTCTCAAATCTGGCGCTTCATTGGTTTTCAGATCCAAAAGAAGCCCTTAGTCGATTGGCTGCTTGTTTAAAACCAGGGGGCCTTCTTTGTTTAAGCACATTGGGAAACAACACTTTTCATGAGTGGCGCACAGCGCACAGCTTGCTAGAGATTCCATGTGGCGTGTTGGATTTTATCTCTTTTGCCCAGCTCAAAAGTTGGCTTCCTCTCTCAGGCATACGGCAGGTGGAAGAAGAATGGGTCACAACTCAACCTGGAGATGCTCTCACATTTTTACGAGGCCTTAAAGCGATGGGGGCTGGCTTGGCCCATCCAAGACATAAGCCTTTACCTTATAAAACATTTAAAGCCGTAAGAGATATATACGACCAAAACCCTCAAATTTCTTACCAAATTTTATATGCAACCTATCAAAAACCGGAAAAGGTGAGAGAAGAATAGAGAGATTCCTCTTTCAACACCGGACAACCTTTGAAATTTTCTGGGGGGTAAGATCAAAGAAAACTTTTTCTTCTTTCATCCACGGGATATAATAGTCTTAGATTTTACACCTAGAGAAGCCATCATAAAGAATGGACAGCTTTGAATTTAATAAAATAGCCGCGGCAATCCTCATTGCTTTGCTGACGGTTAAGGGGGCGGATTTGGTTTCTCGTCATCTCATTCATCCAGAAATGTTGAAGGAGCCGGCCTACAAGATTGAAGGCGTTTCGGTGATGGCACAGGCGGGAGGAACGTCCACAGAAAAAAAGGGGCCCGCGCCTATTGAGCCTCTTTTAGCAGCCGCTAACGTTGAAAAAGGAGCAGAAGTTTTTAAGAAGTGCACCAGTTGCCATACTATTGACAAAGGAGGTCCTAATCGGGTGGGGCCAAATCTTTACAGCGTTGTGGGGGCTGAAAAGGGAAAGGGACGGGACTATAGCTTTTCTTCTGCCATGGCCAGTAAGGGTGGAAATTGGACCTACGATGATCTGAACGTCTATTTGTACAGCCCTCGTGACTTTGTGCCTGGGACGAAGATGTCTTTTGCTGGTGTGAAGGATGATAATGATCGGGCAGCCTTAATAGCGTACTTACGTATGCAGAGCGACAGCCCCCTTCCTTTGCCCGATGTTCACCCTGCGCCTGAGGGAAAATAAGATGCTTCCTCTGGCCTCCACTCTCCCTGAATATACCGTAACAGAGCTCTCTCATGCTTTAAAAAAGGTGGTCGAGACTGGCTTTGCTCGTGTTCGGGTGAAGGGAGAAATTTCAGGGCTAAAGCGGCACACTTCAGGTCATGTTTATTTTGCTCTCAAAGATCAGGATTCCGTTCTGGATGCCGTCTGCTGGCGAGGAAGCTTTCAAACTCTTTCCATTTCACCCCAAGAAGGGATGGAAGTGATCGCTATAGGCCGCCTGACAACTTACCCCGGGCGTTCCAAGTATCAAATTGTCGTAGAGGGGATGGAATTGGCAGGAGAGGGGGCGCTCTTAAAGCTTCTTGAGGAAAGAAAGAGAAAACTCGCTGCCGAAGGTCTTTTTGATGAGGCGCACAAGAAAAAACTGCCCTTTTTGCCGGCGCTTATTGGGATTGTGACCTCTCCTACAGGAGCTGTCATCCGTGATATTCTTCATCGCTTAGAGGATCGTTTTCCTGTCCCTGTTCTTTTGTGGCCTGTAGCCGTGCAAGGAGAGGGGGCCTCTTCTCAGGTGGCGGCAGCTGTACGAGGCTTTAACGCACTCGAGAGAAAGCCAGATCTTTTAATTGTTGCACGAGGAGGGGGAAGTCTGGAAGACCTCTGGGCTTTTAACGAAGAAAACGTGGTGCGTGCCATAGCTGAAAGTCAGATTCCTGTGATTTCTGCCATTGGACATGAAACAGACATTACCCTGGCAGATTTTGCGGCGGATAAAAGAGCCCCAACTCCAACAGCCGCTGCAGAATTTGCAGTCCCTGAAAGGCTTCATTTAGCACAAGTATTGTCTCAATATGGATCTCGCCTCACAACACGCCTTCAACATACTCTTTCCTTATATGAAAGTCAGCTTGATGGTTTACGTCGTGGGTTACCTTCTTTAGGAACATGGATTGAAGAATACGGGCAAAAATTGGATGATTGTATTGACCGTTTAATTCAGACGAAGGAAAGATTTTTTGAGCGGCAAAATTTATCCCTTGATCATTTAAACCAGCGATTCTCCCCCGTGCTGATGACAATCTTACAGAAAACCACCCACAGTTTTGAAACTCTTGCTCAATTGTTAGAAAGTTACTCTTATACACGGACCCTTGAGAGGGGGTTTTCTTTTGTTACAGCTCTTGATCAAACCCTCATTGCCAGGAGATCAGACGTAATGCCTTTGGAAAAAATACAGATCCATTTTTATGATGGCTCCGTCCAAGCTGAAATTCTCAAAGAATAACTTCACTACTGGAACACTGGCTATTTTTTATCCTCTTATAGATCTGTTGCAAACCTAGCAAACCATCCTCTCGTAGCAGCAAGGCTCTTTCACATACTTATTGATCAAAAGAGAGCATTTGGAGCGTCACTTTGGTAAAAGCGATTTAAAATAGATCGTTGCTTCTTCAGGACTTGTACTTGCAAGATGTTCTGCCACATCACGAGGAACTTGAAAATGTTGGTAATCAATAGGAGTGTCCCACTCACCGCCCCAAACCGTAAAGCCATTTTCTTTAAAAACAGTAACGACTTGTTCTGCCATTCCGGCCCTGAAAGGTTTCTCAGAACGATTTTGCAAACGATTAGCATACTCTCTACCTTTAACAGGGCTATAAATAGCTGTAGCCTTTTGACCTTCGTCTTCAGGAAAGTGTATGAAAGGATTTTGAATAGGATTAATATCAATAGCAAGCCCATAACCGTGTAAAGATATTTTTGATCCTCCAATAATGGCTCTGTAATTAAAAGATGAGGTATTATTATCTTCCATAGATTTGGCATCATCTCCCTGATAACTATCCATCAATCGCACTTTTGCTAAAGGGAATTTTTGAGTGTACAATGTTTTAAAGATTTGCTGGACAGACTCGGCCACAGCATCTAACACCATAATTTCACCGTCTGTGTGTTGCTGCCCTTCAAAATCCCAATAACTTAATCTAATAATTCTTAAGCGATTAATGGGAACCGGACATTCACTCTTCCACACACCCGATTGTTTTAGAGAGGATATTGCGCTTTTTGTTAATTCATCTGTTTGAAATACGGGATTTATAGCAATTGACATTGTACTTTGATGCTGAGTTTATTCCCATAATTAATAAAAAAAATCATAATTTCTTCTATTAATCATTAATTTAATCGTCACAGTATACATAAATTTATGTGAATTTGAGTGCAATTACAAGAAGGCTCAGCAAAAATTCTATCCAAAAATGATTGTTTGGTCTTATCGAGAATTTGAGAGTATTCTCATATAAAAGAAAGAATAAATTTGAGGCAAGTATCTACAAACGCTAGAAAATCCAGGCGATGTTGTGACTCACTACTGTACAGCTAGTGTCACCAAGAAGGTTCCGATAGTATTCGATCCATTTTTAAAAAGAGCGTAAGGCTTGCCATTATTCATGGAAACGAAGGAAATGTACGTACTCTTTTTTGCTGCATTTTCCAAGTCTGTAGCTGTTCCAGAAAAGGCAATCTTAGTCCCGGTCTTTGTGATATAAGTAAGAGAAGCATTTCCTGCTGGCTGTCCCTTTATGTACGTCAAGATTATCCCGCCGTCGCCCATTCTATCCAGAACAGGCGTCAGAGTGGCAAGACGAATACCATTTCTATTCATCACATCATACGTCGAAGGGTAAGAGGGATTAGGCGTAATCTTAGCAACTGATGCGTCTTGAGGAGTCGCAACTCCCTCTTCTTTTTTGAGTAAGTACAAATTATCGTTGGTAGCGATGAGAGTTCCTTTTTGATTACCAATTGTTGGATTTGGTAGTGTTAAAGCGGTTTGAATATCATTAGGTTGAGGAAGAAGGACGGCTTCAAGCCCTTGAGTGTGAAGCAGAAAACTTGTGAATAGGAGTGTTATTAGAAAATATCTCATGTGAATCTCCGTTATCTATTTCTTTTATATTCTATAAAAAAAAGATTAATATATGGTTATTTTCTTGTATTGGAACGGGAGGAAAGCTTCAAAATCTGGCGTTATGAGATTAGGGGTATGATCTTTTGTATTTTTTTGGTATTCTTACAAAAAATTAACAGGTAAGAAAAAAAGGACCTATCTATGACAACAACTCTTACTCGTGCAGATATTGTTGATAGCCTTGTTCGAGAAGTCGATCTTTCTCGTCAGCAAGCTATTGATTTCTTAGAAGCTAATTTAGAGACTATGATTGTCGCATTAACTGAGGAGGAACTTGTTAAGATTTCTTCTTTTGGGTCTTTCAATGTTCGACAGAAAGCAAAGCGCATTGGACGTAACCCTAAAACAAAGAAGGAAGCCATGATCACTCCAAGACGTGTTCTTTCTTTTAAATCTTCTCAATATCTGAAAGAAAAAATTCAGCGCCGAAAGGCATAAGCCTAAGCGTGAGGGATTTTTTGCATACCAATGACGCGTTCAATCCCTCCTAGATCTTTTAGAATGAAAAGAGTTTCAAAACCTGCCTTATAAAACAGCTGTTCCACATCTTTTCGTTGCTCATATCCCAATTCAAGAGCGACAAGCCCTTTTTCTGTCAGAAGAGGGGCAACGTTTGCTGCAAGCTCGCGATAGCACGCTAGGCCGTCTTTACCTCCGAAAAGGGCGAGAGAAGGATCAAAATGCAAAACAGCTTTTCCAAGAGTGCTTTTGTGGTTAAGAGGAATGTAAGGAGGATTGCTAATGATTATATCAAAAAGCCCCTGCACTCCCTTTACCCAATTGCCTTGGCAAAATGTAGCCCTCTCAGTCACCTTATTAAGTGTAGCATTAGAGCGCGCCATTGTTAGGGCTCCTTCACTTAGATCAATCCCTACCCCCGTCGCATTTTTAAGCTCGTGGAGCGAAGAAATAAGAAGACATCCTGAGCCTGTTCCTAAATCAAGGATTCTCCAAGGGTCTGCTGTGCGTTTTCCGACCCACTTCAGAACTCCTTCCACCAAAAGCTCTGTTTCAGGACGAGGATCAAGCGTGTGCTCATTAAGATGAAAGGGGAGACTCCAAAATTCACGAACCCCTTTTAAGCGCGACAAGGGCTCCTCTTGAAGACGGCGTGTCAGCCAGTCGTGAAGTTTATCTTCTTCTTGGGAAGTCGGGAGATACGTTGGATGAAGAATAAGAAAAGAAGCCTCTTTTTCCAAGGCACTTGCAATAAGCCATTTGGCTTCTAAGGAGGCATTTGAAAAGCCAGCTTTAACAAACTTTTCCTCTATCAACTGACGCCATTCTTTTATATTCATGTTAAGCTATTGTTTTATAAAGATAATGACACTCTTTTTGTACAGGACACGTTGGACATAGGGGCTTGCGTGCTTTACAAATATATCGCCCATGCAAAACTAGCCAATGATGCGCCTTTAAAAGCCAGTGAGAAGGAATCCGTTTCATGAGTTGTTTTTCCACCTCAAGGGGCGTCTTCCCAGAGGCAAGTCCTGTCCGGTTTGCTACCCGAAAAATATGTGTATCAACAGCGATCACAGGCTGATGAAAGGCAGCATTCAAAACAACATTGGCTGTTTTGCGCCCTACGCCTGGAAGAGACTCTAAAGCTTCTCGATTCTCAGGGATTTTTCCGTCAAAATTGTCTACAAGCCGATGGCATAAGGCCATAATATTACGCGCCTTTGCGTTATAAAGACCAATTGTGTTGATGTAGCGCTTGAGGCCTTCTTCTCCCAGATTGAGGATTTTTTGAGGCGTATCCGCAATCTTAAAAAGCTCTTTTGTGGCTTTGTTAACTCCTTTATCCGTCGCTTGGGCAGAGAGAACCACAGCAAGAAGAAGAGTAAAATGATTCGTTGAGTAAAGCTCTCCCTGAGGATTAGGATTCAAAACAGAAAGTTTCTTGAAAAAAAACTCAACTTCTGCTGACGTCATAGGAGAGCTTGTTTGCATCATGAACGAATCTCCACCACATCATCCATCGAATAAAGCCCGGGAGGCGTTTTAAACAACCATTGAGCCGCTCGAATAGCTCCAAGAGCAAAAATGGCTGGATCAAGTGTACGGTGTTCAATTTTAAAGACGTCTTTTTCCCCTGCAAAAATGACGGTGTGGTCTCCAGCAATGCCTCCTCCTCGTAAAACGGCGCACTCAATGGTCCCAACAGGGCGTGGAGACTGTGAAGGGTAGGGCGGAGCATTTTCTTTTAAATGGTCTATACCTTTTAAAGCTTGTGCGATAGCGAGGGTAGTTCCTGAAGGAGCGTCCCGTTTATGTCGATGATGCATTTCCAAAAGACTAATATCATAGGAAGAGCCCAGTATTTCAGCACTTAAGAGGGAGAGTTTTCGAAGAAGGGCAATCCCGAGACTCGTATTTGGGGCGATAATCAAGGGAATGAGAGTCGACGCTTTTTCAAGGGCTGTTTTCTGGTCCTCATCTAATCCCGTCGTACAAACAACAAAAGGTTTTTTTTGTTCGAGAGCTCCTTGAAGATGGAAGGAGAGGCCTTCTGCCTGGCTAAATCCAATAATCACATCTGCATCTTTAAAGGCATGGAAAGGGTTATCGGTGATGGACAGATTAAATGGATCTATACCGACCAAAGTTCCTACGTCCTCTCCGACAAAAGGATTGCCTGGACGTGCTAAAGCTCCCACAAGCTCAACGTCTTCACTTTGATTAATTTCTTTAATAATTATTTGCCCCATACGACCGGTACAGCCTGTAATGGCAAGCTTAAGAATGTGTTTTTTTGTCATTGCATTGTCTTAATGTTTCATTTGCTCAAAAACTATAGTCTATTCCTGCTCTTATTTAAAGAAAGAGTTGGCCTTTTCGATGAAGTCGGTTATATAAGTTTTTAGAGAAGGTCGCCTTCTCTCAACAGCTTAATTGTTAAGGAGATTGGTATGCCAAAAATGACATTTATTAAGCCCGATGGAGAAGCTGTTGAAGTAGACGCGCCCAACGGTCTTTCCGTCCTAGAAATCGCACACCAGAACAGTGAAAAGATTTTCTTAGAAGGAGCATGTGAAGGATCTCTCGCGTGTTCCACATGTCATGTCATTGTTGAGCCTGAATGGTATCAGCTTTTAGCAAGAGCTACAGAGGATGAGGAAGATATGCTAGATCTTGCCTTTGGGTTGACTCAAACCTCGCGTTTGGGCTGTCAAATTATTATGCGTCCCGAGCTGGATGGCCTTGTAGTGCGTCTTCCTTCTGCAACGCGTAACATGATGGTGTGATGAGACAAGGTTTTGCTCTGTTTTTGTTAAGCTTTAGTGTTGTCTTCGCTTCTTCGGCGGAAAATCAACCACAAAAGTCTCCCTCTCAATATTGTACAGAAAAGGGCTATAAGATAGGAACTCTTGAATTTGAATTCTGTTGCGATCGCAGAACAGAAATAGAAAAGGATGAAAAAGTTCCCTCTCCCAAACGTATCTTGGGGAGAGATAAGGGCGGGTGCTTTGATAAGTCTCGTATTACGGACGAAGCTCTTGACCTAAAACCACATGATTCTTCTGATTTAAACGGGGTCCCCATCCCACAAAATTAAGGATACTCCTACTCACTCCTTCGCTACAACAAGATGTCAACGGGGGATAGGTAGGTCAGGCTTTTACGGTTTATCGTTTATAACGTCCCACAAGAGTTGCTTCGGCTAAAATATGACCATTCATTGCTTTTAAAAGATCTGCTTTTGTGGCGCTCTCAGGCAATTGAAGCACCGTATCAAGTGCATACAAGATAAAGAAATAGCGGTGCGTTCCACTGGGAGGGTTAGGAGGAGTATAGCCCTTTGTTCCTGCGGATGTTAGCAGACTTTGTGTTCCTGGAGGAAGGACTTTAATTCCCTCAGCTAAAACCCCAACGGAGGCTGGAATATTGTATAATAGCCAATGGTCATAGGTTCCAATCACGGCATCTGGGTCTTCGCAAATCAAAGCTAAAGAGCGCGTTCCTGAAGGAACGTCTTGCCACCTTAAAGGAGGGGAGGTGGATTCTCCTTGAGCCGTATATTTAACAGGTATGGTTTTTTGATCAGCAAATGCTGTACTAAAAAGTTTCATCGTGGAATTCTCCCTGACACCATATGATGGAACCACAAGCATAGCAGAAATTAAGACTACGGTGTAGCAATATTGAAAAAAGTTTTTAAAAGAGATTTTCATAGATAAGGCCCCTTTTTTATTGTGTTATTATATGCCTTCTCTAGCTACAGCTCTCCGTCGTGAATCGCCATAGCTAAGGAAGATGATGGTTCCCATTAAAATGAACGCTCCAAAGCAGGTCCAGAAGGATGGAATCTCTGCAAAAGCAGCAAAGCCAATGAGAGCACTTGCAAACCATTTTGTGAAGCCATAGGGGATGAGGTAGCTAACTTCAGCAGAGGCATAAGCTTTGCTTAAGCAGAGGTGAGCACTTGCTGCAAGGCCACCCATCATCAACAGCCAGGGCCATTGCCATGTTTCTGGCCACACCCCATACAAAAGGGTAGGAATGAGCAGAAGAGGGGCCATAAAGAGAAGCAGATAGACCACAATCAATTGCGGAGAATCGTCTTTTGCCAACTGACGTACCATCAGCGTTGCGCCGGAAAAACACGTTGCGGCTAAAATGGGGAGAAGGGTCACAAGACTCAAAGCCCCCACCATAAAGGTTGTATGGGAGATAATTCCTCCTCCTACAAAGCCAACCAAAATGGCCAGAGAGCGTTCGCGACTAATAGTTTCTTTTAGGAAAAGCTTAGCCCCTAAAAGCGTAATGAGGGGACCTAAAAACATTAAGGCAACCGCTTGGGCCAAAGGCATATAGCCTAAAGAGATATACCATAAAACAACACCCATGGCCGAAAGGGCAATACGACAGGTTTGCAAAGCTGGATAGCGGGTCTTCAAAGACTCTGGGCCATTTTGAAGGATCCAAGGGATAAGAAAAATAAGTCCAAATAAATTCTGAAAAAACGCCACCTCATAAGCAGGGAGGGAGGGCTGCCCTACAGCTTCGGCAGTCTGGGAAAGAAAACGAACAATGCCATTAATTCCAGAAAAACAGAGAAAAGAAGAGACCTTCCAAAAAGCTCCTCTAAAATGAGGAGACGTTGTCCAAAAAGGAGCCAGAAAAGATCTCATGCAGCCGCCTGAAGAGGCTTCTTCGCTTTCATGTTTTGAACCTCATGTTTGCAAAGACTAACCGTGGCAATAAGGATACAAAAGGATCCTAGGAATGTCCATAGGGTTGGCCATTCGTTAAAGAAAATCATCCCAAGAGCCGCACCTGCGATGAGGCGTGTAAAGCTCATAGGCACCAAGTAGGTTACATCCGCGACGACATAGGCATTTTGTAGGAAAATAAAGGCCCCAGCTAAGAATCCCCCCATGATCATGAGGTAGGGCCATTGCCATGCTAAGGGAGATACCCACTGAAAACTAGAGGCGAGGCCTAAAACTGGCAAAGAGAAAAGCAAAAGATAAAGGCAAACCGTTTGAGGTGTATCCTTTTGAATTTGTTTTTTACCAAGAACCGTTGAGGTGACAAGACAAGCGCTGGCACCCATGGGGAAAAGAGCAAGGAAGCCTACTTCTGTCCAGTGGGCCGTTCCTTCGAAAAATTCATGTCCCGTAATAAGAAGCGCTCCTGAAATGGCTGCTCCAATGGCAAGGGCACGAGCCCATCCGCACTTTTCACCCAGAAAAATCTTAGCCCCTAAGACCGTAAAAAAGGGAGCTGCATATTTGAAGGCGACAACTTGGACAATGGGCATCTTTGAAAGACCCGTGAACCATAAGACAATACCCATAGAAGAGGCACACGCACGCCCTGCATTCAACCAAAAAGTATTGTTGGTTTGGAAAGCTGATTTTCCGGTGGATAAAAGCCAAGGAAGAATAAAAAGAAGCCCAAAAAGCGCTTCAAAGAAGGCGATCTCAGGAGCAGGAAGAGGAGTTGCTCCCGTTTCTTGGGCGGTTAAGGCCAAATAACGCACAAACCCATTAATTCCAGAAAAACAAAGACAAGAAGATACCTTAAAAAGGGCCCCTCGGAGAGCGGGATTCTGCAGTTTGCGTCCCAATCCAGAGCTTACATTTACATTTGGCAGAACTGTAGATAATTCCGTCATAGATTGGATCCCTTGCCTCTCGAAAATGTCTCCTGTTCTTCATATAGCAATTCGAAGATCTAATTGCTAGTTTTCTTTTTCAAGAAAATTCAACGGGAAGGAAGAAGTTCGGCGCATTTTGTAGCATGCCTTAAAAAACTTATTAAGAACGTCTTTGTTGAAGGCCTCCAAAGCCGATTTATTAGAGCCACTTTTGTCAATAGTGACCTTGTCTGGTCTTCCATTTTCTTTGAAAGCTTTTCTAAAGAAAGCCTTGGCGGCGTTTGCGTCTTGTTTGGCTCTCAGAAGAAAATCAATCGTATCACCTTCTTTATCAACAGCTCTATAAAGATAAGCCTATTAAACTTTTTAAATGGCGCTGTTGCAAAAATTTTAAATAACTGATCCTCACCACAAACAGCGGGGACCACCCATTTAATATTTTTTTAATTCTTATCTGCTAAGTTAATAAAGTACTAAAAAATTCTTTAATGAGGTTAAAATGAAAACGAGAAAACATTTAAATATTACGTGTAAAATAATATGCTGTTCTATAATTTTATTCAATATTTCACCCGCCAAAGCTCAGAATTATCCTAATTTTTATTGTCCTGGTGGGTTTGAATTTATCAAGTCAGAAAATTGTTATTACTGTAAGGGAAACACTAATTGGTGTGATCCGTCTACCTCTGGCTGTGTCCAACCATACTTTAAAGCATCGCAGAATTGCAATCCTCCTAATGCGAAGAAAACACGTTAAAAGTGTAATAAACCATATATGAATAAACTTCTGACACGCTATAAATGGGAGACAAATATGACCTCTTGAATTCAAAAGTAGTGATGTATTTGTTGCTGAAGTGTCAGTCAACTACATACCCAAATAATGTAATTTGAAGGAGAAGAAAATGCAGAGTAAAATCTTTCAGTTTTTCTCCTAAAAAGAAAAACCAATACCCCATCCAGAAGCTAAAAATTTCAAAGACTTCTCCTAATTTGATAAAGAAACTTTAAAAGAGATTTCAGAGTCTCAGGGAGAAAATTTATGGTAGTCCATACTACCTGAACATCCTCTTTCTTTATGGTCTGCAGCATCGCATGTGTGGCTTTCTCAACCGACTCCCGTACAGGAACAATGGTTAATCTTGCATAAACAGCCGTCGATTAGGAAGACTTATGGCCAAGGGATCGGGCGCCGATCATAAAGCTATTGTCTTTCGTAGCCGTTTGCCAATTTCCCAAGGTTCGTCTCAAGTTATGAAGTCTCGATACTTCCCTACTTTCTTGAAGACGTCTTCTCCGAGACAAACGCAACTCCTCCAAAATGTAAATTTTTTTCCAAAAATATTTTTGAATTTTATACCTATAGGCAAGGTCTATATTTTTATTATGTGGACAAGTTCTAATAAGAGAAGCATACAAAATCAAAATTATTTACCAAATAGCTAATACTTAAAAAGATAATAAGAGAATATATAGGGTTAAATCTATTAGATCATTTTTTCAGTCTTCAAAAGTCTTTTTATAGAATGCTCCCCCTCTTACGAAAAATACGTTCGCAACAAGCTCGATAATGATACATGCCATAAATAAAATAAAGTAGACGTAACTTATTCCTACTGGGCCGAACATGACTATAAGCGTCTCAAGAAAGCGTTCCTTGCAAAATTGATTCTTTCTTGTCATTCTAAAGGTAGAAAAGAATACCTATATCCGGATTTAAACGAAAAAAGGTAGAAAAACGATGGAATGTGGCTCTTTTTACCATGAAGATTATCAGTTTCTACGGAAAACTTATGAATACTAAATACTACCTTTCAAGATTAACGCTAGGAATTTCCTTACTTTTTCCTCTTTTTTTAGGAGCAGTTGGAGAAAATGGCCCTGAATTTGATACAGAAGGCCGCTTACACATAAAAGTTAAGGATGCTTATGTGGCTTACAAAAACCGTAACCTCACAATCAACAACAAAAAATATGGTGTGAGAGCCCATCGAATTCTTCCGGACAATAAAAGAATGGAACACGTACTTAGGACTGAGGGAGAAAAAGTTTTAACCGCTCTTCCTTACGGAAAGGGGTTTACTATTTATCATACCACAGGAGGGCTTACCGGGACATTTGATGAGAAGGGAAGGCTAGTTGATCAGACAGATTATATTTTCAGCTTCCGTTGTGAACCTCTCGACTCCTACAAACCAGAGACAACTTTATCTTTGGAAGACTCTTTGCTCGATGACTTTGTTCATATAAAGCCTCCTTCCACCCCTCTTCAAAGTTTATCACCTAAATCAGAGCAAGAGGATGGCTGGATTGACGAAGATTTAGAAGAGAATTTTAAACCTAAGGACAAGATCTCTCAGTTTTTACACCCGCTAACAATCGTTTTAGAAAAACTAAAAAAATTCCCGAAATAACGATAGATATTTTTCTTGAGAGTTTCTCGCGAAGAGTTAAGCAACCACAAATCGCCACAATTTATCCTGCCCTTTGGTAATGCCAATGCGAGGTGTCGTCTCATAGGAGGGCGTAAAGGGAGAGTCTTTGATAAAAAAAGCGTCGTGAGTGGTAAGGTCTATTCCATTATGGTTTCGCGTAATTCCTAAATGGCGGCACAGTTTACCGGGGCCATTGAGAAGAAGAGGGGAGGGTTCTATCATTTGGATTCCTCGGATGAGAACGGCTGCAGGAGTACCATCTTCTTCTGTGACGAAATTAAGGCAATGGTACATACCATAAATAAAGTAGACGTAACTTACACCCGCTGGGCCGAACATAACCGCATTGCGGGGTGTCTTTCCGCGAGCAGCATGGCATGCGGGGTCACTTTGACCAATATATGCTTCTGTTTCTGTAATAATCCCGCCAGCCCCACCAAAAACCATAATTTTTCCCAAAAGTTCTTGAGCAACAGTGAGGGTAGGACGATTAAAGAAATCGCGTTCCAGGCGTTCAGCCATGGCGCTTTTTCCAAGGAAAGTGGAACATTTTTGGCAATTTCAAGACTTCTCCGATCCGACGATCCAGAAAAGCCCAGGTTTTTTCATGATCCTCAGAGGTATCATGAAGCCAATACACAAAAGTGGCGCTATACACCCAAGCTAAAAGAGTACGCTTGGTGTAAAAATTATAGTCTGTTGAGGTATCTCCTGCGTAATACCAAATTTGACTCACACTGTGATAAAGGAGACGCGTTCCTTCTCCTAAGTGAGAAGGGCGCGCTAGATAAAAAGCGGTTTTAAGGGCCGCTTCTCGATGAGGAGTAAGAAGGGTCAGGCGTGTTTTGACGGCCAAGATAATCCGATCTCTCACCCGCAGATCATGAGGGGGTGGAAGCGATTCGAGCATGTTTTGATCTAAGAGGTGAACCCAAAAAGAGATAGCTTCAACGGGACCTTTCGGAAAAAGCCGCCATCCATAAGAAGCGTCAAGGCCAAGCTCTACAGCTGCTTTCTCTAACAATTTTTCCGACCATCCTTCAAAAGGAACATGAAGAAGGGCTTGATCCAGGATCTTTCTTTTAAGATCGTCTCTCTCTTCCATATTTTTTCCTTTTCTTAAGGTTTCTCATATACTATAGTGCCTGACCTACTTAATCTCTAGTTTAATTTGGAAGGAGGTGTTTAAAAGTTCATGCAAGTTATTGTCCGTGATAACAATGTTGATCAAGCGCTTCGCGTACTCAAGAAAAAAATGCAGCGTGAAGGCATTTTTCGAGAAATGAAGCTGCGCCGACATTATGAAAAACCTTCCGAACGAAAAGCCCGTGAGTCAGCGGAAGCCATTCGTCGAGCACGTAAACTCGCCCGCAAGCGGTTTGATCGCGACTAAGGAAAACGTTTCGTCATTCTGTGAAACTTAAAAGGAGGGATTGAAATCAGCCCCTCCTTTTCTTATGTAAAGATATGTAATTATAAACATATTTTCCAAAAAAGATATATTATGAAAGTTTTCTCTAAAATATTGTTAACTGCAAGTGCGGTAAGTTATCTTTTGTCTGCGGCTGTTGTGGCCATGGAGGCTAAACCAGACAAGGATGCTGCAGGAATTCCTGCCAAGAAAGCGTCAACTGCAGGAGGCGCAGGGGAAGTTTCTCTAAAAGTGGAAACTGAGTCAACAGCTAAAACCTCTATTTCTTCATCTACTACAGGAGCGGGAGCTGGAGCAGGCGCGCAAGCAGAGGAACAACTTTACTTTTCCGCCCTAGAGAAGAGGTTAGCAAAGCTTTTTTTTCAAGATAACGAAGAAAGCTTTGCGCATTGGAAAAAACTTTATGAGACAAGCAATGCGCGTGAGTTTACATTTTTGTTGCTCAAATATCGCAGATCTTTGGCAGGAGCCCCAGGGGGGGAGGAGCTGTGGCGCGTAATGTACTATGTTGAACGGCGAGCAAAGCGCTATCTTGAACTCCCATATACGATCATAACCCCTAGGTATGCAAAATTTCTAAAACAGCCTAATTTAGCTACCTTATATAGGCTTGGTGGCATATAGAAAGATTAATGCTTGCTATCCGAAGGGCCCGCAAGCGGCTTGATTGAGACTAAGGGAAGACCTTAAGATTTGTAAGCTTTCTCTTCTTTGTCATCCCCGATGAACCAATGCTAATGTTTTTCTTTGAAAAACAAAGCATTGCTAACTCGAGGATGACAAGAGAGGGTACCCCATCATATATATCATTAATTCGATAGTTGTCTGTTCTGCTTAAATCACCGCAAAGGCGGCTCGTCAAAGCTCCGCAGTTTACGAGAATGAACGGCTATATCTCCCTTAGTAAGTTCTTCTTCCAGAATACGGATGGTTTCAATTCCAATATTCAGATGTTGGGCCACACTTGTTCGATAAAAGTTATGGGCCATCCCGCGAAGCTTTAATTCTCCATGAATAGGCTTGTCTGAAATACATAAAAGAGTTCCATAAGGAACGCGCATCCGAAATCCATTACCCGCAATTGTGGCAGATTCCATGTCCAGAGCAATGGCTCGGCTTTGGCGAAAACGCTCCATCAGTTCTTGAGAGCGGAGCTCCCAGTTGCGGTTGTCTGTTGTAACAATGGTTCCTGTCCGCATTCGGCCTTTCAAATCAAGTCCTTCCGCACCTGTGATATTGGCAACTGCCTGATGAAGGGCGACCTGAATTTCAGCGATAGGGGGAATAGGAACCCATGGAGGAAGATCATGATTCAAAACTTGATCTTCTCTGACGTAAGCGTGAGCTAGGACATAATCTCCCAAGCGTTGACTGCGCCGTAGTCCTGCGCAATGGCCCAACATAAGCCAACAATGAGGCCGTAAAACAGCCAAGTGGTCTGTAATTGTTTTAGCATTACTAGGACCTACACCAATGTTAATGAAAGTGATGCCGCGATTATCTTTCTTTTTTAAGTGATAGGCTGGCATTTGAGGGAGGAGGGAAGGTTTGGAGGGAATCTCTTGTGAAGAAGAATTTCGAGGGTTTAATGTTATCCGATCACACGGCTCCACAAGAGCGATGTAATCTTCGCTCTCTTCAAGACATTGGTGGGCATAGGAGATGAATTTATCCACATACTGCTGATAGTTTGTCAAAAGAATAAAGTGCTGAAAGTGCTTTGCGGCCGTACCACAATAATGATGGAGGCGCCCTAAGGAAAAATCAACGCGTTCAGCTGTAAAAAGAGAAAGAGGGAGGGGCTGATCTTTTTTAACCTTATAGGTTCCATTCACAATACTATCATCAACAACACTGAGATTAGGAAGAGCAAAGTCAATGGGGCTTTGCCAAAACTTTTCGGGCTGAAACCCTACCGAGTCCCACTCTTCAACAAAGGGAAGAGGAATTGGCCAGTTACTTTCTCCTACAACAACAGGAGCTCCATGATGGTTCAAGAGTAGTTCAATTTGTTTTTTATAATAGGCCTGAAAAATATCGGGACGGGTCAACGTTGTCCCATAAGTGCCAGCTTCCATCACGGCTCCGAAAGCAGTGCGACCATCGACATTAAGATCCTGGCGCGTGACTTTTATTCCTAAATACGGGTAGGTCGCTGCGCTTAAGTTGGGAAAGTTCTTGGGTAATGTTTGTGCTTCGGCGATACTGAGGAAGGAATTACGAATAAGAGCCGTATTTTTAGCATAAATTTCGGTAATCCGCGCAACGGCTGCATCCGCCTCCCAAAATTCTTGAAGATTTCGGACTTCTCCATGAGAAGAACTTAAGTCTCCCGTTTTATCTTTCATTTTTGCTTCTAGCGTTTATCATATCATTTTGAGGCAATTATATCACATCTTGGTGAAATGTGCGTTATTTTTTACATTTTGTTTCGTGATATCAGCAAAAGAGCTCATATTTTAAGAGTCAATGAATCTCTTAAAAAAAGTTAAGATTTTTTTAAGAAAAGGAGATTCATAATTGACCTAAAATGGAAGGCTCTTTAAAGTTATATCCTTTAGAGAAGAAGAAGAGAGTTTATAATGGTTTCATCGACGCTAAAATCCACACAACCTATAAAAACAGGTGAATTGAATTTTTTAAGAAGCTGGTTAATTTGGGGATGCGCAGCTCTTTTTTATTGTTATCAGTTCATGCTTCGTGGCTCTCCTAATGTGATGGCCGATGACCTTATGGTTTCTTTTCAGGTGGATGCTTGTGCCTTAGGTATTTTATCAGGATTTTATTATAACACGTATTCTGCTTTGCAAGTGCCTGGAGGAACCTTAATGGATTTCTTCAAACCACGGCGCGTCCTTACCTTCGCTGCAGTTGTTTGTAGCCTAGGAACCTTATTATTTTCACTCGCGGATTCTATTTATATTGCTGCCTTTGGAAGAGCCCTTATTGGCGTTGGGTCGGCGATGGGATTTCTGAGTTGTCTTAAGCTTGGAACCTTGTGGTTTCCTTCTCATAAATTGCCACTTATTATTGGATTAACTGTTGCTCTTGGAACAGTAGGGGGCGTTTCTGCTGGTTACCCTCTTGCTTGGCTCGTCGGAACTTATGGGTGGCGGCAAGCCATGTGGTTTGTTGCCTTTATCGGATTTGGCCTTGCTGCCCTTGGGTGGAGCATTGTTCGAGACACGCCTCCAGATCTTTTAGAAAAAGAAATTCTTAAAAGTCACGGCGATACGGAAACGCATCTTCCCCAGTCTGGCCTTTTAACAAGTATTATCGAAGTGATTCGGAAACCTCAAAGTTGGCTTATTGCCGCTTATGGAGGCCTTATGTATGTTCCTCTGTCTGGTTTTACAGATCTTTGGGGAACTCCTTACTTGATGACAGCCTATAATTTAGACAAGCCAACGGCAGCGACCATCAACTCAGCGATGCTTGTTGGTCTTGGCTTGGGTTCTCCTTTATTTCCTTTCTTGTGCAATTATCTCAAAGCTTACAGACCCACCGTACTGATTTCAGCTTTGGGAGCGCTTGCTCTCCTTTCTGCGATCTTTTATTTACCAGGCATGCCTCTGTGGTTGTTGGTGATCTGTCTCTTTTTAACAGGGTTTTTCTTAGGAGGACAATTCTTGGCCTTCTCAATGACATGCAGTCTCAATCCATTGTCAGCCAGCGCAACAGCCGGCGGATTTCACAATATGATGTGCATGTTAAGCGGCGTGATCTTTATGCCTTTTATTGGATGGCTTTTAGATTATGCGTGGCAAGGAAGCTTTGCTAACGGAGTTCGCGCGTATACAGTGGCTGAATACACCTTTGCCTTTAGCTCAATTATCCTGTCGCTTGTGATATCTTGCCTTGTGATTATCCCGATAAAAGAGAAGTATTAGGGTCTTATCACCCATTAATTTCTAGCTCTCTTATCATCCCCGTGAAAGCGGGGAATGACAGGGGTAGAAATTGTGTTCGCGGGGCCTAAACCCGAACAACCTGCACGTGGGTTAAGGTTTTCTTCCCATAGTAATTTGAGAGGGCCCGGCGTGTGGCAATGCGCGCCATTTCTGCCACTTTTTCATCTTCTTCACGGTCTTCTAGGGAGAGGGCAAGAAATCCTTCTTCAATGGCTGCAATACATTGAGATGAGACGACGTCCATGTGTTCGTTTTCTGCAACTCCAACTAAAAGGAGTGACGGGGGTTGTTTGAAGGATTTTGCTCCCTTTAAAACCAAGGTTACGATCGCATGCCCTGTACTCATCAGACGATGGCGGTCATGCATCACTGTTCCTTTTGAAGAAATAAGCCTCTTTCCATCAAGCGCTAAACGCCCAGAAGGAACCTGATCCACCAGCTTGGGCCCTTTCTCTGTGAGCTCAATAAGATCGCCATTTCGGGGAGCAATGGTATAAGGCACCTTATGACTCAAGGCCAATTGAGATTGTTCAAGAATATGATGGTCTTCTCCGTGCACGGGGACCACTATTTTAGGGCGTACCCATGAGTACATGTCTAACAATTCTTCACGACAAGGATGCCCAGAGACATGAATTTCTTCTTCATCTGCGGTAATGACTTGAATACCTTTACGTACAAGAAGATTTTGGAGTGCTGCAATAGCCTTTTCATTTCCAGGGATTTGACGAGACGAGAAGATAACAACATCTCCCTCTTCAAGGGCGACATGCTTATCTTCGCCTTTTGCAATGCGTAGAAGCGCGGCTCGTTGTTCTCCTTGACTTCCGGTAGAAATCAAAAGCGCTTCATGGCGCTCTAAAAAACCTGCGTCATGATGACTCAAGAAAGGAGGATATTTCTTAAAATAATCAAGTTTACGAGCCACTTCGTCCACGCGATGAAGGGAGCGCCCTACAAGACCTACAAAGCGTCCATGAGCCATAGCCGCTTCAGCGCAAGTGGCGACCCGTGCGACATTGGAAGCAAAGCAAGCCACCACAACGCGTTTACCCTTAAACTTTCCAATAAGATCGATTAATTTCTGACGAATCACTCCTTCAGACCCAGAACGCCCTTCCACAAAAACATTGGTGGAATCGCACACAAGAGCCAAGACCCCTTCATCTCCCAGCTTTTTGAGGGCAGTGACATCCGTAGACTCTCCAATCAAAGGATCAGGGTCGATTTTCCAGTCACCCGTATGCACAATGGTTCCTGCAGCAGTGCGGATGGCTAAGGCGTTGGGTTCTGGGATCGAGTGGGTTAAGCGGACAAAATCAACAGTAAAAGGACCGATGTCAACGCCTCCTCCAAGGGGAATGTCATGTAAAGGAGGATTCAACCCCGCTTCTTTGAGCTTATGACGCACAAGTTCGGCCGTAAAAGGTGTTGCAAAAATAGGGCATCTAAGGCGTGGCCAAAGGTGGGGAACAGCGCCGATATGATCCTCATGGGCATGGGTTAGGACGATCCCCACCAAATTCTGAGCATGTTCCTCAATAAACTGAGGGTCTGGCATCAGGACCTCAATGCCAGGGGTTTGATCAAAAGTCACCCCTAAATCAACCATCAACCACTTCCCACGGAAGTGATAAAGGTTGAGATTCATTCCGATCTCTCCCGATCCACCCAAAGGGAGGAAATATAATTTATTTGGATCTAAATTCATATAATATAACCTTAAATAGTCAACACCGGCCAAATTTTGAGGGGGTGTTAGTTCTCTTGTCATCCCCGAGTTAGAAGCGCTAGATTTTCAAAGAAAATCTAGCGCTTCTAACTCGGGGATCTTCTCGAAGCCATGAGATATTGCAACAAGATCCCCGATGAAGCAATGCTAATGTTTTTCTCTGAAAAACAAAGCATTTCTAGCTCGGGGATGACAACAGTGGGCAGTTAAAATAAAAACGTCCAGGGTTAAGAATAAAATTCAAGACCCCATTAATTTTCTGCGTCGTTCCCGGTATTCCTCGATAGGAAGAAGCTCGTGTTCTAACACATGATCAATGAAACAATGACCGCGAAGATGATCAATTTCATGTTGAATGATACGCGCCAGGAAGCCTTCTGCTACACCTTCGACATGTGTTCCTTCCACAGTATACGCAGAATAACGTATTTTCTTGAAGCGTGTCACAGGACCCGTGACATGGTTGACAGAAAAACATCCTTCGTAATCCTTGTGCGTATCATTCCCAAGTGACTCATAAGTTGGGTTAATCCATATGGTTTTAGGCATTGTTTGCACAAGATCTGGTCGCCATTTTTTAAGATTGGGGTCATCAGGAACTGCAAAGACAATAACTTGTTTACTAAATCCAATCTGGGGTGCTGCGAGCCCGGCACAGTTACTTTCTGCGTCAAATTTGTCCGAAAGGGTTTGGATGCAGTGTTGATCTTCTTGTGAAAGAGGAAAAGTGAGAGATTCTGCGCGAGCACGTAAAATATCAATGTCTTCTTTATTAGAATCATTGAGTATGAGATAAGCAGGTAAATCTCTCATGAGAGCTCATCCAATTTTTCGACCCGTCTCGTATGGCGCCCCCCTTCAAAAGTATTATTTAGAAAGGCATCAAGACACGAACGTGCTTCTTCCTTGCTGATAAGACGCTCTCCAAGAACAAGGATGTTTGCATTATTGTGAGTCCGAGCCAGTTCCGCCATATGAGAATTCATACATAGTGCTGCCCGGATTCCTTTGAAACGGTTGGCGCCAATACTCATGCCAATCCCGCTGCCACAAATTATCACGCCTTGAGCACCCTTGAAGACTTCTTTGACAACAGGCTCGATATAGTCAGGATAATCCACCGATTCTTTCGAATGGGTTCCACAATCAATAATTGTGTATCCCCAGTCAGAGGCACATTTCTTTAAGAACTCTTTGAGCTCGTATCCTCCGTGATCACTGCTAAATGCTAGCGTTCCTTTTGAAGGAAGGTGTGAAGCATTAACGATATTGGCAGAAAATTTATCCATGTTCTCTTACCTTTGGTCTAGTTTTAATTCGATGCGGCGATTGCGGGCATCGTTGGCGCCCTTTTCAAGGGGATGGAATTCGCCAAAGCCTGCGGCTGCCAAGTGTTGAGCAGGAATTCCTTCTTTGATAAGAAATTTGATGACAGAAATGGCACGCGCTGCTGAAAGCTCCCAGTTAGAGTCAAATTTATCCGTATGAATGGGTTTATTATCCGTATGCCCATCAACCCGTAAAACCCATTTCAGCTCTTTGGGCATTTTTGCAGCAATGTCTTTCAATGTTTGCGCAAGTTGCTTAAGTTTTTCTTCTCCTTCTTTCTCTAAAGTCGCTGATGCGGACGGAAACAAAACTTCTGATTGAAAAACAAAGCGATCCCCCACAATGCGGACATCAGAACGATTCGCTAACAATTCTTTGAGTTTTCCAAAAAACTCAGAACGGTATTTTTCAAGGTCTTCTACTTTTTGAGCAAGAGCAGCCGTAAGTTTCTTATCTAAATCTTCAATGGTTAGCTTTTGTTGGGCAGAGATTCCTTCCGCAGCTTGAAGAGCAGCGTTAAGAGCTTGAAGTTTTTGGTTAAGTTCCGCAACCTGTTGTGCAATAAGGGCAAGCTGGGTATTTGCATCTAAAGCTTGTTGATTAGAAGCTGCAACTTTAGCAGACAGATCTGCTTCCACCTGAGCCTTTAACGCTTGTAATTGAGTAAATGAGACCGTCAGGTCAGCATTCTTTTTTTGTTCAATTTGAAGAAGTTTAGAAATTTCTTGTAACTTAGCCTCGAGGGAGGAAATTCCTCGTTTGCTGCCTTGTAGAGCGTCAGAAAGATGAATTTGTGACACCACAAAAATCATCAGTGCAAAAATCATAACAATTAAAAGAGTCGCCAAGGCATCCACAAAACCTGGCCAGACGTCTAACGTAACTCCTTTTTGACGACGATGAGTGGCAAACATAGAAGATCTCAGTAATTGTGCTTAACAATCAGAAGATATACCTTTTTGTGGATGTCTTGCAACGACTTACTCTTCCCCCTGTGCTTTTGTAAAGCCGGGGGATTGATTAAAGTCATTTAACTTTTCAAGATGCATCCATCGATGATGGCGGCCTATGTGTGCAGTAAGATCAAAAATATCTTTATCTGTCACGACGTTATTTTTATCTTTTAAGAAGAACCTTGCACGCCAATGATCTACCGTATCTGGCTTGATGTCTCCAATCGCCGGGTATACCTGTACACCCCGATTGGAAATCATCTTAAGATTAAAAGGAGAGGGGAGGGCGATTTCTTCTAAGCTTTTCCCCAACATATCCGCAGAGAGAGAACTTTCGATGTAAAGGTCAACGCCTACCTCTTTCCGTAAGACCTCCTGAGAAGGAACTTGAACAACAGGTAGGATCAAAGGCTTGTAGGGACGTTGCGGCCAAAAATCTGTTTTCTTCCCTAAGTTTTGAATGACAAGATCTGTAAAAGCCGTGGTTGTTAAAGTGGAAGCTTTGTCTAAGTCCTTCAAAAAGGCTTTTTCTATTCCAAGAGTGTATAGCAGGGCTTGTTCAATACGCTCCGCGGCTTCAAATTCTTTCAGATGGCGCAGCATTAAAACAGAAGAAAAAAGCAAGGCCGTCGGATTAACAAGATTTTTTCCTGCAATATCAGGGGCTGACCCATGAACCGCTTCAAAAATAGCGACCTCATCTCCAATATTGGCTGAAGGCGCAACACCCAGACCTCCCACGAGCCCTGACCCTAAGTCGCTGATGATATCTCCATGAAGGTTTGTTGTCACAATGACATCAAACTCCTCAGGCCGAACCACGAGTTGATGCGCACAGTTATCAATGATGATGTGATGCGCTTCAATGTCAGGGTAGTCTTTAGAAACGTCCTCGAAGGTTTTTTTAAACAATCCTTCTGTAAGTTTTAAAATATTCGCTTTTGTGGCGCAATGAACCTTATGACGTCCTTCCGCACGCGCGAGCTCAAAAGCAAACCGAATAATTTTTTCAGATCCTTTTCGCGTGATAAGCTTTAAGGCTTCCGCCACTGAAGGGGTTTGGAGATATTCGATTCCTGCGTAGAGGTCCTCCACGTTTTCACGAACGATCACAAAATCGATGGGGCGGTCACTAAAAGGTGTGTGAATGCCTGGGATTTGACGTACAGGGCGCGTGTTTGCGTAGGTTTCAAAGAGCACCCGCAGGGTTACATTTGCACTTTTTTCTCCATAGCCAACAGGTGTTTCAAGCGGTCCTTTTAAGACAACCTTTGTGCGTTTGATAGAATCTATGGTTTCCGGAGGAACACCTGTTGCGAGACCTTTTTTAAAAACTTTTGCGCCTGCCTCACAGAGTTCCCAGTGTATGGGAAGACCTATTGCGTCAATAACTTTTCTTGCAGCTCCTACAACTTCAGGACCAATGCCGTCACCTTCAATAAGTGTAATAGAGTGTGTCACTTTTTGTCCTTTTTTGTTTTATAGTTATTTTTTTTCATAAGTTTTTCTAGCGTCTTGAAGGGCAGCACATGGTCACCCTCATGTTCAATAAGAGTTACGGAGAGGGGTGAGCCTTTTGCTTTTTTGACAAAGGTATGAGCAAAATCATAAATGACCTCTAATTTTCCAACAACTAAGGTAATCTTGTTTTGAATTGAAGCGGACTTAACCGAGCCAGCAGCTCCCACGGAGATGATAGGAAGAGGTAGCTCTTTCAACTGAGCAAGACAATTTAGAAAGAATCCGCCATTAGAAAACCCTATAAATCCAGAAACGCGTTCATCAGGAAGGACGCTTAAAATTTTTTCATAGGTTTCTAGGGCTTGTTCATCAGTATAATGAGCCCAGCAAAGTTTATTGCTCACCTTCTCACACCTATCAAAGGGGTGGATAGCCAGAAATCGAATATTCAGTTCTTTTCCTAGCTGATCTAGCAGCTGTCTGTTTTCAACTTCTTGGTCCGAATTGATTGTTTCTGTTAACCCGCACAGATATACCCAGGTGTTTGAGGAAGAACGGTGTCCCAGAACTAAGACATCCCCTGGTTTAGAAAATCCCATCGTCGCCAAGAGAAACATACAGAGCACTCCTCTCTTTAAAATGATCATCATATTTTCTTTCTTTCCGAGGTCGGTCGGTAGAGAAGCTTACTCCTCCGTTGTCTTCTTAGGCGCTTTGAGCCGAGCAATCATCAAGTTAGCTTGAACTCGCCCACAGCCATAACCGAAACAAAAATTTAGCGGAGGAATGTCGGTGGCCTCTTCAAATCGCTTTTTAAGGTCCTTTTGCTGAAAACACTGAAATTCAGCTCCATAAGGAGTCGCATAGTGACCAAAAAGTTGAACATCATGCGCTGTTAGGTCTTTGAAAGGAACCCCTGTATCATCTTGAATTAAAACAGAAAAAGAAGTCAGAATATGATGTTTCAGTGCGGCAAACATTTTATTATGGAGGGCATAGGAACTCGATTTTATCAAACAAACATCGGATACATTATGGCTATTTAAAAATGCAAACAAGCTTTCCGGTGCTTCAACGAGATTTCTTTTTAAATAGTATAAAGCCCTTTTTTGACCTCCCAATTCGAAAGAGATGCTGACTGTATGGGGATCGATCATTTGATCATCTAGTATTTTGCCGCCCAAAAGTAAAATTTGCAAGGCAAGCGCCGCCCGAACACCACTCTTTTGGGTGAAGGACTTACTCATCGAAGATGTGACGAAAAAGCCTCGACGCAAAAGAGAATCCAGCTTTTCAAACACGGCGTCTTGTATTGTTGGGGAAAGAGCTTCCCCTGGAGGTTCTAAGCCAACCAAAACATAAGTCTTAGCGTCAGGGAAAAGCATGAGAGGATGTAAGAGATCAGGGCCTCCAAAAGGATAGAAGACACTCTCAGCCATGGGCATATGTTGTTTTTGGAAATTTTGAAGTTTTGTCCCAATGAATCTGGTAAATTTCTGAAAGCGATGAGACTTTTGAAAGGATTCAACCGTTAGAGAAGGCTCTTGAGGGTTGGCCACACATACCGTGATGGAAAATAAAAATAGAGTGAGAAAATGTAACATGTATGCAAGGCTCCAATATTTTTTCCATTAGACGAGATGCACTCTTATTCATAGTACAAGAGACATAAACAAACAACATAATCGTGACAGTTTGCAGAGAGGTTAAGCTCTTTTACCTCTCCCCTTGCCACCCGACAAACTTTATGAATTTAATAGGAGGTTGTCATCCGCGGCCTAGAAATGCTTAATTTGCGCAGCAAATTCTAGCATTTCTTGAGCCGGGGATCTTTTCTCATCCAACAAGATCCCCGGGTCAAGAAGCCCTATGTTTTTCTTCGAAAAACAAGGACTTCTAGCCCGCGGATGACAAAAATCGATTAGTCTCTTAAAATATGTCGGGTTCTGAGCCTTTCCCACAAGGGGAGAGGTAATTCTTTACACATTGAATCATCACCATTCACAATCCCCCTTTATATCTCTGAAAAGATACCTTATATTTAAAGAGATAAGATAAATTTTCACGAGGTTACCTTTGCATAAAGAACATCAGGAAGAGCAACAAACTAAATTTCCCGTACTCGCTTTGCGAGATGTAGTTGTATTCCCTCACATGGTTATTCCTCTCTTTGTGGGGCGTGATAAGTCCATTCATGCTCTTGACGTGGTGATGGAGAATAAACAGCAAGTTCTGTTGGTAAGTCAGAAAAAATCCACTGTGGATGACCCCGGCCCAAAAGATCTTTATACGGTTGGAACGCTTGCAAGAGTTTTACAGCTTTTGCGTCTTCCTGATGGGACTGTAAAGGTTCTTCTTGAAGGACAAAAACGCGTAAAAATAGCAAGTTTTATAACAAACCCTTCGTATTTTCTGGCAACTGTGGAGCCGTTTCAAGAAGAGGCCGGTTCTCCTCAAGAAATACAAGCTCTCACACGCGCTCTTATCGATCAGTTTGACCAATATGTTAAACTACAAAAAAAGATTCCTAGCGACTTATTGGCGTCTATTACCCAAATTTCCGACCCTTCTAAGCTTGCCGATGTGGTGACTGCACATCTTACATTTAAGCTTGAAGACAAACAGGGTCTTCTTGAAACAGCAAATGTGGCTGCTCGCCTTGAAAAAATTGTAAGTTTTATGGAAGGTGAAATTGGTGTCATGCAGGCGGAAAAAAGAATCCGCAGCAGAGTCAAACGCCAGATGGAAAAAACCCAGCGCGAATACTATTTGAATGAGCAACTTAAAGCCATTCAAAAAGAATTGGGAGAAGGGGAAGAAGGAAAAGACGAGCTTTCCGAGCTGGAAGAAAAGATAAAGAAAACAAAACTTTCTAAACCGGCCCAAGAAAAAGCGCTCGCTGAGTTTAAAAAATTACGCCAAATGAGTCCCATGTCTGCGGAAGCAACCGTTGTTCGGAATTATTTGGATTGGCTTTTGGAAATTCCGTGGGATGCTCAAACACGGGTCAAAAAAGATCTTACAAAAGCGGAAGATATCTTAAATGAAGATCATTATGGCCTTGAAAAAGTTAAGGAACGTATTATCGAGTATCTTGCGGTTCAAAATCGCGTAGGAAAAATTCACGGCCCTATTTTATGCCTTGTTGGACCTCCCGGTGTGGGTAAAACGTCTCTTGGTAAATCAATTGCGCGCGCTACAGGGCGAAATTTTGTGCGTATGTCTTTGGGAGGCGTACGGGATGAAGCGGAAATCCGCGGTCACCGCCGAACCTACATTGGCTCAATGCCAGGCAAGATTATCCAAGGCATGAAAAAAGCAAAGACGGTTAATCCTTTGTTTTTATTGGACGAAATTGATAAATTAGGAGCGGATTGGAGAGGGGATCCTACGTCTGCTTTGTTAGAAGTCTTAGATCCAGAACAAAATAATACCTTTAATGATCATTATTTAGAGGTTGATTATGACCTTTCTAATGTTCTTTTTATAACAACCGCCAATACCCTTAACATGCCCCAACCTCTCATGGATCGCATGGAAATTATTCGCATTTCTGGGTATACGGAAGATGAAAAATTAGAAATCACGCGCCAACACTTGCTGCCTAAGCAGATGAAACTTCATGCTCTTAAGAAAAACGAATTTTCAATTACGCATAAAGCTCTTCAAGAGCTTATTCGTACCTACACCTTGGAAGCAGGGGTTCGAAATTTAGAGAGAGAACTCGCAAACTTATGTCGAAAGGCGGTCCGTTACCTGGCCTCTCCTAAACACAAAACTCTTGCAATTACGACGAAAAATCTAGCTAAGTTTTCTGGAGTTCCCCGATTCCGCCATGGAGAAGTAGATCTTGAAGATGCAATTGGTGTCACGACAGGTCTTGCCTGGACTGAAGTGGGGGGAGAACTTCTTTCCATCGAAGCTGTGATGTTACCTGGCAAAGGAAAAATGCAAATCACCGGAAAATTAGGGGAAGTGATGCAAGAATCCGTTCAAGCTGCAGCAAGCTATGTTAAGTCTAAGGCACCGCAGTTTGGAATTGAGCCTCCTCTTTTTGACAAACGTGATATTCATATTCATGTCCCAGAAGGAGCCACACCGAAAGATGGCCCTTCTGCCGGCGTGGCCATGTGTACCTCTATTGTGTCTGTTTTAACAGGAATCCCCGTTCGTAAAGATGTCGCCATGACAGGAGAGATTACATTACGGGGCCGTGTTCTTCCGATTGGGGGGCTTAAAGAAAAACTCTTAGCGGCCTTGCGTGGAAGAATTAAAACAGTGGTCATCCCCAAGGAAAATGAGAAAGATTTAGCTGAAATCCCGGCAAATGTAAAAAAAGGGCTTAAAATTATCCCGGTTTCAAGGATTGAGGATGTCCTTAAAGTTGCCCTTAAAGAACCTCTTCAGCCGATTACGTGGACCGAGGAAATGGCCGCAATTGCAGCTCAAAAGCAACGCCTTGAAGACTTAAGAAATCAGGACGTTGTGACCCATTAATCTTAGCGCATTGAATATTAAGGGAAATAATTTCAAAAAGTTGTTTTTTAAGGCATTGACTGGATCTTGGCCTTCAGGTACCATTTTGCCAGGTGTTTTGGGGAACCAAAACAGTGTAACGTCAAGTCATCTACAACAACAAAAGGATGAATTCTAGTGAACAAAAATGATTTAGTAGCATCTGTTGCTGAAATGTCAGGCCTCACGAAAGCTGATGCTTCACGGGCCGTTGATGGAGTTATTCAATCCATCACAAAAAGCTTAAAAGCAAATAAGGAAGTACGCCTTGTAGGATTTGGGACTTTTACAGTTACCCATCGTCCTGCTGGAAAAGGCCGTAACCCACGGACAGGCGAGGAAATTAAAATTAAAGCTTCCAAGCTTCCTAAGTTCCGTGCTGGAAAAGGTTTGAAAGAAGCAATCGCTTAATCTTTCTGCTTTAAGCATATTTAAAAAGTGCGCCCTAAAAAGCGCACTTTTTTGATGCTTATTATTATAATAGAAATGATGTGAATCAGTTAATTTTAGAAAGGCTTTAAGTCGTGTTATCAAATAATTTTTTACTAAAAAAAGTACTTTATATCTCCGGTCTTGGTTTTCTAGTAGTAACCCTTTCATCCCCTGTTATGGCTATGCGCGATAGTGAGGATGACTCTCCGAAAGCTGTTTCTAAAAAGAACTCTCAAAAATCCGTGCCTTTTTATGAACACCTTATGGAAAAGGGCCAATATGATTACGCTCTCGAATTACTTAAAAGTGCTTATAAATGTGGGGAGCTAGATGTTGATGCGACTCTCTTCTACGCCGATATGCTTGCTGAGGAAGACGATCTCCAAGAAGCTATTAGTGTGTTTAAAAAATTAGCTGATCAAGACATCCCTTATGCTATAAAGCGGTTAGAAGAATTAGAAGAAGAAGATCTAGAAAATGTCTTAAGAGACAAAAAAAAGAAAATCCAAGGAAAGGTTTGGGAAGAAGAATAAGCTAAAAAAAGGTGATAAGAAGCGCAGTTTCTGTGGTTAAATTAAAGGCGAGCGACTTATCAACCTTCACATGGCCCCTGCGCAACTTCACACACATCATTAGTTCCGTCCCATGCACAAGAACCATCTGTGTTATTACAACTGTCTTGGTCAGGCTGATTCCAGCAATAAGAGCATGGCCATGCCATCACTGCTGAATTGAGATTGCTTAGGCTAAGGATTCCCAAACTCGCAAGTAATGCTGACTTGCAACTCATTTCTGTTCTCCCTTTACTCATATTTTTTTATGAGATTGTTTGAAAAAATGGTACATTTTATATATTAAAAAAAGATTAATTGTTGCTCTAATTTTCAGCTTTGTATTAAACTAAGAGACACATTTCTAAATATCTGTTTCTTTTTTTCAGGGAGTTTTTTTATGAGTGCACAAAAAGAAGTTCCTATTCTTCGGGGTGAAGAGCTTTACATTCCATTTGTGGGAGCAATCATTGAAACAGAAATTAATCAAAAAAAGCAAATTTTAATTCAGATAAGACAGAAAGCATCGGATAAATCCTATAGTGGCTTAATAGAAATTCCTGGCGGAAAGATGCAAGCCTATGAAGATGTTTATGAAACCGTCGCGCGAGAAGTTAAGGAAGAAAGTGGCCTTGAAATAACCCTCATAGAGGGCAGAAGTAAAAGAATCGACTATCAAAACAAAACAGACACGTCTTCTCTTATTGAGCCTTTTTGTGTGACCCAAATGCAAAATGGCCCTTTTATCGGACTTATATTTTTATGTAAAGCCATCGGAGAACCTGCTGTAGCCACTGAAGAAGCTCGAGATGCTCAGTGGATAGATGTGGAGGATTTAAGACGCATTGTTAATGAGTCTCCTGAAAGAATATATGCCGCTTTCCTTGCGCCTTTAAAAAAATACTTGGAGCTGAGGAAAGAGTGAAAAAGCAATCGCTTAATCTTTCTACTTTTAATTGCAATGAAAAGGTACGTCTCTAAGGGGCGTACCTTTTTTGTGTCAGTTAATCTTAGTTTTGGATAAGGAAGAAGCTTTTTCCTTGTCATCCTTGACTTAGAAACGCTTTGTTTTCCGCAAGGAAAACATTTAGCGTTTCTTGGATCGAGGATCTCATCGTAATATTTCGGGGATTCTACAAGATCCTCGATCTAAGAAATTCTAAGGATTTTCTTAACAAATCAAGAATTTCTAAGTCAAGGATGACAAGCGAAGGCAAGACACTCCGCCATTCCAAACATAGTTGATGACAAAATGGGACTATTTTCTTATCCAAAACTGAGGTTAAATACATATTAAAACTCCTTAAGAGATCCATACAAAAGGAACAGACATGAACGGCGCCTATCTCCCTGACCTTACGCTCATTCTTCCTGAAGGAATTCTCGTCATCACTGCCTTCCTTATTCTCATGCTGGGGGTGTTTAGAAAAACGATGGATCCACAAGAATTACGTCATTTTGGACATATAGCCCTCATTGGTATTCTCTTGGCACTGGGGGCTTTAATTTTTTACCACCGTCCAGCAGAACGATGGATTTCTTTCGAAGGGCAACTGCTTCAAGATGATTTTATTTATTTTGGCAAGCTATTGATTTTATTTGGTTCAGCAGCTGTTATGGGCATTTCTCTTACGAGTATGATCAAAGAACATCTTCTTTCTTTTGAATATTCTGCGCTCATTTTGCTTGCAACAAGTGGAATGCTTTTAATGGTGGGCGCTAATGATTTTTTAAGTCTGTTTGTAGGACTTGAAATACAAGCGCTATCTCTTTACGTGCTAGTAGCTTTGAAACGAGACCAGGCTATTGTTTCAGAAGCAGCCCTGAAATATTTTGTATTAGGGGCCCTTGCCACCTCTTTCTATCTTTACGGGGCAAGTCTTATGTATGGTTTTTCAGGCTCAACAAATTTTGAAGCTATCGCGACTATTATTCGGATGGAAAGCGCAAAAAACTTACCGCTGAGTCTTTTTATTAGTCTGATTTTTATTATAGCCTCTTTTTCTTTTAAAGTATCTGCTGTTCCTTTTCATATGTGGACACCAGATGTGTATCAAGGGTCACCTACACCCATCACAGCCTTTATTGCAGCAACTCCAAAAATTGCAGCCATGCTTGTTTTTCTACACCTTATGCTTGGCCCATTTAAGACACTTTATAATGAGTGGCATTCTTTAGTGGGATTTTTATCGCTCTTTTCCATGCTCTTCGGGGCCTTTGCAGCATTGCGCCAAACAGACCTTAAGCGTTTATTAGCCTATAGCGCAATTGGACAAGTGGGATATATGCTTTTAGGAATTGTCGCAGGTACCGATGAGGGAATTCAAGCGGTTCTTATCTACCTCGTCCTTTATCTTATAATGATTGTTGGAACATTTGCTTGTCTTTTATGCTTACGCGGCAAAGGGGCTTATGGTGTCCAAAATATTGAAGATCTAGCTGGCATTTCAAAACCTCATCCAAAAATTGCCTTTGCTCTGGCGCTTTTTATGTTTTCTTTAGCAGGGATTCCCCCTCTCGCAGGTTTTTTCGCAAAATTATACATATTCAAAGCAGCTCTTTCCGCGGGTTTTTTTGGGCTCGCAATTGTAGGAGCTCTTTCTTCAGTAGTAGCGGCTTATTACTATCTCAAAATCGTTAAGGTTATGTATTTTGATGATGCTCCAGAATTACCCTCAGCATCTTATGGTCAAACAGTTGCCATGCCCTTAAAAATGGCTTTTATTCTTAACTTTTGTGCCATCGTTGTCTTATTTTTCTTTATCTTTCCCAACCCAGTTCTCAATATAGTTCAGCGCGCTACCCTTACCTTTGCAGATTAGGGAAAGAGTCATGACACATTTTCACTATTACGCTTCACTTTCTTCCACAATGGATGAAGCCCGCGAGCATGCCCTCCATAATGCTGAGGAAAGTACCATCATTGTCTCGGCTCAACAAACAGCTGGGCGAGGAAGACGAGGACGTAGCTGGGAGTCTTTACCCGGCAACCTCTACTTCACCTATATCACCTATCAAAGTTGCTCTCTTCTAAAGGCACCTCAACTCTCATTTGTTGCCTGTGTGGCTGTAGGAGAAGCTTTGCGATCTTTTCTATCGCCTCCTCACACACTTCTTTATAAATGGCCCAATGATCTTCTTTTAAATGGTAAAAAAGTGGCTGGTATTTTGCTGGAGACGCTCCCGATTCCCAGCAAAAAAGAAATAGCTTATTTAATTGGGTGCGGTATTAATTTAGTGACTTCTCCTCTCGAAGCCCGCTATTCTCCAACATCTTTTCAGGAAGAAGGCGTTCCTTTATCTTACGATGGTGCACTCCAGAAAATAGCTCGCTCTCTTCAAGACTCGATTCAATTATGGCAGAGGGAGGGCTTTGTTCCTATACGGAGGGCTTGGATGAACTTCTCCATGGGTCTTGGAAATGTGTTGTCTTTTGACGTCGACAACCAACGTCTAGAAGGGGTTTCCCAAGGAATTGATGAGGAAGGCGCTCTTGTTTTAGAAACCCCTCAGGGGACCTTAAAACTTAGGGCAGGGGAGGTGCTGTTCGAGTCATCTCCGCCCCTATATGCTTCTGTCCACGTGCAAGAGCCAAATCCTCTTGATGCTGGCGCTGACGGGCAGCTTTTTTCTTCTGAGAGGTAAGGGAAGAATAACAATGAGGGCAAGAAACTCCCCGCTCATACAAAGGAGAGTTTTTATCTTCTTCTGAAATAGGATAGCGACAGCCATGACAAGAGTCATAATGCCCCTTGTTCAATCCATGAGCGACGGCTACACGCCCATCAAAAACAAAGCAGTCACCTTCCCAAAGACTTTTTTGAGAGGGAACAGTTTCAAGATATTTTAAAATCCCTCCCTTCAAATGGTAAACCTCTTCAAATCCCTGAGAAAGCATATAAGAAGATGCTTTTTCACAGCGAATTCCGCCTGTGCAAAACATAGCGACTTTTCGATGTTTCGTTTTATCTAAGGTCTTAACAAAATCAGGAAATTCGGAAAAAGAATAAGTTCTAGGGTCGGTAGCCCCTTGAAAAGTACCAATTTCAACTTCATAGCTATTTCTTGTATCAAGAAGAAGAACGTCAGGGTCTGAAACCAACGCATTCCAGTCTTGAGGATCTACATAAGTTCCCACTTGTTGAGAAGGGTCAATCCCTGGAACTCCTAGAGTCACGATTTCTTTCTTTAAACGGACTTTCATCCGATGAAAAGGCATCTCATCTGCCCAGGATTCTTTATATTCGAGGGCATTAAAACGGCTTTCTAAAAAGGCTTTTAGGGTATCAATGGCCTCTCGAGTTCCCGCCACAGTTCCATTAATTCCTTCTTCTGCCAAAAGAAGAATGCCTTTGATGCCCAGATCTTGGCAGAGAATTCTCAGTCGTGGCTGAATCTCCTGATAGTCAGGCAAAGGTGTAAATTGATAAAGAGCAGCGACAATGATTTTTTTCATAATGTCGTTAAAATAAAAGGTCTTTATGTAAAACGCAAGTTAGTTATCTTCATCGACCTTGAGGAGCTTAGCTTTTCCCTCCTCAAATCGCACGATACTATCTGCCTGTTGGATCGTGGATTTACGATGAGCAATAATAAGAGTGGTCCGGTCATGTTTAAGAACAGCCAGTGCTTGTTGGACTTTTTTCTCACTTTCTGTATCTAAAGCGCTGGTCGCTTCATCCAACAATAAAATAGGTGGGTTTTTTAAAATCGCGCGGGCGATAGCAATTCGTTGCCGTTGTCCCCCAGAAAGAGAAACACCTTTCTCTCCCAGATGAGTGTTGTAGCCATCAGGAAGCGACTCAATAAACTCATCTGCGTAAGCCGCCTTTGCGGCATCTTTGACGTCCTTGTCTGTCGCATTCAGATTTCCAAAGCGAATGTTTTCAAGAAAAGTTGTTGTAAAAAGAACAGGATCTTGAGGCACAAGCCCAATGGCACCTCGCAAGACATGGGGCTCAAGATCATCCAAAGGAATCCCATCAAGAAAAATGTGTCCCTTCAAAGGGTCATAGAAACGCATGAGAAGGTTAAAGACAGTTGTTTTTCCCACGCCAGAAGGCCCTACAAGAGCCGTTACTTTTCCTTTAAAAGTTTCAAAGGATACATCTTTTAAAACAAGGTGCTGAAGCCGGGATGGATAAGAAAAACTTACATTCATAAATTGAATGTGGCCTTGCACAGGGGAGGGGAGAGGGCGCGGAGAAGCAGAAATTTTAAGACTGGGTCTTAAATTTAAAAATTCAAAGATACGCTCAATACCACCCGCAGCTCGTAAGATATCTCCGTGAATTTCACTCAAAGACCCGGACGCTCCAGCGACGGCCACTGCATAAAAAAGAAAGGCTGAAAGCTGGCCTGCCGTTATATGCCCTTTGATAACCCCTTGTCCACCGTACCAGAGGACAAGACTAATAGCTCCAAACACAAGAATCATGACAAAGGCAGTAAGACGAGCCCTTGCCTTACTGCGTTTCAGAGCGACCTCATAAGCATTTTCCACTTGAGTTGAAAAAAGATTTTCCATGTACCCTTCGCGGCAAAAGGCAAATACAGTTCGAATAGCCCCGAATGTTTCATCTAAACGTGTTGAGATAAGAGCTGTTTTGTCTTGGACAACGCGTGAATACTGTTGAACTTATCTCCCATAGAGAAGGAGAGGAATAAGAACAAGAGGAATGATAACGGCAATAAGAGCTGTTAAAAGAGGGCTTGTAATCATCAACATAACAATGCCCCCTAAAATGATTAGGACATTCCGTAAGGCAATGGGAATAGATGTTCCTAACACAATTTGAAGTAAGGTTGTGTCAGTTGTAAGGCGCGATTGGATTTCTCCGAGACTTATAGATTCAAAAAAAGAAACGTTTTGCTGCAAAAGATGAGAAAAAATATCTTTTCTTAAATCCGCAATGACGCGTTCACTGAGTTGAGACACCCAATAAAGACGGCCATAGCTGGCCAGAGCCATAATGACAACGACTATAAATAAAGCCCCAAGAGCTCCTGCAAGGCCTAAGGGGATAGTTTCAGAAAATCCATAATCCACAAAGATCCGTAAGGCGGTTCCCACTCCTAAAACAGCGAGAGCTGCCGTGATAATGCTTATAAAAGAAAAGAGAAGAGCTTTTGGATAACGCCCAAGGTAAGGCAAAATCTTGCGGAGGACACGCGGATTTTTACCAAGTTGGCGGGTTTCTTTGAGGGTATCTTCAAGGCCGCTTGGCTCACGTAACATGGCTGTTTCGCTCATCTAAAAGAAGATCCTCCAGAACCACGTGAGTGCGCGTGCATCTCCACCGTCCTTCCTGATATACAAAATGGTGAGCTCCTGAAAAAGGAGAGGAAAGCCATATTTGTTGAGTCACACCATGGCGGTTAATAACATACTGGGTTCCTTTGGATAGGGTAACAAGAACAGCATCTTCAAGTATGTCTACGTCTGCACCTGGCCAGGAAGAGTCAAAGAAATCTGCCATTTGATTTAAAAGAAGGTCGGAAGCTGTGTGAAAATCAGTCATAGCACACTTTCTGGTGGAGCCACGGGGAATCGAACCCCGGACCTCTACAATGCCATTGTAGCGCTCTCCCAACTGAGCTATGACCCCATTGATAATAGCTGAAAATTAATGGCATAGTCTTGAAGATGCAACAGAAAAGTTACACCATCAAAAGCTTAAAGCAAATGGCTGCTCTTGGGGACCAGCTGGCGTCTCTCTTGCGGATCCATGACGTCATTCTTCTGAAAGGAGATTTGGGAACGGGAAAGTCCACCTTTGCGCGCGCGTTAATCCAAGCTTTGTGTGGTGAAAATATAGAAGTTCCAAGCCCAACTTTTACCTTGGTTCAAACTTACGATGCTCCTGCCTTTAGCCTATGGCATTTTGATCTTTATCGCCTTAAGGAACCCGAAGAGGCCTATGAATTGGGACTTGAAGAAGCCTATGAGAGCGGTGTATCTCTTATTGAGTGGCCGGAGCGCTTAGGAACGTTCCTTCCTCGTGAGTACCTTGAAATTGAGTTTGCTTATGGAACTGATGAAACTGAAAGAATCCTTACCTTCCGAGGATGGGATAAGAGAGACCTTAAGGGAATCCTTCTTAAGGAAAGAGGGGTTTGACAAAGAATCTCTTCACCCCCTTCCTTTTGATTGTTCACGTAGACGCTATTTTCGTTTGTCAGGTGCTCTTCTTATGGATGCACCACCCACCCATGAAAGTACAACTCAATTCCAGTTTTTAGGCCAAATTCTGGAAGATGCAGGCCTTTCCGTTCCGCGCATTTATGCCGCTGATCATGAACACGGATTCTTATTAATTGAGGACTTTGGGGATCTTCCTTATCGAAAGGCTATTCAACAAGGAATAAGCGAAAAACTTTTGTACGGAGAAACAATCCAGGCGCTTGTTCACCTACATCAACAGACAAGCACGAATGAAGAGTTTTCACAAGAACTGCCAACCTACACCCAAGATCTCTTCCTAAAAAACGCTTCTCTTTTCTTAGAATGGAATGAGACCTCTTTTTCAGAACACGCAAAGGAAGAGTTTAAAAACTTGTGGGTGGAAGCATATCATCAGCAACCTCAACTTCCTTACACTCTAACCCTTCGCGATGTCATGGTGGATAATCTTCTATGGCTTTCCGATCGACACGGCTTTCATCGGTGTGGGTTTATTGATTTTCAAGATGGCTCTTGGGGCCCTATTACCTATGATCTTGTGTCCTTATTAGAGGATGCACGACGAGATATCTCTTCTGCCTTTGCTCAAGAAATGCTGGAAATTTATTTTGGAGCCTTTCCCGCTCTTTCGCGAGACGATTTTTTGGCTAGCTATTATCTGTGGGGAGCCCAACGCACCACGCGTATTTTGGGTGTCTTTTTTCGCCAAGCAAAGCGAGAAGGGAATTTACAGTATCTTGTTCATATTCCTCGTTTGAGAAAGATATTAGCTCGTGACTTGCAACATCCTTCCCTGCAAGGGTTATGGAATTGGTTCCAAGCTTATGGAGGGCTCACATGAATTACCCCGCAATGATTTTAGCTGCAGGGCTAGGATTGCGCATGCGTCCTCTTACAGACACGTTGCCCAAACCTCTCATTTCTGTAGCAGGAAAAACCATGCTGGAACGCGCTTTTGAACATCTTGATACCGCAGGGATTTCAAAAATTGTTGTGAACACCCATTACCTGGCGCCTCTGATTGAAAAAACTGTTCCTCCAGAAACGCTTATTTCCCATGAAGATATTCTTTTAGAAACAGGGGGAGGCATTAAGAAAGCCCTTCCTTTGTTAGGAAACGGACCTTTCTTTACTTTAAACGGGGACAGTGTTTGGACAGGATCAGACAGCTTAAAAGAAATGGAAAAAATGTGGGATGCTTCAAAAATGGAGGCTCTTCTTTTGCTTATCCCGAGGGAGAAAGCCCATGGATATGAGGGGAGAGGAGATTTTTTTCTCTCAGATGAGGGGCGTCTTTCCAGGCGGGGGGATGCTCCTGAAGCGCCCTATGTTTATGGAGGCGTTCAGCTGACTTCTTCTCATATGTTTGAGGACTCTCCAGAAGGATCTTTTTCTCTTAACCTTCTCTGGGACAAAACCTTACAAAAAGGGCGTCTTTTTGGATATATCCATGAAGGAGATTGGTTTCATATCAGCACTCCTCAAGATCTGGCTCGTTATGAACCATTAGTCCGAGCGTGATTTGCCTGTTATAAAAGTAGTGGCTGAGAACGGTGCTTTTAGAGAAACGGTGGTGCCCGCTGCCAGACTCGAACTGGCACGACCTTTCGATCGACAGATTTTAAGTCTGTCTGGATCTCTTTTCGGGAAACTCTTTAATACCTTTCTTATAACCTGTTTTTTCATCATTTTCAAGATATTCTATGTTCTCATAAATTCTCAATAGTTCTTATTGAGTTTCGTTAAATCTCACTCTTTTGGTGACTTTTTGGTGACTTTTTTTCCTAAGTAGGCTATATAGAACTAATCTAACTTGAAGAGGGATAATTATGCCAAAGCTTACCAAACGATTTGTAGAAGCCATAAAACCAGATACTCAAAAAAAGCTAATTTACTGGGATACAGAAATCAAAGGGTTTGGTGTTATTGTACTACCAAGTGGGCGACTAACATATTGCATCCAATATCGTAATATAAATCGCATAAAAAAGCGCTTAAAAATAGGAGTGCATGGTCAACTTAATACAGAAGAAGCACGTATATTAGCCAAGAAATACCTCGGAGAAATCGCTCATGGAGAAGATCCTGCAGCAAAAAAGAAAGAGAATAGAGACCTTCCCTTAATAAAAAATCTTGCTCAAGATTACCTGGAACGTTATGCAGCACCCCGAAAACGACATAGAAGTATCGAGGAAGATAAGAAACTCTTACGAAATATTATTTTGCCTTCTATAGGAAACCAACAAGTTCAAAACACCTCTCGGAGAGCTATTGAAAGTATCCACCTTCAATTGGAAAGAACCCCCTACCAAGCTAATAGAGTCCTCGCCTTGCTCTCAAAAATGTTTTCTTTAGCTATAGCTTGGAAATGGCGAGATGATAATCCAGTAAAAGGAATAGAACGATACCAAGAGGAAAAAAGAGACCGCTGGCTTAACAGGGAAGAATTGAGTCGATTTTGGAAGGCTTTGGAATGCTATCCCAACCATTACGCTAGTTTGGTATTAAAACTTCTATTGTTGACAGGAGCTAGGAAGAGCGAAATTTTACAAGCAACATGGGATCAATTTGATTTAGAGAGAGGTGTTTGGACCAAACCTGCACATCTAACCAAACAGAAGAAAAGAGAGCATTTACCTCTTTCAGAGCAGGTTCTTAAAATCTTATATAGTCTTAAAAAATCTAATAAAAATAATACATTCTACCTGTTTCCTGATAAAACTGGAGAAAAGCCAATTCGAGACATAAAAGATTTTTGGGAAAAAATTATAAAAGAAGCAAAACTGGAAAATGTGCGTATTCACGACTTACGCCATACCCACGCTTCTTATTTAGTCTCACGCGGGTTAAGTTTAAGTATTGTCGGAAAACTCTTAGGTCATACCCAAGCTTCTACAACCCAAAGATACGCTCATTTAGCTGATGAACCATTAAGGCAAGCAGCTGAGTTGTTCGGAAATACGGTTGAGCAATTGACGCTAGATAGCAGTCAAGATAACAACATTAGAGGTGATGACCTCCTAAAGGAGAGAAGAGTGATTTTATCTAAAGCTTTTCCAGGATTCTCCACTAAGTCGATGAATAAGTGAAGTTTCTACCAAGTCATGAGCTTCTTCATAACTATATTCGTACCCTGCCTTTAAAAGCGGCGCAATGTCATTAAAAAACACCTCATCCTGACGTTTTTGAGCCATATTTATCTGAAATTCAGCTTTTGTAATAATTTGGTTTTCTTTTTCCATGTAAAAATTAAAACAATCTATAATTTTTGAACAGTTCATGCTTGGGTGGTTTTTAAGGATAGTATAAAGATCAAAAAGATCTCTTCCTTTTTTACGTTGGTATAAGGCTCGTAGTTTTGTGCCCATTAATTCTTCCAAAGCGTATGTTCTGATGTTGGCTTCGCCACTAAACCATGTATTTTCGATTTCATAAGGAACCTCGAGTAGATCTAAATGATGAAAATGCTCTCGCGTATTAATTTCAATCTTAACACGCATGAGTTGGGTAGACTTCTCTTCAGCTGTAAATCGATAATAAAGAGTAGCTCTTCCTTCTGAGAGCTTCCATTTTGGTTTTCCAAGCCAGGGACTTAAGATTTTGCGTATCTCCTGCAAAAGAGGCCCTATAGGGCCTGCATGAATTTGAACAAAGTCAACATCTTCTGAATACCTTCCCCCCGGAGATAAAAAAAGTTTGTGAATGGCGGTTCCTCCTCTAAATACAAGGTGAGTTTTTAATAAAGGGTTGGAATAAACTTCAACAATTATCCGGGACAAGATAAGATCTTGCTCAATTTGAGCGAAGGAGGGCCATTGAATTTTCTTTTGCCATTCTAAGAGGTAAGGACGAGGAATCATATATCAGGCTCTAGCTCTTCATTAATAATAACATACCATTTTTCACTTTTAGGAAAAGACCCCTTGGGTCCATCACTTCTCAAAGGAATATATCGATGAGAGATCTTTCTGATAAAACGATTGAGAGTATGAGTTTTATCAGGATAACCCAACTCATCAAGCATATAGCCGAGTCTTTGACTATATGCAGGTGGATAATACATTGCTGTATTTTTTAAGTTTTGTGCTTTTATGTTCTCTTCTAATTCTGATAAAATAGTTGCTACGTGATTAATATGGCCGCTCTGCCTCATATATTTAATCAAGTCAAAGGCTGTCACTTCAGGTGTTGAGATGTTTATGTAGCCAGTTGGCGTATTTCTTTTTTGCTGAGGGAGATCAACGATTGATTTTGAGTAATAAAACTGAATTTGAGATTCTCCAATACGTACATTTGGGATTCTCTTATCACAAATGACTTGAAAAACCTGAGGAGCCTGATGAGCTGCACCATGGAAAGCGGCTGCTGTCAAAAGACCCACATAGTAATGACACCCGTGAGCTTTCATAAGATCATCAATATACCACTCCGGAGGAGGCGAGCCCATGCTTTCATATTCAGGAGGAACAATTAAATAAAGATGTTGGCCAAGATAAGTAATATTTCCTAATTTAATATTTCTTGCTAAGGTAACTTTAAGGGAATTTGCGTGCGTATCTATTTCTTTAAGTGCTTCCTCTTTCGAAAACACATAAATTCCTTTGCTTTGGATAGATTTTATAAAGTCTTTATAATTTTTCATATCATTCATAAATAGCTAATTTTAATATTAACTATTTTTTCGCGTTAGGTAAAGATTAAAAGAGAAATTTCTTTCTTCCTAGGATTTCATTTTTCTATTAACTCACTGAAAAAGTTAGAAAAAAACAGATTATTTTTAATTAATTATCGCATTTTTTGAAATCCTGATCTCTAAGAAATTTTTATAAATTTTTTCTTGACCTTTAAGAAAAAATAACTAAAATTAAAAGGTTCTTTCATCAGAAAGGGCGCGACGCAACTGTGCGGATACACAATTACGTCGCTAACCAAATGCCAACGTAAGGAGTTGACAATGGCTCATCTACATGTAGCTCAAATCGAATATCTTTCTCAACAGTTAATTGATCAAGTTAAAAACGCTAACAATCTTATTGTCAGGGGTAAGTTTGAGCTTGATCTTATTCAGCAGACATTAAGAACACTTTTAATTGTTTCTAATGAGTTGGTTGTTGAGAAGGAGCACGATCATGGGCAAAAATAATGATTCCTTACCTTGCTTAGAATTGGCCACATCAAAATCTCTTTTAAAGAGGCTAGAAAGCGATATACTGGCAGTTCATAAGCAAATGGATATTCTTCAAATTGTTTTTGATAACCTGAAAGGCTCTTGGATGGCTATAAGCTTAGCTCATAAAGCGTTTAAGATTAACATGGAAGAAGAGAGTTAAGCTGTTTGCATATTAAACAGTGGAAGGGGTACGCGATTGTGACCCTTCCACTTTTTTTCACAAAAAATTAAGCCGATTTAGATACAATGTAACTTCTGATTATTGCATATAAGTTATCTTTACGGTAGTTGTAATATACTATGGGAGAGTTCAAAGCATTTGATGTAAAATACCGCCGCTACTTCTCCCAACTTGCAGACAGAAGTCAAGGGCCTATTAATAATTCATGGAGAAAAGATTTTTATCTGCTATAAACTCATGCTTAATGAATTAAACAAAGCGGGGCACAAAAGGTACTTACACTCTAGAGATGTTACTTAGGGAAAATGTGAAAATCCTCAATTGACAAGCTGGTATCATTATAAATATTATTCTCAATGTTTGAAGTCAGATACCTTAAAAAAGGTTTAATTCTTACGTAATAATTGTAAACTATTATTTATTAATTTTAAGAGTTAAATTATAATACTTGCTTTATTATGCTTTTTTAGATTATTAATAAGGAATTTATATGAAGGTTTTATGTTTTTATACCATGTTTTTCCGTAATTTATTTTTCTCTTTTATGTGCTGTTTTGCTCTTCTTGTTCCTTGTTACGGTATGGAGGAAACAGAGGACATAAGTCCTCGTGCCTTGCCAAAAATGAAGTTTAAGCTGGGCTTTGAATTCCAGGAAGGAAGTAGCTTATGCCCATGGGCTTTAGAGAATAACAAAATTCAAAAGAAGGCTTTATTTGTATTTAAAAATAAGGAAGAATCTAAAAAAACGAAAGAAGAAAATAAACCAATGCCTTTATGGCATGTTGTTCTTGATACAAGTGATATTGAGTTTGTTACTCGGCCTTTTACAGAACCTCTGTCTTTGGAAACATGTATTGTCACTATCATTAAGTCTTTTGATTCTCTTCGTAATCTTCTTAAAGGTAAGAAAGAGGTCAGTTTTGAAGAATGGACCGAGAAAATAACAGAAACTTTTAAAAAAGAACCCTTTGAAATAAGTTATTCAGAATACTTTGATTTGATAAAAAATAAGCCCATTGTAAGGCCATCTGAAGATTGGAAACCAAGGTTTAGTCCTCAAGTGACGATTCAGCACCCACTAGAATACACCATACCTTTATATTTTGGTTTATTCGGGTTTAAAAATCCTTCTCACATGATGCCTTTTGTAGCTTGCATTCCTTTTCGAGATTTGTTTCTACAATATCATGAGGAGGCAAACTCTCACAATTTGGGCTTACTCTTTGGAAAATATGGTTCTAAAATAAGTGGATTAGTGTTTCTTCATGCTTTAACGCTTGCCCAAATGACGCCGGATGAAAGCGAAACTGATACTGGTTTGCTAAAAGAAACCCTCACAGCTTTCACTGATTTTCAGCAAATTGATGCTAAAATGAGACTTACTCTCATGTCACGTCGACCATTTTCTTCTATGTTTAGAGATCTCAATCTGCCCAATATGAATTATTCAGAATTTTTTAAGCAGGCTATGATAGCTCATAATCAAAGATTTAGTATCTTTTATAAAGTTCCTTCTCTTTTTCATAAAGCTAATTATGCAGAGCAATTTTTTGACGTTAAAACAGGTGCAGAACGACCACTTATACATTTGCTGCCTCTCTTGCAAGAGCAGTTTGTCAAGACAAATGAAGAGGTGCTGCCTAAATTGTTAGACAGAGGTATTGTAAGCACGGCTATGTTAAGAAATTTAAAGGAAACTGTAAAAGCAGATGATTTTATGTCTTTTATAAATAAACCTGGAGCATACTTTATAAAAGTAATAGATTCTATTGCATCTCCTACAGAAAGGTATATAATGGATGTAGATAATTCTAGAGTAAAAAAAGTAGCATTTGCTTGTGATAATCTCTCTCCACCTTGGTTCTTAGATTTAGAAAATTCTATGGGAGCCCTTAAAGACGATCTGACAAAAGAAGAGAGCAAGTATGGAGAAGCTATAGTGGAAGTTCGAGGAATCAAGCATGTAGAGGATTGGTTTCTTAAAAAGGTAAAGCTTGATCCAAAAATAAAAGGAGCTTTTCTCACTGTTCCTGAACAAAATCTGGTCCAAGAAACGCAAGTGTTATTTGAGTTCTTAAAGGAGTTTGGAACGATTTCAGACATAGAGGATGTTAAGCTAGGTATGACCCACGCAATATTTAAAAACTAGGAAAGGAGATCAACATGAACATTAAGCTTTTAGGGGTTATGATTATGGCGGCTCAGTTAACAACTTCCGCTTATGGCATTAATTATAAACGACTAGAATTTGAGGCTGATACCTATCAACATAGGATATGGTCAAGAATGCCTAGTGAAGAAATCATGGTCAAAGAAAGTCTTTCCTTTGTAGGAGATGAGGATACATTTGATCAAAAATATGTTCAACCTAAAACATTTCTTAAATTCTATAAAGAAGCAAACAGTGAAATAAATGATGAAAGTTTTTCCAGATTTTCAGAAGTATGTAAAAAAATATTTGAAGAAACCGAGAGTGACAGAAATAAGGTTGCGGTTTACATGTTGCTTGAGAAGGTAAGAGATAAGTCGCTGAAATACCTTAGTTCTCTTAAAAAATTAGAAGAATTTAAGAAACACCATGAAGATAAATTAAAAGAAAATGATGCTAATGGCTCTTTAGACTATTTCTTAAATATAGATAAGGTTGTCACAGTTAAATAGAGATAACGATATAGAAACAATAGTTATCAAATTTTGTAAATCTACAAATAAACATAAAAAATATGTTTATGGGGGTATGTTTTTAGTAATCTTTAAAATTGCAAGACATGCCCCTACAATCACTACAAACCTTTCTTGAAGGCAAATGTTTATAAAATTCAGATTCAATCGCATTAATCTTTGGGAGGAGCTTTGGCTCCTTCCTATAAAAAGAACCAAACAAAATATTATGAAAAAATTGAGCACCAAGAATTCTATTGATCAGAGTGTCTAGCTTTGCTAGGGTTTTTAAAAATAGCAGGAGGGGGCTGCTAAAGAACTTCCAATTGATATGACAGGGAAGGCAAAAAAGGTCGTAAGATCACCCCCACAAAAAGTTCTTTGTAATTAGCCTTATGTAGAGCTATGTACCATAATTCCATCGCTTCTTTATTTTACTTTATGGTGAATGCCTATACAAGCGGAGGGACGTTAAAACTAAGCGAATGAGAGTTCTTTTGTATGACGCTTTCTAAGATAGAGGAATGGAATTCAATTATGATCGAGTATAGAGGCTACATAGGCCACTTTGCATTTGATGAGAAAAAAAATATTTTTTATGGTCGAGCCGCTAATACTCATGACGTTATTACATTCCATGGAAAATCAGTAAAGGAAACCAAACAAGCTTTTCGAGACGCCATCAACGACCACATTGAATGGCTGCGACACGAGGTTGTTTAAAGGAGTTGTTTATATGGACACATCATAAACCATCCATGCCACTGGATGAACCTAGGGGCCTGAATAAAGAGCGGTCCTGACAATGTAACGAAGCATGGAAACATGCGGGGATCAATCCGTGAGGTAAGAGCCCTCCTGGAAACTACATCCGGGTGAGTACTAGGTAGGCAGTATGGCGAGCACATGTAAACCTGTGCAAAGATCGTTATGTGGAACAAGTGAAAGTAGTTGAACGTACACTTGAGCCAAAAAGGCAATGAGAGCAGGAGGGTAAGTCCATTCTAAGCCCTCGTGGTCAGTAAGTTCTCCGGTCGAAAGCGGGCGCCTAACCTGTCATACTTCTTTAAATGAAACGTGGTAACCCCGTATTACTCCCACACGTTGTGGGACAGCGAATCGCAAGAAGAGCCTATGGTAATGCGGGTGTGGGAGGTTGGAAGAAGCGAAAGCTATTCTGTAATGGATTAGATAAGGGTTTAAATGTTACCCTATGCGAAAGCAGGCTGACGTCCAACTGGTCTTTCTTTGCGAGAGAATATGGAGAACCGAAAGTATGAGGAAAAGCAAATGACAGCAATGAGAATGTCTAGGACGCCATCATTGATTGGTGCATCCTCAGCTTCTAAACCGACATGGGACGTCATTAACTGGCAACATGTTAGCGACGAAGTAAAGCGGCTACAGATGCGTATCGCAAAGGCGGTCCGAGAAAAACGCCATGGGAAGGTAAAAGCCTTACAGTGGTTAATGACGCACTCCTTTTCTGCCAAACTTATGGCGGTAAAGCGGGTGACCCAAAACTCAGGAGCTAAAACTCCTGGGATTGACGGTGTTCTCTGGAAAACGCCAGAACAAAAGATAGAAGCGGTCGAATCTTTACAGAGACGGGGGTACAGTCCTCTGCCACTGCGTCGGATATATATCGCTAAGAAATCAGGTGGCCGTCGCCCACTTTCTATTCCTTCTATGAAGTGTAGGGCTGTGCAAGCTTTGCATCTCCTGGCGCTAGAGCCAGTAGCGGAAATGACGGCGGATAGAAACGCTTATGGCTTTCGCCCTAAACGTTCGACAGCAGATGCTATCGAACAGTGCTTCAACGTACTTGCGAGAAAAGTATCACCATCCTGGATCTTCGAGGGTGATATTCGAGCCTGTTTTGATTCTCTGAGTGGGTCATGGTTACAAGATAATATTCCTATGGATAAGACTCTTCTCACCAAATGGCTCACAACAGGGTATATGGAAAAGAATACTTTGTATACTACCTATGACGGGGTTCCGCAGGGCGGCCTTATTTCACCAACTATCCTTGTTATCTCACTAAGTGGGTTGGAAGAAGCAGTTAGAAATGCTACTTCTAGCAAAGATAAAGTGAAAGTGATTGCCTATGCGGATGACTTTGTTATTACAGGAAACTCAAAAGAAGTACTGGAAACCAAGGTCATGCCAGCAGTGGTTACCTTCTTAAAGGAGCGTGGATTGGAGCTTTCTTTACAGAAAACTAAGATTACGCATATAGATGATGGGTTTGATTTTCTTGGATTTAATGTACGCAAATACAAGGGTAAACTTCTCATAAAACCCTCCAAGAAGAATGTAAAGTCCTTCTTGGAAACAATCCGAGGAATAATTAAGGCCCATGCAACTACAAAGACAGAAGATCTCATTCATCACCTGAATCCAAAGATTAAGGGGTGGGCGAATTACTTCTGCCATGTGGTTGCCAAAGAAATCTTTAGCTATATCGATCATCACATCTTCCAGGCGCTTATGAAATGGGCCAAGAGAAGACATCCAAAGAAGGGGGTTGAATGGAGGCGAAAGAAGTATTTTCGCTCCCAAGACCTACGCAATTGGATATTCTCAACCATTGTAAAGAATGAGAAAGGAGAGTGTACTTTCCTGGACCTCCGGACAATGGCAGAAACGCCCATTCGAAGACACGTTAAAATTAGAGCATCAGCCACACCTTACGATCCTGAATACACGGATTACTTCTTAAAACGCGATAGTTTCAAGAAGGCGGTTCGAAGTCAGAATCAAAAGGCCGCTGCTTAAATAGTAACGACTCCAGAGTCGTCAATCGGATAGCCGGGTCGCTTGGATTGCGGCCTTTGAAAGGCTTGAGCCGTGTGAGCTGGAAACTCTCATGCACGGTTCTTATGGGAGCTCAGGCTGGAAACAGCCTCAGCTTACCAGGCTGTAAAAAACACGGCAAAACACCTGAGAAACCATTTGCTATGGTACCTTGAGTTAAGCAACAAATCTGAAAAATAATGATTTCAGAGGTGCTAGAGACTGTTCAAGTTATTAAACTGAATAAGAGAAAGGCCTTTTAAAGACTGCAAAAAAGGAATTATAAACATAAGGTAATAACCAGGAAATAAACAAGCACGTATGTTATGGCAAAGGAGCAAAAGATGAGTTTATATAACTTATGTAATTCGTATGAAAAAATCTTTTCTTCCTCGTTCTTAGCTCAACACCGTGACATTATTCTTTATGATGTATTGCATCAGATCATAGCATTCCTCCTTTTTCCAACCAATGGCTCTGGTAACATCCGCTACCGCTATGAGGAATTAAGAGAAAAGGTAATTCTATCCTTAAATGTCGAGCTCTATAATAGGGCTGAAAAGGAAGAAAAAGATCAGGAGCGTCTCTACACAATACGATATATTTTAAAAATACCTGAAGATAAATTTTTTCCAAAGCTTTCCATAGAATCTTACCCTGTATGGATTATTAAAGAAGATTTTCAGAAGATAGATGAAGGAAATTACTTTAGGAATATTGAGAAGTTTGTATGGGCGCTTCTTCGTTCCGATAAAACAAAGGAAGCTTACTCATCTAAAAAATCATATGCAATCACTGAAAAAGAAAAAGGCGCAATGAATCTAGGGAAGAGCCTTTTAAAGACAAATGTAATAAAGTTTCAAAGGAAGGATCGCCTTACTCATGAGAGGACATTTGAAAAACATTTTGAGACATATAAACCTTTTTGCCACTTTATTGCTGCTTACGAGTGTATAAAAAGAGAGAAGCAACAAGGGTGGCAATTTTTTTTGAATCAGCCAAATCAAATACAAAGATTTTTAAATATTTCTCATTGGTTTCGAAAAAATCTTCTTTCTCTTAAAACACCCGGCATTAATGAAAAGGTATTGTTCTCAGAAGAAGACCTCGTTTCACTCCCTCTTTGGGCTCAAGGGGATGAGATTGATATTCCTGCTGAACCATTTGATAACGAGATTCATGAAATTGATTCTAGCTTTCTAGAAAGTTTAGCTCCTTTATGTAAGACTAGAATAGAGTTAATTCCTAAAAAGTCTTGACTTTTTTGGAGTTAAGACCATAATAGCCATAACCTTGCTCTATGGATAACCTATTATGGATCGATACCTTTCTTCTTTCGTCAAAAAAGATAGCAGCAAAAAAATAATCTTATTGAGCGGCCCCCGCCAAAGTGGAAAAACTACCCTCGCGAAACAGCTTTTTAAAAGCTATGATTATCTGAATTTTGATGCTTCAGAGGATCGAGAATTACTCTTCAAAAAACAATGGAGGCGCGATGTTGAGTGCATTATTTTTGACGAATTACATAAAATGCCAAAATGGAAACAATGGCTCAAGGGAGTTTATGATACAGAAGGAAATAAACCACATCTTCTCGTTACAGGAAGTGCGAATTTAGATACCTTTAGGAAGGTTGGAGATTCTTTAGCTGGTCGCTATTTTCGATATCGTCTCCACCCTATTGATGTGGAAGAAGGAGTGACATATTGGCAAAATAATCCTCAGGAAGTTTTTCAACGTCTCATGAAATATAGTGGATTTCCTGAACCTTTTTTAGAGGGGTCCATTGACTTTTATAAACGTTGGCAAAAGTCCCATTTAGATATCATTCTCCGGCAGGATTTTTTGGATATGTATTCCATTCGCTCTATTAAATCCATTGAGCTCCTGGTTGATTTTCTTAAGCCTCGCGTCGCAAGTCCTACATCTTATTCTAATCTTGCTCGCGATTTGCAGGTAGATCCGAAATCCGTTCAAAATTGGCTAACCATGCTGGAAAACATTTACGCTCTCTTTCGGGTAACGCCCTATCATAACAATATAGCAAGGTCGCTTTTGAAGGAACCGAAGTTTTATTTTTATGATATAGCAAGGGTTCCAGATGAAGGAGCTTGCCTAGAGAATCTTGTGGCCTCTGCTCTCCTTAAAAGAATTCAATTTCTTGAGGATACACATGGGCATACAGGGAGCCTGCATTATCTCAGAACAAAGGATGGCATTGAGATAGATTTCCTCGTTCTCATAGATGGCCGCCCCATTTTATGTGTTGAGGTTAAAACTTCTGATGGCCATCTATCAAAAAACTTTGCCTATTTTAAAAAATTTATAAAGGATGCTCAATGTGTGCAACTGGTCTCAAATTTGAAGCGGGAGTATGATACTCAAGATGGTATTCAAGTCAGAAACCTTTCAACATATCTAGCTACCCTCAGCTCAACCCTCCTTGCGCCGACATCTTGATAAAAGAAGATATTCATTGCATAAATAAATCTTTAGATTCACATCCAGCTTTTAAGGAGCTCTTTTCTGTCAAAGGGCGAAATTGTAAACAGATTAAAAAGAATCAAGAAAAATGCTATAAAAATTGAGGATCAAAATTCTATTGATCATGTTGGTTAGGTTTGCTAGTATTTTTAAAAATAGCAGGAGGGGGCTGCTAAGGCATTCCAATTTATATGACAGGGAAGGCAAAAGATCGAGTGGTCACCCCCACAATATTTCTTGTCATTTCAGCTTCATACGTATAGTTCCATATCGTAATATTATCTTCTTTATATTTGCTTCAAGATGACACTTATGCAAGTGGAGGGCTGAGGAGAGAGGGATTTTTTATATGACATTTTCTAAGAGGGAAAGATGGACTTCCCTCATGGTTGAGTATAGAGATTACATAGGCTGTTTTGCCTTTGCTGAGAAAAAAAGATTTTTTGTGGGCGGGTTGCTAAGATCCATGGCCTCATCACATTCGATAGAAAATCAGTGAAAGAAACCAAGAAGGCTTTTCGTGAAACCATTAATGAATACATCAACCGATGTAAAAAATTTGGTAAAACCCCTAAAACCATTTTCTATGGTTGGAATGAAGCCTTGAGAATTTTTGACTTCCTTCACTGTCTCTCTCTTTGCAAGAATGAATGGAGAGATAATAAAAAGAGAATAAACAACAAGCTGGATAGGAATCAAAACAATAATTTCTCTTGTTTTAAATTCGAAAAAGGTTACTTTTTAAGAAAGTAGTTTCTCATTGTAACCATACATAAGGATAACTTTATGAAAAAGAAAGAAGTTCCTGAAGTTTCTATAAAAAATACAAAAGACCAAATTTTGGCAGCTTATTCCGAAGTCTTATCAAAGCTCGAGAACCAGCAACCAGAAAATCCTCAAGACAGAAAGGAAAAAGAAGATCAAGGTCACTTGATAAACCGTATAGCTACACCCTCTTCCGAATCTCTCCTTAATGATTTTGCAGCTTTAAAACTGAAAACTATGAAACAAATAGATGGTCTATCCGAGGAACTATTGAGCGAATTTAGGATGCTTTCTGATATCCGCCAAGCTATTACTGTGGAACAAAAGCACCTTCAAGAACTCTATCAAATTAAGGAAACAGCCCATACACTTACCGCTCTTATACAAACTCAAGCGAGGGAAAAAGAGAAGTTCGAGGAAGAAATAGCTTTTAAAAAAGGGGAATGGACTAAACAAGTGGAACTACTTGAGAGTGATTTTCAAGAGAAAAAAGAAGCTCTTGAAAAAACAAGAAAAAGAGAAGAAGAGGAGTATGCCTACACTCAAGATATTGCCAGACGTAAGGATATGGATGACTTTGAGGCGCGAAAGCAAGCTCTTGAGAAGGAATTGGCAGGGCTGAAAGAAATCCTGTCTCAGAAAGAGGCTGATATTGCGACTAAAGAGGAAGAATTTATTTCTTTACAAGAAAGAGTTGAAAATATTCCTACGGAAGTATCCCAAGCCGTAAAAGAAGCCGAGGAACGGCTTCGTCAACAGCTTGAGCAGCAATTTACATTTGCCAAAGACATTCGTGAAAAAGATATAGAAAGGGACCAAAAACTCAGTGAACAAAAGATAATCCATTTAGAGGCTAAAATTCGTTCACATGAACAATTTATAAAAGAGCTCAGCCAAAAAGCTGACGGGGCAACCCAACAAGTTCAGGAAATTGCCTGTCGGGCCCTAGAGGCTTCAACTCAACGTTTTCATTATCCTTTTTCCTTCGAAGAAAAGGAGGGAGCTGTAGCCTTGCGTTCAGAGAAGAGATAAATCCTAGCCTTTTGTAGATTGATCATCGGTGATCACGTCAAATTTATTCCTATTTGCATGAATAGGCTTAAGCGGCCGTTTTTTTCTGACTTTTCTTGTGGGTTCCAAGGCCAATACTTTTAGCAATACTTTGGCGTTGTTTTGTGTAATTGGGGGCCACCATGGGATAATTGTTGGGCAATCCCCAACGTTCCCGATATTGGTCTGGAGTCATGTTATAAGAGGTTTTTAAGTGGCGCTTTAACATCTTCAATTTAATTCCATCTTCGAGGCAAATG